>Ga0105248_10009691_pt1 | contig 10611 bp, 15 predicted proteins | sample KBSS34metaG_FD_81524 | JGI IMG/M metagenome (GOLD analysis project Ga0105248, IMG submission 81524) | Switchgrass rhizosphere microbial communities from Kellogg Biological Station, Michigan, USA - KBS S3-4 metaG | ecosystem: Host-associated > Plants > Roots > Rhizosphere > Soil | place... | reverse complement strand
ATTCCATCGAACCAATGGGCTTGTTTGAGATTACTCCAGAGTTGGCGCGAGAGTCGGGTTTCTTGGGCCTGGTCGATTTACTCAAGGTCGCGAAGCACGGCAAGGGCGACAACGTCTACCTTGTTCGATTCCACTACCTCGGTCCCGCCGTTCTGCCTAAGTAGTGGAATCGCCCCCTGCGTCCCCGCCACGCGGTCTGGTCGTCGCCCTTTTCTGGCGGCTGGTGTTCTGATAGTGCGGGCTGTATTCCAATCCGTAGGGCGTCTTCACCTTCAATTTCGCCTTCTCGTCGTAGAACGCCTGAGCGGCTTGATGTCGCGCGGCGATCTCCTCTTCCGTGCCGTCGCGGAAGGTGATCTCTTCCCGCGGCACAAACATCACTTGCCCGACCGGCATGCTGTGGGACGCAGAAATCGTTTCCCCCGGCTGCAGGACGTAGCGGAACTCGGAGTCGTGAACGTGCCAATCGGTCTCGACCCGGATTACCAGCATCGGGGCGAAGGGCCGCTCGATATTGTTGAACACCGGAGTGTACATCGTGTCCCAGCCCGGCGGAGTCTGGAAGTTCCACGCTCCCCGCAGCGTTACGGCGCCTGCCGGCGTCCCCATATCATCCTGAGAGATGAACATGCCAGGCATCAAGTGGGCGATCTCGCGGGTTTCCGGCGTGTCCTGGATGTGCATCTTGATTTCGCGTTTGGTGGCGCCGATGCCGCCCATCGGCAGCAGATACGTCACGGTGAAGATCGGATCCCACTTGGTTCCTTTGGTGTTCACCGAGTAGACCAATTGATAACGGCCCTCCCCCTCGTAGGCGACTTGAAAGGTCTCTTTTTCACCCAGCGGAGGATGGACCAGGAAGCCTGCGCTGCTTCCGGCTTCGAGCACCGGACAGTGGCGGGCGTGCTGTGGCAGAAGGGGGCGCTGGGCTTCGCGGCGCGGTCGCAGGCCAATGCCGGGCCTGTACGGGTTGGGAAAGAGCCCTACTTCCATCTCCGAAGTATCGCATCGTCAACACGCGATGTTCCCGCGGCTGCGAGCGATGGGAACGGAACGAAACAATTGTCCCCGATCTCCTATCTCGTTATCTAGGAGATCTATCATGTTCAAGAAAATCGCTTTCATAGCTGTTGCCTCAGGATTTTCCGCGTTCGGCGCAAGCTGGACCGGTCAAATTGCCGATAGCGCGTGCGGAATGAGCCACGCGAAGATGCTGGCGGAACACAAGGACTTGAAGACCGATCGCGATTGTACACTGGCGTGCATCAAAGCTGGGAGTAAGTTTGTATTCGTCAGCGACGGCAAGGTCTTCAACATCGCGAATCAGAAGCTCGCAGGTCTAACGGCGAATGCAGGAGAGACCGTTGAACTTACCGGAACCATGAAGGGCGATACCATCACGGTTTCGAAGATCGTGAAGAAGTAAAGCCGTCCAACCTGAATACGCAGTAGGCTCGCCTTTGGCAAGGTGAGCCTATCTTTTACTATTCCGACGACAGACCGCCCCTCCCGATTCTTCGCCTTCCCTTTTCAAAGATTGTCCGTTCTCCATTTTTTTCTAACTTTCCTCTTGACGTTACTATTTAGTCACGTTATTATTAAGGCACCTATAGGAGGCTTTCAAACTTATGAAAATTGAAGAGATGACCATCGACGTCCAGCAGCATGTTGACGTGAAAGCAGATATTGGCGATGTGTTTAAGAGCGTTCTGCATCGTTTCGGCCCGGGAAGCACTAACCCCAACGGCGAGTCGATGCAGATGGTGCTGGAGCAGTGGCCGGGCGGGCGCTGGTTTCGCGATCGCGGCAACGGCATTGGGCATCTGTGGGGACACGTACAGGTGATCAAGGCGCCGGTGCTTCTGGAGCTGAGCGGTCCGATGTTCATGTCCTATCCGGCCATCAATCACGTGGAGGTCAAGCTGGATCAGGTCGCCGGCGGGACTAAGGTGACCCTGCGTCATCGCGCGATCGGGTTGCTGGAGGATGCCCATCGGCAGAACATCAGCAAGGGCTGGCAGCATTACCTGGACAACATCAGCAAGGACTTCGTCTAACGCTGAATGTCAAAGGACCTCGCCGTAAACGATGACGCAGTCTGGAAAGCGCTCGCCGATCCGACTCGGAGGGCGATTCTTGATCTGTTGCGTGCAGGTCCTCAAAGGACAACGGCGATTGTAGAAGCGTTTCCGCATCTGACTCGCTTCGGGGTGATGAAGCACATAGATGTTCTGCGCGAAGCAGGGCTAATCAACACTCACGAAGAGGGAAGGCAGCGAATCAATTCGCTGAACGCAGTGCCCATCCGGCAGATTTATGAACGCTGGGTGAGCCGCTATTCGGAATTCTGGTCGGACCATTTGCTTCGCATTCAAGAAGACGTTCAAGCGAGCCGTCCTGAACGCGGCCCGCAAGATCCACCCCCCAAAGCCTAAAAGGGCAAAACCAAACCGCGGATTCGTCCGCAAGCAAAACACTTAAAGGAGAATACTGTGTACACGAAAGATGCAATTCGTTTCTCATTGAGTCTATCCGAAGCGGCCATGCTTCAACCGTTGCTAGCAATTGAGGATGCACCACTTACCTTCCCCACTTCGAACGGAGGATGCCATCCGCTGTGGGTTCTGGGTCACCTGGCGTTCGTGGAGGCAATGACTCACGAACTTCTGACCGGCGAGGCGAATCCGATCGCAACCTGGGGCTCGATGTTCGGTCCTTCCACCATCACCAGCGCGGATGCCGGGCAGTATCCGCCGTTCCAGGAAGTACGCTCCCGGTACGCGCAACTCCGGAAGCGAACCTTTCAGCTTTTGGATTCCTTCAGCGAAGCGGATCTGGATAAGCGCGTTTCGAATCCGCCGGCGGGACTGGAAGAGCATTTCGCTACCTACGGCAAGGCTTTGTTGACCCTGGCGCTCCACCAGGGGCTGCATCGCAGCCACATCACGGATGCGGTGCGGGCCGCGGGGCGTGCAGTGCCTTTGCCGGTGGCGGCTTAACGCCGCAAGTCACTCTGGCGGCAGCTTATCCAAGCCGCGTTCGTGGGCCCAAAGCGTGAGCCTCACGATGCTGTCAACTCCCGCTTTCCGGTAGACCCTGGAAACGATATCGTTCACCTTGCGGCGCTTGAAACCCAGCAGCCTGGCGATTTCTTCCGGCTTTATGCCGTTCACCCTTAGCGCGATCACTTTCAACTCCGAATCGGTAAATAGAGATCGAGCCATTGGCAGTAAATGGGGTGAATGTTTCGCCGGGAAAAACAGAGCGTGCAGCAATTTTAAACTTGGTCTTGCGGGCGGTCAAAGTATCAAAAGATAGGCCAGTCTTTCGGAAATCTTTTGATCTTTAAGGGAGTCTACTATGCGGGACCGGTTGCGTCGGACTGTATCCCCGACGAACTCTCTGCGTCGCAGCGTCCACTGAACGGTGGTTATGCGGCGTGTTGATCCAACCGGTCCCTTTTGCTAATCAGTTGAGGCTATTCGCGTGAGTTAGTGCGAATGGTGCGGCGGGCGCTGGCACAAACGACGAAGCTCGCGGCGGAGTTTCCACTCCGCCCAGAAGCGATGCCACCAGCTTTGACGGGCTCTGTCCATTCCAAATCTAGTTTCGCCACTTTGCTGGGGAGTATCCATGGCCTAAAGTTACCGTTCCGACTAGTACGATCCGGCTAGCACTGGATTGTTTCAACTACTTTGGGGGAAAGCTGGCTTTCGCCCCCTGCCCGATGCAACTGGTAGAATCGCTTCGGGTACCTCATGAAGAGTTTCTGTTTGCTCGTTTTCCTTACGGCAGCCCTGGTAGGATCTGCACAAGCCCTTAGGCCGACTCCCGTTCCGAATCCAGCCGCCGCAGGCAGCATTCAGCCCAATTGGGCCGTAGCCGGCGATGGCAGCGCGATGCTTAGCTGGGTGGAGCGGGCGAATAGCGGGACATACTCCCTGCGATATGCCGTGCGACGCGGATCCGCCTGGTCGGAAGCCCGCACCATCGTCGCCGGCCGGCGCTTCTGGCGGCACCCGGCCGAGGTGCCAGAACTTCTCAGCCTGAGCGATGGCACTTTACTCGCGCACTGGGTCGAAAAGAGCGACGAATCCAGCGAGGTAGAGTTTATCCTCGTTTCCAGCTCCCGCGACGGCATCCATTGGTCCGCGCCTGCGATCGCGCACAAGGATCGCAGTCCTCAGCAGCATGGACTGGCTTCGATCGTCGAGAGCGCGCCGCACGAGGCGTCCATTCTGTGGCTCCAGGCGCTCAAGGGCGAAGATGGTCCTGTGTCCCTGATGCGAACCATCGTCGGCGCGGACGGCAAGGAGATTAAAGAGGAACAACTGGATGCCGATGTGTGCTCCTGCTGCCCCACGTCCGTCGTGAAGACCTCCAAGGGATTGCTGGTGGCGTACCGCGACCACACCTCGAAAGACATACGCGATATCGCCGTGCTGCGGTTTGAAAATGCGAAATGGTCGGCTTCGAAGATTCTGAACGCCGACAAATGGGAAATCAGCGCGTGCCCGGTCAACGCCGCCTCCGCTTCCGCCAAGGATAATCGCGTCGCCATCGCCTGGTACACCGAGGCTGACGACAAGCCTCGCGTCCAACTGGTCTTCTCGTCGGATGCGGGAGCGACGTTCACCAAGCCTCTGGTGTTGAACACCGGGGACACGCTGGGTTACGCCTCGACGGCTCTCAACAGCGATGGCGGGGCGTTCGTTTCCTGGCTGGAAGAAGGGGAGAAGTCGACGCGCGTGATGGTTCGGCTGGTATCGCCTGCAGGCGTCGCGGGACCGGTGTCTCAGATCGCCGAAGGATCCCGGACCAGTCTCGGATATCCCAAAATCGTTCGCACTGGAAACGAAACCTGGATCGCGTGGGGCGATGCGAAGGCTGGCGTCAAAACTGCTCAACTGAAGTGATCCTGCGACTGGCGACCGAAAACGATGCCGCGGGCATCGCGGAAATCTACGATCCTATCGTTCGATCCACGCCGACGTCGTTTGAGATTGATCCTCCAGGTGCGATAGAGATGGCCCGGCGCATCCGGGAAACGCTGCCCGCTTATCCGTGGCTGGTGTGCGAGCATCTCGGCCGCATCGCGGGCTATGCCTATGCGGGACGTCACAAGCCGCGGGCTGCGTATCAATGGGCCGTGGAAACGTCGGTATATATTCATCCGGATTTCCAGCGGCGCGGAATCGGACGCGCTCTATATGAGTCGCTCTTTCGTATCCTGGCCGCGCAAGGGTACTTCAGCGCCTATGCCGGCGCAACGCTGCCTAATGCTGGAAGCGTCGGCCTACATGAATCGTGCGGATTCCAAATTGTCGGGATTTATCGCAATGCAGGCTACAAGCACGGCGTGTGGCACGATGTCATCTGGTGGCAGCGAGCCCTACAGCCGGCGATGACGACGCCGGGTCCCATCTTGAGCATCGATCAGCTTAACGTTCCTCCCACTTGCGTGTGATTTCTGCGATCACCTCATCGGGACGGTTGGTGTAGACGTAAAACACCTGAATCGCATGGGTGCCGCGCACCTGCATCTTCAGGCCGCCGCTGACGGATGTGAACTTCAGGCGTTCTTCCGCGAGCTTGGTCGGCGTAATCACGCTTAACGCGATTTTGGTGACGTGCTGGCAGGCTTTGGCTGCTTCCACCGCCGGAATCGCACTGGGGATAACGGTCGAGTGCCGGCCGTTGAATTTCGATCCCTTCAGCAGGCCTCTCTGGTGACTCATCTGGCTACGATTGCTGCTTCTGGAAAATGTAGAAGAATACCGTCACGCTGAGCGCCCCGAACGCATAGATGAGCGACGAGAACACCGTCACGGCCGGAGTCAGACCGCGGATGACATTCAAGACGGTGAACACAAAATCATAAACGAGCAACGCCGCCACCAGTAATGTTCCGATGAAAGCCAACACCGCCGCGCCTTTGAGGGTCTTCATACCGGAGATTATAATGCCTGCATGGGGGCCGCACCGCAGCAGCACATGACGTGCATGGAAGTCTGGGGCGGAAACCAGTTCACCACGCAAGGCGTGGAATTCGGCGGGCTGGATACCTGGGTCTACAGCAAACCCTACGGCGAAGCCCACAGCGGCGGCGATGTTTATTACGCCTCCAGCTGCGCCACCGGACGCATCAGCCGTCTCTTGGTCGCCGACGTGGCGGGACATGGAAACAAAGTGGCTGCAACCGCAGCAGACTTGCGAACGCTGATGCGTCGATTCGTCAACCGTCTGGATCAGACAGAATTCGTGCGCTTGCTCAATCAGCAGTTCATGCAGATGGCGAAGGAGGCTGTTTTTGCGACGGCCATTGTCAGCACCTACTTCGCCCCCAGCCGTCGTTTAACCGTTTGTAACGCGGGGCATCCGAGGCCCTTTATGTATCGAGCATCACAGCAGCACTGGGATTTTCTCGGGCATAGCGGACCTGGCAGCCAGCCCACGCCGAGCAACATACCGCTGGGACTCATCGACGCGTCCGATTACGAACAGTTCGACGTCGAGCTGGAGCGCGGCGATTGCGTGGTCAGTTACACCGATGCATTGATCGAATCCTTCGATTCCGATGGCGAGATGCTGGGCGAGCGTGGTGTGCTCAAGATCGTCCGGCTGCTGGGCGACGTGGAGCCGCAGAAACTGATCGAAACGCTGCTGCGGGAGATTTCCGATCGATATCCCAAGAATCTATCGGACGATGACGTCACAGTTCTTGTCATCCGGGCCAACGGACGCCAACCACAGTATTCCTTTGTCCAGAAGATCAAGGCGATGCTTCGAGTGGGCGGCTCGCTGATCCGCTCCATCGATCCGCGGGCCGAGCGCGCTCCGCTCCCCGACGCGAATCTCGCGAATATCGGCGGCGCGATCATCCCCGCCCTCGGCCGGCGGTGGCGAGCGAAAACTCAGCCTGCTGCTGCCTCAGATCGCAAGTCCTTCAGTGCACGCCGCTGAACCTTTCCGGTGGCGCCCTTCGGGAGCACGGGAAGAAACAGGACCCGCTCCGGACATTTGTATTCGGCCAGATGCTGGCGTGAGAATGCTACCAGCTCTTCGGCAGACACGGCATGGCCTTCGCGCACCGCAACGAACGCCAGAACCACTTCGCCCCAATACGTATCGGGCTCGCCGATCACTCCGGCCTCGGCAACCGCTGGATGCCGATAGAGAGTCTCCTCGACCTCTTGCGGCGAGATATTGGACCCGCCGCGCACGATAATTTCCTTCTTTCGTCCGCGGAACCACACGAAACCATCTTGATCGATCTCGACCAGATCGCCGGTCTTAAGCCAGCCATCCTCGAAGGGGACATCGCCCCAATAGCCGATTGCGATTGCCGAACCACGCATCCACATCTCGCCATCCACCACGCGCAGTTCCACGTCGCCTACCGGCCGGCCCATGCTCCCAGGACGGTTGCTGTCAGGATGGTTGGCCACCGTGGGCAAACCCTCCGTCATTCCGAAGCCTTCCACCAGCGGATGCCCAAACGTCGTGGCGTATTCTTCCTGCAATGGCACCGGCACCGTATCGCCTCCGGCGAGGGCCAGACGTCCTGAGGTAATGCGTCGAGGACGCGTACGTTGCTCAGCGAGAAGCGCACGAATCAGCGTGGGCAATGCCATGTAGAAGGTCGCGCCGCTGCTTTCCCAGGTGTCGAGCACTTTGGCCGCATCGAACACCGGAATAATCGTAACCGTCGCACCGATCCACAGCGAGGAAATCAGCAACAGGATCGCTCCGGAAGCGTGTACCATCGCAGTGAACAATAAGGTGTGGTCGTCCGGCCTCAGGCCCCAGCTATCCATATAGGACGCGTTGCCGGCCAGGGTGCGCTGCGAATGGTTGACGCCTTTGGGACGCGCCGTGGTTCCGCTGGTGTAGAGCAGCATCGCTGGATCGTCGGGATTCGGAACAGGCAGCGTGCCGTTGTTTTCGTTCGCAAACTGGAATTCCCACGAAGGAATCGAGGTCGAGATGCGCAGATCGGCCTGGGCCAAATAAGCCCGCGCGCCACTGTGCTCCAGCACGTACGTAATCTCTTCCGGAGTCAGGCGAGTGTTTACGGGGACAGCCACAAAGCCACCGGCGAAGCAGGCGTAGTAGCACGTCGCCAGTTCGATGCCGTTGCGCAGGTGCAGTGCGATGCGGTCCCCGGGCCGCAAGCCCTGGCGCAGCCAGGCGTGGGCCAGATGTTCGGCTTGATCCACGAACTGGGCGTAGGTGAGGCGGGTGTCGCCGCAAATCACCGCCAGCTTTTCGGCATGCGCAGCGGCGCGCGATTTCAGCCGGGTCCAGAGGAGCATGGAAAGACCTCCAGATGATTGTACGTGCTCCAGCCGAGTTCGGATGTGGCTCAGTCGAAAAGTGGCAGGTCGGCCATTTCCTCGAGTGGCACAGGTTCCAGCGGCAGCCCGGCCTTCTTCCACGCCCGCAAACCTCCCTGGATGACCGCCACACGCACGCCTTTTTCCAGCAAGAAATGCCCGACACGGGTGCTGGTGGCGTCGCGCAGGCAGGTGCAGTAGAGGTAGACTGGTGTGCCGGCTGGGATCTCCAACTCAACCTGATTGATCCCATTCGGCTCCAGCCTTTTGGATCCCTGAGCCCGCATCGCTTTGCGGTCGTAGTATCCGTGGCTGCGGACGTCGTAAATCAACGCGCCCTCAGCGGACAACGCGCGGGCAGCCTCAGCCGGACTCACGAAAGGCACGGTACGCAAGGCGCGAGCCCTGCGCCACATCCAAACCTGATAGCCCAGGTAACTTGCGAGTAACAGGATCAGCAGCCACGTCAATCCTCGCCCGAACGCCACGTAGTTTTTCGTGATGGCGTCCAGCGCTCCGCTGAAAACAAATCCCACCGAGAAATACGCGCCGATGTACAGCGACGCGCCGACCAAATCGAGTCCGAAGAACTGCACGAGGCGCATATTCATGCTTCCCGCCAGGGGCGGAGCCATGGCGTTGATCCCTGGAACGAATTTCGCGAACAGCAGCAGAATGCGGCCTCGGCGATAAAACGAATCCGCGGATCGCAAAATGCAGGATTCCGAATTGAGCGAGACGCGGCACAGCAGGCCGAGCAGCCACCATCCCGTGTACCGTCCCATCAAAAACATGAGCGTATCGCCCAGGATCATGGCACCCAACGCGCTGCCCAGCGCAAGTCCGGTGTGGAGTGATCCTCGAGCGCTGGCTCCGCCTGCCAGCAGCAATGCCAACGCCGCCGGTACCGGCAACCCGATGGCTTCCAGAAATACGGCCGCGAACAGGATGCCGTAGCCGTGCTCAGCAAGCCCTGTAAGGAAGGACTCCATTTATTCGAGAACCTTAGCCTCGAAGTCGGTTACCGCATCGTCCTCAACGGAGTAGCGCACCTGGATAGGATTGCAGCACACTTCGCAATCCTCTACATACGTCTGGGTTTTTACGGATGTGTCCAAAACCATGGAGATCTCTTCCCAACAATACGGGCATGAGAAGAAATACTCCACGCTAGCTCAAAGCTTCACTTCACTGATTTGGATCGTCGGGACGACATTGGTGAACTTGGGGATGTCTCCCTGGATTTCGGGTGCATGCGGCACAAACGCCTGTTGAAATGCCTCCACCGATTCGAAACCAAGAGCCGTTACCACGCGATAAGCCGAATCGCTCCCCGGCAGGCCACCGCTGATGCCCTGGTCGACCGTCATGCTTTTCAGCGCCGACCCCATCCGTTCGCGCACCATCGGCATGTGCTTGCCCAGGTAGTAGTCCATGTCGAAAGTCGCGCCGGCACTGTTGGGATATAGTACGTTGACTCGAATCATTCGCACTATTATAGGACGTTGAAACTCTTACGCATCGCATTCGTGGCGCTGGCAGCCTGCATGGGCGTCGTTGTCGCGGCGCGAATGCTGTTCGGTCCGTTCCACTTTTCATTCATTTCGGTAACTGTGCCGCTCAACCCGGAAGGATGGTTCGGTCTGGCGATCACGGCCGTCCTTTTAATGCAAATTCCGGCGAAATCAGTCTCGTGGCCGCGCGGGCGGTCGATACCGCTCGCACTGGCAGTCGCAGCCGTGACGATCTTTGCACTCCGCCGGGCGTTCGGGATCTACTTCCTGTCCGACGACTTCGCCGTGGTCAACATTGGAACCGATTGGACCGCGGCGTCTTATCGCTACATCCTCACGCACGGCGGCGGCGACGGATTCTTTCGCCCGGTCGGATTCATCGTAGTAGCGCTCACCGGCCGGTGGGCGCATCTGGATCCCGTGAATTGGCACGCGTGGGCTTTGGCGATTCACGCCGCGAATTCGGTCTTGGTCATGTTCCTGGCCAGGCGATTGGGGACATCGGCGCTGGCGGCGGTATTTGCAGGAGTGCTGTTCGGAATCCACGGTACGCGTCCGGAAGCGGCCGTCTGGATCGCCGGACAATTCGATCTCTTAGCGACATTTTTCGTGCTGCTCGGGTTTCTCCTGTTCACACTGTTAGGCACGCGGGAGAAGTTCCGTTTACCACTACATGCGGCAGCGCTGGCGTGTTTCGCTCTGGCAGCGCTTAGCAAGGAATCCGCATTCATATTTCCCTTGTTCCTGGCCGGTTACGTTCT
>Ga0105248_10009689_pt1 | contig 10613 bp, 10 predicted proteins | sample KBSS34metaG_FD_81524 | JGI IMG/M metagenome (GOLD analysis project Ga0105248, IMG submission 81524) | Switchgrass rhizosphere microbial communities from Kellogg Biological Station, Michigan, USA - KBS S3-4 metaG | ecosystem: Host-associated > Plants > Roots > Rhizosphere > Soil | place... | reverse complement strand
CAGCGTGTTGTCGAGCAGGTTGCCGTCCCCCTCCGGCGTGTTCTTCAGCTTCTCCAGAAAATAAGGAATCAGGCTGACGTGGAACGCGTTCAGCTTCGCGAAATCGAGGATGCGATCTTCTTTCCCGCCGTGATGCGAGGTCGGATGGAACGCTCCGCGAAAACCGCTCTCCGGATACGTCCGATTCGAATTATCGCGGCCCAGCTTGAACGCGAACACCCGCGTAATATCGGAAGCGAAGGCGAGCGCCTGCAAATCGAACATCATTCTCACGTGCTCGCTGAACGTCGCCGGAATTCCTGCCGGAGCTTTCGGAATATCCTTCGGACCAGCCGCGTTCATGGACTCCACCTTCTGAATCCGGCGTTCGACTTCGCGAATGTTCGACAAGTAATCATCGAGACGCCCCCGATCCTGCGGACCCAGGTCCTTTTGCAGCCGCTTCACCGACGTCATCAGCCAGTCGAGAATGCTGCGATCTTCAGCGCGCCGCACCTGCCGCTCTGACGGACTCGCACCCGCGCCGAACACGCCGAAAAGCTCGTCGAACACCACGCGCGGATTTCGAATCATCGGTAGGGGCTGCGTCGCCGACGCCCAGCTGATGGTGTCGGAGTAGATGCACGAATATCCGAAGCCGCAGCCGCCGCCCTGGTCCACGTCTTCGATACACAACTGCATCGACGGAATCGGAGTTCCCTGCCCCATCCGCTGCGCGTACAACTGGTCGAGCGAAATTCCAGCTTCGACATCCGACCCTTGCGTCCGCTTGGGATGCGCCTGCGTCAGAAACACGGCGCTCGATCGAATGTGGTCGCCGCCGACTTCCTGAATCTGAAACGCCTCGGCGCTCGGAACATCGGTGTTGCTGACGATCGTTAGGTACTCCTGGAACGGCGCCAGCGATCGCAAACTCGTCGGCGACAGGTCAAACCCCCGGCCGACCTTCGCCGGAGCCCACAAGTTTTTCTTGATTCCGATCGCCGAACTTCCGGCCGATCCGTGGACCATCTCCATGCAGACCAGCCGGACGCTCTTCGCTTGCTTTTGCGCCCGCAACGCGGGCGTCATCGCGTCCAAAAACGGCAACGCGACTGCTGCCCCGAGTCCCTGCAACAGCGTCCGCCGATCGAGTTTTTTCTGCGAGACAAACATGGATCAAAACCCCTTCATAAGCGGAGGCGGCTGCGTCATCTGGAACGCCGCGCTGTTCGCGACGCCGAGAACGAAAGCCGAAAAACGATTGCCCTGCTTCGCGGCGTCGTTGACGATCGCCCGGATCGCGGGCATATCGCTCGCTTCCATTCGGCGTCCGGTCGCATACGTCATCAGACGCTCCGTGAAATTACGGAGCACCAGATCCTGATGCGCGACCACGGCCGCGCGCAAGCCCGCCGGACCCTGCATCTGTGTTCCGTCGTAGAGTTCGCCCAGCGCATCCACCGGAATCTTGTTGTCCTTCAATCGCCACGCGCCTGTGACGTCGAAGTTCTCGAGCGCGATCCCGGGCGGATCGATGACCTTGTGGCACGAGTTGCACGCCGGATTGCGCCGGTGCTCTTCGATGCGCTGCCGCGTGGAAAAGGTCTTGTCGCCGCGGACCGCCTTCGCCGTTTCATCGAGCGACGGAACATTCGGCGGAGGCGGCGGCGGAGGCGTGCCGAAAAGAACCTCCAGAACCCACTTTCCGCGCAGCACCGGTGACGTCCGATCGGCGAGAGACGTCGAAAGCAGAACGCTGCCCTGCCCCAGCAAGCCGCGGCGCTCCTCCGGAACCGGAACACGCCGGAACGCTGTGCCCGTCACGCCGGAAATGCCGTAGTGCTTCGCGAGAGGCTCGTTCAAATACGAGTAGCTCGCCGTAAACAAATCCATGACGTTGCGATCTTCGCGGATGATACTCTCGACGAACAGTTCCGTTTCCCGCCGCATCGCCTGGCTCAGTTGCGGCGAGAACTTCGGGAACAGCGCGTCGTCCGGAACCACCTTGTCGAGATCCTGTAGCCGGAGCCACTGCGTCGCAAACCGCGTCGCCAGCGCCTGCGCGTTCTGGTCCGCCAGCAGCCGCCGGACCTGCCGGTCGAAGCCTGCTTTGGTCTCAAGCGACCCTGATGAAGCCGCCTTGACCATCTCCGCATCCGGAGCAGCGCCCCAGACGAAGTAGGACAGCCGCGACGCCAGCGCGACGCCCGGCACTCGCGCCGGACCTCCCAGCGTAGGAGCCGAAGGTTCCAAACGAAACAGGAACCGCGGACTCATCAGGATCGATTGCAGCGCGAGCCGGATTCCCCCCTCGAACGTCTTCGAGGACTCGCGGCCCTTGCGGAAAAATTCCAGCGCGTCGTCCACGTCCTGACGTGTGCCCGTTCCTCGAAACGCCTGCGAGGCAAGCGCGAGGACAATCTGTTCCGCACAGTCTTTTTCCTGCGCGGCCGTGCGTGGACGGCAAGCAAGAAACCGCTTCCTCGCCTTCGGATCCGCGATCGCGGCCCTGCTGATCTGGCTCGCGGCTCGCAGATACGCCGTCATCAGAATCGGCGAAAACGTCTGGACGTCCGCCACGTTGTCGAACCCGCCGCTCACCGTATCGACCGGCAGCAGACCCGCTACGTCCACCTCAATCCCTAGCAAGTCCCGAATCGCTCGCGCGTACTCGCTGCGATTGAGCCGCTGGAACGGCCGCCACCCAGGACTCGGACGCGCCATCGCGGCTGCGTCCACCTTCGCCTCCAGGCCTTCCACGATCGCCTGAAGCGCAGACCTTTCCGGCCGCCGCGAACCAGGAGGCGGCATCATCCCGGCCCGCAACTTGAGGATCACCTTCTCGACGAGGTCGGCGTTCGTTTCCGGTTTGTCGGCGCTGAACGAAGCGAGCGACAACCCGCCGACCTTCCGCTGCGCGCTGTGGCATCCCACGCAATATTCCGCCACCCACTGCGGAGTTTGCGCGCCGAGGTTCAGTCCCGCGGCGCAAAGCAAAGCGACTGCGGAGCGCCTCATTTCGCGCGTTCGGCGGTCCACGGCATCTTGCCCATCGGAGACATCAGTTCGCCCGCCACCGTTCCGTCATCCTTCAACTTGGCGCTGAATTCGAGACGCATCGAACCCGGACCGCCGGCGTTCGTCGTGGCAAAGAATACCAGCGTGCCGTTGGCGATCATGCCTTCGAGCGGAAGTTCGCCCGAGTGATCGCTCTTCAACGTCCCGCCGAGCTTGTTGCCGTCCTGCTTGAGGTTGAGGTCGATTTTCATGCCGCCCTGACCCGCACTCGCGGATGCAATCCACGCCCCCGTCACGTTCGGAGCCGCCGGAGCCTTCGCCTTCTGTGCCGGAAGCTTGCGTTCCTTGAAGCGCTCCGCGGTCCAGCGAATCGGCCCGCGCGGACCTTCCATTTCGCCTTCAAGCGTGCCGTCGTCCGTCATCTTGCCTTCGATCTTCAGCTTCTTGCCGTCACCGGCCTGCGCGCCGTGATCTTCCCCGCCGGGACCGCGAAGTTGCAGCCTCGCGTTCGCGCTGAGCGACACCACGCCGCCCGCGAATGCGCCCTGCACCGGGATGTCGTTGTTCATGAACATGAAGGTGCCTTTGACGCGCGTGCCTTCCTGTTCGAGCGTCATGCCGCCCGGAATCACGTGATCCCCGTGCATGGAGAACTTCCACGATCCGGTCAGGTTTTGCTTCTTGTCTTCCTGTGCGGACACAACGGAAGCAGTGGCCAGAATGGCGGCCATGGCCAGAATGCGCTTGGCGCGAATGATCATCGAATTTCTCCCTCGTGGCGAAAAAGCAGACGCGAACCTACTTCTGCACGATAGGAGAGAGGACAAAATCGCTCAATAAAAACCGCGCGAGCGCATGCAAGCGCGGCGCGAGCGCGGATATGCCGAAATTAGCGACCAATTCGAGGCGCGCACGGAGCGGCACGAACGTGCCGCGTAGTAAGCGCTGGAGACAATCTCGGATCGGCCTACAGCAGCAGCGCTTCCACGCGATAGGCGTGGACCATTTGTTCGACCGCCGACCACGCAAAAATGGTGAACCGCCCATCCTGCGAGGCGACCAGCGCCAGGGCGTCCGGCTGGTCCTGGGCGAATTGCGCCGCGGACAAATGCCGGGTTCCGCCCAGTTGCGACGGAGTCACGGTACGCGCGATGTTGCCTTCGACCGGCTCGGTTTCGATCACGTTCTCGATCCGCGGAAACGCCTCGCGGCGTCCGATCTTCGCGCCGAAGGCCAGCAGCTCAAACCGCCGATTGAGCACCATGGCGCCGTCGACGGCGGTCAAACCCGCCACGACATCGACCACACGCCGCAACGCGTCCTGCCAACGCGGCTGTTCCTTTTGCGGATCGTCCAGTTGGATCAGAGCCGCGAGTTTCGCGTAGGAAGGAGCGACGGCGTAGGGTGTCACTCCCACAATCGACTCGCGCCAGTGCTCTTTGTCGTTCGGAACCACCAGCAGCGATCCACCGCGTTTGTGCTCGCGCATCGAAACCGCGAGTTGGATCAGGACATTGGTCGCGTCTCCGGAGATTCCGGGCGAATCGAAGCCAAGCAGCGAAGCCACCAGCGCCGGCGAATCCGACAGGTGCGCCGCCTGGTGATCCAGGACCTTCACTTGATCGCCCTCGAGAACAGCCACGTTGACGAACTTGGTCAGTTCCTGCTCGCGCCGGTGCTTGATCACCAGCAGCCCCGGTTCGATCACCTCAATCACGAAGCAGAACGCAGGCAGCGTGAGAGTAGCGCCCCAGATGCACAGGACGCCTTCGTGGTGCCAGACGCCGAGGTGAATTCCCGGTCGCGCGACCGCCGGAGCCAGCTTCGTCAGGGCTTCCGGCACCAGGTGGACCGGACGCTCGAATGTGATCGGGTGACCCGCCAGGGACGGCGGAAGATAGGCAAGCGAAATCGTCGGTGGAATGCCCTCCTCCCGGCGAAGGCTGGCCCAAAATGCGGCATCGACGATGGATTCGATCACTCCCTCGTCAGGATGCGGAGCGATCTTCTGCGGCTCCTGCGATTCCTTCAAGTGACGGGAGAAGTGCGATTGGATGCGAGCCGCGACGGCCCGCGCCGCCGGATAACCAGGTGTCGTCATGAGCGGAGGTCCATGCAGATACCTCCACTGTAATCGACGCGAGGCTTAGTCGATTATCGGACCAATGTCGATAAACCTATCCAGCCAGATTCGAACTCGACTGCCAGGCGTTGTACAAATACAGCGCGCCGATCGCCAGGCCGTACAACACCAACGCCGCCGTCACCAACTTGCCCCAGTGGTCGATTTTGTCCAGGCGGCGCGCCAGCGCTTCCTGGCCGGGGATCATCGCAGCGTCGGCGTCGCGGATGTGAACCACATCCATTTCGCCCCTCGCGATGGTCTTTCTGTAAATCGCCAAACCGATTGCAAGCGCAGCGAGCGCCGACCATAGCGCGATGGAAACGAGCATTCCTTGGGTCATTCCGTGCCTCCTGTTGTCAGGGATATGCACGGCAGCCGCCAGAGACTAAGCGTTTCAAAGCAAGTACGTTAGCTCGACCCACCGCCCCGCTTTCACCCACCTGACCCAGGGCCCAAACACGAAAGCCTGGGTGATTTGGCGCTAGCATCTCCGCCCTGGCGGGGACGGATACAGCCCCACTCGTAAGAGTGGGGACCATGCGAGCAGCGACGGGCACGGATACAGCCCCACTCGTAAGAGTGGGGATCACACTAGCACCCCGCCCCGACAGGCACGGCTACAGCCCCACTCGTCAGAGTGGGGATCACGCGAGCACCCCCGCCCTAACGGGCCGGGCTTATAGCCCCACTCGTAAGAGTGGGGATCACTCCAGCACTACCGAATGCAACGACGACCACCCGCTAGTGCGTCCGGATCGTGTTCGGATCCTTTTGGAACCGGTATTCGAAGTGGCAGCCCTGGCACGCATCGAACAGATATCCGCCGCGCTCGAACACAGCCGCGACATCCTTGGCCTGAGCGGCCTTGCGGATACCGTCGCCTGCCTCACGCAGCGCCTTTGCGCGATCCATCCAGTGCCCTGTATCCTTCGCGCGGCCTTCCATCATCAGAAGATTTCCGGCTTCCGTGAGCGCCGTCGCGCTGCTCTCCACCTTGTACCAGTCGTCGACCGTGACCGGCTTGGTTTCCTCGACGCCCTTCAGCGTGTAGACCGTGCCCACCGCTTTCCAAACCACTTCCGCGTTCGGAATGATCATCATGTGCATCACTTCTTCGAGAGTCGCGACGGCCTTGACCGGAGACACGGGGGCTTTCGCGCAGCCGGCCAAAAACACGCCGGTGAGCAGCGCGGTCTGAGCAATGCGGAGCCTGAGATGGGTGCGGGTTTTCGAGTTTGAATTCATCATGCGGAACCACCAGATAGCGGTGCTCGGCATTCTAGCAGAGTCGCAGTCTGCTTCTGCTACACTGCGTTGTCGCTTAGTGGCGAGGGCTCGCTTGGGCGAGCGAAAAAGACGACGATCGTAGCAGGAGTGACGTTCCGAGTGGATCTACATTCTTTCTTCCAATGGCTCGAGGCTACCGGCGGTAGCGTGGCTATCCGTGAGTCGACGATGATGTATCCGCTCATCGAGACCACACACGTGCTCACGCTGTGCCTCTTTCTGGGTTTGGTCGCGATGCTCGATCTGCGGCTGATCGGCATCGGACTGCGCGGAGTCCCGGTTTCGGAAGTCGCCGCCAAGCTCCTTCCCTGGGCTCTGTTCGGTTTCGTGTTGATGTCCATCAGCGGAGCCCTGCTGTTCTACTCCGGACCGCTCAAGGCCGCGAACAACATTTTCTTCCGCATCAAACTGATCATGATCCTGCTCACCGGCGTGAACGCGCTGCTGTTCCACCTGACCATCCACAAACGGGTTGCCAGTTGGGATACCGATCCCATCCCGCCGCCGCGCGCACGCATGGCCGGGTATCTCTCGCTCGTCCTCTGGAGCGGCGTCGTGATCTGCGGCCGCATGCAGGCCTACAACTGGTTTAACTGAGGCGCAAGCTTGTCATTCATCAATCTCGCGAATTTTCAATGGCTCGAAGCCACCTGGCTCGGCACCGCCGTCCGGCAGTCGCTGTGGCTGTTTCCAGTAATCGAATGCATCCACCTGCTCGCGCTGTCCCTGCTCGGCGGCGCGGTCCTCGTCGTCGACATGCGGCTTTTGGGAATCGGTTTGAAAAACCAGCCTGCTCCGGAACTCACGCACAAGGTCCATCCCTGGCTGATCGGCGCGCTACTCACAAGCATCGTCACCGGCATCCTCATGTTTCTTTCGGAAGCCGTGAAGTGCTATTACAGCCCGCCCTTCTGGTACAAGATGACGGCATTGATCCTGGCGACAGCCTTCGCGCTGACATGGAGGAAAAAGGTGGCCACCTCGGATCCCGGCCGCATCTCCCCGTTGCTCGTGAAGCTCACCGCCGTCGTGTCCGTAGCGCTTTGGTTCGGAGTCGCATTTTCCGGCCGCTGGATCGCCTTCTACTAGCAGGTAGTACCGGCCAGTAGCAGGCCTCCCGGCCCGTGTCTCTTAAGCTCGTGGGAGACAGAACAGCACTGAACCGCGACCGTGAGGGAGTGGACGCTAATTCTCCGTGGAACATGCTCAATTTTGCACGCCTTCTCAGTTCGGGGATGGCAATCTCTAGCCGAACCGCGACCGTAAGAAAGCGGACTTCTTCGGATGACCCCTGGAAATCCGTGCAACCACCCGCTCCTCAACAACCAGCCCCAAAAACAAATCGCTGTGCTATGATCCCATCCGTGGTTAAGCCATTTCGCGTCATCATCCCGCTCTTCCTGCTTGTGGCAGCCGCCACTTCCGCGTGGTCCCAGACCGCGCCGGCAAGGCCCACCGGGATTCCCCGGCTCCCCGGCGGAAAGCCGGACTTCAATGGAATCTGGCAGGCCCTGAATTCCGCGAATTACGACGTCGAGCGCCACATCGCGCGGCCGTCAATGATGCTGCGGCAAGGCCCGCACTCCATGATTCCAGCGGTGCCAATGCTGCGCCTCGGAGCCGTTGGTTCCGTCCCCGGCGGAATGGGAATCGTCGAAGGCGGAAAGATTCCCTACAAGCCCGAGGCACAGAAGAAGCGCGAGGAGAACCAGGCCAACTGGCTCGATCGCGATCCGGAAATCAAGTGCTACATGCCGGGCGTTCCGCGCGCGAACTACATGCCGTTCCCGTTCCAGATCGTGCAAAGCCAGAAGAACTTCTTCTTCGCTTACGAATTTGCCGGAGCCCATCGCGACGTGTACTTCAAGGACCCCGGACCGCCCGAAACCGATTCGTGGATGGGCCAGTCGGTCGGCAAATGGGAAGGCGACACGCTCGTCGTCGACGTCAAGGGGCAGAACGATCAGACCTGGTTCGACCGCTCCGGCACGCATCACAGCGCCAAACTGCACGTCGTAGAGCGCTACACGATGATGACGCCCAACCACATCCGCTACGAGGCCACCATCGAAGATCCCGAAGTCTTCACCGGCCCGTGGAAGATTTCCATGCCGCTCTACCGCCGCATGGAAGCCGACGCCCGCCTGATGGACTTCAAATGCGTCGAATTCGTCGAAGAGCTGATCTTCGGCGAGCATCGCCGCAAACCGCTTCCGAGACCGTAGAGAGAGAGTAGGAGGTAGCGATGCGAAACTTTCTTTCCGTTTCCGGTGCTCTGCTGATCTCCGCCGCCGGGCTCGCGCTCGCGGCCGACGCCCGACGGACGCCCGACGGCCATCCTGATCTTTCGGGAACCTACGATATCGCGACCCTGACGCCCCTGGTCCGGCCTGCGAATGTCAGCGGACGCAAGGACCTCACCGACGAAGAGGCCAAGGCCATCGCCAAAGCGGCCGCCGATCGGCTGGCGAAGCAGAATCAAGCCAGCGATCCGAACCGCAAGCCTCCGCCCGCCGGTGGCGACGGTTCGGAAGGCGCTGCCGGCAACGTCGGCGGCTACAACACGCTGTGGGTCGATCCGGGTCAGGGAGCGTTCAAGATCGATGGCAAATGGCGCACGTCGATCATTGTCGATCCGCCCACCGGCCGTATGCCCGAGATGACTCCCGAAGCGCGCAAGCGCGCCGGGGAACGTGCGCGCGGCAATCGTCCGAACCGCGGTGACGCGTGGTGGATCAAGGAGAAGGTTTCGCCCGGTCCGTTCGACGATCCCGAGATGCGCTCGCTCGCCGAACGCTGCCTGCTCGGTTTCGGATCGAGTGCCGGACCGCCCTCGCTCCCCGTCCTCTATAACAATTTGAAGCAGATCGTCCAGACCAAGGACACGGTCGTCATCCTGAACGAGATGAACCACGACGCCCGCATCGTTCGCATGAACGGCAAGCACGAGCCCGCCGAGATCCGCCGCTGGCTCGGCGATTCCATCGGCCACTGGGAAGGCGACACCCTCGTTGTCGACACGACTAACTTCAACGACACGCCGGCGCTCTTCGGAGCCACGCGCAACCTGCATGTGATCGAACGCTTCAAGCGCCTCGACGACAAAACACTGCTGTATCGGTTCACCGTCGAAGACCCCACCGTCTGGACCGCTCCGTGGACCGGCGAATTGGCTTGGCCGGTGACCGAAAATCGAATCTACGAATACGCCTGCCACGAAGGCAACTATTCGTTCACCAACATCCTTCGCGGAGCCCGGTTGCTCGAAGCCGAGGCCATGAAGTCCGCCGCCCCGAAGGAGTAGCCGCCAGTAGCACAGGTGAAGTAGCACAGGCCTCCAGGCCTGTGATGACAAAAATCGCAGCAGGTAGCCAGCCTCCGGCCTGTGTTTGCTAAAAAGTAGCAGCCAGTAAATAGTAGAGATCCACACCACTTGCGCGCAGCGCGAAAAAAGGGGAGCCTTAGAGAAGTATGAAACTGAATTCCAGATCCGTCATCGTCATCGCGACGGCCCTGATCGGCGCGTTCGCGTTTTTCCTCGCCGACGTTTCGAAGGTCTACGCCCATCACGCCTTCGGCGCGGAGTTCGATCCGAATCTGCCGGTCCTGCTGAAAGGCCCGCTGGTCCGCGTCGAATGGATCAACCCTCACACCTGGTTCCACGTCGAAGTCACCAACAAGGACGGCGCCAAAGAAGTGTGGATGGTCGAAGGCGGCACGCCGAACAGCCTTCTCCGCCGCGGTCTGAAGCGCGACACGCTGCAGCCCGGCCAGGCAGTCATCGTCGACGGCTACCAGGCGAAGGACCGCTCGAAGCGCGCCAACGGCCGCGACGTCACCCTAGCCGACGGGCAGAAGTTCTTCATGGGTTCGTCCGGCACCGGAGCCCCCTACGACGCCCCCGGCAAAGATCAGCGCAAATAACCCGATCGCTTCTAATAACCCCGGGCGTGAGCCCGGGGACTCCCTTCCCACATCCCTACAACCCCGGGCGTCAGCCCGAGGATTCTCTTTTAGGTGCGACTACAGCCCCGGGCGTCAGCCCGGGGATACGAATCTCACCACCGAACCGCGACCATCAGGGAGCGGACGCTAACCTCCGCCAGCGATCCCTCGTTTACGTCGCCACCAGCTCCCGGACCCCAGCCGGATCCTTCCCCAGCCAATCCGGATTCTTCGCCGTCGAATCGAAATGCGAGCT
>Ga0105248_10009688_pt1 | contig 10614 bp, 8 predicted proteins | sample KBSS34metaG_FD_81524 | JGI IMG/M metagenome (GOLD analysis project Ga0105248, IMG submission 81524) | Switchgrass rhizosphere microbial communities from Kellogg Biological Station, Michigan, USA - KBS S3-4 metaG | ecosystem: Host-associated > Plants > Roots > Rhizosphere > Soil | place... | reverse complement strand
CCGGCGCCTCGGCGGGCGCTGCGGTGTCGGCCTTGAACGTGGTGTCGCTTCAGACGCTGGGCTTCAAAGATCGAATCCATCGATACGCCGCGACAGCACCGTACCAGCTCCAGTCGACGCAGCTGACGCGGCGCGCTGGTCGCGTGCCGTCGCGATGGATCTACCCGGTTACGGCAAAGCGGCTTGCGCGGCAGCGGCGCATTCCTTCGCCACCGTCAGATACCGCTTCACCGCGTCGGCACCAATGACGTACGGATGCTTCTCCCCAGGCTTTCGCGTCGCCAGCGCCGGAATTTTCGTCTTCGACCCATCGTAAGGCGTGTGGTTCGAAATGACCGTGTCGGCGCCGGCCCGCGCGACGATGCCCTGGAATCGCTCGGCGGAGGCGATGTAGGTATCGAACCTTTGCCGCGACCGCGCGAAATTGAACATCGTGCCGCCCCATAGCGCCGCCACGTGAGGACGGCCGCCATCTTTCACCGGGATCGGCGTCGAGATGGTGCCCAGCGTATGCCCCGGCGTTACATACAGCGTGAGCGTGGTATCGCCGAGCGTCAGTTTCATGCCGTCGGTGGCAATCATGTCCCGTTTGGGACGCTCGGACTCCGTCGTCGTGCGATCGAGGAGATCCCAGTCCGCCGCCGAGAGGATCACGCGCGGGTGGAAGCGATCCTGGAGAAACCGCGCCCCGGCATAATGATCGGCGTGGGCGTGACTGATGATCAGGTACTTGATCTTGGTTGGATCGAGCCCCAGCTTCTTCAAACCGCCGACGACTTCCGCTTCGACCGAATAATCGTAGATGGCGTCGATGACGATGATGCCGTCCGGCGTGACGACTGCCCAGGACGAAAATTCCTTCTCGCCGACGAAGTACAGATTGTCGAAGACCTTCGCCGGTTCGACATACCAGCGGGAGCGCTCGGGAGCCGGACCCGACCGCTGGCCGGGCGCTTTTCCCGGGACCTCGGCGGGTTGAGGTCCTGGGCCCAGTCGAATCGAGTTGGGCGCGCAAGCGGCTTCAAACAGACCGGCGTGATCCTGCCCGGCTGCCGACTTTGCCGCAGCGATGTGCGCGTCGACGGCGCTCGCGGCTGACTGTGGCGCGGACCCTGCTGGCTGTGCGGTTGGACGACTGCCGGAAAACCCGACCGCAAGGGCGCCGACCAGAACCACCATCGCATGTTTCTTCACGTCTGCCTCCGGTGTGACGCGTCCACGAAGCCACCAATATGCGTTGGCTTCGCCGTTTCGTGGTTGGATCTTAACCTCAGATCCGGCCGGGCCCTTTGCCTTTGACAATACATCTCGCGGAGCCATAATCGGCGCGTGAACCGCAGAGCAGGAGTCATCAGATGATTGCCCACACTCCATGGCGAAGTCTCCGTTACGTTCTGGCGGCCGTCGCCGCCCTCGGCCTGCTCGTGCCTGTCTCGGCCGGTCCGGTATTGGTGGGCAAACCCGAAGACGTTGGTCTTTCCACGGAACGCCTCCGTCGAGTGACTGAAGCCATGCGCCGGCACGTTGACGCAGGCGACGTCGCGGGCGTGGTGACTCTTGCCGCTCGCCGCGGCCGCATCGCGCACTTCGAAGCCCAGGGCTTGATGAACCTCGAGGCCAGGACGCCGATGGCGAAGGACGCGATGTTCCGTCTGGCATCGATGTCGAAGCCCGTCGCCGGCACTGCCGTGATGATGTTGGTGGAAGAAGGCAAGATCCGGCTGAGCGATCCGATCTCCCGATTCATCCCGGAATTCCGCAACACGAAGGTGGCCGTGCCGCGTCAAGGCGGCCGCGGCGGGGCGGCGGGCACTCCCGGCGCGCAAGGTGCGGCGCCGGCCTACGACCTGGTGAGCGCGACCCGTGAGATTACGATTCGCGACCTGCTGACCCACACCTCCGGCCTCGTGAGCGGCGGTCTCGGCGCGAGCGCCGCGCCGCGGCGAGAGCCAAACGATACGCTCGCGTCCTATATTCCGAAGCTCGGCGCCGTGCCGCTCGACTTTCAGCCCGGCACGCTATGGCGATACAGCGGCCAAGCCGGCTTCGACGTGCTCAGCCGCATCGTCGAGATCGTTTCAGGTCAGACCTTCGATGTGTTCCTGAAGCAGCGCCTGTTCGATCCGCTGGGGATGAAAGATACGACCTTCGTGCTCGCGGACTCCCAGCCTCGCGTCCCGATCCTCTATCAACGCGGTCCGAACGGCCTGCAGGCGGCGCCACGAGTGACCAACAGCACATATTTTTCCGGCGCCGGCGGACTCGTGAGCACGGCCGAAGACTATCTGCAGTTCGCCCAGATGATGCTCAATCGCGGAGAAATGAACGGACGGCGGTTCCTCAGTCCGAGAACCGTGGCGCTCATGACCACCAACCATACGGGCGATTTGGTGAATGGCCAGTTCGGCCGCCCCGAACGAGGCATGGGCTTCGGTTTGAGCGTGCAGGTTGTGCAGGATCCTGCCGCTGCCGACCTGCGCGTGTCCAAAGGCAGCTGGGGCTGGGCGGGTGGAACCGGCGTGAGCTTCTGGATCGAGCCCGAAGAGCAGATGGTCTCGATCTTCCTGATTCAGGGATCTGGCGCCGGCACGCGCCCGGACTTCGAGAACGCCCTGAGACAGGCCATCATCGACTGAAACTGCAGATTGCAGAATTGCAGAATCGCAGGAAGGAAAGGGCGAAGGCCTGATGCCTTCCTTTTCTGCAGTCCTGCAATCCTTCAATCCTGCAATTCAAGAGGCTACGCATGAGAACGTCCCATCTCGTCGCGCTCCTCCTCGTCCTGACCGTCAGCGGCGTCGCCACGCAACGCGCACCGCTGCCACCAGGCTTCATCGATCCGGTCCCGATAATCGAAGCCGCGACGCGCGCCATCGGCGCAGCCAATCTCAGGTGCGTCACGATTTCCGGGCCCACGGCATACGCCGGCGCCGTCGGCCAGCAGCGGGAATCAGCGCGCAACGTGGACTGGCCCCGCATAGACCAGATGGCCAATTACACGCGCACCATGAACTGGAGCGCGAAGACGATGATCGAGGAGTTCGATCGCAAGCCTGGCGTCGCTCCCGCCGCGTGGAAGTACGGTATCGGTTGGGAAGACGGTCCGCTGGCGCAGAACCAGCACCAGATCTTCATGTTGAACGGCGGCTACGCCTGGCATCTGGACGGAGCGAGTACGCCGCCGGTGACGGTCCATCCCGATCTCGCCGACATCTATCAGGTCGAGCTGTAGCTGAACCCGCACGGATTCCTGAAAGCAGCCGCCCTGCCGGGCGCCAACCCAAAGGCGACATGGCGCTGGGAGCTGGGAGAAATGGGACGCGACGGACCCACGGCCATTCCCGAAAAGGTTCGCGTCGTCTCGATCAGCGTCGGGAAGTATCGGATCGACGCGACCGTGAACAAGGAAAACCTGCTGCAGCGCATCCACACCTGGGTGGCGCACCCCGTGCTCGGCGACATGAACTACGAGCACGAATTCACCAACGAGAGCTATATCGACATCGGGAACGGCATCAGGTTTCCAACCGGCTGGCACTCCCATCAGGGTTGGGACGACAACTACGGCGGCCAGAACGTGAGCGCCGGCCACAACGCGTTTGGCGGTCAGCTGCCCAAGGTGACCGCCAACGCCTGCGCGGATCCGGTTGCCGTGCCCGAAACAGTGCGGACGGCCGCCTTCCCGGTGGGTGTCGAGTCCTTGCGGCTTGCCGATGGCGTGCATCTGCTTGGCGGCGCATCGCACAACAGCGTCGTTGTGGAGTTCGCGAACTACCTGGCCGTGTTCGAAGCGCCGATCGACGAAACGCGCAACCTGGCCGTCGTTGACGAGATCACCAGGCTCGTCCCAGACAAGCCGATCCGGTTCGTCGTGAACTCACATCAGCATTTCGATCACGCCGGCGGGCTGCGCGCCTACCTTCACATCGGCGCCACGATCGTCACGCACTGGACGAACTGGGGCTTCTACAGCAAGGACTTTCTCAACTACGCACCTCGGACGATGAAGCCCGACATGGTGTCGCTGTGGCCGCCGACCGAACTGGCCGAAGGCTACAACGTCGAGACGGTCCGCGAGAACTTCGTCCTGACCGATGGCAACAGGACGATGCACACGATCTATGTGAATCCGCTGCAGCATATCGACGGCATGCTGATGTCGTACCTGCCCAAGGAAAAGATGCTGATCGAGGCCGACATCGTCGACACCACGCGGCCGCTGCCGGCCCAGCCGACGGCCGATCAGCGGGCTTTGTACCGGATCGTGCAGGCGCAGAAATTCGACGTCCAGCAGATCGTCCCGGTCCACGGAAAGCCGATTCCGTGGAGCGATTTCGCGAAGTTGTTCGCGCGGTGACGTATCGATCCGGCCGGCGCGAACACGGTCATGGCGCGCCTGTCCGGCCGCGTCGGCACTCTCGATGGCTTGCTGGTGCGCTGGTCGTCAGTTCGTACGCGACGCCCGAGATGCTTCGAAGGCGAGTTGCTGCGAGAAGAACGGCAGCACTTTCTCTTCGAGCCGCTGCGGGATACGGTTGCCGTGGTCACCCTCGTAAGTCTCGAACGTGTGTGTGACTCCGAAACGGGTGAGCGCCTCCTCGAGCACGCGATTGCTGGTGATGAGGTTGTCCTGGAGGCCGACATCCATCGCGATCGCCTTGTACTTCTTCAGGTTCGGCACGTATTGATCGAGCATCGCGACTGGTGAGTTCGCCGCCCATTTCACGGCGACCTGCGGCTGGACCTCGCCGCCCTTGGTCGGCAGGTCGAGGAAGAGCGGCGGGTTGGCTGGATTCGGCGCCCAGGCCGCGGCGCGAGCGAGCGTGCCCTGCGCGGCGCGATTGCCGCGCGCTTCCTCAATCGACTTGATCGACTCGGCGGGCGGGGGCGCCCCATCGCGCGGCGGACGCACGGTGCCCTCGTTCAGGCAGCAGGAACTGAGCGCGTAGATGGCGCCGAAGACGTCAGGACGCTTCATCGCGATGCGCAGCGTGCCGTAGCCGCCCATCGAGTGGCCGGCCAGCCCGCGGCTCGCGCGTGTGGGAATGGTTCGGTAGTGTCCATCCATGTACGCCACCAGATCCTCTGCGACGTAGCCCTCCCAGTTCCCCGCGGTCACCGAATTCGAGTACATGCAGCCGCCGTAGGCGTTCATGCAATTCGGCATGACCAGGATCATCTCTTTCGCGGCTCCGCTCCCATACACGCGCTCGGCGATGACATGCAGCTGCCTGCCGGTGGGACCGAAGTAGCCCAGGTCCGTGCCCGTGTAGCCATGAAGGAGGTACACCACCGGATAGCGCCGGGCGCGGTTTGCCGCGTAGCTCGGCGGAAGATAGATCGACACTTCGGGCTCGGCCGACTCGCCCATCAGGTTGCCTTCGAGGGCCTTGCCATGCACCTTCACGCGCTCCAAGGTGCCCTTGAGCGCTGTCGAAGGCGAAGACACCGGGCGGGCAACGGTGCTCGATGTCGCCTGGCTCTGCGAGTGGAGCGGCACGGACGAGAACGGGACGATCGCGGCGGCGAGCAGGCCAGCCGTGAGGGGCAGGATGTGCCAACAGGTTCGTGACATGTCGGTCCCTCCAGAGGACGGGGGAAGTGTACACGAGGACGCCGCTTCCTATTCGCGTGTAGCGCAAACCTTCGGGTTTGCCGTGGCCAGGGGCAAGGCCAAGCGTTGCACTACGCCAGACAAAGAAACGTCCCAGGACCTGAGATCACTTCATCGATTTTCGGCGCTCGACGCGGATCGCCTGGGATCGCTCCGGGCGTTGGTTCGATCGTTGTCGCTTCTGTCCGAGCCGATACTGCAAACTTCGAACGTTAAAGTTCCAGTTCGAATGTCTATCCTCCAGCAGTCACCATCTCTTCGAGGTGGCGTCCGGATTCCTGCTCGATGTCCTTATGTAGGCTGTTGCCGTGCGCGTCCATGGTGACGATGGCCGGGAAGTCTTTCACGGTGAGATGCCACATCGCTTCCGGCGTGCCGAACTCCAGCAACGAGACGCCCTCGACGCGCTCAATCGTGCGCGCGTAGAACTGCGCCGCGCCGCCAATCGCGTTCAGGTACACCGCGCCGTGCTCCTTCAACGCCGCGAGCGTCCTGGCGCCCATGCCGCCCTTGCCGATGATCGCGCGCACGCCGTACCGCTTGATGATCTCGCCTTGATACGGCTCCTCGCGGATGCTGGTGGTCGGGCCGGCGGCCGTGACGCGCCAGCCAGCGCCCTCCTTCACGACAACCGGACCGCAGTGGTACAGCACCGATCCGCGCAGGTCCACGGGCGGTTCGTGCTTCATCAAGTGCGCATGTACCGCGTCGCGCCCGGTGAACGCAGGGCCCGAGATGAGCACGAGGTCGCCGACCTTGAGCGATCGCACCTGCTCTTCGTTGAGCGGCGACCGCAGGGCCACTTCGTGTCCAGTGCGCGTGAACCCGGCCTGATCGAGCATGGGAATGATCGGGTGCGACGGATCGCGATAGAGCCAGTGGTCGATCGCGCCGGTTGCCGCATCCAATGAGACGCCCAGGCGTCGAAACGCCCAGCAGTCGTAGGCCACCGACACGAAGAACGATGCCGGCAGGCGGTTGAGCACGCCGATCTTGCAGCCGATGAGCGTCACGTTGCCGCCGAATCCCATGGCGCCGATTTCCAGGTTGTTCACCGACGCCATGATCGACGCCTCGACCTCCGCCAACCTCGGATCCGGATTCACATCGTCGAGCGATCGAAACAGCTGCTCCTTGGCGTGGGTGTAGCCGGAGGTGCGATCGCCGCCGACGCAAACACCGACGGCGCCGGGCGCGCACCCCTTCCCCTGCGCGTTCCACACGGCATGAAGGATCGCCTTCTTGACCCCGTCGAGGGTCCGGTCGGCGCGGCCGAGATGGGCCAACTCCGCCGGCAGCGAGTATTGGGCGTTGGTATTCTCGCAGCCACCGCCCTTCAGGATGAGCTTGACCTCGATCTCGTCCTTTTCCCACTGTTCGAAATGAATAATCGGTGTGCCTGGGCCGAGATTGGTGCCGGAGTTCGTGCCGGTGATCGAATCGACCGAGTTGGGCCGCAGCTTGCCGCGCTTGGTGGCTTCGGCCACCGCCTCGCGAATCTGCTGCCTCATCCAGATCTGATTCACACCGACCGGCGTCTTCACTTCGAAGGTCGGCATCCCCGTGTCCTGGCAGATGGCGCCTTCCGATTCGACGGCGAGGTCGATGTTCTGGGCGATGATGGTCAGCGCCTGACCGGAGCGCGTATCAACCGGCTCGCTGTCGCGCGCCGTGCGCATCGCCGCGCGTACGTCCGGCGGCAAATCAGTCGAGGTCCGTACGATCAGCTGAAGGACGCTGTCGAAGAAGGCTGGAAGCATGACGGACAGTATAATCAGACTTGAAGTTGGAAGTGTGAAGTCTGAAGTTTGAAGTCTGAAGCCTGAAGTGTGAAGTGTGAAGTCTGAAGTGTGAGAGTGAAGGCTTGGAAGCATCCTCCTCCACACTTCGAAGTTCGAAGTGTTCATGAATTACCGAGTAGAACGCGATTCTCTCGGCGAGCTGAAGGTTCCCGCCGAGGCGTATTACGGCATCCAGACGGCGCGGGCGGTTGACAACTTCCCGGTCAGTGGTCTGCGCGCCCACGCCGATCTCGTGACGGCCACGATCCTCGTCAAGAAGGCCGCGGCGCAGGCCAACGTCGCGCTCGGCCGGCTCGATGCAGCGATCGGCGACGCCATCGTGAAAGCCGCCGACGAGGTACTCGGCGGCCGGTTCCGCGAGCAGTTCGTGGTCGACGTCTATCAGGCCGGCGCCGGCACGTCGCACAACATGAACGCCAACGAAGTGATCGCCAACCGCGCCGCGGAGATCCTGGGCGAGGGGCGCGGCAGCTACACGCGCGTTCACCCCAACGATCACGTCAACATGGGGCAGTCGACGAATGACGTGTTCCCGACCGCGACGCGATTGGCGCTGCTGATGGGCGCGCAACCGCTCGTGACCGCCGCGCAGGAGCTGGCCGGGAGCCTTTCGCGACGGTCCGAGGAGTTTGCCGGCGTACTGAAGACCGGCCGTACACACCTGCAGGACGCGGTGCCGATCACGCTCGGACAGGAATTCAGCGGCTACGCGGCGTGCATCCACCGTGGCGCTGAGGATGTGGCAACGGCGTCTCGGCAATTGCAGGAGCTGAACATCGGCGCAACGGCTGTCGGGACCGGTCTCAACGCCGGCGAGGACTATCAACGGCTGGTGGTCGAACGTCTGGCACGCGACACCGGCCTTCCGCTCGAGCCGGCGCCGAACCTGTTCAGGGTCACGCAGAGCATGGGCGACATCCTCGCCTATTCGAGCGCGATGCGCCGGCTGGCCATCGAAGCCGGCAAGGTCGCGAGCGATCTGCGGCTGCTCAGCATGGGTCCTCGCGCCGGGATATCGGAAATCTCGCTACCCGCCGTCCAGCCGGGATCGTCGATCATGCCGGGAAAAGTGAATCCGTCGGTCCCGGAGATGGTCAACCAGGTCTGCTTTCAGGTGATGGGTTGCGACACCACGATCGCGACGGCGTGCGAGGCCGGACAGCTCGAGCTGAACGTGATGATGCCGGTGATTGCGTGGAACGCCCTGCACGCATCAACGATTCTGCGACAGGCGACGATGGTCCTGCAGACAAGGTGTATCGACGGCCTGACGGCGAATGCCGGACGCGCCAGGGAATTGCTCGATCGCAGCACCGCGACCGCCACGGCCTTGAGCCCGTACATCGGATACGCGGCGACGGCGGAAGTCGCCAAGGACTCGATCGCCAGCGGCCGGCCGATTCGCGATCTCGTGCTCGAGCGGGGATTGCTGGACACCGACCATCTCGATCGAATCCTCTCGCCCGAAGCGATGACGCGTCCTGGGGTGGTCCGATCGGAGTGAGTCCCACGCCGCCAGCGGGCAGGCAGGGCGGGTGGGACGGATCGAGCGGGTGGCAAGAGCGAGGCGGATCTGACAGGTTGAACGGGTAGATGGTGTGACACAGCTCGAGCGGACTGGTCTGCTGTATCGCCTCAAAGCACTCACTCCAGCGCTCGTCCTGGGTGCTGCCGTGGCCGCTGCGATACTGGCGCTGTCGGTGCCACGCGATTCGACCGTCCCCGCGGCACGTGCCTTACCTGCCCGAGCGGCCCCACCCGTCGCGGCCGGCGCACCCGAGTCGAGCGCCCAGACCCGGCCGCAGAATCGGCTCTTCCCCGCCCAGGAGCTCGGGCTGATCGAGCCCCCTGATCGCGATGAGTGGCAGCCGCCCGAACTGATCATGGACGATCTCAACATAGCGGAAGGCGCGGTGGTCGCCGATCTTGGCGCCGGCGGCGGCTGGTTCACGATCCAGCTGGCGCGCCGGGTCGCGCAGAACGGCCTCGTGTATGCCGAAGACGTTCAGCCGGCGATGCTCGACGCCATCCGGCGTCGGGCACAACGCGAGAACTTGTTCAACGTCCGCACCGTCCTCGGCACCGCCAACGATCCGAAGCTGCCTCACGGTCTGGACGCCGCCATCATCGTGGACGTGTATCACGAGATGGCGTGCGCGGCGAAACCGTCGTGCGACGAGCCGGTGGCAGTCCTGAAGAACGTCGCACGCTCGCTCAAGCCGCAAGGCCGGCTCGGCATCGTCGATTTCTTTCCTGGAGAAGGCGGTCCCGGTCCTGCACCGGAAGAACGCGTCGATCCCGACACGGTCGTCCGGGCCGCGGCCGCCGCCGGGTTGCAGGTCGTCAAGAGAAGAGCGTTGCCGCCGTTCCAGTTCCAGTACCTGCTCGTGTTCGGCCATACGCCGAACGCTCGCGTCGTGCCGTGAGTCAGCGGGCGGCGTTGACAATCGCGGGCAGCGACTCGAGCGGAGGCGCGGGCATTCAGGCCGATCTGAAAACGTTCGCCGCCCTCGGTGTATACGGCACGAGCGCCATCACCGCGGTCACCGCCCAAAGCACCGTCGGAATCGTGGACATCGTCACGCTGTCCGCCGACTTCGTGACGGCGCAGATGGAAGCCGTCGCCGGCGACATCGACCTGCACGCGACGAAGACGGGCATGCTCGCCACGGCGGCCATCGTCGAAGCGGTAGCCGCCGCGATCAAGGCGCTCGAATTGCCGCAGGTCGTCGTCGACCCGGTCATGGTATCGAAAAGCGGTGCGTATCTGCTGGACGACGACGGCGTCGGGATGCTGCGGGCGGAACTGCTGCCATGTTCGGCCGTCGTGACGCCGAACATCCCCGAAGCTGAAATCTTGAGCGGACGGCGGATCGAGTCGATCGAGGACGCCCGCGCGGCAGCGTTCGAAATTCAGCAGATGGGCGCATCGTCCGTCGTCATCACCGGCGGGCATGCACCGGGCAACGAGATCGTCGACTTGCTGTTCGACGGCCATCTCTTCACCGAACTGCACACGACGCGCATCGCCACACCGAATACGCATGGCACGGGCTGCACCTTCGCTTCGGCGATCGCGGCGAACCTGGCGCTGGGCCATCCGGTTCTCGACGCGGTGGTTCGCGCGCAGGATTACGTCCGCGGCGCGATTCAGCACGCGCTCGCCATCGGCCACGGTCACGGACCGCTCGATCATTT
>Ga0105248_10009687_pt1 | contig 10614 bp, 10 predicted proteins | sample KBSS34metaG_FD_81524 | JGI IMG/M metagenome (GOLD analysis project Ga0105248, IMG submission 81524) | Switchgrass rhizosphere microbial communities from Kellogg Biological Station, Michigan, USA - KBS S3-4 metaG | ecosystem: Host-associated > Plants > Roots > Rhizosphere > Soil | place... | reverse complement strand
GCGTCGCCCGAGTCGACGGTCGCCACCTTGCCGCCATACACCGGCGGCCTGGCCACGACGGCAAATTTCATCCCGTCTCGACGCAGGTCCTGCCCGAACATTGCGCGGCCCGTGGTCATGTCGCGGAGGTCCACGCCGGGCACTTCCTTGCCGATATACCGGAATTGCGAGGGTTTCTTGAGGGTGAGGCTCGACGCCGCAGGAATCGGCAGGGAGGAGGCGGTCGAGACCAACTTGCCGAACGTCAAGGAGCGCTTGCTCGCGGCATGCACCACACGGCCGTTCTCCGCGGTCACCTCCACAACCGGGACGTTCCATTGCTTTGCCGCAGCGGCCTCGAGGAGTGCGCGGACCGTGGCGCCCGCTTCGCGATACTTCGGCAGGAAGTCACGGATGCTGGTGGAGCCGTCGGTGTTCTGCGATCCGTACTTCTTCTCGTCGCCCGGAGCCTGCACCACTTTCACGTCTTTCCAGTCAGCTTCCATCTCATCGGCAACGATCATCGCGATGGTGGTGCGGATGCCCTGGCCCATTTCCGAGCGGGGACAGACGATCGTGACCGTGCCGGTGGGATCGAGCCGCACATAGACCACGGGCTCGAACGGCTCTGCAGCTGGCGCCGAGGGTGCGCGCGCCTCCTCACTGATCTTCCGGCAGCCGCTGGCCGTGACGGTAATCACCAGGCCCCCCATGGCGACGGCCTTCACGAAATCCCGGCGAGGTACCGACTGGCTCATGCGGACCTCCCGCTCGCAGCGGCCTGGATGGCTGCCCGGATCCGCACGTAGGTGCCGCAACGGCAGATGTTGCCCGTCATGGCGGTATCGATTTCCTGGATGGTCGGGTTGGGTGTCGCTTCGAGGAGGGCGGCGGCCTGCATGATCTGGCCGCTCTGGCAGTATCCGCACTGCGGCACGTTCGCCGTGCGCCAGGCTACCTGGACCGGGTGATTGCCGCCCTTGTCCAGCCCTTCGATAGTGACGACGTGCTTGCCGTCGAGCACCTGCATCGGGGTGGAGCAGGAACGGATCGCCGATCCCTCGAGATGCACGGTGCAAGCCCCGCACGCGCCGATGCCGCACCCGAACTTGGTACCGGTAAGGCCGAGCTCGTCTCGAAGGAACCAGAGGAGGGGCATGGCAGCATCGCCATCGAAGGTGCGACGCTCACCATTCACGAACAATTGCATGCGGAGTCTCCAGCCGGGTTGTGGAACAAGCTCCCGGCTGAAGATATCCGCCTTACTGCACTCGGGTCAGTAGCTGCTGACCGTGAGCTGGGACTTGGTGGCCCCGAGCACGTCCTTGGGCACGATGTTCTTGTCGGCCAGCTGGTCCACCGACTTGTAGGGCCGGCCCTTGATGATCTTGTCCGCGTACGGCTTGAGCGCGGGGATCGCCTCGAGCTGGGCCTGAGTCGCCGTGTTTACGTTCACGGTGGCGACCTGTCCCGCCTGCTTCATGGCAGTGTCCTTCATCGCGCCCTGCTTCATGGCGCTGCTATCCGCCTTCGGCGGGGTCGCGGGGTCCTGAGCGGAAGCCACTGCCGTGCCGCCAAGCAACATCAACGCTGCAGCGAGAATTACCTTGCGCATTTCAGTCTCCTCGGCGTCTGGCGCCGACAAGTGTCAACAAAAAAGGCGCACTCCGGACCCGACGGGTCCCTGGAATACGCCTTCACGAACGGAGGCGAGTTCCCTCCGGCAGTAAGGTGGCGTCGGGCTGTCCCCGACGCTCAATGAGTCTACATCGAGACCGGATCGCGCGCCGTGACTGACATCACATGCGCATGTACTTCTTTCAGGCTTTCCGGATCATCCAGATTGTACTCCGGACAGGGAAGGATGCTTCAGGACTGGCACGCGGTGCGGTGGCGGCCCCATATTGAGTCAACACCTGTTTAGCGGCCTGGGGCGAGCCCGGGTCACCTTGTCGGGCAGCGTTACAGGTGCTGCCAGGCGAAGGCGCGAGGTGGGCCCCGGAAACGGAGCGCCCTTCGCGCCTTTTTCATTGCCCATCGGGCATATGTCGAGAGGTACGTCACATCATGGGCCAGTATGCCGAGTCACGGTCACAATATCTGTCATTCGAAACCGGATCCCTGCTTCGTTCACCCCCTGCGCTCAACCCTCGCGCGCTGGTGGAGAATTGGCGGCTGCTCCACTGGAGGTTCACCATGCTTCGCTGGGCGTTGGGCATGCTGCTGGCGGCCCTCATAGCCGGCTTTTTCGCGTTCCTGGGGCTTGCCTCTCCGTTCGAGGCTGCAGCGCGGGTACTCTTCGTGGCACTACTGGCTGGTTTCTTCGTCACCCTGGTGGCCGGCCTGATTGGAGGTCGGAAGTCGGGAGCGTGACGCCAGTTCCACCCCGGGAGTTGCGCGTGCGAATGGAGATGGCGACCTGCTGAGCGGCATGCGTGGCCCCAGGGCCCGCACCATAGCGCGTTGGGGGGCGGTCACGTGCGTCGCCATCGGTGGCCTGGTGGCGCTGGGCTGGGTGCTCGGCGTCGTCGAGCTGGTGAGCGTGGTGCCGGGCTATCCTCCCCTGCACCTGAACGGCGCCCTGGCGCTGCTCGCCGCCGGCGCCGGTCTCCATGGCATCGCCGAAGACCGCCGCGGCTGGCTCCTTGCCGGGGCGGCCGTGACCCTGCTCATCGGTGGCCTCACGCTGGTCGAGTACGTGGCCGGCGTGGACCTCGCGATTGACCGGCTTCTCCTTTCTGACCCGACCGCATTCGAGATCCGCCCGGAATTCCCGGGGCGCATGGCTGCATCGACCGCACTCGCCCTCATCCTGGTCGGCGCCGCCTTTCTCACCATCCTGTATGCCCGGGCCGAGGAGGCGGCGCGCGGGATTGTGGGAACGATCGGCCTCACCCTGCTGGCACTCTCCGTCGTCACCCTCCTCTCGTACAGCACCGGTGTCCTCAGCGACCTCCGGTTTGGCGCGATAACCGGCGTTGCCATCGGCAGCGCCATCGCGTTCCTCGGCATCGGCGCCAGCCTGGTCGCCTGTGCCTGGGAGCAGGGACGTCCCGAACTCATGCCTGGCTGGGTACCGCTGGCGGCCGGGGTGGCTACGCTCTGCACCACCCTCGTCATTACGCGTGCCGTCACCAGCCAGGAGGAAATGCGAGGGCGCCGGCAGGTGCAGGCCATCGCGGGCACTGCCACGGCGGAGCTGGTGGCAGAACTGCAGTCGACCTTCAAGCTTGTGGCGCGGATTGCGGCATTCTCGGCCGACCAGAGCGTGACGAGCTCAAGCGAGTGGACTGCGTCGACTCTGCGGGTCCTGCAGGACAATCCCGGTATCAGGCGCCTGGTCTGGCTTGACTCGGCCTGGCAGCAGGTAGAGGCGATTGGAATCGACGCCGCACCGGTGGACTCCGCCACCCTGATGCGCGTGCTTGCCGACGAATCGACCCGAGGCGCTTCCGCCGCCAGGGCGCCGGTCGGCATTGTCGAAGTCGGGGGCCATGGGCCTGGCACCATGCTCCTGGCAGGTGCTCCAGCATGCAACGATGAACGATGCAATGGCGTGCTCTTGTCGTTCGTCGATGCCACCCAGCTGGTTCGACAGGCCCTGGCGCTCTACCCGGCCGAGTACGGAGTGCGAGTTCGTGGCATGGCCCGGGAGCTCTACCACAATGACAATCCCACGAATGAAGTGGCGTGGTTCGCTACCGACACGGTGCGCGTCGGCGGCCTGCGATGGACGGTGAGCTCCTGGCCGATGAGTTCGGTTCAGGGCCTGTACCGCTCCGATCTCCGCGAGGTCATCGCCGTCCTCGGCGTCATCGTCTCCATCCTCGTGAGCCTGCTGCTCCGCCTGCTGTATTTCACCCAGGCTGCCGCGCGCACCGTCGAGCGCGAGCGCTTGCAGCTGGCACTCGACAGTTCCACCGACGGCCTCTGGGAACAAGACCTGGATACCGGGGAATCACATCGCAGCGAGGGCGTCTGGCGGGGACTGGGGTATGATCCGCACACACTCACTCCAAGGGGCGCTACCGCAGTCTGGGACAGCCTCATCCACCCGGAAGACCGGCCCCGCGTGCAGCGCGCCCTGGAGGAACACCTGGCGGGGCGAACCGACACCCTGGATGTCGAGGCACGCCTGCAGGCCAGGAATGGCGAGTGGCACTGGATCGTCGAGCGCGGCCGCGTGGTGGAGCGGGATCCCGATGGGCGGCCTGTACGGATGCTGGGCGCGATCGCCGACGTCACCGAGCGCAAGCACGCCGTGCAGGCGCTGGCCGCGAGCGAAAGGCGCTTCCGGGCCATGTTCGATGGCGGGGCCCAGATCGAGATGCTGCTGGACCTGGACTGTACCTGCCTCGAGGCGAACCGTGTGGCGCTCGACTTCGCCGGCATCTCGCTGACGGAAATGCGCGGCAAGATCATCTGGGAGACACCGTCCTGGGCGGGGTCGCCCGTACGGGTCGAGCGGCTTCGGAAGGCCTGCGAAGAGGCGAAACTGGGAAAGTACGTGCAATATCAGGAGGAACTCGACGGCCCGGACGGCCGGCGCGCCACCATCGAGTTCTCGATCAAGCCGATTCTGGGTGACGAAGGCCAGGTAATCCAGTTGCTCGCCGAGGGGCGGGACGTCACGGAGCGGAAGCAGGTCGAGGCGACGCTCCGCGAACTCGAGTCGATCAGCACGATGGGGCGGCTCGCCGCGAAAGTGGCGCACGAGATCAACAACCCGCTCGCCGGCATCCAGAACTCGTTCCTGCTGGTGAAGGATGCGATTCCCGAGACGCATCCCTACTTCCGCTACGTGGGTGCCATCGAGCGGGAGATCGGCCGGATCGCCGGCATCACGCGCCAGCTCTACGAGACGTACCGCCCTGAGCCGGAGGGAGTGTCCAATGCGTCGATCGGCACCATCATCGCTGATGCGGTGGCCATGATCCAGCAGATCAACCGCAGCTCCACCGTCAGCATCGAGGTCGACACCACCGGGTCGCCCGGGATCGTCCGTGTGCCGGCCGGGCTGCTGCGACAGGCCATCTACAACCTGGTGCAGAACGCCATCGATGCCTCCCCGGAGAACGGGCGCGTAGCGGTGCGGGCATGGCAGGAGGACCAATTCTTCATGCTGTCCGTCAGCGACACGGGTCCCGGTGTGCCAGCGGAATCGCGGGAGCACATCTTCGAGCCGTTCACCACCTCGAAGGTCGGGGTCAGCAACAGCGGCATGGGCCTGGGGCTCGCGCTCGTGCGGCGGTCGCTGGTGGCATTGGGCGGATCGATCAAGGTCACCGACGCAGACGGTGGCGGCGCGGTGTTCACGGTGTGCGTGCCGCTCAAGCCGATGGCATGACTCTCGAAAAGGAACGAAAGATGGATGCAGCCCGGATCCTCCTCGCCGACGATGAGGCCACGTTCCTGGCCGCGACCGCCGACCTGCTGCGCCGCGAGGGATATGTCTGCGACGAAGTCGGGGACGCCGCCGCCGCGCTGGCCCTGGTGTCCGAGGGACACTACGACCTGCTCATCACGGACCTCGAGATGCCCGGCAACGCCGACCTGCAGCTGGTCCGCGATGTCGGTGAGAGGAGCGGCGGGCTGCCGGTCATCATCCTCACCGGCTATCCATCGGTCCGTTCGGCGGTGGCCTCGATCGAGCTGCCGGTCGCGGCATACCTCACGAAGCCGGTGAGCTTTCCGCTGCTGCTGGAGAAGGTGCAGAAGGCGGTGGCCCGTTTCCGGTCGTACCAGGTCATGCAGAGCACCGAGGACCGGCTGCGTCGCATGCGCCAGGAAATCGGCGATACCCGGAGCCTTTCTCAGGATGGCAACGCCGTCGACGTCTTCCTCGCGCTGACGCTGCGCAATGTCATGGGCTCGCTCACCGATCTTCAGCAGCTCAGCCGCGCGCTCAACAACGCGCCCACGGCCCAGACGCCGTGCCAGCTCCTGAACTGTCCGCGCGGGCTGCAACTGCAGCAGGCGGTGAAAGACACGGTCGACGTGCTGGAGGAGACAAAGGGGGCCTTCAAGTCGAAAACGCTCGCCGACCTCCGCCATCGCCTCGAACTGCTTCTGGAACATGTGTAACGCGTGACGAAGATCACCTGGGTTGTTTTGTGACAGTGCAGCCTCTTGCATGTCCTCCCCTGCGCCTTAGGTTGAAAAGTGCAGGGAGACAAAGGGCTGTGAACGTGACAGCTACCTTGTACGGGTGAGCGATCGTGGCTCACCAGTCGAAGGCGCATGGTGGATCGGCTCCAGCCGATTCCGTGGGCCTTTTTTCGTTTCGGCGTCCCTGCCGCCGGTGATGGGCATAGATTTGGGCCGGCCCGGGCCGGCCCAAACGAAATCCCCGCGGCAGAGCCGCGTCATTTTGAGGAGGGCTGTATGAACTGGGATGAAATCAAGGGCTCGTGGAAGGAGATGCGCGGGCGCGTCCGCGAACAGTGGGGCAAGCTGACGGACGATGACGTCGACATCATCGCGGGCCGGCGCGACCGTCTGGTCGGCCTGATCCAGCAGCGGTACGGCACGCTCAAGGAGGACGCCGATGCGCAGGTAACGGCGTTCGAGCGGCGGTTGGCCGAGATGCATAGTCCGGTCAATCCGTGAGCTGGCCACTCATCGGCATTTTTCTACTGGTAGCAATTGCGGCACTCAAGATCGGGAGCACATTCGTGCTCCCGATTGTCGTCTCGGTGCTTTTCACCTTTCTGCTCGGCCCGCCGGTTCGCTGGCTGAAGAAGCGCCGTATCCCCGAGGCCATCGGCGCGGGTGTGCTCGTGTTCGGAACGGTGATCGTGCTATGCGGCGGGATGTACTTCCTGTCGGATCCGGCCGCGGAGTGGATCGAGCGCGCGCCGAAGACCATGGTTCAGGTCGAGCGAAAGCTCAGGCGCGTGTTCCGTCCGCTCGCGAGCATCCAGGAGACGGCAAGCAAGGTCGAGGAGGCGACGACACCGACAAGCAGCGGTGACGATCCCCAGAAGGTGGAGCTCGCCAAGCCAGGACTGATGACCCGGCTCTCCGGCACCACGGCAAGCTTCCTGGGCGCCGCGCTGACCGTCATCTTCCTCACGTATTTCCTGTTGGCGGCCGGCACGCTGTTCCGGCAGAAACTGGCCGAGGTGCTTCCCGGCCGGACCGAGCGGGCGCACGTGGTGGAGGCACTCGCCGAGATCGAGGTACAGATGTCCCGCTATCTCGTGCTCACCACGCTCATCAACGCGGTGGTCGGCCTGATGACGTGGGGCGCCCTGGCGCTGCTCGGGATGCCCAACGCTGCCCTCTGGGGCGCCCTGGCGGGCGTGCTCAACTACATCCCATATGTGGGTGCGCTCGCGACCCTGATCGTCATCGGCGTGGCGGGCCTCGTTTCCTTTGACCAGCCGAGGACCGCGCTCCTCGCAGCCGGCGCGTTCTTCATCATCAACATGATCGAGAGCAACCTGGCCACGCCGATGATTCTCGGGCGCAGGCTGCCACTCAATGCGGTAGCGCTCTTCCTGGGCCTGCTGTTCTGGGGCTGGATCTGGGGCATCACGGGCGCGGTGCTCGCCGTGCCGCTCACCGTCATGGTCAAGATCATCTGCGACCACGTAAAGCCGCTCGAGCCGGTGGCGCTCTTCCTCGACAGCTAGCCGATTCTCGCGTATCGTTCGGCATGGATTCCATGTCGACGGGAACGGCCATCGCGCTCAGTGTGGGCGCGGTCGGCGTCATCTTCCTGCTCACGCTCGTCCTCGTGGGCCTCTCGGTGGGGGCCCTCGCCCGCTTCCTCCTTCCGGGGCCCGACCCGATGAGCCTGCCCGCGACTGCCGGCTTCGGCATCGCCGGGTCGCTGGTCGGTGGCGTGCTGGGCCGGCTCGGCGCAGGCGTCGTTCCCGGCTATGTGCTCTCGGTGGGAGGCGCCATGCTCCTGATCTGGTTCTTCACGCGTCGGGGCAGGGCTTCGTCGCGGGGAGTCGATGGGTAGCGGCGGGGGATCTTCCTGCTCGGCACCGCGCTCATCTTCCTGCTGCTTGCCTTCGCAGCCATTGGACTCGCGCCGCCTCTATTGCCGGAAGGTGAACTTGAATTCCCAGTCCACGCCTGCCTCGGAGGACGGCCCCGAGAGGCGGAAGCGCGGCCCGGTGCTCACGCGCAGCGCATTCAGCGGGTTCAGCAGCTTGGGATGAGTACTGCGCCAAATGAGGACCGAGGGACCAATCGCGACCGTGAAATGACTGCCCGTGATCGTCTGGTCCGGGGTGTAGCCCACCGTGGTGAACCAGCTGACGCGCTGGAAGAATGAGCTGAAGTACGACAGGTTGAACGCGATCCCGCCGTTGCTGAAATCATCCGAGCCGATGAAGCCGACCTCGAACGTCGTGAAGCCCCGCGGCTCGATCGGCAGCCGGATCCAGGGCAGCACAAAGCCCACCTGGATCTGACTGCTGTTGCCGGGCCACGTAGTGATGCCCCACGTCACCTGTCGGAACACGTCCTTTGGATGCTCGATACTCTTCACCGAGGGCGCATAGAGGTAGGATTCGAACACATCGGACGGTGATCCATCGTAGGCGTCATGCCGCCACACCTGGCCGCGCTTCGGCGACACGACGCCTCCCGAGGGAACGTTAGGCGCGATCATCGGCCGCACCCATGCCGCCATCCGCTTCACCGCGTTCGTGTCGAGCTGGGCGACGCCGTTGAACGACTGTCTCCCCATCAGCACCGCGATCGAGTCGAGCAGCGCGCGAATCTCCGAGATCCGCGCGGGCCATTCCGCAGGCTTCACCCCTTCGGCGACGCTGTCCAGCACGACGTACAGCCGCTCGAAGAGCGGCGCGGGCAGCAGACTGTAGTCCTGACCGTAGCCGTGCTCGCTGCCCCTGGGCCAGTACACCACAGGATGCAGGGTCGTATCCCGAGACAGTGTCATATCCGTCTGGTAGGCGCCGCCGTAGCCCATCCGCGCGAGTGCCTGGATGTCTCGTACGCCCCACGCCTTGGTCGCCTGCCAGTTCACGTCCACGCCCAGGCGGAACTGGCCATAGGGCGGAACGTCGGGAGCGCTCGAGTGGCCGCCAAGCTCGGTAAGGATGCCCGTCAGCGTGTCCACTTCGCCCAGGTCGATGTTGCCCAGCACCAGCTCGTTGCTCAACAGGAGGACGTTGTTCGGTACCCAGCTGGTGTGCCCTGCGCCGGCAACGATGCGCGCTACGCAGGCGAGCACCGGATCGGCCGGCACGAACACGAAGGCGAATTCGATGTCCTGAGGATGTCCCACCAGTCCCCGGTCCCGGATGTAGTAGAACCAGTATTCGATGACCTTGAAGGGCTTGTTGAGGACGTCGAGCGACCCGATCTGCGTCTTCTCAGCATGGTCCCAGGAGAGAATGTCCTTCTTGAGGAATCGGCTCATATGGTCCTCCTGACTCTCGGTCAGGGTCCGGACCCGGTAGAACACCGCCGGCACAGGTGCCACCGGCGTGCCGCTGGCCGGCGTGCTCCGGTTGAGTTCCGCGATGTATCGCTCGTCGAGGATCTGCCACGACGGCAGGGTCGTGTCTCCCGGGTTGAACGCCGCGATCTCGTCCGGGTCGGCGAAGTCCACGAGGTCGTTGCTGTTGTTGTCGACGCCGTCGAACGCGTAGAAGAACGGGATCGTGGGGAAGTAGGGCTCGGCAGGGGCAAAGCGGAGCACCGGTGCGTACCGGCGGGCGAGAGCCGCGTCCGTGACATCGGTTCCGGGACGGCACTGCGGCTGGTCCTGGGCGTGGAGTACCGCCGGCGCGAGCAGAACCAGCAGGATGAGTGCCGCGGCCTTGAGGGCCCGGTCCGAGATACGATCGATCATGCGTCCTTGCCATGGTGCCGGCTATCTGCGCAGAACCTAGGGGAATCTTGCCCCGGCGGGGCCGCGGCGCGACTCCGCATCATGTTCCGCAAACAAAGAACGCCGAGTTCAGTGGAACCCGGCGCTTCATCAGGGCACTGGATACGCCTCACATGTTGAACATGTCGCGCATCAACTCGACGGCGGAGAACTTGGACCCCCTGGCGTGGGCCTCGGCCGCCTGGTGCACTGCGGTCCAGGAAGCCTTCGAGAGCAGCACTCCAGCACACACTGCACACCGGTCGAAGGGAATCCCATCCCATTCCATGGCCTTCATGGGACTGGCATCACGCGGACAGTGTCGCACCACGCCGCTGCGTTCCTTGACCGTCTTGCCCCAGTGAATCGCCACGCCGGGAACATCGTGCTCCATGGTGGCCGCAAATTCGGTGCGATCGAACCAGAGCGCGCCGCAGGACGTGCACTGATCGAGCGCGATCCCCGCGTGGTCGATCGTGACAATGGCTTGCGTGCAGATGGGACATTGCATGGTGGGAGTCGCTCGCGGTTTCTTCCGTATGCGTACGACCTGCCTCGCGGCGCAGTTCCTTCACCTCACGAGCGAGACCGCGTCGGGGCGGTGCCGGCAGGGTGAGGAACTCCAGACCAACAAACCTGTGGCCTACCACAGGGTCTTCCAATCGGGGCGCCCGGATTTGAACCGGGGACCTCCTGCTCCCGAAGCAGGCGCGATAACCGGGCTTCGCTACGCCCCGTACTACCTAGTGCGCCCAAGAGGACTTGAACCTCTAACCTTC
>Ga0105248_10009686_pt1 | contig 10615 bp, 13 predicted proteins | sample KBSS34metaG_FD_81524 | JGI IMG/M metagenome (GOLD analysis project Ga0105248, IMG submission 81524) | Switchgrass rhizosphere microbial communities from Kellogg Biological Station, Michigan, USA - KBS S3-4 metaG | ecosystem: Host-associated > Plants > Roots > Rhizosphere > Soil | place... | reverse complement strand
CTTCTTCACTGTGGTCCCATTGACTTTGATGTCGTTCTCGAAGGTTACTCTATGTTTGCTAACCTTGGCGAACGCGGCCACGCATGTCAGCGCGCCGATAATCAGAACAACCCCTAATCGATTCACGATTGACTTCATTACAGATCTCCTTCAAATAGTTTGGCCTCCTTGTTGATAGCCACGATGGCTCTCAGCCGGAAGCCCGGTTTCCAAACTCATGGATGGTCACCATTTTGTGCGATTCATCTGACCATCGGAACGTTGGCTTCATGAGTACGTCTCTGCGAATAAACACCACTCACAGATTTGTTATGACAGAAATTCAACGAGCGCGCTGGGGGTTCACAATAGTGTGCGACCTGTACGCCTTCTCGAATACTCCTGTATTAGTGCGCTACATCTCACCAACAAATAATCGCAATTTCTGAGATAGCAGCTCGAATCAAAGAACTCGCTAGCCTTCACATGGCTCGGCGCACTTCGCATCTTACGCAGCCCTACTATTAAAGGTTCCATGAACCTCGCCGACTATTTTCATAATTTTGCGGTAATTAGCATCATTAAATCAGAGCCCTAAATACCGTAGATCCAATCTTTACCAACTCTATACAATTCTTTACAGTTCCTTACAGACATCGATTTCAGCGCTTTGTTAAACTCCGCAGCACTCGAGTATTTATCTGGTCGATGCGCACCGAACGTCTGCAGATCCAACCTGTTTTTTGGTGGTGCGTTTGCGGCCTGACAGTTGATTCAGAAATGAAATATTTGAAGGAGATCTGAAATGAGGAAATTAATTGGCGCTCTGACCTTAGCGAGCGCTCTCATCTTTGCTCTGACTGTGCATGCTGCCGCACCCGTCAGCTTCGCGGGAACCTGGACGCTTGACAAGAGCAAGAGTCAAGGTCTCTCTCCTCGAATGCAAGGTGCAGATAGTGTGTCGTGGCAAATAAACCAAACCGACAAAGAGATCACTATTGAAGAGAAAGTAACCGGTGGCCAGATGGCTGGTGGACCGGGCGGTGGTAACGGAGGCGGTGGTGGACGCGGAATGATGGGCGCTGGTGGTCCACGCACTTACAACCTCGACGGTAGTGAAGTTACCGGAGAGATGGGCCGTGGAAAATTTGCCCGCAAGGCAAGTTGGACCGGCGATGGTAAAGTACTGGAATTAACAGGCAAGAATACATTTCAAGGTCAGGAAGGCGAAATGACGCTTACCTCATCTGAGAAGCTCCAACTCTCAGCTGATGGTAAGACTTTGACTGTCGTTCGTCATAGTGAAAGCCCGCGTGGTCCACAAGACTCGACGCTGGTTTTTAATAAATAATTTCTCACCACGTAGTACTCATACGTACTCCTAAAAGCAAGGCAGCACGCGGCGTTTTCCAAAACTCCGCGTGCTGCTTTTTATTCCATCCAGTCGCGGGTCATGTCACACCAAAGCGCGAGCCCTCGCCATTCTTTGAACCGGGCATAGTAACGAGCGACCTTCTTATCACTCGCCTTTTTGCCGGCATTGTGCAACTGGAAGAATTTCGACCTGGTCCAGGAATCAAGAGCCAGCCCATCGTAACGGCCGATTAACTTCAATAGGTTCTCAGCCGCATAGTCTCCGACCCCTTTTATCTGTTTCATCTGTTTTATGAGATCGACTGTGGGAAGCGGAGACGTTAACCAAGAACATCTAACTCACCCGAAGCCACGCGGTCGGCGAGCTCTTTTAAGTAAGGAGCTCGATAGCCAGCCCGCGCGGTTTCAACGTAGAAACTCAAGGGTGCATCGGCCATCGCTTGTGCGCTCGGAAAACTGTGTCGACCATCTTTGGTTACGACACCCAGATTTTGGACCATCCCTGTTACCATTTTTAGCGTCAATGCCCAGGAACAATTAGTGGTGCAGATCATCTTGACGACGTCCTCAAAAACGGTGGGGGAGCGTAACATCCGCCCGGCGCCCTGAAGGCCGATCCATGCAAAATCTGGTTCAGCTGACATCAACGCGTAGAAGACACCCAGGTCATCATCGAGTCTGAGGATATGTCGCACATCGCGTTCCACCCTGGCTGTTTCCCGTTTATTCAGGGTCCTGGGACAAGTTACCTTGACCGTTCGACCCGCAGAGGAAAGCACAACAGCCACTGGGGCGCTCGTCCCCAAATCGATGACGCGGGTCAGGAGCCACTTATCCTCGTCGATTTCGAAGGGGAGCAGTCCGCACCAGCCATGGCTAATAATTGTTCTGCGGAAGTTGAAAGTACGGGGTGTAGGAATCTTGATTTCCATTGGTAAACAACTCTCAGAAATTGGGTTTTGATAGCTGGAATTGTGGTGCTATTAAGCTTGTATTGTTCAAGTTCGGTCAAGGTGATTCTTGACACTTAAGGGTCAGGGAAACTAGACTGAGCCTACTTGAAAAAACAGTGTGTGGAAGGCTGTACTCCCTTCCCCCAACTACACTAGGGACGATGGGAGAGATAAGTCAACAACTCGACTTACAACAGTAATTTCCGGTGAACGTACGCACCGCTTCCAAAAACAAGTAAAAGTCGGAGCTTTCCGGCGAATGGATCTTCGCCCCTCGGGCAGTTTAGCAGGGCAGCCCAAGGGGCGATTCCGTTTTTAAACGTGGCCAGCAACTTCCTCCGTTTAAAGTACCAATTTACCGTACGTAAATCGGATTAGAGATGATCCATGGTTTTGACCCTACACCACCAAGTTCCGGCAAATAGGCTTCAACACGATAAATTCCCTTATCTTTTAGCTCATAGTCCTTCGTAAACAGCCCCTCTTCATCCTTAACGATCTGCCCATCTCGTCGTATCACAATCCGAGCCTTTAGCGGGACCGCCACCTTTAATTTTGTTCCGGGTCGGAACAAAATCTCGTCACCCTGAACTTTGGTATCTCCCGGATTTTCAACTTCAAAACGAAAACCAGTGGTGTCGCCAAAGATGTCGAAACCAATAAAAGAATGACCCTGTTTTAAGGCCTCGAGCACACTGGCGGTACTCAACCCCCTGTCACGCGGAATTAGCACGTGCATGCGAACGAGATGAAAACTGGTGGAGTATGGATCCAGTTGAAGCCCAATAAGGGTCTTGCCGGAGCCGTCCACCAGACTAGCTCCAATGTTTGAATGAGCGTCGTTTCCCGCCGTCGCCGCTATCCGCCTCTTGGTTAGTAACTCGTCCCACTTTTGGATGGCAGCGTCGGGTCGTTCGTAGAAGTTGGCGAATAGCAAATCGGGATATGTCCGATGACTCCAGAGAACGTCAAAGAATGCCGTTATTGGATTGATGCTTCGAGCATTCGTGTAAACGTTATAGATCTCCAGGGCGTCAAACCTGGCCTCAAGGCTTCTTAGATCGTTCGGATATGCAGCAATTGCAAGTGCGCCGTTTGTGGTTGCCTCAGATATCAATTCGGAATAAGTGGTCCATTCTTTTGCGACGACTCTATTGCTGCCCGGAACCACGAGCACTCTTTCGCCATCGGTAGAGCTCACTTCGTTACCGTTTATGAAGAGTACGCCGCCGTGGGAACCCTTCAATGTATTTTCGGCGGTGTCAAAGTCCTTTTCAACGTGCTCAGTCATGACGACAAAATTAAGCTTGTTTGCCTGGGCTGCCGAAATGATGTCACTGAAAGTGCCGCTGCTGTGTCCGCCGAGGAATGAATGGACATGGATCACTCCAACGTACTCGGAGTATCGAGGATTCGGTTCGACGGGTTTTCGCTCGGTGTTTAAGCGATCGATTGCCTGGCTCAATCGTCTGAGCTCGAAGCGACGATAGATAAAGGGAATTTGTATGAGGAGAAGGACGACAAAAATCAGCAGAAGGATTTTTCGGGAGCGCTGCATCGAAGTGTATTAGCGGATAGCAACGAGGAATTGTAAACCTGGTTTACGGGTCATCGCGCTTCGAAATTTCAGCTCTCGATCCCGAGAGCTAAGTCCTTTCTCTCTGGCCGCCGTCTAAGATAGAAAATCGACAGATGCAACGTGTTCGCTAATGCTCCTACCGAACTCAGCAACCTTTATGTGTTCCGGGTGAACTGTGTAGGAGTCCAACGCGGCTCGATCGGAAAAAACTGCGACCAGGCCTGTGTCGTAAGAGCGTGGCAAGTGCAGCATGTCAAACCCTACGGCGAGACTTTGAACCTCGGGTATGAGTTTCCTAAGCCCATCCAACAGTTTCACATGTTCGTCCCGTTCGAACTGGGCTACATCAGCGCGGTACTTCCAAACAACAATATGTGTCAACATCTCTTTGGCTTGGTCCAGGGTCAGAAACTGAAGCGCGCACGCAAGACAATCAGTCTGTTTCCTCCTGAGCCGGCCCTGGTCCAAAATTGAAATTGGTTGAAGCGGACGGCGATTCCAGGAAGTAAGGTGATGTCAGATTTCCGATTGGAGTTCCTCTTTTGGTTTATTAATTACGTTTCCAGAACTTGAAGACTTTCTCGATACCCATGTTAACAGATCATTCAGTTGGTACCGTCGTGTACAGCTTGGAAATGAATTCGATTGTTCAGCTTTCTCCGTGAAGAAGTTTAAGCTCTTTGATGAGATCGCCAATGGCGTCGCCTGCATAAACGACCTTTTTCCCACGCCAAACAACTCGGGGCGGCGTTTGCGTTTCAGGAGTACCTTTAGCAATTACAATGAGTTCGCCGTAGGGATATATCGTGTTGAGAATCCGTCGATACTCGACCAGATTAAATGAGATTACATAGTCAGCATCATTCAGATCCTGAGCTGCAGAAAGGCTTCGGTATTTGCGGATGTAAGAGTTTAGCTTTTTAGCGATCACGCCGTAGACCCAACGAAAGCGATCGGTTGGTTGAGGGTCAGTTTTGAGCACTTGGTCGATAATTAACCGTTCACCATTGCCGGCATCAACCACTCCCGATCTAAATACGATCAGCAGCGCGCGACGTTTATTACTGACCTCGGCCAGTGAATTTTGCTCCGGCGTTATCGTGGTTGGCGTTTGGCCGGCGCGCACGGAAGCAACCAGAATGAAAGCCACTGGTAGAACTACAAATAGTGCACTTCTTCTAAGGTGGTGAAAACTATTCACGGCAACATTGGTGTTGATTCTAAACTTCGAGCCGGCGATCGTATGGAACGACTTCTCCAAACTCAACAAAACGTTTCATCAGCCTAAGATACATCGCCCAGCAGAAGCACGAAGTTCGATAGTGATCGTTGTTCGCAGGCCAGCCGGTATGTTGGAAGGAGACTTCTGTTACGCCCAGGACTTCGTTCAAGATAAATCTCACTCGTGTGTCTTGCCAATCTGAGTCGGCACCGGTGAGAGCGAGTTCAAATTCCGAGTCTGGAGCGCATCTGCTGGCTCGAGCCCGCCAATCGCATCCGGGTCCAAATCCGAGGATGTATTCAGCACCTTCTTCGGCTTTCCCGGAACAAGTCAACGTCCACCAGTTATTGAGACCTTCCGGAGTCGAAATCGCTCGGAACACAGCAGATCGGCCGGCATTGACGACAAAGTTTTGCAGGATGTCTACCACTCTCTCATTTTCCTGACTTCAGAGTCTCCGGGTGGCGCTCCCGGGCGGGTGTGGAATGGCCGTAGTTGTGTCCTGTGAATCCGGTTCAGCAAGACTAACGAGTTGAGCACCATCGGGAGTCAACGATACGTAATCATCACCTTCACTCGTGTGCCGAACCAGCAGTCGACTCTTTTTTTCCAGGGCCTCGATAGCTCTCACAATGTCGGCATTCGAGATATCGGCGAAATTCGCAAACAGCTCTTTAGCTAATACCCGGGACCGTTGTTGAGTTTTGAAGAATTCGAGAATCCGTCTTTCGATTTGCTCAAGCCTGCGAGTATCCATTGATGAACACCTTGATCGCTGAGATGCGGGGGAGAGTGTTGAGATTATGCGATCGATCTCAAAGAGTGGCAAATGGAAACATTTCATCGACGAAATAACACTAATGTGCGAGTCTGTGTAAAAATTCAGACACCACCGACTTCAGTCGTGTGGTGATTCAATTTTCGACTAGCCCCAGGGAACATCTGTGTTTAATTCATACCACCGGCTTCAGCCGCGTGGTCATTGAATTTCAGCCTCTCTTCTGCTGACATCTTTAGGTCGAAGTTGAAGGACCACGCGGCTGAAGCCGGTGGTGTCTGGAAATACGGTGGTTTTTAGATTTCTACGCAGTCTCTGCGGGATGGAGCCGTCTTGTCTCCTGAGATGTCCCGCACGTCGCTGCCTTCGACCAGCTAGGGCTGTAATAAGCTCTCGAGTTTGCTTCTAACATTGGACCACTCACTCGCTAAGATACTGAAGACCGCAAGATCGCGCGGTCCACGGTGTTTTGAGACTACGAAACTGCGTAAAACTCCTTCCCAGCGTGCACCAATCCGAATGAGGGCTCGTTCTGACTTCTCGTTCGACGCGTCTGCCTTGAACTGCACTCTTAAGAAGTGATGGTCCTCAAACGCGTGCTTCAACATCAGATACTTTGTTTCGGTATTCACGCTCGTTCGTTGCCACTCGCGAGCGATCCAGGTATACCCAATCTCGAGGCGACGGTGTTCATGATTGATCGAATGGTAACGAGTCGTGCCGATCACATCGCCCGATGCCTTCTCAATGATTACATACGGCTGAGTTGTTCCTTCCGCCTCGAGGGTCAGGGCCTGTTGGATGTATTCGAGCATGTCAGATTCAGTTTGGACCTGAATGGTCGTGAACTTCCACAGTTCGGCGTCCAGTCCAATTTCGCAAAGTCTCTGATGATGCGACAGCGAGAGAGGGACTAGTCGAACATGCGATCCATCGAGTGTTTTATTCACGGAAGAATCTTGAGTTTGAAAATAATAACGCCACGTAAAAAAGAGTGAAACGCTGGTCCGTCGCCTGATACGAAGCGAAGCGTTGTAGTAATCGACTGGTCCTACAGTCGCGTCGCTTATTGTTCCGTAGACCTCGCACCTGTTAATCCGATAAATGCCCCAGCCGCTTCGACAAGGGCAAGAAAAATGGCGGACCAAAGAAAGGTGTTGGACCACGGATGAATGCCCAGTGAATTTACGTTGTCTGGGCCAGACGCAATGAAGTGATAAAACACCCCGAATACAAACGAGGCGGCCATTGAGAGAAGCAATAAGAGGAACCCCGATCTCTTCCTGCACCACACCATGATTGCCGCGACGATCGGCAGCAGGTTAATCACGATCAGAATGTAAAGGCTCTGCCAGCGACTCATCTCGATGTGCAGCATGTTGTGAGCGATGCCATGGGGCACCTGGATTACTATGTGAAGTATAACCAGCAAAATTCCCCAAAATCGGGCATTTCTCATCATTTGGGCCTTTCAGTCAAATTGATTGTCGACCGCCTTCTTAACGCTTGTAGTAAACTACATACCTCACCGCCCCTCAAGGAGAAGTCAAGACCATGAAATTAAGAGCCTGTATGACGGCTGCATTTTGCATCGTCGTGTGCGCGACTGGAACTGTCCAAGCGCAGACCGTAATTAAACGACACCCACTCGAGTTGGCGAATCGAGTCGGTGAAGGGAACGAGCGCTCATTTTTTCTATTCTCTATCGCGGGTGGTACCTATATCGCGCGTAACGATGGTTTGGTCGAGGCGAGCATTCCGGGAGATAAGAGACGTACCTTCCCGTTAAGGATGACCCGCGGAGAACGTCTGAATCGAGTTTATTACTCTGATTTTGAAGGCGACTTGCTGCTAGCGTGTGAGACGAGTAGCGGAAGAGTATTTGCGGCTCGAGTCCAGCAGCGTACTAGAAAGATAAGGTGGACCACATCGCTGGAAGGTTACAACCTCGGCCCTGGGCTGATCGATGAGAACGAGCTCTTCATGTCAGCTGCAAATAAATTGATGAAGTTCGATCTGGTTAACGGCGACTCGATCTGGGAGGTTTCTGAAATTGAAGGTAGCCAAACGCGACCTTATACGCAGTTTCGCGTGCCGGAAGTGCGAGGCGACGTGATCGTTTTCGAAGAGGACGAGGCAAAGCCCCGAAAAATAGAAGTTGAGCGCTCAGCCGGCCGAATTCTTCGGATCAAATAGAACTCCGTCCTAACTTGCCTTGCTCTGTGCAACCTTTGTGCCCTCAGTGCCTTTGTGGTGAGTAAAGCCTTAAGAAAACCATCACCACCGATCTCTCAGAGCCAACACAGAAAAGGGTCAGATTAGGACACCACTCGAAATTAGAGAATGTTGTTCAGTGCGTGGACCCTTTCAAGCGCTCGAGTTCAACGATTCGCGCCTTCAGTGCAATTATCTCCTCATCTATCTCAGAGGCTGTCCTGGCTTTTGTTCCCTCGTCATCTTTGTTTTTGCTTAGCCAGTGAAAAACCGGGATAAGAACAGTCGTGGCTGCTGTTCCAATGGCGCCGATGGCCAGCAGTCTCCAGAGACCTTCTCCGGCAGGCTCTCCGAGGATCATCGAAATGATCAGGGAGGCAACACCCATCACAAAGACATAGCTGGCGTAGATGGCCCACCTGAATCTTTCATCAAGGCGGGCCATTGAAAGTAACGAAAGATGCGCAAAAGCAACTGCCAGGGTGAGTATTGACGCGGCGACTTTCCAAAAATTTTCTGACTTAGGTTCGACCCAGATTGCAAAGATGAACAGAAGTCCTCCGAGCAGCGCAAATATTATTCCCGCGACTGGCAGCGCAAAGCCTCTTCTTGTTTCAAGCAGTGCTCCGCACGCTAAACCGCAGATGCTGGCAGCTGAGATGGTTAGAGTTGTTAAAAGGATCTTTAGCTCAAACCATTGACCAGTTCCACCGAGTATGGCGATGACGCCCAGGATCGAGCTTAAGACAACCGAAAGAATAAGCGTATAGAGAAACGCTTTTTTTACACGAATTGGCGGTTGCGGTGGCGACAATTGTGGACCTCGTTGCGTTTGCGGAACAAGATGCAGAACACCGAGCAGGGAAGCGACTATTTCAATTCCAAGAGCAACCCTTGACAGAGAAAGGAAGTGCAGTCGGCTCCCGGTTCTGTAAGCGAGTCAGTGGTTCCAGTTGTACTTCTGATACTTTGGCTCCGCGTCCAGCTCGTACTTTTTTAAAAACTCCCAGGCAGTAAGATTGAATTTGGCGGCTCCATCGTAATACCAATGATCATGATTTGGTATCTCAATCAGGTCCACCGTAAACCCTGACTCTTTTAGTGCGTCACGAGTACTGCGCACCGTTTTGAGTGGGAAGGACTGGTCGCTGTCGCCAACCTGGATGGAGATTGGAATCTTGCGCTTGGCGAGTTCGATCAATTCCATCGCATTTAAAGCACCAGCATGAACCGCGGTTGCTGCAAAATACTCCGATTCCAGTAACGAGATCCGCAGAGCGAATGACGCCCCCGCAGAATGACCGAAAAGGTAAACACGACGCGGGTTGACTAAATATTTTGTTTTGAGTTCTTCCACCAGGTCTCGGAGATAGTCTGGTCCATCCTGTGGTGCACCCCAGCCTCGCAGATCTGAAGCATCTGGTCCAGCGAGAATGATGCCTTCTTTTTTGGCAAGGTCTTTCCACTTTTCGACCAGCGTGATTCCGGTTCGACCTGAACCATGCAGCGCTATGATCAACGGAGCCGGCGTATTTGGTTTCAGGGTTGATGGTACGTATAGATAATAAGCTCGAGCCTTGCCATTCGATGTAATGAGTTCTTTAGTTATATCGTCCCTGGCGAAGCACTCAGGAACGAAGATACACAACAGCAATGTCAGGAAAAGAATGGTGAGTTTCATTGAGGACCTTTCCTTTGATGTTAGAGACTTACCTTGGTAGCGATTGAGAATTATCAATTGATAACGCTCAATCAATTCGATTCAAGTCCGTTCCCTTTCTTTCTACAGCTTTAGCACCAACGGCAACTCGATAAAGCTGGCCTGTCCGGGAGCGCCATAGATGCGTTGCGTTGCTTTTCGATAGTCTTCAGGCTTGGCCCAGAAGATGCTTTTGACGAAAGTCTGCGGATTTCTGTCATACAACGGAAACCAGCTCGACTGAATTTGGACCATGATGCGATGGCCAGGCAAAAAGACGTGATTTGCAGTGGGCAAAGCAAACTTGTATAGCAACGGTGAGTTAGACGCAATCGCTTTAGGATTCTCCAGACTCTCGCGATAACGACCGCGAAAGATATCAGCCGAAATCATCAGCTGAAACCCACCCATCTCAGGTTGGCTCGCAACTTCGTCTGGATAGAGATCGATGACTTTGACAACCCAGTCAGAATCGGTACCACTGGTTGATGCGATCAGGTTAACGATCGGTTCTCCGCTGATTTTTACAGGTGACGTCAAAACCTCGGACTTGTAAGCCAGCACGTCTGGACGACCGGATTGTTCCCGTTGATCGTCAACCAACCACCTGCTCCACGATGTCGCGTCAATGGGTCTGGCACGAAAGGGAACGGGTTTCGCGGGGTCCGAAATGTATTCCTCAAACGTAGCGGAACTCGACGAAGGAGCGCTAAGGCTGGCCTTTAAGCCTGGATTCAAATAAAGCGGAGTAGGTTTTATCTGACAGCCATTGGGACAGCCCGACGGCCATGAAGGTAGACGCAACCATTTGTTTGAT
>Ga0105248_10009685_pt1 | contig 10616 bp, 10 predicted proteins | sample KBSS34metaG_FD_81524 | JGI IMG/M metagenome (GOLD analysis project Ga0105248, IMG submission 81524) | Switchgrass rhizosphere microbial communities from Kellogg Biological Station, Michigan, USA - KBS S3-4 metaG | ecosystem: Host-associated > Plants > Roots > Rhizosphere > Soil | place... | reverse complement strand
TCTCCTGTCGGGACGTCTCCTGTCGGGACGACGACAGGACCACGACAGGGTGACGAGGTCACCCCGCGGATGCGGACAGCGGGTGGGTTATGTGACCGGTCAGCCCGCCCGGGCGGGGCGGGCATGACGGGCCGGCGGGCTACGCTGGAGGCTATGGATGCTGGGCTGAAAAGGGAGATCGAGGCCAAGGTCACGGCGGGAGAGCGGCTCAGCCGCGCCGACGGCGAGGCGCTGTACGCCAGCGACGATCTCGTGTGGCTCGGCTCCCTCGCCCACGAGGTCCGGACCCGCAAGAACGGTGACCGTACGTTCTTCAACGTCAACCGGCATCTCAACCTGACCAACGTCTGCTCGGCGTCCTGTGCCTACTGCTCGTTCCAGCGCAAGCCCGGCGAGTCCGACGCCTACACGATGCGCATCGAGGAGGCCGTCCGGCTGGCCCGCGAGATGGAGCCGGCCGGCATCACCGAGCTGCACATCGTCAACGGCCTGCATCCCACGCTGCCCTGGCGGTACTACCCGAGGTCGCTGCGCGAGCTGCGCAAGGCGCTGCCGGGAGTGGCCCTCAAGGCGTTCACCGCCACCGAGATCCACTGGTTCGAGAAGATCAGCGGGCTACCCGCCGACGAGATCCTCGACGAGCTCATCGACGCCGGCCTCGACTCGCTGACCGGCGGCGGCGCCGAGATCTTCGACTGGGAGGTCCGCCAGCGCATCGTCGGCCACGACACCCACTGGGAGGACTGGTCGCGCATCCACCGCCTCGCCCACGCCAAGGGCCTGCGCACCCCGTGCACCATGCTGTACGGGCACATCGAGGAGCCCCGGCACCGGGTCGACCACGTGCTGCGGCTGCGTGAACTGCAGGACGAGACGGGAGGCTTCGCGGTGTTCATCCCGCTGCGCTTCCAGCACGACGCGGCCGGCGACCCCCGTAACCGGCTGATGAACCAGCCGATGGCGACGGGCGCCGAGGCGTTGAAGACGTTCGCCGTCTCCCGTCTGCTGTTCGACAACGTGGACCACGTCAAGTGCTTCTGGGTGATGCATGGCCTGACGACGGCCCAGCTCGCCCTCAACTTCGGCGCCGACGACCTGGACGGTTCCGTCGTCGAGTACAAGATCACGCATGACGCGGACCGGTTCGGCACCCCGACCACGATGACGCGCGAGGACCTGCTGGGCATCATCCGCGACGCGGGATTCCGCCCGGTCGAGCGGGACACCCGCTACCGGGAGATCCGCGCCTACGACGGTCCGGATCCCGCGCGCCGCGAGCTCCCGTCCTCGATCGACGCCTGACCAGGGACCTGTGATGACCAGCGCTGGCGACCCACCTGCCCCGGACGGCTCCCGTGCCGCGGACGCCGCGCGAACAGTCGCGGGTGGCACGGCCGTGCCGCCCCGGCCGGTCCGACCGCCAGGCGCACCCGGCATCGGGTCGATCTTCGTGCTCGCGTTTCTGGTGATCCTGGTCCCGGGGGTCGTGGCCTACGTCCTGCTCGACTGGGCCGGGCTGGCGATCGGCCCCGCGGGTCTGCTGGGGCTCCTGGTGGTCTTCCTCGGCCTGGGGCTCTTCCCGACGGTGCTGCGCCGACTCGGCTGGGTGCCGACGAAGAAGCGGAGGTCCTGATGGCGTTGCGCAAGCGTCCCGGTGGGCAGTCCGGCGTGTCCGGGCGGCCGGCGCCGACCGGGCAGCCCGCCGGCGGCTCGGTGGCACCGGCCGCCGCCTCCCGTCCGGGGCCAGGCCTGCTCGGTATCAACGCCCGGTACTTCGCCATCCGGGCCGTGCTGTTCGGCGCGGTACTGGCTGTCGTCCTGCTGCTCGGCCTCGGCGGTCTGCTGGCCTTCATGCTGGCGCTCGCGGTCAGCGGACTGCTCAGCTACCCGCTCGCGCTGCGGCAGCGGCGGGCGGTCGTCGAGGTGATGGAGAACCGTCGCGGCGGACGGCGTTGACCGGGCTCCGGCCGCCGGACGCTGCCGGAGACGGGGTGGCGCAGGCCCGGCCGCGGGTCGGGCACATCCAGTTCCTCAACTGCCTGCCGCTGTACTGGGGGCTCGTGCACTCCGGGGCGCTGCTCGACATCGAGCTGACGAAGGATACCCCCGACCGGCTGAACGAGGCGCTTGTCACGGGTGATCTCGACATCGGTCCGATCAGCCTGGTCGAGTACCTGCGTCATGCCGATGACCTGGTCGTCCTGCCTGATCTTGCGGTGGGGTCGGACGGGCCGGTGCTGTCCGTCGTCCTGAGCACGGCGGTGCCGCTGGCCGAGGTGCGGACGGTCGCCCTCGGTTCGACCTCCCGAACCAGCGTGCTGCTCGCGCGGATGCTCCTGGAGGAACGCCACGGCCTGCGCCCTGCTTACCTGACGATGCCGCCCGACCTGCCGCTGATGTTGCGTGAGGCCGACGCGGCGGTGATCATCGGAGACGTGGCACTGCGGGCGACCTACGAGGCGGAGCGGGGCGGGGCGGGTCATCCACTCGGCCTGATCGACCTGGGCGAGGCCTGGCGGGAATGGAGCGGCCTGCCGATGGTCTTCGCGGTGTGGGCCGCCCGCCGGGCGTTCGCCGAACGGCACCCGGGCGTGGTGAAGGAGGTCCATGACGCCTTTCGCACCGGCCTGGATCTCGCGCTCGGGGACGTCAACCAGGTAGCGACCCGCGCGGCCCGGTTCGAGGTGTTCGACCCCGCGACGCTGGCCCGGTACTTCACGACCCTGGACTTCCGGCTCGGTGAGCGGCAGCAGGCCGGCATCCGTGCCTTCGCCGCTCGGGCAGCACGCCGTGGCGACGTGCCGCCGCTGCGCTCGATGACCTTCGCCGAGGTCTGAGCCCGCCGTCAGACGGGTGGGTGGAACGCGTGGGACAGGCCCGCCGGGGGCGGCACCGGGCGATGCGTGTCGGCGCTGGCGAAGCGGGCTATACGGCCCTTGACCAGTGCAATCAGACGCGGCGGGGTGGCCCGGCCACCCGGCGCCGTCAGCGATTCCTCCAGCGAGGAGGCTCCGTCCAACCCGGCCACGGCCGGCTCGAACGCGGGCGGCTCCTGGCCGGTCTCCTCGGCGTCGGCACCAGCCGGAGAGGTGGCGCCTGCTGGAGGGACCGCCGCTGGAGGGGCGTCGGCGTCGTGTGAGGACGGCTGCCGGGTCCCGGGCGCTGTCGGTACGGGCGAGAGGCCCTGATCGGCCGTGCCAAACCCCGACGCGCCGAACTGCTCCAGCAGCGAGGCGATCACCTGCTCGTCCGGGCCGGAGCGGATGTCGGATGCCGTCGCGGACGGGTCGCGCAGCGGCTGCGGGGTGGCACAGGCGCGACGGGCCGCCGCGTCAATAAGGCCGTTGACCGCCAGGGTCCACGCCCGTAGGCCCTCATGACCAGTGAGCTCGGTGAACACCGCTGCCTCCAGGCAGCAGGTGCTGGCGCCGGCGAGCTCGTCGACGTCGAGCAGGGAGATGGCGAGCAGGCCGGCGAGGTGCCCGGCCAGCATGAACAGGCGAAACTGCTGGTGCGGAAGCAGGGGCGTACGCAGCAGGGTGTCGACGACGCTCTGCTGGTCAAGGACCCGGGCGGTAACGTCGGCCGGTTCCAGGCGGTCGGCCTTGGCGATGAGATCGGCGACCAGCCGGTCGAGATAGTCGAGCTCGCCGTCGGAACGGCGATGGTCCAGCAGGTCAGAGACTCGGCGGCGGGACTCGAGCTCCGGGTCGGGCCGCCGGCGCAGGCGCTCGGCCCGAGCGGCGACAGCGGCTTCGCGCAGGTCGATCAGCGCTCCACCCGCCTCCAGCGTCGCGTCGACCGCGGCGATCACCGGCCGGGACGGAATGCCGCGGCTGGGCTGTTCCAGCTGGGCGATGTACTGGCGGCTGTAGCCGGTGCGGCGGGCCAGCTCCTCCCGGGACAGGCCGCGTTCACTGCGGCGGCGGCGAACCTCCGCGGGGAGCAGGTCCTCAGCGGTCGTCGCGCCATGTCGACCCCGGCTCCGTTGCCGCATCTGTGACGTCCTTCCGCCTGGCAGAGGTCGCCTCCCGCCGAGGGAGGCTCAGTGCTGTGGGCCGCCTCTCGTGCCCGCTCGGGAGCCGGCAGGGATTCACTGGTAGTGATCAGACTACTGCATGGTGCACCCTTGTAGACTAGAGGCCAAAAGTCCCATACGCGAGCGCTTCCAATGATTACTCTCCGTCATATTGCCGGAGAGCGGCAGCGATCTGGTTGCCCAGGGGAGTGGATCTGTCGCGTCTGGGTGTGGTCTCGAATCTGATCTGGAGTCTCTGCCGAGACATTATGCCTGCTTTCTTGGGTTCTTGTTGGGAAACGGGAGTGGTGATGGCGAAGTGCCGCCGGAAACCGGCGGAATCGTCGGCGGACGCCTCCGGCCGCTAATTCCGCAAGCGGAGCTATCGCTGTGCCGTCGGGCCTGCGGGGCTTCGCCACGATCTGCGGGTATCAGTGGCATGACCGGCCTGGGTCATGCCGGGAAACCATCCCGAATGACGATGCGCGGGGCCGGGTGGGGCGCGTACAAAAGAATGGTGGATGCCGGCCGTTCGGTGGATGCGCACACCGCCGGGCCCGGGTGGGGCGAGGTCATCGTCCCAGCTGGTGGCCCGGTCGGGGGTGCCTCGCTCCCCGAGCCCGCGGCACTGCCGGGCTGGCGTGCGGCTGCCGTCGAGGCTACGACCCGTGATGGTGTCGGCCCCTCCGCGGCGTCGGCGGTCCCGCCGCCGCGAAGGGTCGTCGTCGTGGACGACGCGGACGGCGTGCGCGACCTGCTCTGCCTGCTGCTCGGCACCGAGCCCGACTTCGTGGTCGTTGGCGCCGCCGCCAACGGGGTGGAGGCCATCGACGAGGTGGTCCGCACCGATCCCGACCTGGTGCTGCTCGACCTCGCGATGCCGGTCCTGGACGGCATCGGTGCGCTGCCGCGGATCAGGCGGATCGCGCCCCGCGCGGTCGTGGTCATCTTCACCGGCTTCTCCGAGGACGCGCTGCTCGACCGGGTGTTGGCCCTCGGTGCCGACGCGCTGCTGGAGAAGGGTCTGGCCACCGGCCCGCTGGTGGAGCAGTTGCGCCGACTGTGCCCCCTGCGCCGTCCAGCCTGATCCGCCCCCGCGCCAGTTGTCCATCTTCCCCACCGGTGCGGTGGAGTTGCGGTAGAGTAGGGAAGAGGGTTACGAAGGAGTCGGCCGTAGGGGCTGGCGGGGCCCCGGCGCGGCGCGGGAGAGCCGCCTCGATCCGGCCAGTTCGCGGCCTTTTGCGCCGCAAATGTGGCGTGCAGTGAGGTCACGGGTCTCACAACTCGCCCATCGATCACACTTCTGTGGAAACATAGGGCCGTGGTCACGCGCGCCCTCACCCTCGGGGCGCCGGTCGTGCGAGCGTCGGACCGTCCGGTCGGCGTCGCCTGCCGGCGTGGGGTAGCGCCGTCCCCCGCGGCTTCGTGCCTGGTGATCGAGCCGATGCTCGTCGCCCGCCTGCACGTCGACCTGCTGCGGGTCTCCAGCGCCAGCTGTCGCCGCTCCCGCTGACATCCCCCTGCGCGGCGCCGTGATGACGGTGTCGCGCTTCCCCGCGCGTCGAAAGATCTTCTATGCCTTCGCCTGCCCGTCCGGCCCGTTCCGCCGCGCGTCCCTCCCGCCCCAAGGGCGCGGGCCAGTGGGCGCTGGGCTACACCGAGCCGCTCAACGCCAACGAGCGGATGAAGAAGGACCAAGGCGGTCTGGAGGTGCGCGACCGCATCCTCAACGTCTACCCGCACACCGGCTTCGACGGCATCGACCCGCAGGACCTGCGCGGCCGGTTCCGCTGGTGGGGTCTGTACACGCAGCGCCGACCCGGCATCTCCGGTGGGCGCACGGCGGTGCTGGAGCCCGAGGAGCTCGACGACTCCTACTTCATGCAGCGGGTCCGCCTCGACGGCGGCCGGATGACCGCCGACCAGCTGCGGGTGATCGCCGACATCTCCACCCGCTACGGCCGGGACGTCGCCGACGTCACCGACCGGCAGAACATCCAGCTGCACTGGATCCGCATCGAGGACGTCCCCGCGATCTGGGGCGCGCTCGAGGGCGCCGGCATGACGACCGCCGAGGCGTGCGGTGACACGCCCCGGGTCATCCTCGGCTGCCCGCTGGCCGGTGTCGACGGCGACGAGGTCATCGACGGCACCGACGTCATCGACGAGGTGGTGCGCCGCTTCGTCGGCGACCCGTCCCTCGCCAACCTGCCCCGCAAGTTCAAGAGCGCGATCTCCGGCTGCGCGGACCACTGCACGCTGCACGAGATCAACGACATCGCCTTCGTCGGCGTCGTGCACCCGGAGCTCGGCGCCGGCTACGACCTCTGGGTCGGCGGCGGCCTGTCGACGAACCCGCACCTGGGGGTGCGGCTCGGGGCGTTCGTGCCGCCGGAGCGTGTCGCCGAGGTCTGGCACGGCGTCGCCTCGCTGTTCCGCGACTACGGCTACCGCCGGCTGCGCACCCGGGCCCGGCTGAAGTTCCTCGTCGCCGACATGGGCGCCGAGTGGGTGCGGGCCACCCTGGAGAAGGAGTACCTGACCGCCGCGCTGCCCGACGGCCCGCCGCCGGCGCCGCCGCGTGCCGAGGGCCGCGACCACGTCGGCGTGCGCCGCCAGCGCGACGGGCGCAACGCGGTCGGGTTCGCGCCGCGCGCCGGGCGGCTGACCGGCACGACGCTGAAGGCCGTCGCCGACCTCGCAGACCGGTACGGCCAGGGCCGCATCCGCGCGACCACCACGCAGAAGCTTGTCATCCTCGACGTCGAGGACGCCTCCGTCGACGCGCTGGAGACCGAGCTCGCCGCGCTGGACCTCGTGGTGCGCCCCAGCGTGTTCCGCCGCGGCACGATGGCCTGCACCGGCATCGAGTTCTGCAAGCTCGCCATCGTCGAGACCAAGGGCAACGCGCGTGACCTCATCACCGAGCTCGAGCGCCGCCTCCCGGACTTCGACGAGCCCATCGGCATCAACATCAACGGCTGTCCGAACGCCTGCGCCCGGTTCCAGGTCGCGGACATCGGCCTGAAGGGCTCGCTTGTCCCCGACGACGCCGGCGAGATGGTCGAGGGCTTCCAGGTCCACCTCGGCGGGCACCTGGGCACGAACTCCCGGCTCGGGCGCAAGTCGAGAGGCCTGAAGGTCACCGCGGACGGGCTCGTCGAGTACGTCGTCGGCCTGCTGGAGACCTACCAGGCGCAGCGCGCAGACGGGGAGAGCTTCGCCGACTGGGCGCAGCGCGCCGACGAGGCGTCGCTCACCCTCGCGGCCGCCTCGGGCGGGAGCACCGGTGGCTAGTGGCGATCGCGCGGTGCCGTTCTACTGCCCCTACTGCGGTGAAGAGGACATCGTCCCGCAGCCCGCGCCCGAAGGAGATGCCGGCTCCGGGCATGGCCACTGGGCCTGCCGGTCGTGCCGGCGCGGCTTCCGTCTGCACCTGACGGCCCTCGCCGCCGCGACGAGCGCCTTCGTGGGCGCGCGGAACGGCTCCGGCCCCGGACCTCGCAGCAGGTCCGCACCTCACGACAGTGCCGCCCGCGACGACAGTGCCGCCCGTGACGACAGTGCCGCCCGTGACGACGAGGAGACGAGCTGATGGATGCCGCGTTGAAGACCCGGGCGCTGCGAGCGGGGGAGGACCTGGAGGGGGCGCCCGCCGAGGAGATCCTCGCCTGGGCGGCCGAGGAGTTCGGTACGAAGCTGGTTGTGGCCGCCTCCATGGCCGAGGCGATCCTCATCGACATGCTCGCCCGGATCCGCTCCGACATCCCCGTCGTGTTCATCGACACCGGCTACCACTTCGCCGAGACGGTCGGCACCCGGGATGCCGTCGCCGCCACCTATGACCTGCCGATCATCAGCGTGGCCCCGCAGCTCACCGTCGCCGGCCAGGACGCCGTGCACGGCGCCGACCTGTACCGCAGCGACCCCGACCTGTGCTGCCGGATGCGCAAGATCGTGCCGCTGGACCGGGCGCTGGCGCCGTACCGGGCCTGGGCCGCGGGGTCGCGGCGGGCCGAGTCCGCCGGCCGCAGGAGCCTCAAGGTCGTCGACTGGGACACGCGGCGCGGCAAGGTGAAGATCCACCCGCTGGCGGCCTGGACGGACGAGGACGTCGACCGGTACGTCGCCGAGCACAACGTCATCGTGAACCCGCTGCTGTCCGATGGCTACGAGTCCGTCGGCTGCTGGCCGTGCACCCAGCGCGGCGCCGGTCGCGCGGGCCGCTGGGCCGGTACCACCAAGACCGAGTGCGGCATCCACTGACCGACCGCCGCACCCGCTGATCCCACCGATCCCACCGCCCATGACGACCGCCCGCGACGCGCGCAGTCGCGTCCCGACCCGGGCATGCCACGGGCATGGGCCGTCGCTGGCGGAGATGAACAGATACGGTGCACGCCGTGGCGCAGGGGCGAAAATTCGGTGAGGTGTGGCTCGTCGGCGCCGGTCCGGGGGATCCTGGCCTGCTGACGGTCCGGGGTCGCGAACTGCTGTCGACGGCGGACGTCGTCGTGGCGGACCGGCTGGCGACGGCTGTGCTGCTGGCGGAGGCGCCACCCACCGCGGAGATCATTCACGTCGGCAAGAGCCCGACGGCCCGCTCCTGGCGGCAGGAGGAGATCAACGCCGTTCTCGTCGACCGTGCCCTGGCGGGCGCACGAGTGGTGCGGCTCAAGGGCGGCGACCCGTACGTCCTCGGCCGTGGCGGTGAGGAGGCGGCGGCCTGCGCCGAGGCGGGCGTACCGTGCGCTGTCGTCCCTGGTATCACCTCCGCGCTTGCTGTCCCCGCGCTGGCCGGCATCCCCGTGACCCATCGTGACGTGGCCCAGGAGATCGCGATCGTCTCCGGGCACCTGCCACCCGGCCATCCCGCGTCGACCGTCGACTGGTCCGGCCTCGCCGCCTCGAAGGCGACCATCGTCATCCTCATGGGTGTCGCGCGCCTCATGGCGATCGCCGACGCCCTGCTCGCCGGCGGCCGCGCCGAGAGCACTCCTGTCGCGATGATCGAGCGGGGCGCCACCCCCGCCCAGCGAGTCCTGCGCACCACGCTCGACGCCCTGGCCGTCGATGCGATCGCCGCCGGGGTGCGCTCACCCGCCGTGATCGTGGTCGGCGAGGTCGCTGCCCGCGACGACGCCTCCGCGACGCCGGACGCCCTTCCGCTGGCCAGCACACCTCCACTGTCCGGCACTCCTGCGCAGACAGGCACTTTCCCGGCGACGGGCCCACTGCCGTCGAACACACTGCTGTCGGCCGGCGGATCCCCGCGTGCCGTCGCGCGCCCCCTGGCCGGCATCCGGATCCTCGTGGCCCGCACCCGCCCGCGGCCCGGTCTGCTGGCCCGGGAGCTGCGCACTCTCGGCGCGGACGCGGTCGAGACCGTCGTCGTCCGGCCCGTCCCCGCTCCGGACGCGGGTCCACAGCTGGTCGCGGCCCTGCCCGGCGCGGCCGCCCTGCTGCTCGCGGACCCGGACGAGGTCGCCGCGGTCGTCGCCGCGCTGCGTCGCGCCGGCACCGACGTGCGCGCGCTCGCCGGCCTCGCCCTCGTCGCCGCCCGCCCCGACGCCGCCGCCGCGCTCGACGCCCTTGGCCTCGCGACGATCACCCCCGACGACCTCGCCGCCACAAACCCCGATGTTCAGTCCGCCAGGACCCCTGACGGTCAGTCCGCCAGGACCCCTGACGGTCAGTCCGCCAGGGCCCCCGGCGGGCAGGCCGTCGTCACCTCCGGTGGTGAGGCTGCCGCAGCCGTGGCGCCGGTTCTCATCGTCGGGGCGGCCGAACCGCCCGCGGGCGGGCCGTGGACGGTGCGGCGGGTGCGTCTGCTGACCGACGAGACCGCCGAGCCCGACCCGCGCATCGCCGAGGAGGTCCGGCACGGCGACTTCGACGTCGTCGCCCTCGCCTCGTCCACCGCCGCCCGCGGCACCGCCGAGCTGTACGGGCCGCTGCCCCCCGACCTGCTCGTCGCCGCGATGGGCCGGCGTAGCGCCGAGGCCTGCGAGTCCGCGGGCCTACGAGTGGACATCGTCCCCGCCGAACCGGGCGTGCGCCCCCTCGCCGACGCCGTCGCCGACTTCATCACCGCCACCCGCGCTGCGCTCGACGCCCCTGACTCCTGAGACGCGAGATCAAACCTCCACCGGCGGAGTCGAGAGGACACTGCCGAGTCACGACAGGGATGCCGGGTCAGCCGGAGGTGCCGGCGGCGTGGACGAGGCCGCGCAGGGTGTCGTCCAGGCGCGCGCGGACGGCCTCGATGACGCAGGCGTGCAGGCCGAGCGGCTCGGAGAGGATCCAGCGGGTGGCCGGGTGGCGGGCCCGCGCCTCGTCCAGGGCTGCCGGGATGTCGCGATGGGTGTGGTTGCCGTCGAACAGGAAGAACGGGTAGACGATGATCTCCGTGCAGCCGGCCGCTGCGAGGTTCGCGTAGGCCTCGGCGATGTCCGGGTGGATGACCTCGAGGAAGGCCGTCTCCACCGCGTCCCATGGCGCGGGCTCGGCGGCGTGGGCCGACGCTCCCGCGGGCGTGCCGGCGCAGGGGGCGGTGGGGCGCGCGGGCCCGGTCGCCAGGCGGCGGGTGAGTTCACGG
>Ga0105248_10009684_pt1 | contig 10616 bp, 9 predicted proteins | sample KBSS34metaG_FD_81524 | JGI IMG/M metagenome (GOLD analysis project Ga0105248, IMG submission 81524) | Switchgrass rhizosphere microbial communities from Kellogg Biological Station, Michigan, USA - KBS S3-4 metaG | ecosystem: Host-associated > Plants > Roots > Rhizosphere > Soil | place... | reverse complement strand
GGATCACCTCCGCCGGCGCTTCCGGCCGGCCCGGTCGTCGGCACCGGCTACGGCGGGACGGGGTACGGGTACCGCGGCCCCGCGCCGTACCCGCAGCCGCCGAGCCGTCCGGCGTACGGACAGACCTATGGCGCCCCGGCCTACGAGGCGCCCGCGTTCGAGGACCCCGGGTACGCGCCGGTCCCGCAGTACGGCTACCCGGCGGTCTCCGGTGTTCCGGCGATCTCGGCCACCCCGTACGACCCGGCCGCCGCGGCGCAGAGCTTCGCCGCCCCGACCGACCTGCACCCGAGCGTGCCGTCCCAGCGCGAGGATCCGGGCCGCCGCGGCCGCCGCAAGGACGAGTGCGCCCAGCTGCGGGCCGAGTGTGAGCAGCTGCGGGAGTTCGCCGCGACCGCGCAGGCCAACGCGACCCAGGCGGCGCTCGATGCCGAGGCCGCGCACGCCGATTTCCTGAGCGCGCAACGGGTCGCCGACGAGGCGCACCGCGCGCATGAGCGGATCGCCCGCGAGGCGGCCGAGGTGGCCAACGAGATCGCCGTGCTGGACCGGTCCGCGCCACCGGTCAGCGAAGCGGCCCGGGAGAAGCAACAGGCGGAGACCCAACACGCCGCGTTCGCCGCGTACCGGCGCGGAGACATCTCCAGCGAGCAGCTGCGCGAGGTGTTCAAGCGGGCCGAGGGCTGGACCCCGGAGCACGACCGGTTGTCGCGGCGCTCCACCGAGCTGCGCGCCGAGGAGACCGACGCGGCACGGCACCGCGAGGTGGCCCAGCTCGCCGCCGCCGACGCGGGCGAGCGGGCCCGGGCGGCCGCGATCACCGCCAGGGCGCTGGACGACCAGGCCCGCACCGCCGCGCTGGACGCGCGGGGCCGGTGCGCCGCGGCCGAGGCCTGCGAGGGGCGCCGCCGCTAAACCCATCCGCCGTCGAGACGGCAGATCTTGGGCGGCCAGACGTGCGTCAGTCAGAGGTGCGCAGGTCGCGGGGGACCGGTTCGCGACCGACCGGTTGGGTTGGCGGGGTGACCTGCGGGGCGACCGGCACCGCCATGGTCACAGGCTCGGCCGAGCTGACCGTGAACTCCTGCCCGTGGTGGCGCAGGGCCAGCTTCACCTCGTGGTCGTGGTTCTCTTCCTGGCTCGGCCGCAGCTCGTAGGTGGCCTCGTTGGCCCGTACGGTCACCCGCAGGCGCAGCCCGCGCCACCGCACCGAGAAGCTGAGCCGGTCGATCCGGCTGGGCAGGCGCGGCGCGAACGACAGTCGCCCGTGGTAGCTGCGCATGCCCCCGAACCCGGCCACCAGCGCGAGCCAGGATCCGGCCAGCGACGCGATGTGCACGCCGTCGCGGGTGTTGTGGTTGAGGTCGTGCAGGTCCATCAGCGCGGTCTCGGCCAGGTAGTCGTGGGCCAGCTCGAGGTGGCCCACCTCGGCCGCGATCACCGCCTGGGTGGAGGCCGACAGCGACGAGTCGCGCACCGTACGGGCCTCGTAGTAGGCGAAGTTGCGGGCCTTCTGGTCGGGCGTGAACGCGTGCGAGCACCAGTGCATGGCCAGCACCAGATCGGCCTGCTTCACCACCTGCTTGCGGTACAGGTCGAAGTAGGGCACGTGCAGCAGGAGCGGGTAGTGCTCCGGCGGGGTGTTCGCGAAGTCCCACTCCTGGTGGCTGGTGAAGTTGCGGTGCTGCTGGTGCACGCCGAGTTCCTCGTCGTACGGGACGTGCATGGCGTTCGCGGCGTCGCGCCACTCCGCCGTCTCCTCGACCGTCGCGCCGAGCGCCTGGGCCACGTCGGGGTACTTCAGCGCCTGCTCGGCCGCGGCGCGCAGGTTCCACGCGGCCATCAGGTTGGTGAACACGTTGTCGTCGCCCAGCGCCGAGTACTCATCGGGACCGGTGACTCCGTCGATGTGGAACACGCCATGCCGGTCGTGGTGGCCCAGCGACCGCCATAGCCGGGCAGTCTCGACCAGGAGCTCGACGCCGAACTCGCGGGCGAAGTCCTCGTCCCCGGTGGCGTCGATGTAGCCGACGACGGCCGACGCGATGTCGGCTCCAATGTGGAACGCGGCGGTGCCGGCCGGCCAGTAGGCGGAGCACTCCTGGCCGTGGATGGTGCGCCACGGGAACGCGGCCCCGGACAGGCCCAACGTCGACGCCCGCTCCCGCGCCAGGTCCAGCGTGCTGTGCCGCCAGCGCAGCGCGTCGCGGGCCGCGGTCGGCTGGGTCGAGGTCAGCACCGGCAGCGCGAACATCTCGGTGTCCCAGAACGTATGCCCGTCGTACCCGGGACCGGTGAGCCCCTTCGACGCGACGGGCCGGCGCTCGGCCCGGGCCCCGGCCTGCAGCACGTGGAACAGCGCGAACCGGACCGCCTGCTGGATCTCGGGATCGCCGTCGAGCTCGACGTCGGCGGCGTCCCAGAACTCGTCCAGGAACGCGCGTTGCGCCATCAACAGTCCCTGCCAGCCGGCGAACCGGGCCGCGGTCAACGCCGCGTGCACCTGGTCCCGCAGCGCCGGCCGGGAGCGCTGGCCGGACCACCCGTACCCGATGAACTTGACCACCTGCAGGGTCTCGCCGGGGTCGAGTACGCAGGCGACGGTGGTGCGGGCCCAGTCCGGCATGCAGTGGGTGTGCACCTCGACGTGCTCCGGCCCGCTCACCACGTGGTCCATGCCGGCCGCCAGCCGCAGGTCGCTGACCCGGGTGTGGTGAATCAGTAGCGCCGAGTTGTCGATCGCAAGGTCCTCCTCGGCGATGAGCGGCTTGCCAAGCGCGGCCGCGGCGCGAGGGTCGGCGCCTTCGTCGGGCAGGTCCTCGTTGGCCACCAGCTCCGACTGCAGGATCAGCCGGGCGGCCTGATCCAATGGGGTCACCTCGTAGCAGATGGCCGCGATCGCGCGCTGCGTGAACGAGACCAGGCGGCGGCTGACGATCCGCACCCCCTGCCCGGCCGGCGAGTACCACTCGACGTCGCGGCGCAGGGTTCCCGAGCGCAGGCTGAGCACCCCTCGTGCGAGCGCAGGGTGCCGTAGCGCACGTCGAACGGTTCGTCGTCCACGAGCAGCCGCATCAGCTTGCCGTTGGTGACGTTGACGATGGTCTGGCTCGACTCCGGGTACCCGTACCCGGCCTCGCCGTACGGCAGCGGGCGCCGCTCGTAGAACGAGTTCAGGTAGGTGCCGGGTAGCCCGTGCGGCTCCCCCTCGTCGAGGTTGCCGCGCAGTCCTACGTGGCCGTTGGACAGGGCGAACACCGACTCGGACTGGGCCATCAGGTCCAGGTCGAGCGAGGTCTCCCGGACGTGCCACGGCTCGACCGGGTATTGGGAATGGGTAATCATTCCAGCAGCTCCGACAGGTCTTTGACCACAATGGACGCTCCGCCCGCGCGGAGCTCGTCGGCGTGGTCGACCCGGTCGACCCCGATCACCGCGCCGAACCCGCCCGCCCGGCCGGCCTGTACCCCGGCCACCGCGTCCTCGAACACCGCCGCCCGCTCCGGTTCGACCCCGAGCAGGCGCGCCGCGGCGAGGAACGTGTCCGGCTCCGGCTTGCCCCGCAGCCCTTGCGCCGCGGCCACGACGCCGTCGACGCGGACCTCGAGCAGGTCCTCGATCCCGGCCGCCCGCAACACGTCGGCACAGTTGGCGCTGGCCGACACGACGGCCCGGCGCAGCCCGGCGTCGCGCGCCGCGTGCAGGTAGCGCACCGACCCGTCGTACGCCTGCACGCCCTCACGGTGGATGACGTCGAGCAGCACCACGTTCTTGCGGTTGCCCAGGCCGTGCACGGTCAGTGCGGACGGCGGATCGTCGGGCGAGCCCTCGGGCAGCGTGATGCCGCGGGAGGCGAGGAAGGTGCGCACGCCGTCGGCGCGCGGGCGCCCGTCGACGTACAGGTTGTAGTCCTCGTCCCGGTCGAACGGGACGAAGGCGGTGCCGGTCTCGCTGGCCCGCGAGCGGAGGAAGTCGTCGAACACCTGGGCCCAGGCCGCGTCGTGGACCACGGCGGTCCGGGTGAGCACCCCGTCGAGGTCGAACAGGCACGCGGTCACCTGGTCCGGCAGCCCCAGCACGACCCGAATCTATCCACCCCGGCCCGGATTCGCCGGTCGAACACTCCGTGCTGAACCGGCGGCGGCCCGCCGGCGTGTCCGAGTCTGGTGCCGTCGACCTCCGGGTGACAGCATGAGTTCGACACGGGATATAGAGCACGGTCGAAGGAGACGCGTGATGCGGGTTGTGTGGATTGTCCTGGGGATCGTGTTGTTCCTGCTCGGCGGCTTGTGGACCGGCCAGGGGCTCGACCTGTTCCACCAGACCGGCGGCATGAACGGCGTGAAGATCTGGGCCGTCATCGGTCCCATCGTCGCGCTCGTCGGCATCGTGCTGGTCGTCATCGGCGCCCGGGGCAAGAAGAAGGTCTCCGCCTGACCCGGGAAGGCTAGATCTCGCGCCACTCGTCGGCCCCGGCGAGCAGGTCGCGCACGTGGTCCAGGGCCGAGTCCTCGTTGTCGAACTCGGCCCAGCTGGACCGCCCCTCGGTGCCGCCGACCCGGCGCTCCACCGTCCACTGGCCGGCGTCCTCGAAGAGCAGGACGTCGTGGCGGGCCAGCCGCCCCCACCGACCGTTCCAGTAGTGTTTCCGCTTCTCCATGGCTACAGTCGAACACGCGTACGACGATCAATGTCACGCACCCACCCGACCCTTCAGCTTGATCTGGATAGTCTTATCGGTTGAGGGCCCTCGTCCGAATGGGCTACTCGATGGGGGGCACGCGTGGCGGACAGCCGGGGCACGTTCGTCGTGGTCGCCAATCGCCTCCCCGTGGACCAGGTGACGACCGGGGAGGGGCCGGACCGACAGACTGAGTGGCGACGCAGCCCGGGCGGGCTGGTCACCGCCCTGCGCCCGATTTTCGAGGGGCAGCAGGGCGTCTGGGTCGGCTGGGGCGGGGCCGAGGACGTCGCGCCGGACCCGATCCGCGTCGACGACATCGACCTACACCCGGTGCCGCTGTCCCGGGGCGAGCTCGAGCTGTACTACGAGGGCCACTCGAACGCGACCATCTGGCCGCTGTATCACGACGCCGTGGAGACACCGCAGTTCCACCGGGTCTGGCGTGAGGCGTACCGCTCGGTCAACCAACGCTTCGCGGCCGCAGCCGACCACGTCGCGGCCCCAGGCGCGACCGTGTGGGTGCACGACTACCAGCTGCAGCTCGTCCCGGCGATGCTGCGGGCCCGCCGGCCGGACCTGCGCATCGGCTTCTTCCTGCACATCCCGTTCCCGCCGATCGAGCTGTTCATGCAGCTGCCTGGCCGGGAGGAGGTCATCCGCGGGCTGCTCGGCGCGGACCTGGTCGGCTTCCAGACGCCGTTGGGGGCGCAGAACTTCCTCCACCTTGCCCACCATCTGCTCGGGCTGCGCCGGCGCGGGCTCGCGGTCGAGGTTGACGGCCGGACGGTGCGCGCCGGGTCCTTTCCGGTCTCCATCGACGTGGCCGAGCTGGAGACCCTGGTCAACACCGTCGAGGTGACGGTGCGGGTGGAGGAGATCCGGGCCGAGCTGGGCCACCCGAAGACGCTCATCCTGGCCGTGGACCGGCTCGACTACACCAAGGGCATCACGCACCGGCTCGCCGCCTACCGCGAGCTGCTGGCCGAGGGGCGCCTCGACGTACCGGAGACGGTGCTGGTCCAGGTGGCCACGCCGAGCCGGGAACGGGTCGAGCACTACGCCAAGCTGCGCGAGAACGTCGAACGCGACGTGGGCAGGATCAACGGAGAGTACGGGCGGATGGGGGCGCCGGCGGTGCACTATTTGCACCAGTCGTACGAGCGGACCGAGCTCGCCGCGCTCTACCGGGCGGCCGACGTGATGGCGGTGACCCCGCTGCGCGACGGCATGAACCTGGTGGCCAAGGAGTACGTCGCGGCCCGGGTCGACTCCGGCGGCACGCTGGTGCTCTCCGAGTTCGCCGGCGCGGCCCGCGAGCTTCGGGACGCGTACCTGTGCAACCCCCACGACATCAACAGCATCAAGGACGCCCTGCTGCGCGCGGCCGGCGCCGACCGGGGCGAGGCGACCCGCCGGATGACCTCGATGCGGCGGTACCTGCGCGAGCACGGCGGCCGGCAGTGGGCGGCGGACTTCCTCACGGCTTTGGACAGCGGTCCGGGCGGGTAGGGCGGACGGGTAAAGGGTGGATGGGACGGAGGTGAAGTCGTTGCTGCACCTAGGCCTCGACGACGATCTGAAGGCGGCGGTCACGCGGATCTCGCGCACGCCGCAGCTGCTTGTCGCGTGCGACTACGACGGGACGCTGGCCCCGATCGTGGACGACCCGACCCGCGCGGAGCCATTGCCGGAGGCGGCGGCCGCGATCCGGGAGCTGGCCTCGCTGCCCCAGACGACGGTGGCGGTCATCTCGGGCCGGGCGCTGCGCGACCTCGCCGCCCTGTCCCGGTTGCCGAGTGAGGTGCGCCTCGTCGGCAGTCACGGCTCGGAGTTCGACGTGGGCTTCGCGGCCCGGATCGCGCCTGAGGCGGCGGCCCTGCGGACCCGGCTCGGGCAGGCCATCGCCGAGATCGTGCGGGAGCACCGGGGGGTACGGCTGGAGCAGAAGCCCGCCAGCGTGGCGATACACACCCGCGGGCTCGCCCACGAACACGCGGCCACCATCGCCGAGGAGATCCGGGGCGGCCCGGCGACCTGGCCCGGCATCCACATCACCGCCGGCAAGGAAGTGGTCGAGCTGTCCGTGGTCGCGGCCAACAAGGGCGCGGCCGTGGACGAGCTGCGCACCCAGATGTCGGCCAGCGCCGTCGTCTTCCTCGGCGACGACGCCACCGACGAGAACGCGTTCGCCAACCTGCAGGGCCCCGACATCGGCATCAAGATCGGCCGGGGCGACGAGACCCGGGCGCCGTTCGCCGTGGACGACCCACCGGCCGGGGTACGGGCGCTGGCGTATTTGACCGAGTGCCGCCGGCGCTGGCTGTTCGGCGAGCACGCGGTGCCGATCGAACGGCACACCATGCTGGGCAACGGGGTCACCCTCGCGCTGCTCACCCCGGCCGGGAAGGTGTCCTGGCTGTGCCATCCGCGGCCGGACTCCTCGGCCGTGTTCGCGGCCATGCTCGGCGACGACTCGGCCGGGTACTTCTCGGTGGGGCCGGTCGGCCGGGGCGGCGACTCGATCCCGCTCGGGCAGCGCTACCGCCACGGCACGATGACGGTCGAGACGCGCTGGTCCGGGCTGACCGTGAGTGACTGGCTTGACGGGGACGAGGGCACGTCGCTGTTCCGGATGCTGTCGGGCTCGGTGCCGTGCCGGATCGACTTCGCGCCGCGGCCCGAGTTCGGCCAGGTGCCGACCCAGCTCGAGGCGGAAGGCGACGAGCTGCGGGTGATCGGGTCCAACGACCCGGTCTCGCTGGTGGCCCCCGGGATCAGCTGGGACATCGAGGACGAGTCCGGCCACCACACCGCGCACGCGGTGGTCGACCTGGCCCGGGCCGGCGGCACGGTCACCCTCGAGCTGCGGCTCGGCTCGCCGCATCCGACCCCGACTCCGGTGCCGGAGCCGGGCACGGTCGTGGTCGAGAAGCACACCGGCCTGGAGATCCGGGACCGGCTGGCCGAGGCCGAGCTGCCCTGGCGGCAGTGGGCGGCGTCGCTGAAGCTGCCGACAGTCGCCCGCGATCTGGTGCTGCGCAGCGCGCTCACCCTGCGGGCCCTGTGCTACCAGCCGACCGGGGCGGTCCTGGCCGCTGGCACCTCCTCGCTGCCGGAGGAGATGGGCGGCCTGCGCAACTGGGACTACCGCTACTGCTGGTTGCGCGACGCGGCGATGAGCGCGCAGTCGTTGGTGCTACTGGGATCCGGGGACGAGGCGGAGGCGTTCCTGTCCTGGACCCGCCGGATCATCCACAGTACGGCCGGGCATCCGGAGCGACTGCACCCTCTGTACACTGTGGACGGTTTCGAGCTCGGTGCCGAGGCCGTCATCGAGACGCTGCCCGGGTACGCCGGGTCCCGGCCGGTCCGGGTCGGCAACGCGGCCAACCGGCAGGTGCAGCTCGACGTCTTCGGGCCGATCGCCGACCTGCTGGCCCACTTCGCCGACTTCAAGGGCGGGCTGACGGACTGGCAGGTCGAGCTGATGGGCGACATGGTGGAGGCGGTGTCGCGGCGCTGGCACGAGCCGGACCACGGCATCTGGGAGGCCCGCATCCCGCCTCGGCACCACGTCTACTCGAAGGTGATGGGCTGGCTCACCGTGGACCGCGCGCTGCGGATCGGCGCCCGGCACGGCGTACAGGTGGACCCGGAGTGGTCCGCGCTCCGCGACAAGATCGCCGAGGACGTGCTCACCCACGGCTGGGACGAGCAGGCCGGCGCATACACCGTCGCCTACGGACACCCGGAGATGGACGCGTCCTCGCTCTGGATCGGGCTGTCCGGGCTGCTCGCCGACGACGACCCGCGGTTCCTCTCCACGGTGCTCGCGATCGAGGCGGAGTTGCGCAGCGGACCCATCGTCTACCGGTACCACTGGGACGACGGCCTGCCCGGGCGCGAGGGCGGGTTCCACATCTGCAGCGCGTGGCTGATCGAGGCGTACCTGCGCACCGGCCGCCGGGCCGACGCGGAGGAGCTGTTCGAGCAGATGATCGGCTGCGCCGGCCCGACCGGCCTGCTGCCCGAGCAGTACGACCCGCTCACCGAACGCGGACTGGGCAACCACCCGCAGGCGTACAGCCACCTCGGCCTGATCAACTGCGCGCTGCTGCTCTCAGCCTGATCTTGGTCTGCCTTTGACCGAAACGGCGATCTTGTACAGGAGGCCACGGCCGGCGGGCAGGATGGAAGTGTGGCGGACCGACAGCTGGCGGCCGCGCTGGCCGGGTCGGCCGCGTCGGCGGCCGCCGGCTGGGCCGAGGGCACCGGACCGTCCGCGCTGACCTCGACCGAGGCCCGTCGCTGGCGCTGGGTTCTGCGCCCCGACTCGCTCGAGCTGTACGCCGATCCCGACGTGGCGCCCAGCCGGGGACCGGACGACAGGCTCGTCCTGCTGAGCTCGGGCGGGGCGCTGCACCACGCGACGGTGGCTCTGGCCGCCGACGGCCGGGCGGCCCGGGTGCGGCTGCTCCCCGACAGCGATCCGACCCACCTCGCGACCGTCACAGCCGACGAGCGGATCGAGGTGACCGACGAGGCGCGCCGGCGCTACGAGACGTTCGAGCGGGTGCCCCGGGGTCACCCCGGCGGGCCGAGCGACGCCGAGATGGCCGAGCTGGCCGACGCCGCCGCGGCCGAAGGAGTGCGGCTGGTCGTGCTCGCGCCGGAGCAGGTCGCCGAACTGGCCGGCGTCTCCCGGCCTTTTGCGCGCGTCGGCGCCGGCCACGACGTCTTCGCGGTCCTGTGTGGAGACGGCGACGCCCCGGAGCGCTGGCTGCGGGCCGGTGCCGCGCTCTCGGCCATCTCGCTGCTCGCCACCCGGCGCGGGTTGACCGTCGTCCCGTCCTCGGCCGCGGTGCGTCTCGCCCGCAGCCGGTCGGTGCTGCGCCGGCTGCTCCCCGACGCCACCACGCCCTACGTCGCGGTGCGCATCGGCGGCCGCTGAGCCTCCTTGCGCGTCCACGTCTCCTTGCGCGTCCACAGTGGACGGCGTGGCGTGCGGTGCGGGTGGTGCCCGTACGGTTGAATGGTTGGCATGAATACGGTCGCGCCGCGGGTGCTGATGTCCATGCCGCTACACGCCGTTACCGAGATGTACGGCGAATCCGGCCTCCGGCAGCGCTTCGCGGCCGAGGTCGCCGACTTCGACCCGGCCGCCCGGGCGACGCTGAACGACGCGATGGAGCTCGCGGCGCGGCTGCACGCGTACGACCGGCGGACCCGGGAGCCCTACCTGAACCATCCGCTGCGCACCGCGATCCGGATCATCTGCTACTACCAGGTGCGCGATGTCGACGTGCTCGTCGCCGCGCTGCTGCACGACGCGGTCGAGGACCACCCGGACATGCTGGCGGCACCCGACGGCGGCGACCGTACCGAGGCGGCCCTCACCGAGGCGGCCCTGGCCGAGCTCGGCCGCCGTTACAACCCGCGCGTCGCCGACCTCGTCCGGGCGGTTACCAACCCGGCCCACGAGCCCGGCCGGGACCGGTTCGAGCAGTACCGCGAGCACGTGGCCGAAAGCCTCGAGGCCAACCCGTGGGCCCGGATCATCAAGGTCAGCGACTTCACCGACAACGGGGTCGGCCTCATCCACACCGATCCGAGCCGGCACGTGCGGCTGGCCACGAAGTACGCCCCGCTGGTGCCGGTCTTCCGGGACCTCATCGCGCGGCCGGACACCCCACTCACCGACGACGTGAAGCAGCACATCCTGGGCCAGCTCGACTCGGCCGAGGAGCGCTTCGACGCCATCCTCGAGGCCGCCTGACCTTTGGTGGCCGCGTTGATCGCCACTGCGGTAACAGCCTGGCCCGGAACACGCCGCATCGCGTGACCGCGACGCGGGTGATGGTCGGATGGGCCGGGCCGGCGGTGTAGTGGATGGTGAAGGTCTCGCCGTAGCCGACGCTCGGCGGCGCGTCGG
>Ga0105248_10009681_pt1 | contig 10619 bp, 6 predicted proteins | sample KBSS34metaG_FD_81524 | JGI IMG/M metagenome (GOLD analysis project Ga0105248, IMG submission 81524) | Switchgrass rhizosphere microbial communities from Kellogg Biological Station, Michigan, USA - KBS S3-4 metaG | ecosystem: Host-associated > Plants > Roots > Rhizosphere > Soil | place... | reverse complement strand
CTGCCGATCTCGATCCGTTGCGGCGGACGATCATCGCGCTCGGCGTCGGCAGCGCCGCATCCGCGGTGCTGATCGATCTGCTGGGACGGCTGCATCTCGTCCCCCTGTTTCCGTACGCGGCGGCGGCGATGATGGGCGCGGGCCTTGCTCGCTGGTCCGCCGTCGCTCCGGCGATCGATCCAGAGCGTCCACCTTCGCGCGACGCCAGTAACGCGCTTCGGCGGACAGGTCGGCGGGGCCAGCTGCGGACCGAACGCGGAGACCTGATCGCCGCCGCCGCTCTCCTGGTGCTGGCCGCCGGAATCGGCGCGATCGTGTTCTGGCAGCGCATGTCGATCACCGGCGACGGCATCCTGCTGTTCGGCGACTACGACACCGCTGACCTGTCGTGGTATGCCGCGGTGGCCTCCGAGGCGTCGCACACCGTGCCGCCAACGGCGTCGTACTACGCCGGACATCAACTGAACGCCGCGTACTACGCGCATCTCGTGCTGGCGATGGTGAACCGCTTCTGCGACGTACCGATCCTCTCGATGTTCTTCCGATACGGCTGGCCGACGTTCGACGCCCTGGTGGCGCTGAGTGCCTTCGTGCTGGTCCGATCGGTGGCGTCGCGGGCGGTGGCGGTGCTCGCCGTCGTCTTCATTCTGCTCGGCAGCGATTTCTCGTATCTGGCGGCCTGGTTTCTGCCGCATGCCGCGGTCGATTGGGATTACCTCCTGTGGCCGACGAACTTCCTCTCGCCGACCATGCAGGTGCTGCATTTCGCGACCTGGTCGCCTTCGCTGCCGGTCTTTTTTACGGCGCTCGTCACGATTGTGCTCGGGCTGCAGACGCGGTCGCGCGGATGGCTGGTCTTGAGCGCAATGCTGATCGGCGTCCTGTTTCAGTTCAAGCCGTTTTGCTACGTCGTGTTGATGGGCGCCTTGTGTGCGTCGGCCCTGTTTTCTGGCGGCGACTGGACCGCGCGGCGGCGGTATATCGAGACCGTCGCCCTCACTATCGTCTTCACGCTGCCGTTTCTCTGGAGTGCCGCAACGCTCGATCCGGCCGACCGCCGCACGCGGCTGGTGATCGACTTCTTCCTCCTCCCCAAACGGATGTTGATCAAGATCGATCTCACCGAGGCCTTCGCCCGCGCCGCCAGCCGCCTGGCGGTGTGGCCGCCGCTCGAGACGCCAATCTTTCTGCTGATGGCGACGATCGTCTTCCTCCTCGTTGGCATCGGCGTGCGCTGGCTGGGGATTCCAGCGGTCTGGCGCGCGATTCGCCGCCCGCGCGGCCCCGACGCCGCGTCGTGGCGGCTGCTTGGTTGGGGCGTCGTGTCGGGAATTGCCATCCCGTTCGTGCTGACGACGTCGCCGTACGTCGACACGCTGCAGTTCTATCTGACCGGTCTGTACCTGCTCTGGGTGTTCACGGCGGCCACGCTCGTCGCGTGGACGCGCAGGCGTCCGCTCGCTGGTGGAATCGTGATGGCCGTCGCCGTCGTGCTGTCGTTGCCGTCATCGCTGCACTATCTGGATCGCAAGCTGACCGATCGTCAGCGCGAACCGCGTGTCGGTTTGACCCGCTCCGAGGTCGCGATCGCCAATCAACTGCGGGCGACGGATCCCGAGAAAACCGTCATCCTTCACGATCGCCCGCTGACGCCGTCGCTGACCGCCATCGTGGCGGCGCGGCGCATCGTGCTCGGCTGGGACGTCCGCTACTCCGCGGTCGGTGGGGAAGGGCGCCTTCGCGAAGTCAACCGCTTCTACTCGTCGGCGGACGGGGATCCGGCGGCCGCGGCGCAGATTCTCGGCAAATACCAGATCACGCATGTGATCGTCCGCTCTCCAGACGATCGTGTTCATCCGGACATCCTGGCTGGGCTGAGGCTTATCCTCAAGTTTCCCGACGTGGCGCTCTACGAGGTACCGCAGGGTTCGTGAGCGGCGCGGGTTTTGCTCCTTTCAGACTGCGTGAACCACAACAGTTCTGGAGGAGTGAGCATGATCCCTCGAATATTGGCCGCTATTGTCGTAAGTGCGTGCACCACCGTCGCATATGCGGCACAACCGGTGACGTTCGTCTTGCGGAACGGCGAGCGGGTGAGCGGTGAACTTACCTATAAAGGTGGTACCACCTACACTTTGAATGGCACGGACTACCCATCCGACAACATCGCGATGATCGCGTTCACGCCGGGCGATCCGTCCGCAGCCGAGCTCCAGCAAATTCCGACCGTCGACAACAATCCGAGCGAGCACGAGCGGCACATCTTCGTCACGCGCGACGGTCAGATCATCTTCGGCAAGATTTATCACATCAGCCCTGACGGCAGCTCGATTACGTTCGACCGCCGCGAGGGCGGCCGCCAGGACATCTCCGCGAACAACCTGGCGCGCGTGTACGTGAATCCCGCCGGCGCGCGGAGCGTCTACGCGTCCTTGCTCGGAGCTGGCACGGCCAACGCCGTGGCGACCGGCGGCGTGATGTCGCCTGGCGCGGTCAGCGTTGCCGCCAACCAGCCATGGACGGATACCGGCATGACCGTCAAGAAGGGCGACCGCGTCTATTTCACGAGCAACGGCCAGATCATGGTGGGGCCCGGCTTCGTGGCGACGCCCGACGGCAGCGCCACCGCAGGTCCGCGAGCAGGTCTTCCGGTGGCGGCCATGCCGGCGGGCGGCCTGATTGCCCGCGTGGATAATGGTGCGCCGTTCCCAATCGGGAGCAATACGCAGGCGATCGTGATGCCCGCGAACGGTCGGCTGTACGTCGGCGTCAACGACGACAACTTCGGCGACAACTCGGGTTTCTTTGCGGTCACTGTCCGCAAGTAACCGCGGGTTCGCTGGACGGGTTATCACGAAGGCACGCCTTCGGTCTTCGTGAGGAACCCTGACACCGAAAAAAAAGGGCGGCTGGTTGGAACCAGCCGCCCTTCGTGTTTCCGTGGAGCGTGTTTTCGTCGACGACTCGCGCTACTGAAGTTTCTTCAGCGTCACGTTCTTATACGTCGCCCCGATGAACGAATCGCCGCGCGGATAGCAGCCGAGCGACACGCGGAAGTTTGGCGGTTCGAACCAGTGGTCCCATCCATCCTGCATGATGGTAATGCCATTGATGGCAATCGAGTAACCTCGCGTGTCCCAGTCGAGCAGGAAGTGAAACGTCTGCGAGCTGTTCATGGTGACGGGTGACGAGGTCAGCTTGATCCGGTGATCGCCGGGGTCGCCCTCGGGATCCGTGCCACCGTTGCGCCAGATGATTTCCCATCCGGATGTGAAGTCCGCACGCTGCACCAGGTGCATCTTCCAGGGGTGATCGCGGAAGGCACCGAAACTGCCGAAGGCGTTCGCGTCGCCCATCGAGACCACCTTGAGATCCCGTTCGAACGACAGTCCTTCCGTGGGGCCGACGTTCGAGAGGTCGAACTCGAGCCTGCAGCTGACGCAGGTCGGCACGTCGTAATCGATGCCGTCGGTCAGGCTTCGGGACTGCCAGCCTCCGGGAACGAACGCGCCGCCGACTTGCCTGCCGACCGTCCTGCCGTTGGTAAGCGGGTCGTTGATGAGGAAGGGTTCCACCGTGATGAAGGACATGGTGTTGGACCACGGTCCCGCCTCGCCGAGGTACTCCGCGCGGACCCGCCACGTGTGGGTGGTGTTGAACGCGGTGAGCTCGGGTGTGACTGTCCATGTCGGCGATGCGACCAGTGCTTGCGCCACGACCGTGCCTGCCGGATTCATCACCTGAAAGCGATACTGCAGCGGGACGCCGGCGGCGAATTGGGGTGTCGATGCGCTGGACGTGAGGACGACCGTGGTACTCGTCAGCCTCGCGCCGTTCGATGGCGACTGCGCTGCCGGCGCCGACGTCTTCAGCGTCGAGCCATCTGTTGCGGCAGTCGGGCCGCTCGATGTGGGAGCAACCGGAGTCGCGGGTTTAGCTGAGCTGCACGCGAGCGCGCAGGCGACAAGCGCAGACACACCAAACAGAACCAGGTTTCGTCGTCTCATTCAATTGCTCCAAGTACGGGGCTATGCCGAAGCGGTGGTTGGATTGCGAGGTATTGTAGCCGAATCGATCGTCGTTGCAGCCGAAAAAGTTGCATCTCGTCCGTGTTACCATCACCCGCGCTCGCGAAATGATCGACGACGCGCTCGACCATTCCACAACCGACACGAGGAGATCGATGAACACGACGACGCGCATCAGCCTTCTGCTGATCGGATTCACCCTGGCTCTCGGATCACGTGCCGGCGCGCAGAGTATGAGCGAAGGCAAGGTCTTCATTAACGTGAATGGCGGTGCGCAAACACAGTCTCGCTCCGTCGAAAATACCTTCAGTCTTCCGGTCTACGGTCAGACCGCCACGGTGAACACGACTGCGACGATCCCGAGCGGCGGCTTGTTCGACCTCAGCGCGGGCTATAAGGTGATGCCGAGCATCGGCGTCGCCGTCGGCTTCTCGACCTTCAGCGGCACCGGCGCGGTTGCCGGCATCGCGTCGGTGCCAAGCCCGATCTTCTTCAACCGTCCCGCGTCGGTCGCGATCGCCGAGAGTCCCGCCGACCACAAGGAACGAAGCGTGTATGTGCTGCTCGTCGGTTTCGTGCCGGTGACCGACAAGGTCGATGTGGCGCTTTCCATCGGCCCGGCTTTCACGCGCGTTGAACAGTCGCTCATCACCGCCGTCTCGATCCCGGCGGGCACCCAGAACGTCAACCCGACCATACAATCCCAATCCGCGACCGCAACGGGGATCAACGTCGGTGTCGACCTCAGCTACATGTTCGTCCCGCACATCGGCGCCGGGGCTTTCATGCGCTACATCAGCGGCTCGGTCGATCTCGACTCAGCCCCCAACCTCAAAGCAGGTGGGTTCCAGGTCGGCCTCGGCGGGCGGTTCCGCTTTTAAAGTTAAAAGTTAAAAGGTAAAAGGTAAAACCAGGAAGACTGCAGTCGTTTCTGGTTTTACCCGTCATCCTTTGCCTTTTTAACTTCTCCCTTTAACTTTTAAGTTTTAACTTTTAAGTTTTAACTTTGACGAAACCTACCTCGGGTCGATAGCCGGCACGTAGAGGCTGCGATCGACGAAGTCATTGTCCTGCCAGCTCGGTCCGTTCGTGCTCGGCACATCGGACAGCACCTTGTAGATGTGCCCGTCGGGATAGCAGATGCGCGCCGCCGCAAAGCTGTAGCCCTTCCACGACACGATATTCTCGCCGCCGTTCTTGATCAGGAGGCCGCCGCCTTCCCCACGCAGCAGCCAGGCGATGCGTTTGGTCACCTCGAACGCCCCCGCTTCGGTATGAGCGGGTGCAATCGCATTAACGACGCACTCAGACAGCTTCTGTTTATCGCCGGTCGGGCAATTCTCCCAATTGCCGCCGCCACCGCCACCACCGCCACCGCCCGACGGAGGCGGCGCGACCGGTTGCGAGGCCGTCTGGAACGATCGGATCTCCGACCACGGTCCATTGGTCGTCGGGTCGAACGCGCGCACGTGCCAGAAGAGGACCTTGCTGAAAGCGAAATCGGACGGCGCGTCGAACGACGTCTGACCGGCCTGCTCGGGCACGATCCAGGTGCCGAGTTTGTTGGTGAAGAAGTCGCTGTCCGCGACCTCGATGACGTAGTTGATCGCCCCGGTTGGGCCCGACCGCGTCGCGTTGCCGAAGACGAATTTCGGTCGAACGGTTGTCAGCACGGCGTTGATGGCCGGCGAGACGAGCGGCGGTGGGTTGATGACGATCGGGGTGAAGACGTCGAACGCGCCCGGTGCGGAGAAGGGACCCGTATTGGCGCCATCCTGCGCTCGCGTGCGCCAGTAGTAGCTACGCTCCGGCGCGAGACGATCGGGCAATCGCAGGCTCGTCCGGCCGCCGTCGCCGGGCGTGACCCCTTCGCGGACGAACACTTTGTTGGCGAAGCCGGTGTCGGTCGCGACCTCGAACATATAGGTGAGCGGACGCACGCCGCTGCTCGACGCGTTTTCGGCGAGCAACGTGACGGGCTGCTGATCGACCGGGATCTTGGTGGCGACCGGGGTCAGCACCTTGGGCGCGGAAATGTCGACGCCGGGAATCGGTCCGGCGACGGTCGGTGTCAGGGGATTGGAGCTTTTTTCAGCGGCGCAACCGGTCGCGGCGAGGAGAGCGAACGCACACAGGGATCGGGTACCCGGAATCTTCATGGCTGAGCCCAGCGCGAGTCGGCTCGCGCGACCGTTGTCGAGTTACGTTGCACTCTGGCTTATCGACGGGATTCGCCAGAAGCTTTAAACCGTCGGGTCGTACGCGGGCCAGGGTGGGAGAACCTGGCGAACTCCTATAGATGTCGGGCTGGCAGGCGGACGGTATTCTAAGAGGCTGAGATGGTCATGTCAATGCAGAGTCAGAGGGCGGCGGGTATAATCGCCGCTTCCTGAGACAATGAGTCCACGATTGCTGAACGTGCTGCAGGTCTGCGATCACCTCGGCTGGGAAGGATCGCGGATGCACGGCGTCAAACGCCTGTTCAGCTGGATGATTCCGCGTTTCGACCCCGACCGTTTCCGCGTCTCGCTCGTCAGTTTACGAAAGAAGGACCTGTCGGAGGAGACGCTCGAGGCGCAGGGCGTCGACATCACCTACCTGCATCGATCGAAATTCGATCCGCTCACGCTGCGCGACTTGTTACGAGTCATCGATCGCCAGCAGATCGATGTCCTGCACCTGCACGGCTACGGCGCGACGACATTCGGGAGGATGGCCGCGGCCCTGCGTGGTTTGCCAGCGATCCTTCACGAGCACGCCAATCTCACCGACACCCCCTGGTTCCAGAAGGTCGCCGACTATCTGCTCGAGCCGTGCACCGACATCGCGATTGCCGTGTCGAAGAGCACCGCCGAGTTCGTGATTCACGCGCGTCTCGTGCCGGCGTCGAAAGTCAAAGTCGTCTACCTCGGGGTGCCGCTCGAGGAGTTCAGCCGCTCGCGCAGTGCTGACGAGATCGCGCGCGCACGGCACGAGCTCGGCGTCCGGCCTGGCGACTTCGCGATCGGCACGGTCACGCGGCTCCACGACTCGAAAGGCAACTCCTACCTCGTCGACGCGGCGGCACGGGTCATCCGCGAACGCCCGCACGCCAGGTTTTTCCTCGTCGGCGAAGGACCGTTGCGGGAGGCGCTGGAGTCGCAGGCGGCCGGTCTCGGTCTCGGCGATCGTTTCGTGTTCGCCGGATTCCGGCGCGACGTCGCGGCGGCACTGTCGGCGTTCGACCTGAGCGTGTTTCCCTCCTTGTGGGAAGGCACGCCGATCACCGGTTTCGAGGCGCTCGCGATGGGGAAGCCGATCGTCGCCACCGACGCGGACGGCCTCCTCGACATCCTGACCCCCGGGCACGACGCGTGGATCGTGCCGAAGCGCGATGCCGGCGCGCTGGCGGAGAGAATCGTGTGGGCGATCGATCACCCGGACGAGCGAGCCGACCTCGGCGCCGCGGCCAGCGCCGCCGGACGTCAGTACGACATTGCGGCGTTCGTGCGAAAGATGGAGCGGCTCTACACGATCCTCCACGACACGTCGCGGGCGACCCGGCGCAAGGGCGTGCTGAACGCGGATCTGTCGTTCCTGACGTCCGAGTCGTCCGCGTGACACGAAGTCCCGGCGCGATCGCCGCGATCGGACTCGGCCTGCTGCTGCTCGCGTGCGCGTTGTCGATCGATGTCCCGAAGGCCAGCCTGGGCTTCAAAGGGGACGAAGCGACCTACTACAGCCTGGCGCACAGCCTGGCACGAGACGGCGACTTCACGTTCGAGCGCAAGGATCTGGTCCGGGTGTGGGAAGAGTACTCGGGCGGGCCGGAAGGGATCTTCCTGAAGCGAGGCAAGAAGATCCGGCTGCACCGATCGGATCGGTTTCCGTACGTCCGCTGGGACAAGCTGGAAGACCCGGTTCGCTCGCGGCTCTACTACAGCAAGTCGTTCATCTACCCGCTAGCGGCCGCTCCGTTCGTGTTCGTGTTCGGGACGAACGGGTTCCTGGTGCTGCACGCGCTGTTGCTCTCCCTGGATCTGCTCGTGGCCTACACGTTCCTCGCCGCACGGGGGAGTACGCCACGCGCCGCCCTCGCCTACGCGGTGGCGTTTCTTGCCGCCTCAGTGGTGCCGGTGTACTTCGTGTGGCTCACGCCCGAGCTGTTCAACGTCTCGCTCGCGCTGTGGGCGATGTTTCTGTGGTGCTACAAGGAAGTGACGCCCGCGAGCGGCTTCCTGGGGAGCGCCGCTTCCGACTACCTGGCCGCGGCGCTGGTTGGCGTGCTGACGTTTTCGAAGCCGCCGCACGCGATCCTGATGGCGCCGATTGGCACCCTCCTGGTTCTCAGGGGCCAATGGCGCCGGGCGCTCGTGACCGGCGTCGTGTGCGCCGCGGTGGCGGGCGGACTGTTTCTGGCGAACGCCGCGATCACCGGCGAGTTCAACTATCAGGGTGGCGACCGCAAGACGTTCTACGGTCGCGACGGGTTTCCGTTCGCCAACGAGCGGGAGACATTCGAGAACATCGGGCCGGTGCGGGGCCGCGAATCGATCATGGTCGGCCACGTCCTCGTCAACCCGCATACCGGAACCGTGTTCGTCAGCAACGTGGTCTATTTTCTCGTCGGCCGATTCTGCGGTCTGCTTCCGTATTTCTTCCCTGGCGTTTTGAGTGCCGTGCTGTTCCTGTCGAGGAAACGCGAGCCGTGGCAATGGCTCACCGCGGCCACCGTTGTCGCGGCCGCGCTGGTGCTCATCGTATTGACGCCGTTCACCTACTCGGGCGGCGGCGGGCCGGTCGGCAACCGCTATTTCCTCAGCTTCTATCCGCTCTTCCTGTTCCTGACGCCGCCGCTGGCTGGCATGGGGGCGGCCGCGGCGGCACTCGGAGTCGGTGCGTTGTTCACGGCGAAGATTCTGCTCAACCCGTTCTACGCCTCGTTCCATCCAGGCGAGCACGCGAAGGCCGGACCGTTGCGCTGGCTGCCGATCGAGCTGACGCTGCTGAACGATCTGCCGATGGCCGCGGATCCGGACCGCATGAAGCGCCCGCTCGGCGGGTCGCCGCCGGTCCTGGCGTACTTCGCGGACGACAACGCGTTCAACCCCGAGGGCGATACGTTCTGGGTTCGAGGCAAGTCGCGCGCCGACGTGATCCTGCGCGCACCGGTCGTCGAGATCGGCGAGGGCCGTTTCGTGTCGAAAGCGATCGTGAAGCTGACGGTCGAAGTCGAAAACGGCGCCGATCCGGCGACAGTCACCATCTCGACGGGGGCCGAGACGCGAACGCTGCAGATGAAATCCGCCGAGAAAGCGCGCGTCGATCTGGCGGTCACGAACGGACTGCCGTACACGCGCGACGAGAACCCCACGAGCTATCTGTATCCCGTGTCGATCCGCGCCGGAGCCGGCTTCGTGCCGTTTCTCGACGCGCCGCCCAGCAGCGACAGCCGCTTTCTCGGGGCTCGCGTCCGCCTGGTGCCCGAATACGCCGACGCGGAAACGACGACATGGCAGACCAAGCCGGCGGGCCAGTGACGGGGCGCGAACGCTGGCTGGTGGTGCTGGCCGGCGCGGCGCTCACGACCCTGCTGCTGTATCCGATATCGATCCACCCGGGCCGGCACGCCCGCGCCGACAGCAGCGACGGCCAGTTCTCGCTCTGGAACGTGGCGTGGGTGGCGCGGACGATCGTCACCGATCCGGTGCACCTGTTCGACGCGAACATCTTCCATCCGCATCGCGGCACGCTGCTGTATTCGGAAGCGAACCTGGTGGCCGGTACGCTGGCCGCGCCAGGATACTGGGCGACGCGCAACCCGTACATCGCGCACAACACGGTGGTGCTGGCCGCCTTCTTCGCAAGTGCGCTGGGCATGTACCTGCTCGCGATCTACCTGACCGGGAATTGCTGGGCGTCGGCGGTTGCCGCGATTTGCTTTGCGTACTGTCCGTTCCTGTTCGCGCACACCACCCACATTCAGCTGCTGATGACGCCGGGGATCCCGTTCAGCATGCTCGCCTTTCACCGCCTGGCCGATCGACCGACCCGTGGCCGTGGGATGGCGCTCGGACTGGCGATGGCGTTCACGGCCCTGAGCTGCGCGTACTACGGCGTCTTCGTGATGCTGCTGATCGGATGGGCGGTGCTCGTCACTGCGGGCACGCGCCGGCTGTGGACTGACGGCGGCTACTGGCTGGCGATCGGCATGGCCGCGCTGGTCGGCGCCGTGGTGGTGCTGCCATTGTTCGTCCCGTATCGGTTGCTTCAGCGATCGGGCGGCTTCGATCGTCCGCTCGCGGAGTCGGGCCGATATGCCGCCGACTGGCACTCATACCTGGCGTCAGCCGGGCGCGCACACCAGTGGATGCTGCCGTATGTGCGGCCGTGGCGTGACGTCGCGTTTCCCGGATTCGTCGCGCTCGTCCTCGGTGTCGGTCGGCTCGCGACGGCTTTCCGGCTGCGCGGACGGCCGGCGGAAACGGCGCTGCTGTACGGCAGCGTCACGGTGCTGGCGTTCTGGGCGTCGCTGGGGCCCGTTGCCGGGCTCTACAGCCTGTTCTTCTACACGCTCCCCGGGTTCACGCTGATGCGAGCGCCGGTGCGTTT
>Ga0105248_10009679_pt1 | contig 10620 bp, 11 predicted proteins | sample KBSS34metaG_FD_81524 | JGI IMG/M metagenome (GOLD analysis project Ga0105248, IMG submission 81524) | Switchgrass rhizosphere microbial communities from Kellogg Biological Station, Michigan, USA - KBS S3-4 metaG | ecosystem: Host-associated > Plants > Roots > Rhizosphere > Soil | place... | reverse complement strand
CCGATCGTGATCCAGATCCCGGTCTTCTACGCGCTCTACAAGGTGCTGATGCTGACGATCGAGATGCGGCACCAGCCGTTCATCCTGTGGATCCGCGATCTGTCCGCACCCGATCCGCTACATGTGCTGAACCTGTTCGGCCTGTTGCCGTTCACGCCTCCGGCTTTCCTGGGCATCGGGGTGCTGGCGCTGCTGCTCGGCTTCTCGATGTGGCTGCAGTTCAAGCTGAACCCGCAACCGATGGATGATGCGCAGAAGCAGATTTTCAGCCTGATGCCGTGGATCATGATGTTCGTGATGGCCCCGTTCGCCGCAGGTCTTCTGGTCTATTGGGTCACGTCCAACTTCCTGACGATCGCGCAGCAGGCGTGGCTCTATAGCCGTCACCCCAATATGAAAGTGCCGGTCATCGTTCCGGCGAAGAAGTGAGCGAGATCGAACAGCCGCCGATCGATGAGCAGCAGGTCGATTATGTCGAGCCCGCGCGCAAATTGTTCGCGGGCCCGATCACCTTCCTGAAATCCGCACCCAGCCTGCAGTTCCTGCCCGATCCGGAGGCGCCGGAAGTCGCTTTTGCGGGCCGGTCCAATGTCGGCAAGTCCTCGCTGCTCAACGCGCTGACCAACCGCAACGGTCTCGCGCGCACGTCGAACACGCCGGGCCGCACGCAGGAACTCAACTTCTTCGACGTCGGCGATATGTCGGCGGGCAACGGGCCGGTGATGCGGCTGGTCGATATGCCGGGCTATGGCTTTGCCAAGGCGCCCAAGGATGTCGTCAAGAAATGGCGCTTTCTGGTGAACGACTATCTGCGCGGCCGCGTGGTGCTGAAGCGGGCGCTGGTGCTGATCGATGCCCGCCACGGCATCAAGGATGTCGATCGCGACGTGCTGAAGATGCTCGATATGGCCGCCGTCACCTATCATGTCGTGCTGACCAAGGCGGACAAGATCAAGGCGAGCGAACTGGCTGCCGTCAGCGAGGCGACCGCCGCGGAAGCGCGTACCCATGTCGCCGCGCATCCCAAGCTGCTGGTGACGTCGGCCGAGAAGGATTTCGGTATCGCGGAATTGCGGGCGGCGATTCTCGAGGCGGTTTCGTAAGGTTCAAGGCGAAGCAGGGAGGCGCATGTGACGCTCAGGCTCTTCATCGGCAACAAGGTCTATAGCAGCTGGTCGTTGCGCGGCTGGCTCGCGGTCAAACAATCGGGCCTGCCGTTCGAGGAATTCGTTGCCCCCTTATATGACGATGCCTGGGCCGAAACGCGCAAGAACGCCGAGTTCGCGCCTTCCAACGGCAAGGTGCCAATCCTGTGGGATGGCGGCATACCGGTGTGGGAAAGCCTCGCGATCATCGATTATCTTGCGGACAAGGTCGGCGCGGATCGCTTCTGGCCGGTCGATCCGGCTGCGCGGGCGCCGGCCCGGTCGATGGCGGCGGAAATGCACGCCGGCTATCAGGCGCTCCGCCAACAGCACACGATGAACATGCGGCACGTTTACGCGCCCGAGCCGCTGACGCCCGAAGTGACGGACAATGTCCAGCGCATCACATCCTTGTGGGGTCAGGCGCGCACCGCCTTCGGGCACGGCGGCGACTATCTGTTCGGCGCGTTCGGCGCGGTCGACATCATGTTTGCGCCGGTTGTCACACGCTTCCGCACCTATTCCATCCCGCTGCCTTCCGGAGCAGCGGAGTATTGCGACGCCGTTCGCGCGCATCCGTTCATGGTCGAATGGACCGCAGGTGCGGATGCGGAGACATGGGTGATCGATCAGTTCGAGAAACCCGCAGTCTGATCTGCGTGGTCGGCAAGCGTGTTAGAACGCGGTGCCGTCCTTGTGGAAATAGCTCTGCTTCCGCCAGTCGAACATCATATCGATATCGGAATAATGGCAGGCGCTGTGCGGCTGACGGCCGATTGCGATGAAGATGCAGTCGGCCTCGCCGTCGTTGACGATATGATGCCCGTTGCCGTCGTTCTTGGGAAAGGCGAGGCAGTCGCCGGGCTTGAGCGGCGTTCTGCCATGATCGTCGACCAACGTCGCTTCGCCCGCGATCATGACCGCGAATTCGTCTTCGCCTTCATGCCAATGGCGCTGGCTCGACCAGGCGCCGGGCTTCAGGACGACATGATTGACGCCGAAGTCGGTGATGCCGCCCACCTGTCCGATCGCCCGTTTCCAGCGTCCCTGAACCGGCTGGTCATGGGGAGGCGGATAGCCGGTGCTGTTGTTAAGCGGGATCGCGTCCAGATCGATCTTCGGCATCGGGTTCACTCTCCTTTGCAATCGCGGAACGGTCAAGCTAGGCGAAGACGGTGAGCACGACAATCGATCCCCTCGATCTGACGCGGCGTCTGATCGCCTGCCCCAGCGTCACCCCCGCCGATGCCGGCGCGATGGCGGTGATCGCCGATGCGGCGCGGTCGATCGGCTTTACCGTGCACCGCTTTACCTCCGGCGAGGCACCGGACGGGCCGGTCGAGAATCTGTTTGCCACGCGCGGATCCGGCGCGCCGCATTTCGCCTTTGCCGGCCATAGCGACGTCGTGCCGCCAGGTTCGGGCTGGGGCGGCGATCCGTTCACGCCGCAGGTTCGCGGCGAGTTGCTGTTGGGGCGCGGTGCCGTGGATATGAAGGGGGCGATCGCGGCCTTCATCGCCGCCGCAGCACGTGCGCAGGATCATCACGGCACGCTCAGCCTCATCATCACCGGGGACGAGGAAGGCCCTGCCACTTTTGGCACGGTGGCGCTGATCGACTGGATGAAGGCGAAGGGCATCCGGCCGGATATGTGTCTGGTCGGTGAGCCGACATCGGCGCACCAGCTGGGCGATATGATCAAGATCGGGCGGCGCGGGTCGGTCAATATCTGGATCGATAATCCGGGCACGCAGGGTCACGTCGCCTATCCGCACCTGGCCGACAATCCGATCCCGGCGCTTGCGGCCGCGCTCCATGCTCTGGCGACCCTGCATCTCGACGATGGCAATGCGTGGTTTCAGCCATCCAATCTGGAAATCACCACCTTTGATGTCGCCAACGGCGCAACGAACCTGATCCCGGGCCATGCCAGCGCCCGCGTCAACATCCGGTTCAACGATGAGCATAAAGGAGCCGAACTGGTCGAGCGCGTTCGTGCAATCGTTGCCGAACATGCCCCCAAGGCCACGTGCCGCGCGGTAATATCCGGTGAAAGCTTCATCACACCGCCGGGCGATCTGTCGGCTCTGGTCGCCGGGGCGATCACGCGCGTCACAGGGATCGAGCCGGAATTTTCGACCACGGGCGGCACGTCCGATGCCCGCTTCCTGTCGCGTATCTGCCCCGTCGTCGAGTTCGGACTGTGCAACGCGACGATGCACAAGCTGGACGAAGCGGTGGCGATCTCCGATCTCCATGCCCTCACCGATATTTACGCGGATATCATCGCGACGGCCTTGCCGCGATAAGGCGCATCAAATGGGTTGGCGAGCGCGAGGTCACCCGTTATGGGACTGCACTTCGCGCGATGCGAAAGCAAAGAGCGGTGTGCGGGCGTGGTGGAACTGGTAGACGCGCCGGACTCAAAATCCGGTTCCGCAAGGAGTGTCGGTTCGATTCCGACCGCCCGCACCAACTCTTGAGGCGATTTGGCCAGCGCCAATCGCCAGATCCCAGTCGTCTGTCGGGCGAATATGCTGTGCGCAGGATAAGTCCGAGTCGCGTGATGCGCTGGTGACGGCCCAATCTGGTACAGCAACGGTTCATCGGCGGCTTTGCCAAAGCGCGACTCTGGGGTAGACATCCAAAATGGACGTCGAGGCCTTCAGCAAACTGACCGATCGCCAGCGCGACTGTTTGCGGCTTGTGATGCGGCACATGCAGTCCAAGGATATCGGCCGCGAACTCGGTATTTCGCCCGCGACCGTCGACAATCATTTCAGGACCGCGATCCAGACGCTGGGTGTCAATACACGCCTGGAAGCGGCACGCTTGTTCCACGAATATGAGGCTGGTTGGACTAGTCAACGTTTGACTAGTCAATCGCCGGCGATTGCTTTCACCCCCGAAACCCACACCATGGCCCTGTCGAACAACGAGGGGGATGGTCGAGGCGGATTAGTGTCGGCGAATGTGGTTCGAGAGGAGCAGACACCTTTTCAGACCGGTTTCACCAGCACATTTCCTTTGCCCTTTCCCACCAATGGGAAACGTCAGAATGACCTAAGAATATTGCAGCGCGTTGGGTGGACCTTCGCAATCATCATCGGACTGGCACTTGCCACTGGCATCCTGCTGTCCGGCTTGGGGGCGCTTTCAACGCTCTTCTTAGCGCTTAGGCGCTAGCCTGCCTTCCTTGCAATTCAGCTGCGCCTTGTTTGGCGCGAGGAGAAACCATGTCCGAAAAACGTGATGAAGTCACACTCCGTGTGTACGCCGCGCTGGAAAAATATGAGCGCGCTCTCGATGAAGCGGCCGCTCTCGGTGCCGATCTCGCGGCTGAACTTCCCCGCGCTCGCATAGACGCCAATTTCGCGGCGGAGGTTGGCCAGGGCGCGTTCTCGCATTTTATCGGGTCACTGGGCGATCTCGTCGTCGCAAGGGGCCGGGTGGTTGAAGGGCACCGTGAGCTGGCGACGGTTCGCCGCAGGTTCAATTTGCCGGTGGTGAGCTCCGGCGACAAAATTCCGATCCCGCAGATGAATCCTGTCGAAGATATAAGGCCTCTGCGCGCAGCATGATTTGAGCGATCACCGCTTGACCTGGATCTGTTCCATATGATCCTGTCAGGCGGTGATAGTCCGGATAATATTCTTCGCGATATTGATGTGGAGCAGCTGCATCTACGCGATCATGCGTGGTGGTCGATCCGAACGCATCGTGGCTATCACCTTCTTGATTGCTACCGGTCTTTCCGAGTTGGTGGTCTCACCATACGGCATTCGCTACCGGCACGTCGAAACAGGCTTAGTCGCTATTGATCTGACCCTTTTTGCCATATTTTTTGGCGTGGCTCTGTTTTCAAGAAAATTTTGGCCGTTATGGATCACCGCTATGCAGGGCGTCGCACTTCTGGCGCATTTCTCTCCGCTGATGCCCTTGGTCGTGCCTCAGGCGTACGGGAACGCTATTGCGTTGTGGAGTTGGCCGATGATGATCTTGCTGGCGACCGTGACCTATCATCATCGTCAAGCACACACCAAAAGGCCATCGCCCGGCTGATCAGACCGGCGTGCGGTAAAGCGGCATCCACCACCGCTGCGATGCTGGTAGATGAATTCGGATCTCTACCCTCCGTCTTAAGAGCTAGTCGATCCTCGCTCGCCAAATTGCTGCCCGAATATCCCTTGGCCTGCGAGATGATCCTCGCCACGCGGGCTGCGATGCTGAAGTCGTTGCAGGTCGACCTTCAGGCGAAGCCCATCCTGTCAAGCAGCCGGGCCGTGATTGACTATCTGTTCGCGCATCTCGCGCACGAGCCGGCCGAGCAGGTCCGTGTACTTTATCTCGATGCCAAGAACAGGCTGCTGCGTGATGACATTGCCATCCGCGGTACGGTTGATCGGGCTGATATCTTCCCGCGCGAGATCATCCGTCGTGCGCTCGATCTTGGCGCGAGCGGCCTGGTTCTGGCCCATAACCATCCTTCCGGGGATCCCAGCCCCAGCCCGGCGGATCTGCGCATGACGCAGGTCGTCGTCGAAGCCGCCAAATGGTTCGATATCATTCTGTACGATCACATCATCGTCGGCCGCACCGGGCATGTCAGCCTACGGGCCAAGGGGGGACTCTTTGAAAAATCTCTTTGATGTCGCGGTCGCGATACAGGCGGTACGTCGCCGTCGCGACACCCTGTTCGGCAGCGATTTGTTCGGCGAGCCGGCATGGGACATATTGCTGGATCTCTACGTCGCCGAACAATCCGGGCGGATGCTGGCCCTCTCAACGGTCGGTGCGCTTGCCGGCGTCCCGCAGACGACCGCATTCCGCTGGATGAGCCAGCTGCTGGAGCGGGGCTATATCATGCGCCGGGCCGATCCGAACGATGCGCGGCGGGGCTTCATCCATTTGTCGCCGACCGGCCAGACGTTGCTTGAAAAGTTACTGCGGGACGTGCCGCCGGTCATGATGGGGGATAATGGCGCTCTGATGATCACGGATCGATATGCATCGGCTGCCATGTCAGGACAGCCATCCTGAAGCGAAGTACCCGTGCCGGGCTTCTTGCGGGCCGTGGGCGGCCTTGCCGCAGCTGTCAGGCGGGAATGGAGGGCGTCTGCCCGGCTGATTCTCAGCGATGTCGAAACATCGCGTCTTGCACTGACACTGCCAACGGTCGGCGTTTCGGGCGCGAAAGGTGTCCGCATCGTCTTGCCGATCATCGCCGATCCGCTATAGCAGGCGCATGGTTCCCTTTTCGTTCTGCTCGCTTGGCCTGCGAATTCTGCCCGAAGGTGCGGTCTATTGCCCATCGCGGGGCGCATTGCTGCTGGCCGATCTGCATCTGGAAAAGGCGAGCTGCTATGCGCTTCAAGGCCAGATGTTGCCCCCCTATGACTCGCTCGAGACGCTTGAACGGGTCGGCGCGCTGGTCGACCTGCATCGTCCGGATGCCGTCTATTGTCTGGGGGACAGCTTCCACGATCGTGGCGGCGTCGATCGACTGGAGGCGCGCGCGCGCGATTTGCTGTTGCGGCTGACGGCCAGGGTCGACTGGGTCTGGATCGTAGGCAATCATGACAAGGAAATTGCCAATCCTCTGGGCGGCCGCGTTGTGGCGGAGGACGCCCTGGACAATATCATATTACGACATGCGGCCGATCCAGCCGATCCCCGACCCGAAATATCCGGCCATTATCATCCCAAATATCGTGTCCGGGTGCGGGGGCGGCTGGTGTCGCGCCGTTGCTTCGTGGCCGGTTCCACTAAGCTTATCCTGCCGTCGTTCGGCGCCTTGACGGGCGGCATGGATGCGGCCGATCCCGCCATCCTCCGGGCCGTCGGCCAGAATGCGCGCGCACTGGTGGCCCTGCCGCAGCGCCTGCTGGACTTTCCGCTGGCCGCCTGATTGCGCCTAGCTGACCGGATAGACAGTCACCGGTTGCTTGCGGAAATGATTGGGGAAAGCGACCCGCAATGCCTCGACCTTTGGCAGGTCGTTATAGACGATATAGGGATAATCGGGCCGCCGGGTCAGAAAATCCTGATGGTATTTCTCGGCCGCGAAGAAGCCCTTGAACGGTTCGATCCGAGTGACGATTGGTGATTTCCACAATTTCGCCGCCCTTAGCTGCGCGACGTAAGCGACGGCAACCTGCTTCTGCTGCTGCGAAAGGGGAAACAAGGCCGATCGATATTGAGTGCCGCTGTCCGGTCCCTGCCGGTTAAGCGTCGTTGGATCGGCGACCACCGCGAAATAGATGCGCAGCAGGGTGCCGTAGCTGACGACGCGGGGATCATATTTGACCTCCACGGATTCGGCATGGCCGGTCGTGCCGCTGCTGACCGTTTCATATTCCGCTGTATCGCGGGTGCCGCCCGAATAGCCGGAAACGGCGGCTTTCACGCCTTCGACGTGCTGGAACACGCCCTGCACGCCCCAGAAGCATCCGCCCGCGAAAACAGCGGTACGCACTGGCACGGCATCTGCGGGATCGACAATAGCGGCGGGCACCTTGACGATGGGGCCGGCGTCCACCTGAGGCGCGGGCGCAATCGCGGGGCTGCGTGTGGCCATCATGGCCAGCGCGGCAACCAGCAGCGCTCCTGCGGTTAGACCGGCGGCAATTGGCCGGTGTGGAGTATCCGTCAAAGCGGCATCCTTTTTTTCGTCCAGTGACTAATATGCCACAGCCGACAATGATCGTCGATAGCCTTCACGCCCGGTCCGGCGACGCCAGTGTCGCCTTTCGGCATGATCGAACCGGATGTGGGTATCAGCGAAGGGCCGCGCAAGCCGTCTGGATGCGCTCACAAGCCTGGGTCAATATTTCCTCCGAGGTCGCGTAGCTGACGCGGAAGGCGGGTTCGAGCCCAAATGCCGCGCCATGAACGGCGGCGACGCGTGCCTCATCGAGGAAATAATCGATGAGATCGCTGTCGTTGGCGATGAGCTTGCCGCCCGGCGTCGTCTTACCCATCAGTTCCGACACGTCGGGATAGACGTAAAACGCGCCTTCCGGGCGTGGGCAATGGATGCCGGTCGCTTGATTGAGCATCGAAACCACCAGATCGCGGCGCTTCTGGAACGCATCGACCCGGACCTTCAGATGATCCTGTGGCCCGCTGAGTGCCGCCGTCGCGGCGGCTTGTGCGATCGAGCAGGGATTGGAGGTCGATTGCGACTGCAGCTTGGCCATCGCCTTGATGAGTTGGACAGGACCGCCGGCAAAGCCGATTCGCCAGCCCGTCATCGAATAGGCTTTCGAGCAACCATTCACGGTAAGGGTGCGATCGTAGAGGTCGGGCGCCACCTGCGCGATCGTGGTGAAATCGAAATCGTCATAGACGATATGCTCATACATATCGTCGGCCATCACCCACACGTGCGGATGGCGGCGGAGCACCTCCGCGATGCCCACCAGCTCATCGCGCGTATAAGCGGCGCCGGAGGGGTTGGACGGCGAATTGAGCAACAGCCATTTCGTCTGTGGCGTAATGACCGCTTCGATCTGTTCGGGCGTGACCTTGTAATTCTGGGCGGCGCCGGCCTTCACGAACACAGGCGTGCCGCCGGCGAACTGGACGATATCCGGGTAGCTGACCCAGTAAGGCGCGGGGATGATCACCTCGTCGCCCGCTTCGACCGTCGCGACAAGCGCGTTGAACAGGGTATGCTTGCCGCCGACATTCACGCTGATCTGGGAAGCGTCGTAGCTCAGATCATTGTCGCGCTTGAATTTCAGGGCGATCGCCGCCTTGAGTTCGGCGGTACCGTCGACGTTGGTATATTTGGTCTGCCCCTTGCGGATCGCCTCGATCGCGGCCTCCTTCACGAAATCCGGCGTATCGAAATCGGGTTCGCCCGCGCTCAGGCCGATCACGTCGACGCCTTTGGCCTTCAGATCGAGCACGCGGCTCGTCATTGCCAGCGTCGGGGACGGAGATATGCGGTTGAGGGCCGAAGAGATGAGACTCATGAAGGGCATTCCTGACATCTATTAAGAAGCGCGCGCGCTATAGACCGCGCTTGTCGGCACGGGCAACCGCTGGTTGCGCGAAGCGGCCCGAGGAAAACTTGTCGCGCGCGAAGCGCGGTGCCTTAAACGCTCGCCAGCCGCGCCGGGATCAGCCCGCGCAGCGCGTTGCCGATGTAGAAGCCATTGGCAAGATTAGCCGGTCTTACCTCGCCCTCTATGGCTTCGCCTTCCTCCAGCAATCGCTGCCGCAGGATGCCGGGCAACAGGCAGCCGGCACGGGGCGTCGTCAGGCGACCACCCTTGTCGACAAAGATATTGGTGAAGCTGCCTTCGCTGATCAGGCCGTCTTCATCGATGAAAGCGACCTCGAAGGTGCCGGCCGCCTTGCGCGCTTCATCATAAAAGGCGCGATCGCTGGTCTTATGGAGCAGACGGAAATCACCGCGCGAGACGGGCAGCGGCAACAGCTTGACCTCGACCGGCCCCTCGATCGGATCGGGCATGGGCCTGACCTCGATCGCGCGTGCGCCGCTACGCGCAACCATAAGGCGGATTCGGGCGGCATCCTGCAAGCGGAACGTGGCGGCCTGCAGGTCATTGCGACAATCGTGGCGATCGAAGGTGAAGCCGAGGGCCATTGCGCTGGCCTTCATGCGGGCCATGTGCCTGTCGAGATCGATGAAGCCTTCCATCGCATCGAACCGCATGGTCTCGATCAGGTCGAAGGGTCGATTCGACATTGCGACAAAGCTCCCCTTGGCCCGGCATTCGTCCCATTCACTCTGGGCGTTCGAATCGGCAATAACGCCGGAGCCTAAACCAAGTGTTGCCGTCATCTCAGATTTTTCGATCGTCAACGTGCGGATCGCGACGTTGAACCAGGCGTCATTGTCGGGCCCCAGCACGCCGATCGAGCCGGTATAGACGCCACGCCGTACCTGTTCGACTTCGTCGATAACCTCCATCGCCCTGATCTTCGGCGCGCCCGTCACCGATCCACACGGGAACAGCATCCGCAGGGCGTCAACGGCGTCACGATCCGGGGCAAGCCGGGCGGTGACGGTCGACGTCATCTGATGAATGGTGGGATAGGTCTCGACCGTGAACAGGTCCGGCACCTCCACGCTGCCCGGCAGCGCTACCCTCGAAAGATCGTTGCGGAGCAGGTCGACGATCATCAGATTTTCGGCCCGCTGCTTGGTATCCTCGCGCAGTTGCCGGATCGCGGCCTCATCGGTGGCCGGATCGGCATGCCGGATCGCGGTGCCCTTCATCGGCCGGGCGGTCAGGCGGCCGGCCGCGAGCGTGAAGAACAGCTCCGGTGAAAAGGATAGCAGCCACCGCTCGCCGTCAAACAGCAGGGCGCTCCAGCCCGCCCGTGCATGATCCCGCAGCCGGGCATATAGCGCGAGCGGCGAGCCCGAGAACGGAACCGTGGCTGGAAAGGTCAAATTGGCCTGATAGATATCTCCCGCTGCAATATAGGCCTGCACCTG
>Ga0105248_10009678_pt1 | contig 10621 bp, 9 predicted proteins | sample KBSS34metaG_FD_81524 | JGI IMG/M metagenome (GOLD analysis project Ga0105248, IMG submission 81524) | Switchgrass rhizosphere microbial communities from Kellogg Biological Station, Michigan, USA - KBS S3-4 metaG | ecosystem: Host-associated > Plants > Roots > Rhizosphere > Soil | place... | reverse complement strand
GAACAGGGAATCATTACCGGTCCGCGGATGATCGTCACGACGCGGGCGATTGTCGCGACTGGAACCTATGGACCGAAGGGTTACGCCTCCGAGTGGCATGTACCGCAAGGCGCGGAAGAAGCTGACGGCGTTGACAGTCTCACGCGCGTCGTGCGCGATCAGATCGGACACGGCGCGGACTGGATCAAGGTCTACGCTGACTATCGCTGGGGCACGCAGGGCGCGGCGCCGACGTTTTCACTCGACGAGTTGAAGCTGGTGGTCGAGACCGCGAAGAGCGCGAACGTTCCCGTCGCGGCGCACGCGACGACGACCGAAGGAATGCGGCGCGCCACGCTCGCGGGCGTTGAGACGATCGAGCACGGCGACGGCGGCACGGCTGAGGTTTTTCGGTTGATGAAAGAACGTGGTGTCGCGCTGTGTCCGACACTCGCGATCGCCGGGGCGAATGCCGAGCGGAAGAGTCGCGTTTTCAAGCTCGCTCTCGAAGCGGGCGTGACGATCGCGAGCGGCAGCGACGTCGGCGTGTTTGCGCACGGCGATAACGCCCGGGAGATCGAAGCGATGGTTCAGTTTGGGATGCCGCTGATCGACGCGTTGCGTTCCGCGACGTCAGTAAACGCACGCGTGCTGCACATGAGCGACAAGATCGGGAGCGTTAAGACTGGTTTGTTCGCGGACTTGATTGCTGTCGAGGGCGATCCGACGCATGACGTGAGCGCGCTCAGACGAGTGAAGTTTGTGATGAAGAACGGCGCTATTTTCGAACCCAACGCGCCACGGTAAGCAGCAGCTCTTCGGTCTTGAACGGCTTCCCGACGAAATCGCTAAAACCCGATTGCAACGCCCGGATGCGATCCTGATCGGTGTGGGCAGTCACGGCGACGCAGGGAATATTGGCTGTACTGGCATTGGCCTTGAGCCGTCTGAAAACCTCCCAGCCGTCCAGTTCCGACATTGAAAGGTCCACCATAATCAGGTCCGGCAGCGGATCCTTCGACGCCATCGTCAGACACTCCTGCCCGTTTCGAGCCTCGCGAACCTCGTAATTTGCGCCGGCCAGCAACAGGCGCAGGAGTTCGCGATTATCGTCGTAATCTTCGGCGATCAGAATCGTAGCAGCCATCGGACAGGTGGTTTGCCTCCACTGTTCTCCCACAACAGGCAACCAAGATACCAGACCTGTACCGGGTGAACAAAAATGTAAGTATTGACTAGCTCAACACGAGCCGTCCATAATCACTTCTGAGCCCGTGCCCCCTGCCAGGCTCTCTTTGCGCAAAACCTTGGGTTAGTTTCCCTACCTGAACACCTTGGTTCGTCACATCAACACCACGACACGGAGGACCCTACAGTGGTCAACGGACATTTGGAAGAAAGTTTGCGGCGAGAGATCGAGAGCTATCTCGACAGCCGGCTGAGCGCCTTCAAGCAGGAAATCGCGACTCTGCAAAGCCTCGTCAACGAATCGCTCTCGGGTTTTTTGGAGCGCCAGGGTGACGTGCAGTTGGAAGGCAGCCTGGTCGCTTCCATAACCGAACACCTGCATGCGGCCCACGAACGCGGCATCGAAATGGCCGCGGCAGAGTCGACGCGAGCGAAAGCTTCGAGCGACATGGCCATCGTGAAGTCGGCGATTTCGGAGCTTAACGAGCAGAAGTCGCAGGCCGACATTCTCAAGGCGCTCGTAAACCGCGCCGCCTCGTTCGCTCCGCGCGTGGCTTTCTTTGTCGTGAAAGGCGATCAAGCCAGCGGCTGGCGCGGCCGTGGTTTTGAAGGAACTGTTGGCGACCAGGCGATCCAGCAGATTTCCATGGCCTTAAACGCCGACACCGTGATCGGCAGCGCCGCGAAGTCGCTGACGACGTGGAGTGGTGGACCGGGATCCCACTCCGAAGATCATCTTTTGCTCAACCGACTCGGTGAAGAGCCGCCGCAAAGAATCATCGCCATTCCGCTCACCGTTCGCGGACGCGCGGTCGCAGTGCTCTACGCGGATTCAGCCGGTCTCGATTCCGAATCGATCAATCTCGAAGCGCTGGAAACACTCGTGAGTGTTTCGGGTATGGCAGTCGAGCTGCTGTCCGTTTCGCGTGTTGCGCCGAAACGCGCCGCCGCTGAAGAAGCTCCGGCGCCGGCCGAACCGGCCCAGCCGGCGTACGTTCCGACGAGTGAATACGAAGCAGCGCCGGCGATCGAAGCCGAACCGGAATACAGCGCGGTCGAACCTGAGCCACATTCGGCGCCGGAATTCACCGCCGAGCCGGAACCTGAACCGGCGTTCTCAGGCGCGGAAACGATTCAGAGTTACGAACCAGAACCCGTCGAGTCCGGATCGTTTATGGATAGCCCGGTTGCTGAACAAGCAACCACCTTCTCGGACGATGCACCACAATCGTCTGGCAGTTTTGGCGAAGAGCCGCCGGCCTGGAACGCGCCACCGGTGGAAGCAACGCCTGCAGCGACACCGCGACGACGTTACGGTCAGGACTCGGAATTGCCGGTTGAAGTTTACGGCGACGAAGAACGCCGCTTGCACAACGATGCGCGTCGCTTTGCGCGACTGCTGATCTCCGAGATCAAGTTGTACAACGAGCAGAAGGTTGCCGAAGGCCGCGCCGAACACGATCTCTACGATCGTTTACGTGAATACATCGATCGCTCGCGCGAGATGTATGATAAGCGCGTCAAAGCGGAAGTCGCGTCTCGTTACGACTACTTCCACGGAGAGCTCGTGAACACGTTGGCCGAAGGCGACGTTTCTAAACTCGGATCGAATTATCCCGGCGCGACAGTGAACGCTTAGATCGGTTTTTAAGGGTTTTGGCCAAGCATCGCTTACTTCTGATTTCCATCGCGATCGCGTTTGTCGGCCTGGCGTCGCTGCCTTTTCTTATGAGCGCAAGCTGCCTCACCCGGCAGCAGCTTCCCGCGGAACAACAAGCGCTCGACACGCTGCGCAGCATGACGCGCAACGACGTGTTGCCCGCTGAAGACGCCGTAGCAAAGCTCGAAAACCAGTTTCCCCGCACAAAGACCGCTGCCCTTGCTCGTCTCCTGCGCGCGCGTATCAAACTGAACGCGCGAGATTTCGCGGGCGCCGCTACGTTGCTCGACACGCGGCTTATCGCCGAACACACGTCGCTGGCCGATCACGCCCTGTTTCTACGCGCAAGCGCGCTCGAGCAGGCCGGCAAAACTGCCGAAGCACGCGCCATCTATCAAGAGTTGATGCAGCAGTATCCGAGCTCGCTCCGAGCCCGCGAGGCTGCGCTGCGAGCCGCGGACCTGTTGGCGAAAAACAACGAGGCCGCTGCGGTTCCCCTCCTCCTGAAAGATCTCAACGAGCAAAACGACGCGGCGGCACTGCTCGCGAGCGCCAAAGCTTACGAACAAACCGGCGACACGACACGCGCGCTCGCGTCCTATCGGCGTCTTTACTTTTTCGCGCCCGCGGCCACGGAGACCGCGGACGCAGCAACCGCGATCCCGAGGCTTGGTTCAACGCTGTCGCCGGCCAACACCGAAGAGGCGATGGCCCGCGCCGATCGTTTGTATGCGGCGAAAAGATTTGCCGATGCGTTTACCGCTTACAGTGACGCGTTCGCGAAGTTTCCCCCGACGGCCACGCCTGAAAACCAGCTTCGCCGTGGCATCGCCGCTTCGAACGCGCGCAAAACACCCGAAGCCGTTTCCGCACTGAACAGCATTCCGACATCTGCGGGCGACCTGCGGGCCGAAGCGCTTTTCTATCTCGCGCAAACCTACGCGCGGGCGCGGCAGTGGGAACCGGCGCGCGCCACGGTTGAAGAGATGCGGCGCGCGTTTCCGGCGAGCAATTTCACGCCGCGAGCGTTTGTCGCGGTGGGCCAGATCGCGGACGACGCGAAGAACGACGTCGATGCTAACTATTTCAAGCGCGCGGCGGTGAATGGTTTTTCGAGCTCGATCGAAGTGGCGCAGGCGCAGTTTGATCTCGCGTGGGACGCACACGAAGCGCGCAACTTTGCCGAGTCGGCACGCATGTTGACGGAGCACCTCGCGTACTACGCGGATAAGAACACGGACAACCGCGGCCGTGCCGGATATTGGGCCGCGCGCGATTCCGAACGGGCAGGCAAGCTGGCAGAAGCGCGGGCGCTCTACGAAGCGATGCAGGGCCGGTACGACGCAAACTGGTATGGCTATCTCGCAAAGCAGCGTCTCGACGCGTTGGGCCGCAGCACTCCCGTTAAAACATTCCCGCCCGACTCGATCGTCGCCCGGGCTATAGCCAATTTACAGACCGTCACCGTCGCCGAAGAATCCGCGACTCCGGAAGCAGACACACGTCTTGTCAAAGCCGATGAGCTGTCGAACGTTGGTCTCGACGAGCTCGCGTTGAAAGAGTTGGCCGAAGCCGGCGAGACTGCTCCTGACAGCCCGAAAATCAATCTCGCGATCGCGAAGATCTATCGCTCAAACGACGACAACGTGCGCGCGCTCAACACGCTGCGACGCAGTTTTCCTGACTACTCGCAGATGAAACCCGAAGAGATGACGCGCGAACAGTGGGACGTGTTTTATCCGCTCGCCTATTGGGACATGATCGTGCAGGAGTCGCGCGCGCGAAATCTCGATCCGTACCAGGTGGCCGGCTTGATTCGTCAGGAAACGATCTTCACCGCCCGCGCGCGCTCGGGCGCGGCGGCGTATGGACTGATGCAGGTGCTGGTGCCGACCGCGAAGTTGACGGCGCGGAAGTATGGAGTCAGCCGCGAGATCACGGCGGAGTCGCTCTACGAGCCGCGTTTGAACATTCAGCTCGGAACCGCTTACCTGCGCGATCAGATCGACAAGTTTGGCCGAATCGAATACGTCGCGGCGGCTTACAACGCTGGTCCCAACCGGGCCGTGGCGTGGAAGGCGTCGTTACCGGCGGACATCGATGAGTGGGCCGAAGCGGTGCCGTTCAAAGAGACACGCGGATACGTTCAGGGCGTGGTGAGAAACCGTTTGCAGTATCTGCGGCTTTACGACGAGCACGGAAAGTTTCGGCCGGAAGTCGGCGCGCGCGCCGTCGCGCCTTCACCCGATCCGAACGTGCGCAAACGCCGGGTTAGTGGAAGCGGTGAGGAATGATTTTTAAGGTAAGTCGTTTTCATGTTAAGGCAATTCGTTTTTCTGTTATCCGCCTTTATGTTTTGCTCCTTGTTCTCCCGTTAGCGGTCCACGCGCAACCAACAGCACTCACAATCACAACCGAACCAAACGCGATCGTCTGGATCGACGAAGTCCGCCGCGGCACAACCGACGCCTCCGGCAAACTAACCATCGCCAAACTCGCACCCGGCCGCCACACCGTTCGTGTTCGCGCCAACTCCTTCAAAGAAACAACCGCAGTCCTGTTACCCGGCCGTCGCACGCTCGTCGTGAAACTCGCCGGCACAAGCGATCCGGCAGAACTGACGTTTCAACAGGCAGAAAAGGCACGTGAAGAGGCGCGCGACGATGCGGCCCGCGAAAACGCCGCGGACCTCTATCGCGACGCGCTTAAAAATCCTCGTGCAAATCCGGCAGCGCACGTCGGTCTCGCGCGTGTGCTGCTCGACCTGAACAAGTTCAAAGAAGCACGCGCTGAAATCGACGCCGCACGACGCAGCCGGCCCTCGTATCCCGAAGCGTCAGCCGTTGAAGGGCGCATCTATCGCGAAGAGGGTTTCGCCGACGACGCGGTTCGTTCGTTTCGCCGGTCGATCCGTGAAGCAAACGGATTTCAACCCGAAGCGCACGTCGGACTCGCGCGCGTGTTTGAAGACAAGGGCGACTTCGCCGCGGCGATAATCGAGCTGCGCAAAGCACTGGCCCAGCTCGACGACAGTGAGCCGGTCATTTACCAGATGCTCGGCGCGGCGTATGAAAAGGTCAACAAACCAAAAGACGCCGTCGCAGCTTACGAAAAATATCTCCAGCTCGCGCCCAACGGCAGTTACGCCGCCGCCATTCGCTCGATCCTCAACCAACTAAAACGCGAAGCCGCCGGCGAAGAAATCATTCCCTAGTCTTTCCAAAACCCTTTTCCTTTCAAAATCCGCTTTTCCTTTTTCCAAAAATTCCTTTCCCTCTGGCCTTACAACTTTCGCCTCTCTCGATTCTTGTTGTACTCTGTGCCTACTCCATGGCTACCCCTACGTTCTCCAAAAGTCGCCACGTTTCTCAAAAGGCGAGCTCGTTTACCGAATCCGTGATTCGCGAAATGACCCGCGAAGCACTGAAACACGGCGCGGTAAACCTCTCGCAAGGCTTCCCGGATTTCTCCGCGCCCGAAGACATCAAGCGCAAAGCGATGGACGCGATCGCCGCTGACGTCAACCAGTACGCGATCACCTGGGGCTCGAAAGATTTTCGCGACGCAATCGCGCGCAAGACCCGTTCGTATCTCGGCCTGGAGATCGATCCCGAAACGGAGATCACCGTCACCTGCGGCTCGACCGAAGGCATGATCGCCGCGATGATGGCGACCGTCGACCCGGGCGAAGAGGTCGTCGTTTTCGAACCGTTCTACGAAAACTACGCGCCGGATGCGATCCTTTCCGATGCGCGACCGCGACACGTGCCGCTGCGCGCGCCCGACTGGAGCTTTGATCGCGACGAACTGCGCCGCACCTTCAACGAGAAAACGAAAGCGATCATCCTTTGCAACCCGAATAATCCGACCGGCAAGGTTTTCACCCAGGAAGAGATGGAGTTCATCGCCGGGCTGTGCCAGGAGTTTGACGCGCTCTGCTTCACCGACGAGATCTACGAACACATTCTTTATCCGCGCGAAGGCGCAGACATCCGCCACATCTCGATGGCCCAGATCGACGGCATGCGCGAACGAACGGTCGTCGTGAACTCGATGTCGAAAACTTACTCGGTCACTGGTTGGCGCGTCGGTTACTGCATCGCGTCGCCTGAGATCACGAGCGCGATTCGGAAGGTCCATGATTTTCTGACAGTGGGCGCGGCGGCGCCGTTGCAGGTAGCGGGCGCGTACGCGTTATCGTTGCCGCAGGAGTATTACGACACGTTGCAGACCGACTATCGCGCGCGGCGCGATCTGTTGTTGCCGGTGCTGGAGGACGCGGGTTTCAAGACGTTCACGCCGGACGGCGCGTACTACATCATGACCGACATCTCCGCGTTTGGTTTTTCCGACGACGTCGAGTTTACGAAGCATCTCATTCGCGAGATCGGCGTGGCGTGCGTGCCCGGGTCAAGTTTTTACAGCGTGCCGTCGCTGGGGCAACAGCAGGTCCGCTTTTGCTTCTGCAAAAAAGACGAAACGCTGCACGCCGCGGCTGAACGTTTAGCGAAACTGAAATCCCGTCTGTGAAATCCCGATGAAACACCTCGCGATTACTTGTGCTCTTCTCATCGTTCTATCTTCCCCGGCTGCGGCGCAACAACTCGCGGATCCGGAGTTCAATGCGTCCGTCGCCAACCCGGCTTACAACAAGAACGGCCCACGCGTTCTCTTCGACGAAGCGCATCACAACTTCCACACCACCGAAGGCCGTTACAAACCGTTCGTCGATCTCTTGCTAAACGACGGCTATCGCATCGTTCGCAACCGCGAACCGTTCACCAAAACGTCCCTCACCAGCTTCAAAGTCCTGGTGATCGCCAATGCGCTCGGCGCGGAAGAGATGGACGACACGGGCGCGGATAACTCTGCGTTCACCGAGGAAGAATGCGCGGCCGTGCAGGAGTGGGTGAAGAGCGGCGGCTCGTTGCTGCTCATCGCGGATCATGCGCCGTTTGGCGGCGCGGCGACAGCGCTCGGCAACCGGTTTGGCGTCGATATGAGCAAAGGCTTTACGTATGATCCGCAGAACTCCGTCGAGAGAAACCCCTCGCTGTTGATCTTCTCGCGCGACAACAAGCTGCTCGGGAGTCATCCGATCACCGAAGGCCGCGATCAAAACGAACGCCTCAATCGAGTGCAAAGCTTCACCGGGCAGTCTTTGAAAGGTCCGCAAGACAGCGTCGCCGTTCTCAAGCTCGCCGACACGGCGAAAGACACGCCGAACCGCGCAGCCGAGTCGTCAGTTTCCGCCGCAGGCCGCGCGCAGGCGATCGCTTTCAAGTACGGCAAAGGACGCGTGGTGGTGCAGGGCGAAGCCGCTATGCTCTCGGCGCAGATCGCCGGCCCGAACAAACAGCCTATGGGAATGAACGTGCCCGGCAACGACAACAAGCAGTACGCGCTGAACCTGATGCACTGGCTTTCGGGACTGTTGAAAGAGAAGTAATGACGGCGTGGGACCGCAAACGCCAAATCTTGTGGATCGTAGGTGGGCTGATCGTTGGGACCTACGTCGCTTACTCTGACTCACTCCTCGAAGACGGAACGTTTGTTCCTCGATTTTTCATCTTCATGGAAACGATGGTCCTGCTGATAATGGCGGGGCTTTTTTATTTGTACTCGCGGAAGAAAAGTTGAAGGCTAGTTTGGCTGTTGCATCGACTTCGCCCGCACGGTGATGCCCTGGTTGCCCACCACCAACAGAGCGCGCGGCGTTCCAAACGGCGCGTTCGACGGAACGTAGGAAAGCACGTAGCGGTTTTTTCGCAGCTCGTCGCAGATACTCCTCGCTGCAAGTTGCGGCTCGTCGATTGAAAATATCTGCCCGCCCGTTCCCTCTGCCAGCTTATCGATCACCACTTTCGGTTTCGGCACGTCGCGTCGAATGGCGCCACGCGTGCGATCGATCGCTTGCACGGCGTAGACCATGATGTTTTCCGCCTGGAGCTCTGCGAGTGTCTGTTCGAAGGTGGCTTTGCTGCCGCGATCGAGTCCGTCGCTAATCACGACGATGATTCGTTTCTGACTCTGCAGCGGGCGCAGCGCTTCCTCGACGACCGCGCGAATCGCGTCGAACAGGTGCGGCTGGCCTTTCTTTCTAAAAAGCTTCAACGACGCTTCGATGCCTTTCGCGTCGTCGGTCCAGTCCGAAACGATCTCCGCTTGTTCGTCGTAGCCGACGATGAGCAGCTTGTCGCCTTCGAAAATCTCGTAAGCGAATTCGCGCGCGGCTTGCTCGAGTTTTTCGACGTCTGCGCGGATCGAGAGAGAGTTGTCGACGAGCAGAACGATACGCGCCGGCGATGGATCGGGTGTGAAATTTCGGATCGACTGTTCGACACCGTTGTCGAAAACCGCGACCTCTTTGCTGGTGATTGGCGTGCCGGGATTGTTCTCGCGGCGTGCGACGACGCCGACCTGGACGCCGCCCGAGGCATTCGCGTGCGGACGATTACCCGACTGGGCCATGATCGACACAGCCACGAGTGCGGTAACAATCGCTCCGATTATTCCAGGCTTAAACAGGTGCGAACGCATTTAACTACGACACGGCTTCAGTCGCCGCTGGTTTTCGGGGGTGAAGCCTTCTCCGAGCTTTTCTTCGACGGGGAGCTGTCCTTCTTTTTGTCAGTCTTGTCGGTGCTGGTCTCAGAAGTCGTTTTCTCGGATTCGGACTTCGAGTCTTTCGTTGCCTTTCCCGCGTAGTCCGTCACGTACCAGCCTGAGCCTTTGAACTGGATGGCGGGCGCGGAAATCCGCTTGTCCAACCGCCCGCCACACTTCGCGCATTTCGTCAGCGGCTTGTCCGTCACTTTCTGAAAGGCTTCCGTGTGCGCCTTACACTTGCGACACTCGTATTCGTAAATCGGCATGCGGAGGATTATACGGACAAAAGGCCCGGGCTGTGCAACTGCGTCGAGTTTCGGAGTTGCTTTGCAACTCCTGGGGACCTTCGTCTATTCTCTTCACGTACGAATGTCTAACACCGCTCAATCGCTTTCTTTAGAACGCAAGATCAAAATGCACGAGGCGCGAGAGGGGATCATCAACCGCCTCGCGATGACTCTCCCAAACGCGATCAACCTCGATCGCTTCCTGACAGTTATCGTTTCCGAGCTCGGCCGCATGATGAACGTCGACCGCTGCGACGTGATCCAGTTGAAGTCGGCCGGCGAGCTGCGCATCAGCCACGAGTGGCGCGCTTCGAGTGACGTGCCTTCGAGTCTCGGCACCGTCATTCCGCTCGATCTGAAACAACTTTCCGAACACGTCGATATTCGGCAGCCGATTCGGTTCGACGACATCTCTGCGGGTGGCCTAAATCAGCGCGTCAGGTTTCTCGCGGAAAGCCTCGGCACGCGCTCGCTGCTCGTCGTGCCGGTGATGCTCGGCGACGACGTACTCGGGCTCGTCGGTTTGCACACGACGCGCACGCCGCGCGAGTGGCTCGACGACGAAGTATCGTTTCTGCAATCGATCGCGGGACAGGTCGCGATCGGTTACCAGTACACACGTCTCTACACCGACAAAGAACGCGAAGCCGAGACGAAACGCGCGCTGCTGTCGATCGCGAATGCTTTGAACGCGCGTTCGGATTTTCGCGAGGTATCGTCGCTGGTTTTGGAACGAGCGATCGCGCTACTCGGCGCCGACTATTCCGCGTTGGGCGTGCTCGATCCTGCCGGAGGCCGCATCAGCCTCGCCGCTTTCAAAGCCGCGCCGCACGCGACGACCGATTCGGTGCAGGGACTGTTTGACAGTCACGGAAAATCGCTCGACGTGACGGCGTTT
>Ga0105248_10009677_pt1 | contig 10621 bp, 8 predicted proteins | sample KBSS34metaG_FD_81524 | JGI IMG/M metagenome (GOLD analysis project Ga0105248, IMG submission 81524) | Switchgrass rhizosphere microbial communities from Kellogg Biological Station, Michigan, USA - KBS S3-4 metaG | ecosystem: Host-associated > Plants > Roots > Rhizosphere > Soil | place... | reverse complement strand
TGTCTCCTACAATCTCAAGAAACTGGTGGAAGGCGGTTACATCCACCATGAACGTTCCGAATCCGACCGCCGTTCGGTCCTGGTGCGCCTGACCCGCAAGGGCGAAGTGGTGCGCGACATGCTGCGCGAACTGTTCGATCGCCATTTGGGGTCGCTGGAAGCGGTTGGCAATGTCGGCGTCGATCAGCTGGACCATGTAAACACCACGCTCAAGCGTCTTGAGCGGTTCTGGATCGACCAGGTTCGTTTCCGGCTTTAAGCCCGAACAAAAGACATCACGTCATGGCCGGCCGTCGCGCTGTCCGGCGCGTCGCTCGTGCTCCGCGCGTTCGGCCCTCGAAATGGTCCCTCGCCAGCGACAGCGTAGTGCGAGACCATTTCGTTCGCGCGAAGCGCGAACCGGGCCTCACCCATTTCTTTTTCAGTTGTCCTTGGGGCGCCATGGCAGGAAGGCGCTGACGCGGCGTTTATAGCCGGCATAGCCGGGACGGCGGCTTTCCATTCCCTCTTCCAACAGGGGCACGCCGGAAACCTGCAGCAGCAGGAAGGTGACCAATAGCGGTGACAGGACCAGCCACCACATATGGCTGGCGGAAAAGCCGATGGCGAAATAGCCCCACCACATCAAGGCGTCGCCGAAATAGTTGGGGTGGCGCGACCAGCCCCAGAGGCCCCGGTCCATCACCTTGCCCTTGTTGGCCGGATCGGTCCGGAAGGCGGCCAGCTGGAAATCGGCGACCGCCTCGAACAACAGGCCGAGGGCCGCCGTCCCGATCCCCAGATAGTCCAGCCAGGCCACCGGCCGCTGGCCGAACAGGACCGCCGCCACCAATGGGGCGGGAATGAACCAGATGAGAATCGCTTGCAACAGGAACACCTGCGGCAAGCTGATCCACCACCAGTTGCGCCCGAACCGGTTTCGCATTGCGGCATAGCGGCGGTCTTCGCCCCCCAGAACTTTATTGGAGTGCCGGCTCCAGATATGGGCCGCCAGCCGCAGGCCCCACAGATTCACCAGGAAAATCACGGCCGATGTGCGCTCTCCCGCGCCGTGCCCCAGCCACACGACCAGGTCCACGACCAGGGCGATTCCCGGCCCCCAAAAGATGTCGACGATGCTCGTGTCCTTCAGCCGAAGCGAGATCAACCACAGGACGAAGGCGGTCGAAACCGCGAAGATCAGCGCCCAGACCGGGGGTGAGAGGGTGGAAAATATCATGTGACAAATTGCGTGGAATCAAACACTTGTTTCGCGCTATCTTGCCAATTGCGGGTGAGGCCCGATCCAAAGGCGTTGGTCATGACGTTTTCCTACAAGTCCCGGTTCCAGGATGCCCTTGAGGCGGTTCGGCGTGAAGGCCGGTATCGCGTCTTTGCCGACCTTAAACGGGTTCGCGGACGATTCCCTCAGGCCATGTGGACCGCGCCGGAAGGCGGCGAGCGCGAAGTCACCGTCTGGTGCTCCAACGATTATCTCGGCCAGGGCCAGAATCCTGTCGTGCTTGAGGCCATGCATGAGGCCATCGACCGGGTCGGTTCGGGCTCGGGCGGCACGCGGAACATCTCCGGCACCACCCATTACCATGTCGAGCTCGAAGCCGAGCTGGCCGATCTGCACGGCAAGGAAGCCGCCCTGCTGTTCACCAGCGGCTATGTCTCCAACGAGGCGACGCTGGAAACCCTGCAAAAGATACTGCCGGGCCTGATCATCTTTTCCGACGCCTTCAATCACGCCTCGATGATTGCGGGTATACGTCACGGCGGCTGCGAAAAGCATGTCTTCCGCCACAATGACCTGGAACATCTGGAATCCCTGCTGCGCGCCGCTCCGGTGGAGGCGCCCAAGCTGATCGCGTTTGAGAGCGTCTATTCCATGGACGGCGACATTGCGGACCTGAAGGGCCTGGTGACGCTGGCCAAACGCTACAACTGCATGACCTATCTGGACGAAGTCCATGCGGTGGGCATGTACGGCAAGCGCGGCGGCGGCGTGGCCGAGCGCGACGGCGTGATGGGCGAGATCGACATCATCGAAGGCACGCTGGGCAAGGCGTTCGGCGTGATGGGCGGCTATATCACCGCCGACGCGGTGTTGATCGACGCCATCCGCTCTTATGCCCACGGTTTCATTTTCACCACGTCGCTGCCGCCGGCGCTTACCGCGGGCGCGCTCGCCAGCGTGCGCTGGCTGAAGGAACACAATGAAGTGCGTGAGAGGCATCACGAGCGTGCGGCGACCCTCAAGCGCCGTTTCGCCGAGGCCGGCCTGCCGGTGATGCCGTCTGTCAGCCATATCGTGCCGGTCCTGGTAGGCGATGCGGTCCACACCAAACTGGTCTCGGACATGCTGCTTAGGGACTATGGCGTCTATGTGCAGCCGATCAATTATCCCACCGTCCCCAAGGGCACCGAGCGCCTGCGCTTCACGCCCACCCCGTTCCACGACGACCGCATGTTCGACCATCTGGTGCGGGCGATGGACACGCTCTGGGCGCATTGCAACGTCAAGCGCATGGGCGGCGTGGCGGCTTAGACGCGACCGGCAACCCGGAGCGGTTCTGAGCGATAGCGAAGAACGAGGGCCTGCTGGCGCGACCATAAAAAGGAGCGCACTTGGCCGGCAAAGAAATCTTCGTCGAGTTCGTGACCCTGGGTAACACGGTCAAAGCGACCGCGATTGATCCTGACACCGGCCAGGAGGCCAGTATTGTCGGCCCTGCCAGCGCGCCGCGCGCGATCCTGGCGGAAAACGCTCGCAAAAAGTTGGAATACGTAAAAAACAAGAAGTGACCTGCCCACTGGCTGCCCCCGCCTTGGGCGATTACAGTCGGCCACAGCGAACGGGGCAAGCTCATGGATGACACGGGTCCGGACAGGCGCGCCGTTTTGACCATGGGAGGCGCGGCGATGTTGGCTTCAACCCAGGCGGCAGCGGCAACTCCCGACATTGTGATGATGGATGCGCGCGCGCTGTCCAAGGCCATCGCGGCGAAAAAGCTGTCCTGCACCGAAGTGATGACCGCCACTCTGGATCATATCGAACGCTTCAATCCCAAAGTGAATGCCATCGTCGCCTTGCAGGACCGCGACAAGCTGATGGCCCAGGCGCGCGAGCATGATGCGATGCTGGCAAAAGGTCGCCCAATGGGGGTGCTGCACGGCTTTCCCCATGCGGTGAAGGATCTGCAGCCGGTGAAAGGTATTGTCTCGACCTCCGGCTCGCCCATCCTGAAAAATTTCGTTCCCAGCGCGGATTCGCTTCCTGTCGAGCGCATGCGCGCGGCGGGCGCCATCTTCATCGGCAAGACCAATGCGCCGGAATTCGGCCTGGGCTCGCATACCTACAATCCGGTCTATGGCGCCACCCACAATGCCTATGACCAGACCAAATCCGCCGGTGGCAGCAGCGGTGGGGCAGGCGTTGCGCTGGCGCTGCGCATGCTGCCGGTGGCCGATGGCAGCGACTATGGCGGGTCCTTACGCAATCCCGCCGGCTGGAACAATGTGGTCGGCTTTCGCAACAGTATCGGTGTGGTGCCGACGGCGGGCGAGGATGTCTGGATGCCCGCAATGGGCGTGACCGGCGCGATGGGGCGCAGCGTTTCCGATCTCGCGCTGCTGCTTTCGACCCAGGCGGGGTACGATGCCCGCGCGCCCATGTCCCTCGATGGGTCCGGTTCGCGCTTCCTGGCGCCCCTGGACGCGGATTTCAAAGGCAAGCGCATCGGTTGGTTGAGCGACCTGGGCGGGACGGTGCCTTATGAACCCGGTGTGCTGGAGCTTTGCCGCGAGGCGCTCAAAACGTTCGAGACCATCGGCTGCACCGTTGAGACGGCGACTCCCAATGCCTCGGTTGAACAAGCCTGGCAGGCTTTCGTCACCCTGCGCCAGTTCCAGCAGGGCGGCAATTTCCGCGTCTTTTATAACGATCCCGCCCGACGCGCCTTGCTCAAGCCCGAGGCGATCTATGAAGTGGAGGGCGGCATGAAATTGTCGGCCTTCGATGTCACCAGCGCCACTATTGCGCGCACCCGCTGGTCGAATGCCTTCCATCGCCTGTTTGAGCATTACGACTTCCTGGTGATGCCGACCGCCCAGGTCTTCCCCTTCGACATCAACGAAACCTGGCCGCACCAGATCGCGGGCAAGACCATGCGGACTTATCACGAATGGATGGTGGGGGTGTGCATGGTCACGCTGTCCGGTTGTCCTTCGCTGGCGGTGCCGGCCGGCTTCTCACCGTCCGGCTTGCCGATGGGCATCCAGATCATCGCCCCCGTCCACCACGACATGGATTGTCTGAAACTGGGCCACGCCTATGAACAGGCCTCCAACTGGACCGCCAAGCGGCTGCCGCCGTTGCTGCGGTCCTGAAATCTATATCGGATTTATATTTCCGCCCGGTTCCGGCCCGCATCGAATCTATACGCCTTGAAGCATAACCCTGCCGCCGGAAATGGAGGCAGACATGCTGGACGTGATTTTCCTCGGTGCGGGGCTTGTTTTTTTCGCCCTCGCCATCGGCTACACCCTGATCTGCGAGCGGCTGTGATGAGCGGCGATCTCATTCTCGCCGCCTGCGTCACCCTGGGCCTGCTCGGTTACCTGGTTTACGCCCTGATCCGTCCGGAGCGGTTCTAAGATGACCGCGAATGGCTGGATTCAAATCACACTTTTCTGTCTGGCGATCATCGTCTGCGTCAAGCCGCTGGGCCTTTACATGGCCCGCGTCTTCGAAGGCGAAATAAAGTTCCTGGCGCCCGTCGAGCGCTTCCTCTACCGCCTCTGCGGCGTAAAGGGCGAGGAGCAGCACTGGACGACCTATACCATCGCGATGCTGGCCTTCAGCATTGCGGGTTTTGTCTCGCTGTACCTGATCCAGCGCCTGCAATCGGTACTGCCGTTCAATCCGCAAGGCCTGGCGGCGGTGACGCCGGACCTGTCGTTCAACACAGCCGTCAGTTTTGTCACCAACACCAACTGGCAGTCTTATGCGGGTGAAAGCACGCTGTCCTATCTGGTGCAGATGCTGGGACTGACGGTGCACAATTTTGTCTCGGCCGCCACCGGCATTGCGCTGGCCATCGCGCTGGTGCGCGGCTTTGCCCGCCGCTCGGCCAAAACCCTGGGCAATTTCTGGGTCGATCTCACCCGTTGCACTTTGTATGTGCTCATACCCATGAGCTTGGTGTTCGCGCTGTTCCTGGTGTGGCAGGGCGTGCCGCAGAACCTTGGCGCTTACACCCATGCCGTCGGCCTGGACGGGGTCAAGCAGCTGATCGCCCAGGGGCCTGTGGCATCCCAGGAAGCCATCAAGATGCTGGGCACCAATGGCGGCGGCTTCTTCAACGTCAATTCCGCACATCCCTTCGAAAATCCGACGGGGCTGAGCGATTTCTTCGAGATGTGGGCGATCCTGGTGATCAGCGCCGCGCTTACCTACACCTTCGGCCATATGATCAGGGACACGCGCCAGGGCTGGGCGATCTTCGCCGTGATGGCGGTGCTGTTCCTGGGCGGCCTCGGCGTCACTTACTGGGCAGAGGGGCAGGGCAATGCCGCCGCCGCCGCCGCCCATGTGGCGCAGGCGGGAAATATGGAAGGCAAGGAAATACGTTTCGGCGTCGCCAATTCGGCGCTCTGGGCCACCGCCACCACCGATGCCTCCAACGGCAGCGTCAATGCCATGCATGACAGCTTCACCCCCTTGGGCGGCATGATCCCCATCATCAATATCGAGCTGGGCGAGATCATCTTTGGCGGCGTGGGTTCGGGCCTTTACGGCATGCTGATCTTTGCCGTCATCGCGATGTTTGTGGCGGGGCTGATGGTGGGCCGCACCCCGGAATATCTGGGCAAGAAGATCGAGGCCAAGGAAGTCAAGATGTCCATGCTGGCCATCCTGATGCTGGCGCTCTCCATCCTGGGCTTCACGGCCTTGGCTTCGGTGCTGAAGGCGGGACTGGCGGGGCCGCTCAACAGCGGGCCGCATGGTTTCAGCGAAATTCTCTATGCCTTCAGCTCCGCCACCGGCAACAATGGCAGCGCCTTTGCGGGTCTGACCGCCAACACGGTCTTCTACAACACCACGCTCGGCCTTGCGATGCTGGTCGGCCGCTTCCTCTTCATCGTGCCGATGATGGCGGTGGCGGGTTCGCTGGCGGCCAAGAAGATCGTGCCCGCGTCCGCCGGCACCTTTCCCACCCACGGTGGATTGTTCGTCGGTCTGCTGATCGGCGTGATCCTGATTGTGGGCGGCTTGACATTCTTTCCCGCTTTGTCGCTGGGCCCTATCGCCGAACACCTGGCGATGGCCGCCGGCACTTTCTTCTGAGAAACGCCATGACCAAACAGCCACGCACCTCGACGATGAACGCGGCCATCCTGTGGCCTGCCATTGGCAATGCCTTCAAGAAGCTCGACCCAAGGATCATGGCGAGAAATCCCGTCATGTTCGTGGTGGAAGTCACCGCCACGCTCACCACTTTCCTGTTCCTGCGCGATCTGATCCATGGCCAGCACCATCTGGGCTTTTCGTTCCAGATCAACCTGTGGCTCTGGTTCACCGTGCTGTTCGCCAATTTCGCGGAAAGCGTGGCGGAGGGCCGCGGCAAGGCCCAGGCCGAAACCCTGCGCCGCACCCGCAGCGACACCGTCGCCAAGCTTCTGGCGGACCAGGCCGCCAAACTCTATTCCAAGAAACCGGCCCAGCTTTTGCAGCGCGGCGACCTGGTGCTGGTCGAGCCGGGCGACATCATCCCCTCCGATGGCGAGATCGTGGAAGGCGTCGCCAGTGTGGATGAAAGCGCCATCACCGGCGAAAGCGCGCCGGTGATCCGCGAAAGCGGCGGCGACCGCTCCGCCGTGACCGGTGGCACGCGTGTGCTGTCGGACTATATCGTGGTCCGGATCACCGCCACCCGCGGCTCCACTTTCCTGGACCGGATGATCGCTCTGGTCGAAGGCGCGGAGCGCCAGAAGACCCCCAATGAGATCGCTCTCAACATCCTGTTGGCGGGGCTCACCATCATCTTCGTCTTTGCGGTGGCGACCATTCCCGCTTACGCCGCTTACGCCAATGGCGCCATCACCGTGCTGGTACTGGTGGCGCTGTTTGTCACGCTTATCCCCACCACCATCGGAGCGCTATTGTCGGCCATCGGCATCGCGGGCATGGACCGGCTGGTGCGCTTTAACGTGCTGGCCATGTCGGGCCGCGCCGTGGAAGCAGCCGGCGACGTGGACACCTTGCTGCTGGACAAGACGGGCACCATCACTTTGGGCAACCGCCAGGCCACGCAGTTTTTGCCGCTGGACGGCGTCAGCGAGCAGGAATTGGCGGAAGCGGCCTTCCTGGCTTCGCAGGCCGACGAAACGCCCGAGGGCCGCTCCATTGTGGCGCTGGCACACAGCAAATACGGCGTTCAGGAAACACAGGTAAAAGGAACCTTTGTGCCGTTCACCGCCCAGACGCGGCTGTCGGGCATCGACTCCCTCAATGGCTCCATTCGCAAGGGGGCGGTGGATGCCGTGCTCAATTGGTCCGGCCTTTCTTTATCTGGCGCGGCGCTCACCACCATCGCCGACCGCATCGCCAAAACTGGCGGCACGCCCTTGGCCGTGGCCAGGGACAAACGGCTTCTGGGCGTCATACATCTGAAAGACATCGTCAAGGGTGGAATCCGCGAGCGTTTTTCGGCGCTGCGCCAGATGGGCATCCGCACCGTGATGATCACCGGCGACAATCCGCTCACCGCCGCGGCCATTGCCGCGGAAGCGGGGGTGGACGATTTTCTGGCCCAGGCGACGCCGGAGAACAAGCTCAGCCTGATCCGCGAGGAACAGGCCAAGGGCAAGCTGGTCGCGATGTGCGGCGACGGCACCAATGACGCGCCCGCCTTGGCGCAAGCCGATGTCGGGGTGGCGATGAACACCGGCACCATGGCCGCGCGCGAGGCCGGCAATATGGTGGACCTGGATTCCGACCCCACCAAGCTGATCGAGATCGTGGAGATCGGCAAACAGCTCTTGATGACCCGTGGCGCGCTGACCACCTTTTCCATCGCCAATGACGTGGCCAAGTATTTCGCCATCATCCCAGCCATGTTCCTGGCCTTTTATCCGCAGCTTCAAGCGCTCAACATCATGGGACTACATTCGCCACAAAGCGCCATCCTGTCGGCCATTATCTTTAATGCCCTGATTATCGTGGCGCTGATCCCGCTGGCGCTGAAGGGCGTGAAATACCGCGCCGAGGGCGCGGCGTCGATCCTGCGCCGCAACCTCCTGGTCTACGGGTTGGGCGGCATTGTCGTACCTTTCATCGGCATCAAGGCCATCGATCTGATCGTCACTGCAACCGGTCTGGTTTAAGGAGCGTTGGCGAAAGCCAGAGCGACCATCAAAGGAGCGTTGGCGAAAGCCGGAGCGACCATCAAAGGAATCCGCCAATGCAACACATCCGCCCCGCCGTCATGATGATCCTGGTGATGACCCTGATCACCGGCTTGCTTTATCCGCTGGGCTTCACCGCACTGGCGGGCGCCATCTTCCCGCACCAGGCAGCGGGCAGCCTGGTCACGGTCGATGGCAAGGTGATCGGCTCGGAGCTGATCGGCCAACAGTTCGCCAGCGACAAGTATTTCCACGGCCGCCCCTCTGTAGCGGGCAATGGCTATGACGCGGCCAACAGTTCTGGGTCCAATTTCTCGCCCACTGCCAAAAAGTTGAAAGACCGCATCGCGGCCGATGCCGCAAAGCTGCGCGCCGAAAATCCCTCAATGCCGGTGCCGGACGATCTGGTGACGGCCTCCGCCAGCGGCCTGGACCCCGACATCACCCCCACCGGAGCCCTGTTTCAGGTACCTCGTATCGCCAAAGCCCGTAGCCTGCCGGAATCGCAAATTCAAGCTTTGGTACAAAGCCATACCCAAGACCGGCTTTTCGGCCTGCTGGGCGAGCCGCATGTCAATGTGCTCAAACTTAACCTTGCGCTTGACGCAATGGGCCCCAGTAAGCAAAGCGGGACCGAAAGGCATAAACTCCGCGCCGGATGACCGACACAGACCACAGGCCCTCACCGGACGCCCTGCTGAAGGAAGCGGGGCAGGTGGGGCGTGGCCGCCTGAAGATATTCCTGGGGGCCGCGCCGGGCGTCGGCAAGACCTATGAGATGCTGGTGCAGGCCCGCCGCCGCAAGCTGGATGGTGTGGATGCGGTGATCGGCGTGGTGGAGACCCACGGCAGAGTCGAAACCGACCTCCTCACCAAAGGCATCGAGACGGTCCCCAAGAAACGCGCGCCTTACAAAGGCCGGGTGCTGGCGGAAATGGACCTGGACGCCATCCTGCAGCGTCGTCCGCGCCTGGTGCTGGTGGACGAGCTGGCGCATGACAATGTCCAAGGCAGCCGTCATCCCAAGCGCTATCTGGATGTGGAAGAGCTGCTGGCGGCGGGGATCGACGTCTACACCACCTTGAATGTCCAGCACATCGAAAGCCTGAATGACGTGGTGGCCAAGATCACCCATGTGCGGGTGCGCGAGACCGTGCCCGACTCCATCCTGGACCGTGCCGACGACATCGAACTGGTGGACCTCACGCCGGAAGACCTGTTGCAGCGGTTGAAGGAGGGCAAGGTCTATATGCCCGAAGCCGCCGAGCGGGCGCAGCAGAATTACTTCGTGCCGGGTAATCTGGCGGCGCTGCGCGAACTGGCCTTGCGCCGCACGGCCCAGCGGGTGGATGCGCAGATGGTGGACTATATGCGCGCCCATGCCATCGCCGGGCCTTGGGAGGCCAGCGAACGGCTGTTGGTGGCGGTGAATGCCCGGCCCGGCGCGGCGACTGCCGTGCGCTATGCCAGACGATTGGCCGACCGGTTGCGCGCCTCCTGGACGGCGGTCCATGTCGAGACCGGTCTGAACCAAAGCGAAGCGGAACGCGACCGCGTCGCCCAGCTTTTGCGGCTGGCGGAACGCATGGGCGGGATGGCGGCCACGGTACCGGCCGCCAACGAGGCCGACGGCGTGCTTCAGTTCGCCCGCGCCAACAACATTACGCACATTGTCATCACTGCCGCGCGCGGTTCGCGCTGGCTGGATCTGTTGCGGCCACCGCCGGCGCAACAGATCATCCGCGATGCGGGGGATGTGAGCGTGCATATCGTGCCGGAACGCAGCGGCAAGGATGACATTGCCAAGGCGCCGGCGCCCGAACGCGCGGCTCTGGAACCGCGCGCCTTTGCCGGCAGCCTGGCATTCAGCGCCATCGCGTTGGGTATCGGCCTTTTGCTGCGCCAGGCTTTGGCGGTCTCAAACGTTGCGCTGGTCCTGCTGGTGGCGGTGCTGGCGGCCGCCGTCACGTACGGCCTGCTGCCATCGCTGTTCGCAGGCCTGATCTGCGCCCTGGCCTATAATTTCTTTTTCCTGCCGCCGCTTTACACTTTCACCATTGCCGATCCCGAGAATGTGGTCACGCTTCTGGTGTTCATGCTGGTGGCGGCAATCGCCTCCAACCTGACGGCGCGAGTCAGAACCCAGGCCATCGTGGCGCGCCAACGCGCCGCCACCACCGAAGACCTCTACCGTTTCAGCCGCAAGCTAGCGGGCATCGCCACCCTC
>Ga0105248_10009675_pt1 | contig 10621 bp, 6 predicted proteins | sample KBSS34metaG_FD_81524 | JGI IMG/M metagenome (GOLD analysis project Ga0105248, IMG submission 81524) | Switchgrass rhizosphere microbial communities from Kellogg Biological Station, Michigan, USA - KBS S3-4 metaG | ecosystem: Host-associated > Plants > Roots > Rhizosphere > Soil | place... | reverse complement strand
GGCATCGAGGAATTCCACGCCGACCTTCATACTCTTCGTGAGTTGGGCCGACTCTAATCGGCACCGTCCTTGATTGTCGTCTCAGACACCTCGCCGATCCTCAACCTCCGGCGTATAGGTCGCCTGGAACTTCTTGGCCAGTTGTACGGGCAAGTCCTGATCCCGCCAGCCGTGTTTCTGGAGTTGACGGACAAGACCGATGCCCGCCCAGCGATGGATGTCGAGTCCATTTCGTGGCTGATCATCGAGACTCCGAAGGACCGGCAACGTGTGGAAGAGCTTCGTCACACTCTCGATGCCGGTGAAGCCGAAGCGATTGTGCTCGCGCTGGAATGCCGAGCGGACCTCTTGCTTGTCGATGAACGACGCGGACGACGTGCAGCCGAGGCAGCGGGACTGCGGATCACCGGCCTACTCGGCGTCCTCGTAGAAGCGAAACGCTCTGGTCGGATCGACTTGGTCAAGCCGGTTCTGGACGACTTGATACAACTTGCCCGATTCTGGATCGGCCCTGAGCTCTACAACGAGGTGCTTGTACAGTTGAACGAGGCGTGAAGCGATATGCGCAAAGCTCGCCGCGAGCAACCAGCCGTTCTGCGGTTGTTGCACGGCGGCCTACGATCAACCGCCCGGTCACTTCTCGATGTTCCCCGAGCGCTTGACGTTCGGCAGGCACTCCGGCGCGATGTTCCAAGGGCCGCGGGCGTTGTCGCGAAGGTCGTTGTCCTCGAAGGTGCCACGGCCGCTTTTGTAAACCCAAACTCCGTGACTGTTCTTGTGGATGCGGTTCTTCCGTGCGATCAGATCGGCTCCTTCTCTGACCTCGATGCCCGTGAGAGCATTGGCGAGGATGTCGTTGTCCTCGATCGTGCCTCGCCCTTTCTCATCTGCGAAGATCCCGCCCGACTTGCCGTCGTGGATGCGATTCCGGTGCACTGTCGGATTCGCTTCTTGACTGATTACAACACCCGCATGGGCGTTGGCGAAGATGTCGTTATCCTCGATCGTGCCTCGGCCGCTCCCGTGTACGTGCACTCCGGCTTGCTTGCCATCGTGAATGCGGTTCCTGCGCACAGTGGGGTCAGCGTCGCCGCTGATACCGATGCACGAAAGGCTCGCGCTGGTGATGTCGCAACCTTCCAACTCCAGCCGTCCCGCCCGAATCCACACGGCGAAGTCATCTGATCCGCCCATCAGACGGCGAATCGTCAGGTTCACGATGCGTCCGAACGGAGCGTTGAAATTGATCGCATCCCCGGAATCAGCCTCCACGATGACCTGCTCGAGCGGGCCGTCACCGAGGAGGGTGATCGATTTCTCGATCGTGACAGACTCCCGATAAGTACCCGGTCGGACGAGAAGAATGTCGTCGGCGGCGGCGACCTTGACCGCGTCGGAGATGGTGCGGAAGTGTCCTCGTCCGTCCGGATCGACGATGATCTCGCGCCGGGTGGGAAGAGACGTTGACCCCTTGGTCGTTTCGCTCGAAATGGTCATGCCGACCGATGTCGAGGCCTGGACCGGGTCGGCGCGCTTTTCCGCGGACTTGGCGCCTCCACCTCGCACGGCGGCTCCGCCGCCCTTGCGGCCACCTGGCGGAGGCTGCAAAAGGCCCAGCATTTTGAGCTGTGCTTTGAATGCCAGGGCCATCTGCTCCACACGCCGGTTCGGTTGGGGCGACTCCCAGGGCTCCAAGCGCAGCGTGCGCCAATCGACCCACTGCCTCGCGGCGAGCTCTTCGGCCCAGGCGTTGCCCTCCCGCCACGCGGGGTCGCTCAGCTCGTCGGTTTCCACGTAATAGATCGGCAGGATCACTCCCTGGATCCCGTGCTTCTCCTGGAGCGACCGGAACGCTTCGTACTCCCTGCGACACGGATCGCTCAGGAAATATCCGGGCGTCACGACCGGAATGAGAAAGAGCGATCCAGCCGCCGCGTCGAGGATGCGCTGCTCCCAGCGGTCGCCCCATTTGAGGTCGCGGATGTCCTGAAACAGATCGATTTTCAACCCGGTCTGCACGCGGATCTCGTCCTGGAGACGTTCCCGCAAACGCGACAGACGGCCCCCGTCGTGCTCGTCGACATGCCGGAGATAGCTGAAAAACGCTTTGGGAGGTTCAGGGTGGGCCATGTTCAACAGCAACCAGGTTCGCAATGGAAGTCCGGCTGAAGCCGGACATTGCGTACGAGTGACGAGTCTCCGGCGATTTGACGCGAGACCTCGCTTACGCCACGCACAGAAGCTACTTCAGGTGCGCCTTGAGGAATCGGCCGGTGTGAGACGCCTTGCAGCGGGCCACTTCTTCCGGCGTCCCCGCCACCACCACTTCCCCGCCCGCGTGACCGCCTTCGGGTCCCAGATCGATTACATGGTCCGCCGTCTTAATCACGTCCATATGGTGCTCGATGAGCAGCACCGTGTGCCCGGCGTCCACCAGCTGGTTCAACGACTCCAGCAGCCGCTCGACGTCCGCCAGGTGCAGGCCGGTCGTCGGCTCGTCGAGGATATAGACCGTATGCTTCGACCGCTGCAGCTTGCTCAGCTCGGTCGCGATCTTGATGCGCTGCGCTTCGCCGCCCGACAGCGTCGTCGCCGACTGACCGAGCGTCAGGTAGCCGAGCCCCAGCGCGTGCAGCACCTCGATCTTCCTGCGCACCGCCGATTCGCCGGCGAAGAACGTCACCCCCTCCTCGACCGACATGTTCAACACATCGTCTATCGTCTTGCCGCGGAGCGTCACTTCGAGCGTCTCGCCGTTGAACCGCGCGCCTTTGCAGGCGCCGCACGTCACTTCCACGTCGGGCATGAAGTAGAGCTGCGTCGTGATTGCGCCCTCGCCCTGGCACTCCTCGCACCGCCCCCCTTTGACATTGAAACTGAACCGCCCCGGCTTGTAGCCGCGTTCCACCGATAACGGCGCCTGGGTGTAGAGGTCGCGAATCGTGTCGTAGAAGCCGATGTAGGTGGCCGGGTTCGATCGGCTGTTCCGCCCGATCGGCGACTGATCGATACGGACCACTTTGTGCACGTGCTCGAGGCCGTCGACGCCGTCGTGCTCGCCCGGCAGCGTGCGCGTATCCTCCAGCCGCTTCCACAACGCCTTGTAGAGGATCTCGTTGACGAGCGTGCTCTTGCCCGACCCCGATGCGCCGGTGATCGCCACGAGCTTGCCGAGCGGGAACGTGACGTTGACCGACTTCAGGTTGTTCTCGCGGGCGCCGCGCACCTGCAGCGTCTGGCCGTTGCCCGTCCGGCGCCGCACCGGCGTGTCGATCGACCGCCGGCCCGAGAGGTACTGTCCCGTCGGCGACGCCTTGCACGCGAGCACGTCGTCCAGCGTGCCCTCCACCACGACGCGGCCGCCGTGCACGCCCGGCCCCGGTCCCATCTCGACGAGATGATCGGCGGCGCGAATCGTGTCCTCGTCGTGTTCGACGACGATCACCGTGTTGCCGATGTCGCGCAGGCTCTCCAGGGTCGCGATCATCTTGACGTTGTCTTTCGGGTGCAGACCGATGCTGGGCTCGTCGAGCACATACAGCATCCCCATCAGCCCCGAACCGATCTGCGTGGACAACCGGATCCGCTGCGATTCCCCGCCCGAGAGCGTGCCCGAGCGGCGGTTGAAGTTGAGATAGTCAAGCCCGATTCCGAGCAGCAGTTCCAGCCGGCCCCGGATCTCTTTCAGCACCTGCCGTCCGGCATCGGCGCCGCGGCCGGTCGGCTTGATGGTGCCGAGGAAGGCGTGCAGCTCGTCGAAATGGAGCTGGCCGACGTCGTAGATCGTCTTGCCGGCGACGGTGAACAGCAGCCGCGTCGCGCGCACCCTGGCGCCGTGGCAATCGGGGCAGATGTGTTCGACCATCACCTTGTCGAGCCACGCCTCCATGCTGGAGTTCGCTTCGCCGCGCTGCCGATAGCGACGGTAGTAGCGCTCGATTCTCCGCGCGATGCCACCGAAGCCGACCTCCTTGCCTTCCCACTTGTCGCGGGCGACCTTGGCCTCGGGCGGCGAGGTCAGGACGATCTTCCTCGGGTCGATTCCGTAGAGAATCGCGTGACGCGCCGCCTCGGTCAGGTCCTGCCAGGGTGATTCGAGCGAAAAGCGCATCGCTTTGGCGAGGCTGTACATCACCCGCCCATCCCAGGTGTCAGGGTTGTACTTGAACGCTTCGCGGACGAAGCACCCGCCGCTGATACTTCGCTTCGGGTCGGGTATGAGCAGTTCCGGGTGGGTGAGCTTGTCCACGCCCAGACCGCCGCACGTGCGGCACGCGCTTTCGGGATTGTTGAACACGAAGAACTCGGGCGCGATGTCGCCGTAGACGAAGTGATGGGTCGCGCTGCACAGGCCGCCGTAGAATTTCTCGGCCGCCGCCTTGCTCACGCCTTTGAGGATGTGAACCTGCAGGAGACCGTCGCCAACCAGCAGCGTGGCCGCGATGGCCGCCTTGATCGCTTTCTCGTGCGCCCGCCTGACCACGAGCCGGTCGACGACGGCGTCCATGTGCTGGACCGTCGATTCATCGAGCTCGACCTGTTCCGAGATATCCACGGGCTTGCCGTCGACGATCAGCCGCCGGCATCCCTTCTTGCGCACGTCGGTGAAGACGACGTCGAGGTCCTCGCCGTAGACCTTGAACACCGGCGCGCGCAGCTCGATCTCGGTCCCTTCCGGCAGCGACAGGATCGCCTCGAGGATCTGGCTCGAGGTCCGGCCGGGCGTCGGCTCGCCGGTACGGGGACAATGCGGCTGACCGATGGTCGCGAACAGCAGATTCAGGTAGCTGGCGATGTCGGTCATCGTACCCACGGTCGATCGCGGGTTGTTGGCGAGCGTCTTCTGCTCGATCGAGATCACGGGCGAGAGGCCGAACACGAAATCGACATCTGGCTTGGTGACCTGCGCCACGAACCGCTTGGCGTAGCTCGACAACGACTCCATGTAGCGCCGCTGTCCCTCGGCGTAGATGGTGTCGAACGCCAGGCTCGACTTGCCCGAGCCGGAAAGCCCGGTGACCACGACGAGACTGTCGCGGGGAATTTCGACCGAGATGTTCTTCAGGTTGTGGACGCGCGCGCCCTGCACCGCGATCGTGGTTCTCGGCGCGGTCCTGTTCGCGGACGCGGTCGACTTCATCGACTTACTGGCCATCCGAAGATTTCTCCGGTTCCCCGAGACTGAAAAACGCCAGTTCTTGTATCGCGACGCGGCTCCGCCTTGTCAGCTGCACCGGCGTCGACGCCTTGCCGATCAGTCCCTGGTCGGCCAGGTACTCGCAGGCGATGGTCACGCCGCTGACGTCGAAGTGCCGTTTGAAGTGGCCTTCGATCTCCGTGCAGGAGCGCGCTTCGCCAACCTCGCGCAGATGATCGATGACCGGCCTGAACAGTACGGTCGCGCGCTCGGACACGTAGCCGTCGATCGCGTCGAGGGCCGCCTGCACGCTCTTGCGGGTCTTCTTCGCGTTCAACAGATCCGTATACACGGCCTTGAAGAACCCGGGGTTCAGCGCCATCGCCTGCAGGATCACCTCGCGATCCGCCAACTGGCGTGCGTTCAACACCTCGATCCGCGCCAGCGGCGTCGCGGCGTAGAGAATCCACAGCGCGGCGTAGTCGAGGTCGCCGCGGGTCACCAACCACTTGTGCGCCTTGTCGATCGGCGGCAACGCGCTCGCCGCCGCGCGCAGCAGCTGCACCTCGGTATCGCGGCCGCCGATCTCGTGCAGTCTGACGCAGAGGTCTGCGATGGATTGATCGTGCGTGTAGAGCAGCCGCCCCTTGGCCAGGAACGCATGCATGAACGAGTTGCCGACCGAGCCTTCCACGGTCTTGCGGAACTCGGCGCGCGGCATCAGGAACGCGTGCACGTTCACGCCGTCGGCGTAGAGCGCCAGGTCGGACCGCTCCATCTTGTGGTCGTCGACCGTCACGAGCACGAGGTCGATGTCGGACTTCGCCCACACCGTGTCATGCGACAGGCTGCCGCAGAGAATGGCCGCGAGGACGGATCGATCTTCCTGGATGCGCTCCACCAGAACCTCGAGCGCTGCGGTGAACGTGTGCTGGATGGACCCGTGCTGCATGCGGCGCCTGGCCAACTGGCGCTGAAAGTCTACTCGAACCGTCTGGAAAACGACGTTCAACGCAGAGACCGCGGAGGCCGCCTAGCAGCAACCCTGAGAATTCTCGGCGGGCCTGAACGTCCACGACACCCAACTGCAAACCGCGCGAGCGACTTCGGCTCATCGATCGACCAGGAGGAGTATCCGGATCTCTCGATCATTCAAAAGCGCGAAAGTCGGCATCGAGTCTCGTATAATCCGCCCATGAAACACACATCTGCGCTCACGCTTGCGCTCTGCCTCGGGATTGCCGCGCTGACATTCTCGGCTCCTCTGTCTGGCCAGACTGCCGGCGCCTGGACCACGCTCTTCGACGGCAAGACCCTGAACGGCTGGAATGTGGTCGGCACCGCCAACTGGGAGGTGGTCGACGGCGTGATTCAGGCGTCGAAGGGCAATGGCCTACTCGTGACGCCCGCTTCGTATGGCGACTTCCAGATCACGTTGGAGTTCTGGGTGAGCGACGATGCCAACAGCGGCGTGTTCATCCGCTGCACGGATCCGAAAGCCATCTCGGCGACCAACGCCTACGAGGTAAACATCTTCGATCAACGTCCCGATCCGTCCTACGGGACCGGAGCGATCGTCAATGTCGCCAAGCCGTCGACCATCCTCAAGACCGGCGGGAAATGGAATACCTACGACATCACGGCGAAGGGCCCCAAGATGACGGTCGTCTTGAACGGCACGCGAACCGTCGACGTCGAGGACGCCAAGCACGCCCGCGGGCCGATCGGGCTTCAGTACGGCGCCGGCACCGTGAAGTTCCGCAACGTGCGGATCAGGACGCTGTAAAGGGGGTGAACGCCAGGTTGACCGGAGCGCCGGGACGCTATTGGTGCGTGCCCTGCTGTAATGTGGCGTGGTGCGCGGGGGTCCTTACTTCTTTACTTCAAGCAACTCATAAATCCGCGTCACCGCAATGATGGGGACGCCCGGCCCCTGGATCCCGGGGAAATGGTCCTTGTGTTTGGTCAGGTCGGCCCGCTTCGCCGCGTCCTCGGCAGGCACGCCCTGTTGTTTGAAGCGGCTGACCTGAGTCCAGACATCACGGAGGTAGGCCTGGAAGTACTCGATCTTGGCTTTGTCGGTGAAGGCCTCGCCGTGGCCCGGCAGCACCGTGTCGAAATCGAGCTTCTTCAACTCGTCCAGCGTCGCGGGCCACTCGTTGACGAACGCATCGCTCATGTTGGAGAGCGCGGCGGTCAGGAAGTCTCCCGTCATCACGACCTTTTCCTTCGGCAGATAGACGACCACATCGCCTGCCGTGTGGGCGCGGCCGAGAAAACGGATCTGGATCTCGCGGTCGCCGCGATGCAGCGTCAGGTGCGTGCTGAGCGTCACGTTCGGCGGCGTCGGCGTCAGCTCGGCCTGCGACGCGCGGTTGTTTTCCGCAGCCTTGAGCTGCACCTGCAGCGTCGCCTTTCTCGTCGCGTCGGCTTCCGCCGCGACCCGCTTTCTCAGATCGTCAATCTGGCCGGGCAGGCCCTCCACATAGTTCTTGTAGAGCGGCATCCGCAGCGGGTTGCCCCTGAGCAGCATGTCGCGGGTGAACTCGTGGCCGATGATATCGACGTTCTTGCCGAACACCTGGTTGCCGTGCGCGTGATCGAAATGGAAGTGGGTATTGATGACGGTACGCACGGGCTTGTCGGTGATGCTCTTGATCTCGTCGAGCAGCACCCACGCCGCCGCGGGCGACACGTGGTCGTCCACGACGATGACGTCGTTGTCGTTGACGATGACCGAGGAGTTGCCGACGACGGCCAGTGTGCCGGTCCCGACCACGTGGTAGACGCCGTCCTTGACCTTGTTGAACCGGAACGCCTTCCCCTGATGCTCGGTTCCGGCGGGCCGCGGACCCTGTGGCGCGGTCTGAACCGGTGCTCCCTGAAACAGCACTACCATCAGCAACAGGAGAGCGGAGACGCAGGCGAACGCGATTCGGGTCATAGGCATCCCCGTCGATTGAGAAGTGTCCCTGGGAACGAAGAAGGCGCCTGCCGGCCCAGTCGGGCGCGATCTCTTCGAGATGTCGCCACGAAGGCACGAAGCATTTCCCCCACAAGGTTGTTCTTCGTGTCTTCGTGGCAGACGACGGCGCGCGAACACGCTGCGCTAGTTCAGTGCGAACACGAACAGGTAGCTCGAGTTCTGCAGCTTGTCCCAGTTCACGGGATGCAGGTGCCGGCCGCTCGTCTGCACGGCGAGAAACTGCTTGGGGCCGATCGCGTAGGTGACCGGCGAGCCCTTGAGCGGCGTGCCGACGTTGAAGCGCCACAATTCCTCGAGCGTCTCGTCGTTGTAGGCGACGACCCAGCCGTCCTGCAGTGCCGTGAAGACCAGCCCGCCGGCCGTGTCGGTCGCGCCCGAGCGGATTTCGATGTCGGTAATCGCCTTGGCGATGACCTTGTGGTTGACGGCATCGAACGCCGTGAGCGCGCCGTAATACAGATCGCTGCTGAACTTGCGCGGCTCGCTGGTCTTCGAATCGACGCCGCCGTCCTTGGAGAGGACTCCCACGGCGGCGCCATTCTGCGAGAAGCAGCCCTCGGTCCCGACGCCGTAGGCGATGTTCTTGATCGGGTTGAACGCCAGCGGCTGGTGCGCGACGCCGCCTTGCCAGGTTGGACAGGTGCGTTTCTGGCCGTCGCCCCGAAGCGCGCGCGCCTCGGGATTGTAGCGCTGCACCTCGATCTTGGGACTGTACTCGAGCGGCTTGCCGGTCTTGGGATCGATGCCCTTGGTCCAGTTCAGATCGTTCACGTACTTTTCGGCCTTGATGAACTTGCCGTTGGTGCGATCGATCGTGTAGAAGAACCCGTTGCGTCCGTAGTGGCTGACGACCTTGCGCTTGACGCCGTCGATTGTGGTGTCGTACAGCATGTGGACGCCGACTTCGTCAAAGTCCCACGAGTCGTTGGGCGTGTACTGAAAATGCCAGGCGAGCTTGCCGGTCATGACGTCGAGCGCGACGACTGAATTGGTGTAGAGATTGTCGCCGGGCCGGAACTGCGGGTCGTAGATCGGATACGGATTGCCGGTGCCGACGATATACAGTTTGCTTTCGGGATCGTAGGATCCGGTCTGCCACAGGCCGCCGCCGCCCGTCTTCCAGGCATTGTGATCGTCGCGCCAGGTTTCACTGCCGGGATCGCCGGGCTTCGGCACCACGTACCAGCGCCACAACTCGTTGCCGGTCTTCACGTCGAGCGCACCGACCCAGCCGCGCGTGCCGGCATCGCCGGCGCCGTTCTGGATGATGACCCTGCCTTCGGCCACCAGCGGCGCGGCGGCAAACTTCTCCTGGCCGCCGAACTCGGTCTTGACCGCGATCTTCTTGTCCCACACGACCTCGCCGGTGTCGCGATTCATGGCGAGGACGCGGCCGTCCGGTGCGTTGGCGATCACCATGTCTTCCCAGAGCGCGATGCCGCGCGTCTGCGGGCGGTTGCCTTCGTGCTTGACGCCGGGGTCGGCCGTCCACACGAACTGGGCCCGGTTGGGATTGCGGATGTCGATCTTGTAGACCGTCCCCCACCCGTCGGTCGTATACATGAAGCCGTTGTCGATGAGCGGGTTGACTTCGTTTTCAGGACCGTTCTGCCCGACGTCCTGCATGCCGCCGAGCGCCAGCGCCCACACCATCCGCAGGTTCTTGACGTTGTCGCGGTTGATCTGCGTGAGCTTGGAATACCGCGTGGAACCGTAGTCGCCGTTCATCAACAGCCAGTTCTGCGGCTCGTTCATCGCATTGATCAGGCGGTCTCTGTTGACGGTGAGCGAGTAGCCGCCCTGGGCGAAGGTGATCGCCGAGGCCACGGACACGAGCGCGCAGGCAAGGACGGTCAGTTTCCGCGAGTGATGTGACATCGTTCGCTCCCCCTCAAAGAGCCGGTGAAAGAAACGCGTTCTACCGCCGAGCCCGCAGAGCTCGCCGAGAATCCCCCAGGTTTCTCTCTGCGGTCTCTCGGCGCTCTCGGCGGTCAACGTGGCTTCCTTCACGCGCTCTGTAGATATGCGGCTCGAATACTACATCACGGCAGGCTCCAGGCTACATATTCGGCGGGATGCTCTCGCGATCCGATCGCCACGACGACATACTGCTTGCCCTCGAACATGTAGGACATCGGCGCGCCGGTGGTGCCCGCGGGCAGCTCCGACTCCCACAGCACCTTGCCGGTCGCCTTGTCGTAGGCGCGGAACTTCCGGCCGCCGGCGCCCGGCGCCAGCGAAATCGGCATGCCCTGGGGCACCCGTCCCGGGTCGGCCATGATCGGATCACCCTCGCCCACAAACAGCAGCGTCCTGGTGACGAGCGGGGCGCTGCGGCCGGGATGGCCGAGCGGCGGCAGATTGAGGCCCTTGAGCAGCGGATGATCGCGAGGGCCGTCGCCGTTGGGCACCATCCACACCTGCTCACCTTTGTTGAGGTCGATGGCGGTGATTCGACCGTAGGGCGGCTTCAGCAACGGCAACCCCATCGGCGCGGG
>Ga0105248_10009672_pt1 | contig 10623 bp, 6 predicted proteins | sample KBSS34metaG_FD_81524 | JGI IMG/M metagenome (GOLD analysis project Ga0105248, IMG submission 81524) | Switchgrass rhizosphere microbial communities from Kellogg Biological Station, Michigan, USA - KBS S3-4 metaG | ecosystem: Host-associated > Plants > Roots > Rhizosphere > Soil | place... | reverse complement strand
GTTGTCTTCTGCATCGTCGCGATGTCGATGTTGAGCGACGTGGCAAATGCCTCGGTCGCCGGATCGCTCGGGTGGTCTACCGGCGTAGGCACGTCGAGGTTGCAACCGGCCAGAAGCAATGAGCAGAGGACGAGAATGGAACGACGCATGGGAGGAAAAGGAGGGAGGCGATGAGGAGGGAGAGAGCGTGCCGAGCGAACGTTCGTTAACGAATCCTCACGACGGAGAGCTTGACGCTCGACGGAAGCGCCTGGCCACCGGACGTCGTGGTGAGCAAGGCATCTTGGCCGTTCGGCACCGAGAAGCGCAAGAACGCCACGCCGTTTCCGACGAGGCTCGTCGACAGTGACGATCCGTCGACGTTGAGCAGCCGCGTGACGAGCGGGAACGGCGTCGAGGTGCCGGCCCCGGTAAGGATGCTACGCGCATTCCAGCTCTGCTGCTGAAAGCGGGGATCGACCGACGCCGCGTTGTCGTCGAGGAAAACCGAGATTGCCCAGTCGCGCAACAAGGTGTTCGGAGCCACGCCGAGCGCGCTGGCGAGATTGGTCATTCCACTCGTCTTGGCATTCGCGAGCTTGAACCACAGGCTGTTTTCGTTGCCCGGCACGACGTGGTCGGCGGCGAAGCGGAGGAAGTTCCAGATGGCGCCGCGCGTCTGCAGGTCGTCGTCGAACGCGTCGAAGCCCACCGGACCCTGCGTCTCGGTTCGCGCCAGGTAAAGCGCGTACCGCCGGAAATTGTTGATGCTGTACGTGGAGCACGCGGCGCTGACCGGCGGGTCGGAGAAAATGCTCGCGTCGAGGTTCGTCCGCGGCAAGCGTCCCGACGAGCGATAGAAGCTCAGCTCCTCGGCGATGTGGGACATTCCTTCATCGAGCCAACGCTCCTCGAACGCCGCGCCGACCGAGTTCACGTACAAGCGACGCGAGGCGTTGATGAGGTGCTGGTACTCGTGCGCGACCGTCCCGTTGGTCAGCGTCGTGACGAGAGACTTCGATCGCTTGTTGCCGTTGACGACGCCGGCCGTATCCGGCACGAGGAGATAGAACATCTCGCCGACGTTGCTCCCGTCGCAGGGGCCGGGCGCCGCCGTTTTCGGATAGAGATCGCGGGCGTAGAAAAAGCCGAGCGTCACGGTGGATGACTGCGCCGGCGTCAGCTCGTTCACCGCTTGGGTGAAGAACATGATGACGTGGCCGTTGTTGTCGATGTCGCTCGGCGACCCGAACGCCGCGCGGTCGGCCGGATCCACCAGCGTGTCGAACGTGACGCCGATCGAGCGGTACTCATCGGCGGTGAAGCCACCGGCCGGGTTTCCCGTGTCGGCGACGACGATGGCCTTGTCGGTCACCGCCATCACCCGTCCGGTGCGCATGGTCGGATTGTCGCAGTAGTCGATCGCGTTGACGTTGAGCTTGAGCAGATCGCCGACCGCGGGCGTGGCGACCGTGGTGGACGTCGCCTCCAAGCTCCGCAACGCCGGCCGGCCCGTGCCGAAACTTCCAAACCGACGGGCGGCCTCCGTTCGCTCGCGCGCCCGCAGCCCTGCCTCGAACAGATCGTTCGGCACGATGGTCGGAGCGGGGGCGCGCGGCAGGATGTTCGCCCGCGGAATCAGATTCGGAGACGGCAATGGCACCGACACGAGACCGAGCCCGCGCACCTCGACATTGGTCGTCGCACTCGGCACACCGGAGTCGTAGAACGGAATCAGCGCGTATTCGGCGTTCGACGTCGTACCGTGAACGCAGAAGCCCTGGCCGGAAACATCGGTGAGCACCTGGCCCACACTCATTTCCACCGGCGTGGCAGCCGCGGTGCAGATCGACTGACCGGCGGCGAGCACGGTGACGAGCACGCTGTCCGACCTGCCGCCCGCGTTGGCGACGATGTACGTCCCCGCGCCGCGGCGGACGACGCGAACCAATCCCGCCGCGTCGACCGTGACGAGCGTCGGATCACGCGATACCAGCGTCGGCGCGGGTGACGCGGAATTGCCAAACGCGTCGAGGCTCTTCGCGGAAACGCGAACCGTGTCCACGTTGACGAGTAGCCGCGGATTCTGCGGCGTCATCGCGATGTTGGTGACCGGTCCGGCGACGCCGGTTGCGGTGAACCTCACCGAGTTCGCGACGCCATCGACGTTCGCCGTGACCTCGTTTATTCCAATGATCGTCCCGAGCATCCATGTGGCCGTGGCTTGGCCCTTGGCGTCCGTCACAGCGACGCGCGGCATCGTCACCCCGTTGCCGAGCGTGACGGCGAGCGCGACGCTGGTGCCCGCCACAGGGCGGCCCGCGGCGTCGGTGACCTTGACGACGATACCACCAGGCACCGGCATGCCGACCTGAGCCGAGCCAGTCTGGCCGCTCACCGGGTCGATGCGGGCAGGTGGGCCGGCACTTGGGCTCGTCGAGTCATGGCTACACGCGGCGATGGCCGTCGCGGCCGCGAGCGGCAGCCAACTTCGAACAGAAAAAATGCGATTCACGACCGTGGAGGAGAGTTCGCGTTCGGGGTCGATACCGTTACCCCGTCGCGCGTAGCTGTTCCGCTATCAATCCAGGTGAAAACAAGACGTTCCCTACATGCCCCCGCAACGGTCCCGCCTACCCCGTCGGCCGTCAGCGGCCGGCCGCAAGCTCGCGACTGGCAACGCGGGCGCATTCGGCAAGCACAGTGGCCCCGACGAAGAGACTCTCCTCCGCCGGGTAGAAAACGGGCGAGTGCGCCGGAATTACCGGCCCTCCCGTCTCACGCGCACCGATGCGCAGAAAGCACCCCGGAATGCGCTCCATGTAGTGCGCAAAATCTTCACCCGCGAGATTGAGAAAACCGAGCGGCACGACGTTGGATTCTCCGACGATGTCGCTCGCCGCCTCACGCGCCCATTTCGTGGGTCCCCGCCCGGATGGATTCACGATCGGAGGCGTCCCGCGGTCGACGCTGACTTTCGCTTCGACGCCATAACCGGACGCGACCTCACGTGACATGCGTTCGACCTCGGCCAACATCAAGGCGCGAGATTGCGGCTCGACCGCGCGCACCGTGCCCGATAGTCTCGCTCGATCGGGAATTACATTCGGCGCCGATCCGGCCTGCACCGTCCCGATGCTCACGACACCGGGCGTCGCCGGATTCAAGCGACGCGCGACAATCGTTTGCAGCGCGGTGACAATCGCGGCGAGAGCGACGATCGGATCTCGCGCCTCGTGCGGACGCGCCGCGTGCGCACCCACGCCAACGAGCTCGATCTCGAACGTGTCCGCTGATGCGGCGAGCGGTCCCTCGTCGGCAACGACCTGGCCGACGTCGAAACGCCGGTCGACGTGACCCCCGAAGATCGCCGCGACGCCATCCAGCGCGCCGCTCTCGAGAATGGCGAGTGCGCCCTTCCCCACTTCCTCCGCCGGTTGAAGCACGACGAGCACGTCTCCGTCCGCCGGCTCCGCCGCCAGCAGCGCCGCTGCGCCCACAGCCCACGACGCATGCACGTCATGTCCGCAGGCGTGCATCACGTTCGGCACGACGGACGCAAAGGGGAGACCCGTCGCTTCCTGAATCGGAAGCGCGTCGATGTCGCCGCGCACGGCGACGACCGGCGCCGAGGCGTTGCGCCCGCGAACGCGACCAATCAGCCCGGTCTCGCCGACGCGACGAACGTCGTCGATCCCCAATTCGCGCAGTGCCTCTTCCAGCGAACGGGCTGTGTACACCTCATTGAAGGCGAGCTCCGGCCGCCGATGCAGCTCGCGGCGCAGCGTCACCAGACGCGTGCGGATCTCCGCCGGAACGCGATCGATCACGGCCGCACTGGTCGTCATCGATCGAGCGTCAGGTGTTGGCGAGGCGTCCGCGTCATCAGATAGTAGGCTTGCGCCTCGCCCTCTTCGGCGAGAATCGCGTCGATCGTGTAGCCGTGATCGAGACCCCAGCGAATCGCGTGGCGCACCAGGGTTCTCCAACGAAGCGCCCGCTGTGGATCCTCGAGCAACATCGTCTCGCCGTCGCGGGGAACGGCCACACGAATGCAGTACGGCAGGATCGACGCATCGCCGACGTCGCGAATCCACTCGTCGGTCGCGATCGGCGCTTCGCGGCAATCCGACGACGCGAGCGCGCGCTGCGCTTCAGCAAGCCGGCCCGCGGTGTCGCCGTCGTCGGTCGACCAGGCGACGACGAGACGATCCGTCGGCAGACCGCCGTGCAACGCGCTCTCGGTGACGCCGTACATGTTCTCGGCGTATTCGGCGACGCGCACACCAAGCCGGTTGAAGTTGATGTGCGCGTTGCGCGCAATGAGCGGATCGAACGTCCAGTAGATCACTTCACCGCCCATCGCGCGAACCATGTCGCGCTGGAATTCCTTGAGCTTTCGGCCCAAACCGAGGTTGCGGCCGTCCGGTCGCACCGCGAGCATGTCCGACCAGTGGACGATACGGCCGCCCTCGACGCCGGTCAGACCGAAGACGAATCCGATGAGTGTACCGGCGCGATCGAAGGCACCGGCGGTCACGCCGCCGATGCGTTGCGCGACTTTGAGGATGCTCGCCGGCACGAGATCGGTAAACGATTCGCCCCAGATGTCGATCTGGAGGTCGACGCACGCGCGCAGCTCGTCGTGGGTCGAGACCGCTCGTATCTCGATCGTTCCCGGCTGCATCGGCAACGCGGCCGGACGGTTTGGAGTTTGTGGAATCGCTCGGCTACCAGGGGTTGGTGGCTGCGCTCAGTCCCACGTACCAGAGTCGTCCAGCACCCGGCTCGTAGTACTTGTTCGCCGCGGCATTTACGGCAACGGAGCTGATGTACTTTCGATCGAAGGCGTTCTGCACGCCGAACACCGGCGAAAGCCACGGCTTGCCGAAGGACGCGATGCCGCCGACGCGCGCGTTGACGATCGCGAAGCTCGGCGCCGCCGCCGCGTTCGCGTCGTTCACAAAGACCTGGCTCTTCGCCACGACTTCGCCCGACACATAGGCTCGCGGCAAGTGCCACGTGGCGATTGTTTGAAGCTGATTCTCCGGAATTCCGGGGATGGCGTTGCCCGCGAACTGAACGCCGGCATTCACGAAGTCGCGAAAGTGGAAGTTCGAGCGCGTGTAGACGGCGGTCGTCGTCACGGGGCCAAAGTCGGTGCTGAGCGAGAGCTCCGCGCCGCGGCGTCGTGTACGTCCGGCGTTGCGATAGTAGGTGCGGCCGCCGGGCAGGCCGAACGGAACGAGCTCGTCACGCACTTCGATATCGAACAACGCAACGTCGTACTGCAGTCGACTCGCGGCGAGACCTTTTGCTCCCACCTCGTACGTCGTCGAAAACTGCGGCTTGAGGTCCGGGTTGATGCCCGCGGTACCGTCGGCATGATTGCCGAGCTCTGTCGTCGTCGGCGTCTCGAAGGCGGATCCGACGTTGGCGTACACCGAGTGGACGGGTGACAAGCGCGCCGCGAGACCGAGCATCGGGCTCGCTGCGTTCATCGTTCGCGTTCCCGAATCGTTGCGGCCGTCGCCGAGGTAGTGATCCCGAAGCTCGAAACGAACGCGGTCGGCTCGCAGGCCCAGCATCGCGCGGAAACGGCCGACCTCGACTTCGTCGCGCACGTACGGCCCGATGTTCGAGACGAGCTCCGATTGATCGAGCGAGATGTTTCCTTTTTCACTCGCCAATGACGGACATGTCGCATTCGCGGTTGCAACCGCGTTGCAGTTCGCCCAGTTCTTTCGTGCGTCGTCGAGCCACTGTGCGTCGGCGCCCACGCTGAACCGGTTCGACACTGAACCGACGGACCACGGCACCGTAAGTCGCAAGGCCGCGCCGCTCTGTCGCCGATCGACGCCGACCACGGCGAAGGTCAGCGGGTTGTAGAGGGTGCGTGTTCCGCCGTACCCCTGAACGAAGAACTCGCCGCTGCCCATGAAATGGTGGGTCGCCGACAATCCGAGTTGTACCTGATGTACGGTCTTACGCGCTTTCTTGGAAACGGAGGGCGCGTCAGCCTGCCATGGCGCGCTGTCCGCCTGCGCCTTCGTGATCGCGCCGGGATTCTCGGCGAGCGGCATGTCGAGACCCATTCCTACGAGCGCCATGTCCACGTTGCCGACCGTGCGCGTGGCGCGAAAGAAGGCATTCGTGAGCTGTTGATGAGCGTAGTCGCGATAGCCGGTGCTCTTCGTGCGGCCGATGTTGCCCTCGAGACCGAACCCTCCCGGGCTTCCGCCGATGAGTGCCGTGTACCGCTGAAGACCAGCGGCACCGTTGAAGGAACGTGCCTGAACGGCGAATGGCGCATCGGGGGGATCGATCGAGCGGAGGTCGATGACCCCGCCTGAGGCGTTACCGTAGAGCGCGGCCGACGCGCCCCGAATGACCTCGACCCGGCCCACCGATTCGAGGTCGAGGTAGTCGATCGGCGTCTGGCCGTCGGGCAACGTCAGCGGCATGCCGTCCCGGAGGATACGAATGCTCCGCGCACCGAACTGTGAGCGGGCACCGAAGCCGCGGATCGACACGCGCGTGTCCTGCGACGGATTGGTTCGGTTTGCGATCGTGATGCCGGGAAGCAACGCCAGCGACTGCTCGACGAGCGTGTGCGTCAGCCCCGGAACGAGCGAGTCCGGCCGCGTGGTGCTGATGGCAAAGGGGAGGTCGAGCGGCGAGCGTCCCGCGTCTCGCGTGACCGTGACGACCGGTGGCAAACGGCGCGGCAATGTATCCTGCGCGGCGAGCGGCAGCGCCGTCGAAATGACGGCGGCGATGCCCGCAAGCCTGGAAAAAGGCGCAATCACAGACTCGATCCCGGTGAGAACCGCCTCAATGTATCCCCCGGTCCGCAGGGTTACGAGGACGGCGGTGTAAAACTCATGACGTCGACCGACTCGATCCCGATGCTTTGTTGACATAGGGGTGGCGCGATTGTATACCTATGTCACCAAGGGATACCGAGGGCATCCGCATGGCTGGCTCCGACCTGTTCACCGGCACACTCGACCTGCTCATCCTGAAGGCGGTCAGTTGGGGGCCGCGCCACGGCTACGCGATCGGCCGTTGGATTCGCGACACGACGTCCGAGGACGTGATCGTCCAGGAGGGCGTCCTGTACCCCGCCCTGCACCGGCTCGGCCGGCGCGGGTGGCTGGCCGAGCAGTGGGGCGTGACCGACACGGGCCGCGAGGCGAAGTACTACTCGCTCACAAGCGACGGTCGCGGACAGCTCCGCGCAGAGACGAAGCGGTGGTCTCGGTTCTCGTCCGCCGTCAGCAAGGCGCTCACCTCGTCACCGGCATAGGGAGGAGGAACGATGCGACGAATCATCCGCCGATCCGATCTGCGCGACGACAGCGCCCGCGACGTCAGCGACGAGTTGCGCTTTCACCTCGAGATGCGCACACAGGAATTCATCGAGCGCGGCATGTCCCCGGAGGACGCCCGTCGCGCCGCGGCGCGCGCGTTCGGCGACATGGGCGCGATCGATGCCGCACTGCGGCACGAAAGCGTGTTGCGCGATCGTTATCGCGCGCGCCGTGATCGGCTGCACGAGATGGTCGCCGACATTCGCTTCGCGCTCCGTACGCTGCGCAAGAACGCCGGCTTCACCGCCGCCACCCTGGCCACCCTCGCTCTCGGCATCGGGGCCGCGACCGCGGTGTTCACGGTCGTCAACGGCGTGCTGCTCCGCCCACTGCCGTACCGCGATCCGTCGCGGCTGCTGATGGTGTGGATGTCGTCCAAGCAGTACGGCGAAGAGCTGCCGCTCTCGTCGGGCTTCTACTCGGATCTCGCCGCCGGAACAACCGCGATGGCGCAAACGGCCGCGTTTCGTTCCTGGCGCTACACGTTTGCGCCGTCGAACGCGAGTGACGCGGAGCAAGTGGAAGGCGCGCGCGTCACACCGAGCTTCTTCGACGTGCTCGGCATTCGACCGGCCATCGGTCGGCCCTTCAACGAGGCGGACGCCGCGGTCGGTGCGCCACCCGTCGTGATTCTTAGCGATGCGCTGTGGCGGCGGGCGGCCGGCGGAGATCGCGCGGTCGTCGGCCGGCAGCTCGAGATGAGCGGCCAGCGGTTCACGGTGATCGGCGTGATGCCGCCGGGTTTTTCCTTTCCGCGTGGCGCCGAGCTGCCTGCCGGTTTGGCCTTCGGCGCCCGCACGCAGCTGTGGACGCCGATGGGGTTCACCGAGAAAGACCGCCAGTCGTACGCGACGCAAAACATGGCCGCGATCGCGCGTCTGCGTCCCGGCGCGAGCGCGCCGCAGTTTCACACGACGATCACCTCCATTCTCGAGCGCTGGAGACTCGCCGTCGCGCCCAAGCTCGACTTGCATTATTCCGTCGCGACCCTGATCGAGCAGGCGGGCGAGCACGTCCGCCGCGGGCTTCTCTTTCTGCTCGCGGCCGTCGGCTTGCTGCTGTGCATTGCGTGGGCAAACGTGACGAGCCTGCTCGTCGCGCGCACGACGCGCCGCCGCCGCGAATTCGCCGTGCGCGCGGCGCTTGGAGCCGGACGCGCGCGGATCGCGGCCCAGCTGGTGACTGAAAACGTCATTCTGGCGTTGGCCGGCTCGATGCTCGGGCTCGCGATATCGATCTGGGCCACGCGGGCGATGCTCGCGCTCGTGCCAGGGTCGATGCCCCGCGCCGACGACATCGCGATCGATTGGCGCGTGATGCTCGCCGTCTCGGCCGCGGCACTCGTCGCGGGGATTGCGTTCGGGCTTGCCGCCTCGACGCAGGCAGGGTTCGCCCACGTCGCCTCGAGCTTACGCGACGGAACGCGTTCCGCCACGGGACGACACTCGACCTTCGGCCGCCGCGCGCTGGTCGTCGCTGAAGTCGCTCTTTCGCTGATGCTGTTGATCGGCGCGTCGCTCCTCACGGTGAGCTTCGCACGACTCCAACGTGTCGAACCTGGCTTCGATCCGTCGCACGTCATGACGGCCGCGGTTGGGCTTCCGGTGCCGGGCGAGTTCAATCCAAAACGCGACGGCGCCGAGTGGGCGCGATTCTTCCGCGGGTTGCAGGATCGTCTCTCGCAGAGTCCGGGCGTCGAGGCGGCGGGCGGCGTGAGCGCGCTTCCGCTGGCCGACGCCGTCGAATCGGGAAGCACGTCGACGATCGGCGAGCCGCCGCCGATTCCGGGGAAAGCGCACTTCACGGAATACCTCGTCACCGAAGGCGACTATTTCCGTGCGATGCGCATCTCGTTGTTGGGCGGGCGCACGTTCAACGGGACCGACGTCGCCGGAAGCCAGCCGGTTGTCATCGTCAACCGTGAGTACGCGCGCAAATATCTCGGTGGTACGGCGACGGCGCTGACGCACCAGATCCGTGTCTTCTCGGACTTTTCGGGCGGCCGGGATGCCCGTTCGGTCGTCGGCGTCGTGGACAACGTTCAAAGCGGCGCGCTCGACGGACCGGTGCAGCCGCAGGTCTACTTGCCGGAGCAGCAAATGAACTATCCGGGTCTCGCTGTCGTCGTGCGGACCCGCGACGATCCGACAGCCGCGCTGACGCTGGTCAGGCAGCAAATGAAGGAGACGGATCCTCGAGCCGCGCTCGACCATCCACGCACGATGCAGCGTGTGTTCGACGAATCGCTCGCCCGACAGCGGTTCAGCATGACGCTCATCACCGTGTTCGCCGTCGCCGCGCTCGTTCTGGCGATGATCGGCCTCTATGGCGTCATCTCGCTGATGGTCAACAACCGGCGGCGCGAAATCGGCGTGCGCATGGCGCTCGGAGCGCGGACCGCCGATGTGCTCCGCATGATTCTCGCGGAGGGCGCGATGATCGCGGCAGTCGGCGTGGCCGTTGGACTCGTCGGAGCGTTCGCCCTGAGCCGTCTGGTGTCGACCCTGCTCTACGGCGTGAGTCCGACGAGCGTCGCGATCTACACCAGCGCCGCGCTACTCACGGTCCTCGTGACAACCGCCGCCACCCTCGCCCCCGCCCGCCGCGCCACCCGCGTGGACCCCACCGTTGCCCTCCGTAGCGATTAACCCCGAATGGGGTCAGACTCCGTTTTTTGAACGGGGTCAGACTCCATTCAAAAAACGGAGTCTGAACCTCGTTAAGTGCTGCTAGACGAAGATTAGCGAACCAAAATCGCTGCGATGGGGTCAGACTCCATTTTTTAAATGGGGTCAGACTCCATTTAGAAAATGGAGTCTGACCCCATTCCGCTAACGAGAAGGGCTATTTGTCCTGGCCGGCGCCGGCGACCTTGTCGTTCCACCACCAGAGGTGCGCAATCTGGCGCTGACGTGGCCAGACCTCGGCCATCGTATTCGCGTCGTACATCCGGCCGTTCTTCATGACGTACTTGATCGTGTTCGTGTTCTTGATGTCGTCGAGCGGATTCTTGTCGAGCACCTGAAGGTCGGCGAGCTTGCCGGCTTCGAGCGACCCGAGGTCCTTCTCGTGGCCGATCGCTTCGGCGCCGAAAATCGTGGCGACGCGGAGAACGTCGTGCTTCGGCATCCCACCGGACGCGATGTTCCAGATCTCCCACTGAGCACCCAGTCCCTGCAACTGGCCGTGGCTTCCCATGCCGACGTGGCCGCCCGCGGCGACAACCTTCGCCGCCTGCTCGGCGAACAATGAGAACGACCACTGCGACGGT
>Ga0105248_10009670_pt1 | contig 10623 bp, 4 predicted proteins | sample KBSS34metaG_FD_81524 | JGI IMG/M metagenome (GOLD analysis project Ga0105248, IMG submission 81524) | Switchgrass rhizosphere microbial communities from Kellogg Biological Station, Michigan, USA - KBS S3-4 metaG | ecosystem: Host-associated > Plants > Roots > Rhizosphere > Soil | place... | reverse complement strand
GAAACGGTCGCCACACTACTGTCCACCGTTCCGTCATTGGCTTTATAGGTGAAACTGTCGGATCCGTTGTAATTAGCTGCCGGCGTATAAGTGAATGACCCATTCGCGTTAAGTGTCAAACTGCCATGCGCTGGTCCACTCACCTGAATTGCGGTCAATGAGTCGGCGTCGACATCAGTATCATTCGTAAGCACCCCTGCGACGGGAACTGTAAGTGGGGTGTCTTCGTTGGTGTTGTAACTATCGTTTACCGCAACCGGCGCATCGTTCACCGAATCGACTGTCAAGGAAACGGTCGTCACATTACCATCCACCGTTCCATCATTGGCTTTATACGTGAAACTGTCAGGTCCGTTGTAATTGGCCGTTGGAGTGTAAGTGAATGAGCCATTCGCGTTGAGTGTCAAACTGCCATGCGCTGGACCACTCACCTGAATTGCGGTTAGTACGTCGCCATCGACGTCTGTGTCATTGCTCAGCACGCCAGCAGCTGGAACTGTAAGTGCTGTGTCTTCGTTTGTGCTGTAACTATCATTTGCTCCTACCGGAGCATCATTCACTGCATTCACCGTCAGTGAAACGGTCACCACATTACTGTCCACCGTTCCATCATTAGCTTTATAGGTGAAACTGTCAGATCCGTTGTAATTGGCTGCCGGCGTATAAGTGAATGAGCCATTAGCGTTGAGCGTCAAACTGCCATGCGCTGGTCCACTCACCTGAATTGCGGTCAGCGCGTTGCCGTCGACGTCAGTATCGTTACTTAGCACACCCGCCACGGGAACTGATAGGGCAGTATCCTCGTTGGTGCTGTAGCTATCATTGGCGGCTACAGGTGCATCGTTCACCGCATTAACTGTCAGCAAAACGGTCGCCACATTGCTATCCACCGTTCCATCGTTAGCTTTGTAGGTGAAACTGTCAGGCCCGTTGTAATTGGCTGCGGGTGTGTAAGTGAATGAACCATTCGCATTGAGCGTTAGACTGCCGTGTGCTGGTCCACTCACCTGAATGGCAGTCAACGAGTTATTGTCGCCGTCAGTATCATTCGCAAGCACACCAGCCACTGGAACTGTCAGGGCCGTGTCCTCATTAGTGCTGTAGCTATCGTTGGCTGCCACAGGCGCCTGATTGCTTTGACTCACTATCAAATTGAAATTCGTGCTCCGCGTTATATTTCCCGCCGCCGCAACTGCAGTGATCGGGTAAGTTCCAAGCGGAGTAGAGTTGGAAGCGTTTATGGTCAGAGTTGTTGAGCAGGTGGGCGTACAACTCGCCTGCGAGAAACTTGGAGTCGCGTTTGCAGGCAGTCCAGAAACTGAGAAGGAAACTGCCGTTGCCGGGCTTGATATCACCGTGGCGGTAATATTCGTTTGACCCGAAGCGCCTTGAGTAGCGGAGACATCTCCAGAATTCGAGAGCGAGAAATCGAAGGAGGTGAAAGAGCTCACGCCATTTGCTGTGGCAAACCAAATGTTTCCGAACTGATCCTCGGCCATATCCATGACGATGTCTGATACAAGGCCACTGTTTTTGGTAGTGAACGTTTGCCACTGTCCGGCTGTATTTAAACGAGCGACACCTGCCCGTGAGGCAAACCACACATCGCCATTGCTGGCAACCAGTATGTCAGTAACACGCGGACGTGGTAACAGAGGCGCTTTATAGACCACCGTTGTCGCAGGATTTCCGCCGATGTAGCGGACGACACCGGACTTCTCCGGTGCATAAGCGACATTCATGGGATGAACAGCCGCCCACACGTCTCCATTGGGAGCAGTTACAAGCGCCGAAGCATAAGTGGCCTGGGCCAGTCCGGCAGCTCCTCCGGGAACGGGCACGTTGATCCACGTCGAACCATTCCATTTCCAAATACCTTGTCCGCCACTGAAACCAACCCACATGTTGCCCGCAGAGTCGCGAGTGATAGATTGGTTATCCGTGTTTGGTAGGCCAGCTGTGGTAACCGTCCAGGTCCCCGACGTGCTTCGCTTCGCTATACCCTCACCCCAACGACTCGTCACCCATAATGTTCCAGACGAGTCATAGGCCATCTTGCCCCAGCGTTCAGTCGTGGTTGACTTCACCGACTGCCACTGCCAGGGGAATGCACCCGCTGCATTTCTGAACCACATTCCGACACTCGAGAACCACATGCCGCCCGAAGGATCCGCGGTTATGTCATAGATTCCACGCGAAAATATATTCAGGCCCCCGCTGGGGATGAATGAAGTCCAGGCACCGTTCTTGAATCGCGCGGCACCTTTCAATGTGCCCACCCATACCTCGTCGCCATTGGCATAGACTGTGGTCGTCTGGTCCCATGGGAGATTAGGGGAATTGTAAGAGGTCCAACCATTATTATTTGCAGTACTGTCTTGAACAGTAAGCGCCATCGAGAGGTTGCCTCGAAAGTTGTCCGGGTTTGTGACTACAACGTCGTATACGTCCACCGGTAAATCCGCTGGCACTGTTGCCGTCAAAACGGTTGAGCTCTGCCGGACAACGTTCGAAAGTGGGTGAGTTCCGAGTTGGACCGTCACGCCATCCTGGAAGTTCACACCATTTATCGTGATGTCTGTTTGGGAGCCGAAAGGAATCTTTCGCGGCGACACCGACGTGAGATCAGGCATACCGTCAGAGTCGAGATGCTGGTAAGGAACTTCCCAGTAGCTATACGCAGTTTCAAATGATGCCTGTTGACCCACCGAAAGATAATTCGCCCGATACGTTGTGATTCCGGCAGTATTGTTATCAATCCAGGCATCGGTATGATTATGATTCTGTCCTTTGACCCAAATCCCGCTGGTTGGATATGGATTCGAGATGACGCCTGCGGCTGATATTAGGAAGGGCTGACTGAGGGCATAGCTACTGCTCGACGTACGCACAATGGCTCGGACAAACTTGAGTCCTGATACGGGAACACCAAGTGACGCTATATCCAAACTTGCGGTAGATACACCCGATTCAATTTTTACGGCCTTATTCGCACCCAGTGTTGATACGCTTTGAGTGAAAGTCCCACCGCTGTTGTACTGACCGGCCCGAACCCACAAGACGTCCGACGATTGACCCAAATTTATCGTAATAGTGGTTCCACTCACGGAGATCGAATTCAAGACGGGACCATTGCTCGTGTAGAAGGCTCCGTTTCGCAGCGCATTTTTTACGGCAAACAGATCTACTGAAGGAACCAGAGAGGTATTCCACGCAAGATTGAAATTGCCCGGCGAAGTAAAGTGTGTGTCGTCAGAAGCGAAACCCCAGATGAGTGGCCTACCCGCGGTATACAAGGTATTGAGCACCGTATCCCACATCTGATCTCTGAAGGGTGAGGCTGACGGTATTTCATTCGAGTGAAAGACTTCCATACCTGTGAGACCGAACAAGTTGGAAACCCGGTCCGCTGCATCTGGATGCGCGTACACAGCCAGGCCCCCCGTGCCGTCGACTACGCATGAATGCAATGGGTCGTTTACCCAATTGACCGTATCTTGCATGGTCCCATCCGACACCGTTGGGTGTTTTCCGGTGACCATTAACATCGCCATGTGGCCTATGTACGCTGAGACCGGCTCACCAATGTAGACGCGACCTACTTCCTCCACCCCGCGAGCGGGGAGGCTTGACGGCGTCTGGGGCATAGCAAGCGCAGGCAGGAAGTTCAAAGACATTGGCTCCCACTTCAGTTCATCGTTGAGCCAGCTATAGGTCCCAAAAGACTGTGCCACTCCCATTGCCGTCCGGCGCTGGGGGACACGAGTTTCCTGACGTTTTGGCAATTGCGATTTCGCATCACGCGAACCTGAACTGGCGGGTTTCTTCCCCTCGCGGAAAAGACTGGCCCAAAAGCCTTGCGCATGTGCCCCTGCGGTTGTAACAAGCACCGCGAGAATTATCATTAGGAGCATGCGTTGGACGTGCGTTTGTTTACGAAACGAACTGCTACGGACAGGAGACGAATTAAACTTCGTTCTGCTCATGGAGACCTCTCTTGCTTTTTTGGAAGGGAAATTACTAGTCAGAAACAGATTGATGATCACCTTGCAATAGGAAGGGCTTGATTCGACTGCGCCCTATTACAAGCAATGTTGGGTAATCTCGATTTCTACGGATCATAAAACGTTTTTCAAACTAAACTATTTGACGTGAGCGTCGGATAAGGAGGTTATCCAGCGCACTCTCATTTTTTTGCCTAAGCCGGACCGGAGAGTTTTGTTGACAACCAGGGAACAGTGGGATTGCGAGTCGTTCTCTCCGTCCATTGGCTCCGGAAGACTACAAATCCGAACAAAAAGCCGAAGCCGTATGCCAGGTGTATTGTCGCGAACACTATAGGAAGTAAGAGCGGGAGGCTCGGACGCTTCCTCAATGCCGTAAGCACTGAGGCAGTAAGATTGCAGACAAGATAGCTGGCAATAAGAAGACCCAAGCTCCACCGCGCGATAGAGGTGAAGGGCGTCATGACCAGACCCAGCAGCAACGCGGCAGCGAACATCGGCGGAACAAACTGACGCGCACGCATCTGCTTAGGCTGCTTCTGCAGAACTCTTATTTTGAAATACCCGTATTGGAAGTACTGCCTCCAAAGCGAGCGGACGGAACCACGACTGAAGTAACGGGATCGCACATCTGCTGCTAATAACAATTTTGCTCCCAAAGAGCGTAAGCGGTAGTTGTAATCATCGTCCTGATTGCGCACCAGGTCCTCATCGTATGGTCCAGCACGTTCAATGATTGAGCGAGTGTAAGCCGGAAAAGGAATGGTATCGGGTGTATCGTTCGTGCTTTTCGAGGTGCGGAAACCCGAATTGCCAACCCCAAAAGGTGAACCCATGGCTATTGCGATTGTTTCGGCAGTGGGCGTTTCGCCGATGGTCTCAAGCGGGCCTCCGACGCCGTCAAATCCATCTTCCACAAGATGTCTGACACAGCAGGAAACGTAATCTCTTTCGATTTCGCAGTGTCCGTCAATACGAATAATGATTTCGCCGCTCGCCTTCGGAATGGCGGCGTTCAGCCCTGTCGAAACGATTCGTCCTGGGTTATCGATCAGTCGGAGCAGTTGCGGGCTTTGTCGACGAATGGTGTTTAAGATCTCTCTCGTGCCATCGTCCGACATTCCATCGGCGACAATGATTTCCATCCGGTCCAGCGGGTAGTCCTGAAACAGCACCGCTCTCAGGCAGCGGGCCATATATGTCGCTTCATTGCGGACAGGTAAGACGAGGCTTACAAATGGTAACGTTTTGTTTGTTGGGTTCATCGTTAACTCTAATGGTTAGGTGATACGGTTTCTTTTAACTAGGAAGTCACACGTCTAGTCTTAAATCATTCGCGGAATGATTTAATGCTCGCGGTCTCGATCGTTTAATGCTTTGAGAGTAGGAAGTGAAACTTCTGAGCTAAAACTCGCGTGAACTAGTCAGACTCAATTTAGATGAAAGGCGCGCATCCACATTTCCAACGAAAGTATCCTGAACAGCCCCAGGTGCGATTCTGTGTTTGCGGCGCTCGATTGTGCTGAGCGATACCAACCTCGCAAGGCCTCAACATCGACGTACCTGCGACAGCGTAGATCGCTTGCGAGCAATTCGCTCACATGACTACGTAGAGACTGAGAAAGCCAGAGGCGATCTGGTGCTGCAAATCCCAATTTCGTTTTTCGCAATCTGATGCTGTCTGGCAACAGTCCGTTCATGGACTCTCGTACAGCAAATTTACTCCATCCCTTATGAACCTTGAGATGGTCTGGAAGTGACAAGCCATACTGCACCAACCTATGGTCGAGTAGTGGAACGCGAGCCTCGAGCGAGAACGCCATTGAGGAACGATCCTCCATCCTTAGGAGTTGCGGTAGCGTGTCGAGGAGAATGTCATCGACCTGAATGCGCTGCATGATTGTTCCGTGCCCGTTGCCGTTACTCGTGTTGGCGGCGTTTCGCCACCAGCGAGTTGCCGGCGTACTCTCGGAGGAAGTAGCGTTGTCCCATTCTGTTCGCACGACTGATTTCAATGCCGAGTCGACTTGTAATAACGCACGGACTCTCTGGGGCAGGTAACGGTATCCATTTCGCACGTCAAGAACATAGCGGTCTCCTTGTCTGAGGGTTGAACCGACCTCACTCAGCATTCGGAGTACGCGACCCGAGCGCAACAGAGAGGCTAAATAGGCGTAACGGAACTTCGCATAGCCTCCGAACACTTCGTCACCTCCCTGGCCGTCGAGCAAAACCTTGACTCCTGACTCGCTGGCGGCGCGCATCACACGCCATTGCGCGTAATAGCTTAGCCCGCCAAATGGCATGTCCTGATGCCAAGCCATTCGTTCGAAGCTCGACCAAAAGTCCTCAGCTGTGGGAAACACAAGTTGAGACGTCGCGCCAGTAGAACGCGCTACGGCTAAAGCGTGTTCTCTCTCATCGATCTCTTCGTGGTCGTAACAAGACGTGAAAGTCTGGAGTTTGTCTCCAATTGCCGTCGCCGTTTCAGGTTCTTCCTGTGAGAGCTTGCCGATGAGTCCAACTACGGTTGATGAATCCAGGCCGCCGCTCAGGCAACTGCCGGCCCTTACGTCACTAATCAAATGCTTTCGCGTAGTGTCCAATAGGAGTTCCCTCAATTGCGCGATCATGTCGCAATCAGAGAGGCCACGTTCAGGTTGTGGCTTTAACCGCCAGTATTGGTCCATTTTCAATCGGCCAGTGCTCAGATTAAACGTCAGACTATGCGCGGCGGGTAGAGCTTTTACTTCCTTGAGAGTTGTACCCTCGCCGTAGTCGCAATTGCCATGGACCAGGAAACCGAGCACGGCATCGTCGGCAGGAGTAGGGTTAAGTCCGGGAAACGCGATCAGGGATTTCATTTCGGATGCGAATATGAGGTGTCCCTTTGTGACGGCGTAGTAGAAAGGTTTTATTCCAAGGCGATCACGAGCGCAAAATAGTTGTCCACGGCTGCTATCCCAGATGGCAAAAGCGAACATTCCTTCCAGGTGGGCCAAACAATCTTCACCCCAGTGCAGGTAAGCCCTCAGCAAAACCTCAGTGTCCGATTCGGTGGTGAAAACATACCCACGCGCGACCAGTTCAGCTCTAAGTTCGCGGAAGTTGTATATTTCGCCGTTGTAAGAAATCCACGCCGAACGATCCGGCGAAGACATCGGCTGACGTCCTCGCTCATTCAGATCAATGATAGCCAGGCGACGATGTCCCAACCCAACGCGCGCTGATTTGATCTGGGACTGGGAGGTGTGTTCCACAAAGCTGTGGCGAAAGCCGCCAATTTCTGGCCATCCCAACAAGAATCCTTCACCGTCGGGTCCACGGTGAGCCTGGAGATCATTCATACGTTGAAGGATCTCCAGGTCAACTCGTCCATCATTAAGACCGACTATGCCTACAATTCCGCACACGTTGAATGCTCCTAAGAAATGAAAGAGGCGTCCGGCCACCACATCGGCCGAAGGCAAATTACCTATTACCTACCAGGAATCAGCTAAAGGATTGGACGAACAGCAATGAGATAAGCTAATGGTCAAGTCCCAGTTTCGAGGGCTGGGAACTTTCAAACGCCTGTCCGTCGGAAATGGTCATTTGAGATCTTGATGTGCTCTTCGTCATCACTGACCGATAGATGTTTATTACGCGCTCGGCAATCAAACTCTCATCCAGATCTTGAACGGCCTCTCGTCCCTTTATCCTATGTCCACTAATCAGTATCCGCTTAAGAGAGGCTGCTATCGTATGAGGCTTATCATCCGAGCACACCTCGCACCCGACTATGCCGGATAGTCGTTCGGCTACATCGCCAACGTCTAAAGATACGACGGGTAAATTACAGGCCAGTGCTTCTTTAACGACGGTGGGAGATCCTTCTTGAATCGATGTCAAGACAAGGACGTCACACGCAGTCATCAGTAGCAGTATCTCTTCGTTGGACCGCTTCCATCCAACAATCAATCTGGTCGGAAGTGTTTCATTCAATATTTCAATGGAGCGGCGCGCCAGTGAGAGTCTCTTGACCGTCTCTTCAGGATTGCCTACAAACAGAACCAATCGCTCATCGGGTGGCAGACCCAGCCGGGCACGAGCCTCACCGGCGGTTATTTTCGGAATAAGATCAAAGTCGAGGCCCAACGGAATAATCGAAACCCTAACTGATGGCGGGACAAATTTACGTAGACGCTCAGAAACCGTTATCACTGCATCTGCGTTCCTGGCTACAACCTGACAGAGCTTTTGAAGAATCTGGCCCGCCCTGGTCGGATTCCCATCTGGCCCCTTTACTCCTTGAATATCACAGCCATGAAAAGTAACCACTAGCGGCAATCGCTTGGGCCAGGGAAGGAGCGCGCTCTGACCAAACTGTGCATGGATCAAATCGTACTTCCCTTCCTTGAGTGTTCTGCGCAAGCTGCGCCATGCTTTCACGTAGTTGATTGGTTTCCGCGCGCCTCGGAACGAAAAAACTTCGACGAAGATACCGGCGCGCCGCAAGAATTCCACTTGACGCACCAGATAAGGCGCATAGTGCGGATGCTCCGATGTGGGCCATTCACTTGTGAGCATCAGGACACGGATTTGTTCAACCATATGCAACTCCGCAAATGTTTACCGCCGGGCCAAGACAATCATCCGAGTCGCAACTTTCTTGAGTTGAACGCCCGGCTTTGGTTAGTTTGGAACGGACCCTTCTCAACCACTCCACCAAAGTAGGACAGAGGAGTGGCGTTGCGCAGTCTCGTGTTTATAAGCCTGTGCCTTATTGGCACGTTTGCTAGAGCTGCACCGCTCGCAAGAGCGTAAGCGAAGAAAAGCCAGTCTTGCTTGGACTGAATCCAATTCACGTTAAGGTTGATAATCAGGAGTGTTAAGAGCAGAACCAACGGAATTGCTCCATAGGTACCCTGCCGCGCTTTCCAGGCAGCTCGCAGACAGGCGATGAGTCCTATCAAAAAAGGCAGAGCGCCCAACAACCCGGTCGCAGTAAGGACCTCGAGCCAAAGATTATGCGCATCTCTCGACTGGTTTTCGCGGCCCTCCTCCGCGGTGCGTGTGGCCAACTTATATCGGTTGTTGATCGGTCCCCAACCTGCCAGAGGCTTTTCGATAAACATCTTCCAGGCCTCGGGATATATCTCCTCGCGCGCGGCCATGTTTCCATCTTCAATGGTCTTTTGGTAACGGTTCCAAATAGTACCGGTGTGGTACGAAGCCCAGATGAAAAAGAGAAGTACTGCGATTATTCCTGCGACGTTTCTTACCTTTTCTCGCAGGTCGCCGCGCTTCAAGGCAAATCCAATTATGCCGACGGCCAATGCTATGAGTGCCCCTCGAGATCCGGTGTAGACCAGGCAAATTCCCATGAGCGGAATAAGGCATAAATAAGCCAGACGGAACCTGAGCACTCGCTTCTCAGTTCCATAAACAAGTCCAATCAGAGCGACAATACCCAGCGCCAGATTGCCACCAACAATGTTAGGGTCCTGGCCCATGCCAGTCATACGTCCGGCATATGCTGAGTCTGAGCCAGCTTCAAGATAACCAAAGCGCAGTAGAGCAGCCATTAAGCTACAAGAGAGCACAAATAGGAGAAGGACGTTCCGAGCAATAATCGCATTTAGCATGAGGTTATATGCAGTCCAGAACAGCAAGAGCCCTTCGAGATAAATCAGAAACATCAGGATGAATTCAGATGGGTACTTGACGCCGGTAAGCAGACCTCGTGTGGTCCATATATAGATGTAAACCGCAAAGAGCCAGAAAGCCACTGGAGGTTGCCGAAAGCAAACCTTTGCCTGGGAGAGCGCAATCACCAGAAAGATGGCTCCCGTTAGAGTGTGGACCTCGACTGGAATCGTGCGATCGGGGTATTCGAGTGGAATCGAAAAGACGAACACATAGAACCCCCAACGCACCAAGGGGCTTACCGTTTGGTAACCAGCAGTCAACTTAATTGGTTCCTATTATGATTTGCGTTGCGCTTGCTCTTCACTCAGAAGTTCGCAAAGCTACGCGCGTAAGAACAAAGTGAATGGGCTGACGCTTCCGTAGTCTTCGGAAAAAGACGCCGGCAGTATCACGCTTTGGATCGAGCTCCGAAAAACGGATTCGGTCCCGTTTTGAGTTTGGTCGAGACTTGCGCATTGGGACTCCGCCAGGACCAGCGCCCGCCACGGAATTATCGGTAGACTGGTCAGGATGTCGCCATTTGCAGTAGCTGTATGACCGAATATGATTGCCTCCGATAACTGAGCTTGAAAGACCTGGGGAACATCCTCTGACCACTCCCGGTTCACTGCGGTTGAAAACAGCGTGAAGCGTGTAGCGCCCTCTGATAATAGTTTTGCAGTTGTGTGCGCGACGGCACCCGCTTCGACCCAGCCGAAACACCAGTTGGCTCCAGCCTTCAAAGACTCCAAAATTAGTCCCCCGCCCTGGCAATCCAGGTCCAACACGATGCGACCCTTTAGGCTTACTCCATTTTGATCGAGTGTTCTTAAAATAGAGTCCCAATCCTTACCTGGTCCCCTATTGTTTGAAGCCGTGGTAGATGAAGACTGCGAACGCAACCCATGTGGTTTTCCATTCTCACCGCTTTGTCCATGGTCCATCGAGG
>Ga0105248_10009669_pt1 | contig 10623 bp, 7 predicted proteins | sample KBSS34metaG_FD_81524 | JGI IMG/M metagenome (GOLD analysis project Ga0105248, IMG submission 81524) | Switchgrass rhizosphere microbial communities from Kellogg Biological Station, Michigan, USA - KBS S3-4 metaG | ecosystem: Host-associated > Plants > Roots > Rhizosphere > Soil | place... | reverse complement strand
CCGATCAGATCATCGAGATGGAAGGGATCGCTACCCGCAGCTTCGGTAATCCGATTGACGTTCCGTTCTTCCAGTGGCACCGCTGGTTCGACTGGAACATTCAGGTCGCGCCCGAACCGGACTATGTCAATGCCCGGTCGCCATCGGGAGATCCGCCCAATACTACCGGCTTTGCAGGACGGACACCGATCACCAAAAGCGGCTCCTTCGAGATCCAGGTGGACCCCGGGGTCGTGCTTCGTTCCGACCTGCAGGCAGTGTTCGAAAGCGGTTTCGGCGAAGGGGATATCGAGAACAATGACGGGCCCATGATGGCGACCGATTGGTGCTGGCCGGAGACTGGCATGTTCGTGTGGGCGGCAGGCCGCTTTGTGTACGATTGCAGCCGCGTCACCACGGATGCCAAACCCAAGATGCCGAGCATGATCAACCCGGCGAAAGCAATCGCCACGGCACGCTTTAAGGCTGCGCTTCTGCCGGGACAGGCACACGGGCTATCCGTACCGGTGATCCAATTCATGTTCTATAGCAACACGTCGGGCGGCTACATCAACTTCGACGCGATCAACGGTGAGGACTATGAATTCATCGTCGATCTGCCCCCCGCTCCCGTGCAGGAGATTCAGTTTCCCATTGCGCACACCGGCAAGATCCCTCATAACACCATTGTGATCCGGCCCCGGCTGTTGCGCGAGGTGATCCCTCTCGCTCGATCGGACGCAAAGGTGATCCAGCCAATTGTCGAGCCGATTTTCGGAGACGACCGCACCAAGCCTTTCCAGCAGGTGAAAGTGACCGTGCCGATGAAGAGCTTCAGTGGGAAGGCCGCCGGGTTTATCCTTTCGATGGGCTGGTTCGATCCGAATTTTGAGCAGGCCAGCAAAGTGAAAGAGTGTACCCTTACGCTCAACAATTTCAGTGGCCGGCGCCAGATCCGCGACAACGGGGTCAAGACTCTGCGCCAAATCTTCGCGCAGGAGGAGAAGGATCTGCGGAAGGAGGTTCTCGACAGGATCGATAACCTCGAACTGCCGCTCCCCGACATACTGAAGGCGATTGGGATCAAGCCCAAGGTCAAGGATCTGGGACCTCTGAAAGATTTCCTCCACAGCATCGTGAATGGAGCGATTGACGCGTTGTTCGATGCGTTGCAGGGGACCGCCGATGAAAAAGAAGAATGGCTGCTGCGCTTCGGATTGAACGGAGTTTGGTTGAACTGTTTCGACAACAAAGTGGATTCGAAGCCCGCCCCACTGAAGCATCCCGTCTCGTTCCCGCTGGTGCGACTGAGCGACGATGACGAGTTGTTCCTTTCAGTGCACGGAACCGAGTTCGATCCCGTGGGCGACATGATGCGGGAAGCGCATTTGAAGCGCGTGATCACCGCAAATAACGTTGAGCTTTCATGGGCCCAATTATGTGAACCCGTTACCGACGACGCCTCCCGGACTAGACGGAAGGATCGAGTGTTCCAGTACGTGCTGAAGGTCCTGTCGGACACCACCAGCGGCAAACTATCTCTTGGGCTGGAGGATCACCCGCTGGGAATGATCGAGCCCGATTTTGCAAATCCCGGCACCTCGCCGCAGAACAGCAACCCATTGCAGATGAAAGGGGTTGCTCAAGGAACGTTCTCCATTACGCGATCGGCGAACTTTGCGGAGGCGGTTGGGGATCAGAGCATTCTGGTCGAGGACGCGACTAAGCCCGACTATTTTGTTCAGGGTTCGCTGACCATCCAGAACCAGAAGGTTTCATAGGTTTAGGACTCCGTTCAACCCATTTGTCGGATGCATGTTAAACAGGCGTTAACAGATGAATGCATCAATTTTACCTTGGTCAGTAAGAAAGTTCATCATAAATCCCCACCGCAGCCCGATGCGTGCAGTGGATCTTATTGACGCGCAAGCATATTCTTGACTTCGCCACATCGCTGCAGGGCATTGGGTTGCACTTGGAGAAACCAAGAGTGAATCCTGGTTTTGGGATAACTTCGGCCAATGCAAGGTTCTTCCCAGCGGCACAGACTACCACGTAAAATCTGGATCAGGCGGCTTATGCGACTATCCCGAAAATTCCGCCGCAGGGTGCGACTGGTTTGAAACCAACAGATGGCATAAAACGTGCCGGACTATAACTAGTGGGTAGGAGATCATCACGGGTGGAACGAGGCGCTCCGCGGTGAACCTTGCGGGTGTAGATTAAGTTGTGCGCGATTTCAGGCGGTTAGCGAGATCAGATGGAAACCCTTCTTACACAAGAAGCACTCCAACAAGCGTTCGACAGTATGGCGGAAGCTGTATGGATCTACGATGACGATCGCACGCTGGTGTACCAGAACTCTATAGCCGCAAGGATGAGTCAGGGCCTGATCGGCGAAACCTGGGAAGAGGTGAATTCGCAGCTCGAACGGCGAAATGCCGACGGGGATCTTTTGACCCGTGAGAGTGCGCCCGTACTAAAGGCTCTGCGCGGCCAGATTGTCCGAAATCAAGAGGTACATGTGCTCATCAAAGAATCTGGTGAGCAGTTCGTTTGGATCTATAACGCCGTGCCCGTTCGGAATGAGCGTGGCGAGATCCGTCGCGTTGTACTTAATGTGCGCGACGTTACCGAGGAAAGGCGACGCGACGAAGCTCTGGCCGCCTTGAATCGCGATTTGGAACGTTCTAATGCAGATCTGGAGCAGTTCGCCTCTATGGTGGCTCACGACTTAAGGGAACCACTGCGAACGATCGGGAGTTTCAGTCAACTCCTTGCAAGCCGGAACGCAGCCACGCTCGATAACGAATCGCGACATCATCTTCAGCACATTCTTACCAGCGTGGATCGAATGGAAGCTCTTATTCAAAGTTTGATGGAGTTTTCTCGACTGGACGCCGAGGGTGCTAGAGCCCTAGTCAGAGTAGACGCCAACTTGTGCCTCGGAGTTGCCCTACACAACCTCCAGTTCAAAGTGGATGAAGCGGAAGGCACGGTCACAGCCGATCAACTCCCAGTAGTCTTGGCAAACGAGATCCTATTGGTTCATCTTTTTCAGAATCTGCTGTCCAACTCCATCAAGTATTCCGACAGGCGGCCGCGGGTACATGTCTCCGCAGTAAAGGGTGACGACCACTGGCAATTCTCGGTGCGCGACAACGGGATTGGGATTGCGGATCGTTATCACCAGCTCATCTTCGGAATGTTCCAAAGGCTTCACACTCGCGAACAATATCCGGGAAACGGCATTGGCCTGTCGCTGTGCAGACGGATTATCGAACGGTTTGGCGGCCGGATTTGGGTAGAATCCCAACCGCACCAAGGATCGACGTTCTTCTTCACACTTCCGTTCTGCGACCAAGACGACTCAGCTAGTTAACGGGTGGACAGACTTGCTCTACGGCAGCTTGAAGATCGGATCGCCAAGGCGACCACAATTCAGTTTGATACCACCTTATGAAGCCAGGATTTCAAGCACGAACAATCGCCGCGTTTCGTCTGGGGCGGTCTTCGCAGGGCGGGAGGATAACGACGTCCATCCAGAACGCTTCAACGGCTCGTATGAACTTCTGCGCTCGGTCTGTCGTAGTCGGTTTCAGCACATAGCAATTTGCTTGAGCTTGGTAGGCCTTCCGAATGTCGTGGGGAGAGCTTGAGGCCGAAAGCATAATGACTGGGATAACGCAGAGTTCGGGATCGCTCTTCAGGCGGGCCAATAATTCATGCCCGTTCATCCGAGGCATGTTGACATCGAGCAGGATAAGGCTCGGAGCAGGAGCATCGACATAAGGACCGCGGCACTGCAGGAAATCGAGGGCGTCCACCCCATCCTGTGCGAAGTAAGCCTCATGCGGACGGTTCAGAGTCTTCAACAGTTGCCGCAAGAGTTCGGCGTCCGCGGGGTTATCTTCGACGACAAGCAAACAGAACAATTTCATCCTCCCATCGAGCTACTAACCTAATGCAAGATTAAGGCCAGTGCCCATCGGCCTACAAACCATCCCTCTCTGCGTTCTTCGAGACCCAATCGACTGGTGCATCTAAAGCAAGCAAGCGTCGATGATGCAGGTTCTGCACCTGTTCTCCACGTACGCGCTCCCCAACGATGGCCAAAGCTGCACTATGGGGGTGGCTTGAAAGTCGTATGGGAAATTGCCATCGGTCGATGTCGGGGCCTCCGCAATCTGGAAGGTGGCTTCACGACTTCGCCCTGGGTAACCGCTATCCGTGGTTCGAAAAAGGTTTGCGCAAACCAACCCCGACACTCCCTTACGCTCGCGGTTCCGTGTCTGCACGGAACTGCCAGAGATTCATCGGCGAGATTGAGCGGTACGTAAAGATCGACTGTTCAGTCAGCATCGAGACGTTGCCTATTCTCAAGTGATCCGCTCGATACGATACGAGACCGCCGCGAATCGCCAGTTTGGTTCAATCCCGTTCGTGCGATTCCGCCGCCACACTAGCAGCGACTCCGCTTTCTCGCAGCAGTTCTTAGGTCGCCGCCGCACGCGCGGAGCCCTGACGTGGCCCGCCGACTACTCGCTGAGAACTGCCAGTCATCGGGAAATATTACTTCGGACGAAATCAAGCTCGGCCAATACGGATCCACCTCGCGATCGAAAAAACACTGCCGATTATGCAGATCGCGATGAAAATGCTGATGGCCCACAGAAACTCGGTCGATTGAGCAATCCGGAGAATACGCCTCCCGAAATGAATGGCAGCCCAACCAACGAGAGTGAATCGAAGAGCCCGCATAGCGAGCACGATCGTCAAGAGACGCGTCCGGGGATACTGAAGAGCACTTGCCACCGCAATGGAAGCGCTGAATGGAAAGGGCGGCGGCGCCAGACACGCAATGAACAATGCGACTGCGGCGTGCCTCTCCAACCTCCCGCGCAAATATGCGAGGAGCTTCGGCTTTACGAGCCGAGCAAGTCCCTTTTCGCCCAGCCTCCGGCAAACTACGTCGAGAAGGAACACGCCAATCACGGAACCGACGGCCGCCGAAACCACACAAATGACGAATCGATCGTGGTTCCGAGCCACAAGCAGGACTGTCAGCAGATCATTCCCAATAGGAACGAGTAGAAAGGAAGAATCCGCAACGGACAGGAGGAAAAGCCCGATCGGGCCGAGCTGGATCAGAAGGGTCAGGAGATGGCGGACCGATGGACTCACGCGCGTGTACGGCCCAAGGGGGCTCGCTCGACTCCATCCCCAGCGTAACAATTATGCCGGGAGTGAGAGTGGACTGTTACCGATTGCTTCCAATCCAAATCAGAGGATCGGGTAACGAACGGGAGCGTTCTCGTTTTGCGGCCGTGATAACACCCAGTTGATTTCGCAGCCTAAGCACCCAATCCTCTACGAGCTCTTGGCGGCGCGATTACCGGACAGAAGGTTCCGCACCGCAGCTTCCTGTCGCGTTTGCGCGCCGGCGAAACACACCGTGTCCCTCCGCATCTAACGCATAGGGGAGGAGACGCCTGGCCTCGAAGCTCCATCTATGTCTACTCGTCACTTCGGCCGTCCTTTCCATCACCGCCACGGCGCAAACCGCTGCACTGGAAGGCCGACCGATCGTGAGCGTACAGTACTCTCCCCCGAACGTGCTCCATCCCTCTGATCTGGCTCGACTGCAGACGTTGAAAGCGGGATCGCCTCTTCGCTCCGAGGACGTATCCGAAGCAATCGATCGTTTGTTTGCTACGGGCGAGTTCGAGAATATCGCAGTCGAAGCCGAGGCCTCCGGGACCGGTGTGATTGTTCGCTTCGTTACTGTTCCGACCAGATACATCAGCTCCCTGACGATCCAGGGGAAGGTCGTGAATCCCCCCAATCGCGGAGAACTCATGAGCGTTCCGCAACTCTTACGCGGCAACGCATTTCATGAGGCCGACCTCAACGAGGCCGTCGACGCAATTCAGAAACTCCTGGTCGCCAACGGCCTTTATGAAGCCAAGGTGACTCCTGACGTAAAGGCGGATGACACCGGGCGCCAGATCTTCCTTACGGTGTTGGTCCACTACGGAAAACGTGCGCGATACCTCATGCCGATCGTGCATGGCGACGCAACGCTTCCGCTCAATACCATCGCACGGGCCACCGGTTGGCGAATGTTTTTCATCAACCGCTGGAAAAAGGTAACGGAGGCGCGCACCAGGGGCGGATTGTCCGGAATCCTGAGTAGATATGAAAAAGATGACCGTCTCAAGGCGCGAGTGGAATTGGAAGCTCTCGACTACGATCCCCAACAGCGTCGCGTGCTTCCGACGCTGAACCTGGACCCAGGTCCTCGCGTTGAGATCGAGGCGTTGGAAGCCAAAGTCTCTCGGGGCGTTCTAAAGCGTTACGTTCCTGTGTTTCAGGAGAAGTCCATCGATAATGACCTGCTGGCGGAAGGAGCGCGAAACCTCCGTGACTATTTTCAATCAAAAGGGTACTTCGACACCGCCGTCGATTTTCGAACGCTGATGCCGGAGAGCGACCTTGAAAAAGTGGAGTTCGTGATTTCCCAAGGGCCGCGCTACAAAATCGTCCACGTCGAGGTTGCCGGAAACAAATATTTCGATGAAGAAACGATCCGTGAACGCATGTTTATCGAGCCGTCATCGTTCTACCTGCGTCGCGGACGCTACAGTGAAGCATTCAGGAAGAAGGATGAAGAGAACATCGCGAATCTGTATCGCTCCAACGGATTTCGAGACGTCACAGTCACATCTATTCGAATGCCGCAATACGGAGGCAAGGCAGACCAAATCGGCGTAACCATGCAAATCGAAGAGGGACCGCAATGGCTGGTCGACAAAATGACATTGAACGGAGTTTCGGAAGAAGTACGCGGGTCGCTCGAAGCTGAACTCGCTTCGGTTCCAGGACAACCGTTCTCCGAGGTCAGCATGGCGGCAGATCGCAACCGGATCCTCACCCACTACTCGTCAAACGGATTTCCGGCGGCTGAGTTTAAGGCTGAATGGCAGCCCAGCGGAACTCCTAACCACGTCAACGTCATCTATACGGTGACTCCCGGACAGCAGCAATTCGTACGAGAGATCATCATCACCGGCCTTGGCAAGACGCGCCGGAAGCTGATCGATCAGAGAATGACATTGCACCCGGGCGACCCGCTCTCCGCAGTGGCGCAGGCGGCCACCAAGAAGAGTCTATACGACATGGGAGTGTTCTCCCGCGTGGATACCGCGATCGAGAATCCCGATGGCGATACCAACTACAAGAACCTGTTGTATGCGTTCGACGAGGCGAATCGCTACAACGTGAGCGTCGGCGTTGGAGCCCAAGTCGGCCGATTTGGCACGCCTTCGAACACCGACCTAACATCGGCAGGAGGATCCACCGGGTTCAGCCCACAGTTCTCACTGAACGTCAGCAGACTGAATTTCCTGGGAATCGGGCACACGGTCTCCCTGCGAGGAGTGTATTCCTCGCTTCAGAAACGGGTGTCCGCGTCGTACTTTGCTCCACGCTTCCAAAACATCGATGGCAGAAGTGTGACCTTCTCCGTTCTTTACGATCAAACGCTGGACATACGAACATTTGGGTCCAAGCGACAGGAGGCCTCGGTACAGGTCTCGCAACAATTCTCGCGAGCAACTACCGGACTGTTTCGGATCGCGTACAGAAGAGTGTCGGTTAGTGATGTGCTGATCCCGGTCTTGCTAATCCCGCAACTGTTGCAGTCCGTACGCCTTGGAATTATTTCGGCTAATATCGCGCGCGACCGGCGGGATAATTCGGCGGATCCTCATCGCGGGAGCCTCAACACGGCAGACATCGGAATCGCGGGACGCTACATCGGCTCCGAGCGCAATTTTGGCCGCGCCTTGGTCCGCAACGCCACTTATTATCGATTGACGAAGAACATCACGTTGGCGCGCCAGACGCAATTTGGGGTGATTGCACCATTTGCTGCTCCGCCGGGTCTCAGTGAAGACGCTTCGATTCCTCTGCCGGAACGGTTTTTCGGCGGCGGCGCTGATTCTTCTCGAGCATTTCCATTCAATCAGGCCGGGCCGCGCGACACCGGTGCTCCTACAGTGCCCGGAGGACCGTCGTCGCAACCCACGGGCTTTCCCCTGGGTGGAAACGCCCTAGTCTTAAACAACGTGGAACTTCGCTTCCCGCTGCTGGGACAAAACATCCAAGGCGTAGCGTTCCACGACATGGGCAACGTGTATCGCACTTTCAAGGACATTTCGTTGCGGTTCCATCAGCGCGATAACACGGACTTCGATTACGCCGTACACGCCGTAGGTTTCGGTCTGCGCTATCGAACACCGATCGGTCCGGTTCGCGCGGATCTTGCCTACAGTGTAAATCCGCCCTCATATTTGGGCTTCGCCGGAAGTGCGGCGGATCTGCTCCAGTGTGGACCGGCTGGTTCGACTTTGCCGGCCTGTCAGAGCACGCCCCAGAGCATCAGTCATTTTCAATTCTTCTTCTCCATAGGACAAACGTTTTGAACACCTGGACCGTGTCACTATTCGCGATTGCTTCCCTGGCACACGCCGGAACAGTCATCGACCAGATCGCGGTCACGGTGGGAAGGCACGCAATCAAGACCAGCGATATCGATCGCGACCTGCGGGTGACTCAGTTCCTAAACAGCCAAGCGCCGGATATCAGTCCCACACAGAGACGAATTGCAATCCAACGCCTGATCGATCAGGAACTGATCCGCAACGAGCTAGCGCAGGCGGGGAGTACGAGCTCGCTTACTTCCGAGGCGAAAGAGTTGCTGGACATGATTCGAGCGGAACGGTTCCACGGATCAGATGCAGAGATGGCGGCGGAGCTTCGCCGGCGGGGTCTAAGCGAAGACGTACTTCTGGAAGCGGTGCAATGGCAGTTGACAGTTCTTCGCTTCATCGATCAGCGCTTTCGGTTAGGGATCGTGGTGACCGACGACGACATAGGCGCCTATTACAAGCAGCATGAAGCCGAGCTGAAGCGGAAGTATCCCGGAAACGACACGCTCGAGGCGCTAACTCCACGAATCCGCGACTTGCTGGAAGGTGAACGAATTAATCGCGCGTTTGAGGAGTGGCTTCAACAGGCCAGAAAGAATGCACGGATCGAATTCAAACTGAGTGAACTGACTGGATGAACTAGATGACACGCCGAGGCAGAATCTGGCGGAATGTAGCACTCAGCCTGGTAGCGTTGCTGTTCCTTACAGCGGTCGCCACGATCAAGGTTGTCCAGACGGATTGGTTCCGCAACTACATCAGGGAAAAGATCATCACTGAAACGCAGGATGCGATCGGTGGCAGGGCGGAGCTGAAGTCATTTTCTTTCGACTGGCGGCATCTGGAGGCCAGTATCGACCAATTTGTCATTCACGGAAATGAACCGCCTGAGTCCGCACCCTTCGTCCGTGCGTCGCATGTCACGGTGCGGTTTCGCCTGTTCTCAAGCGTCCGACAAATTCTCAGTGTTTCATTTCTTGGAATCGAACAGCCTGAAGTGAATGTGCTTGTCGATCGGAACGGAAACACAAACATTCCCACGCCCGCTGTAAAGCGAGACAGTGGATCTACGCCACTTGAAACTGTGGTGGATTTGGCCATCGGCAGGTTTGAGCTAAACCGAGGTGCGATTCACTTCAATTCAAGCGTTCAACCGTTAAATGTACAAGGCAGCGACCTACGCATCCAGCTTGCATACAGTCTGCTGAAGCGGGAGTATGAAGGACGCCTCTCTCTTCAGCCGATGTATGTTGTAGCCCGACGCAACACCCCGGTCGTCTTCACACTGGACATTCCTCTCACAGTCGGTCGCGACAGCATTTCGGTTCGAGATGCTACCGTGCGCACCGCCCTTTCGGCCTTGACCATTAGCGGTTCAGTTGACAATCTACGGCAACCGAAGACTTCGGCACATGTGATTGGCCAAGTGTCGCTCTCGGATTTGAATAATCTGGGTAACTTATCTCTGGACGTCGACCCCAAGGGCGGCCTTTCGACAATCGTGCTGGATGCCGAGGGCGACGCATCGCAAGACGCGATCAGGATCGAGAGCGCCCATATCGCACTCGGGGGTTCTACCGTCGACGCGAAGGGCGTTCTAAAAGATCCAGAGGGCGGAGGTTTGCTTGCATTCACGTCCAGTGTTGACCTCGCCGAAATATCGCGAGTGACGAAGTCCAGCCAGAAGCTTACTGGCGTATTGGCGCTGGATGGCAGGGCCGGATTCAAAGGCGACCGTATTGATTTCGAACAATTTCACATTCGGGCCTTCGGCGGCGAGGCAGAGGGAAGTGCCTCCATCGAACAGCTCGCACGCTATCAGATTTCAGCCCGACTGAGTACACTTGATCTCCAGGCTACGGAGCAAAGACTCGGATGGAAACCGCTACCTTACAGCGGAAGGGTTTCGGGAACGATCGAAGCCAAAGGCGATTTGACCGCTTCCCGCGCTATCGACGCGACGGCGGTGTTGAACGTCGCGCCCGGACGCGCTGGGATTCCAGTCTCGGGAAAGATCAATGCTCGCTACAATGGCGCCAGCGGAGACATAAGCGCAGGCGAATCCAATCTGCGGCTTCCCCATAGCTCGCTGACTTTTAGCGGATCTTTACGTGCCGGTTTGCGCGTAAACATCACGACCCGCGACCTCCGT
>Ga0105248_10009668_pt1 | contig 10623 bp, 10 predicted proteins | sample KBSS34metaG_FD_81524 | JGI IMG/M metagenome (GOLD analysis project Ga0105248, IMG submission 81524) | Switchgrass rhizosphere microbial communities from Kellogg Biological Station, Michigan, USA - KBS S3-4 metaG | ecosystem: Host-associated > Plants > Roots > Rhizosphere > Soil | place... | reverse complement strand
GACTTCATGGTGTTTCTGGATTGGAAGGCCTACCCTTGGTACTGGTCTTTCACTGACCACTTCTGGTATTCGGCGCTGCTGGTCGCGCTGGTGCCAGCGATCCTGGCGTTCGTATTCGGGTTCTTCGCCTTCCGCTCGCGCATCAAGGGCGTGTATTTCTCGATCATCACCCAGGCGCTGACTTTCGCTTTCATGTTGCTGTTCTTCCGCAACGATACCGGCTTCGGCGGAAATAACGGCTTCACGGACTTCAAGCGCATTCTCGGGTTTCGTATCGCCGAGCCCGGCACGCGCGCCGCGTTGTTCGCCCTGACGGCGCTATATCTGATGGGCACTCTCATTCTGTCGAGGGCAATTCTGCGTTCCAAGGTCGGCCGGGTGCTCACCGCAATCCGCGATTCGGAAAACCGTCTCATGTTCTCGGGCTACAACCCGCTGTGGTACAAGTTGTTCATCTGGACGTTGTCGGCGGTGTTGTGCGGAATTGCGGGCGCACTCTACGTGCCGCAGGTAGGGATCATCAACCCAGGGGAAATGTCGCCGGCGAACTCGATCGAAATCGCAATCTGGGTGGCGGTCGGCGGACGCGGCACGCTGCTGGGACCGGTGTTAGGCGCAGGATTGATCAACGGGGCCAAGAGCTTCTTCACCCAATCCTTTCCCGAGTATTGGCTGTTCTTCCTGGGCCTGCTGTTTATTCTCGTCACGCTGTTCCTGCCCAAGGGCGTAGTCAGCATTCCGGCGATGCTAAAGAGGGCGAAGCCGTGAGTCGGCCCAGTGTTACCTCGTCCGACGACGTTAGCGCGACTGGTGGACGCGTCTTACAGCCTGGCGTTGACGTCAGCCATCGCGCCATCCTCTATCTCGACGACATTACGGTCAGCTTCGATGGCTTCAAAGCACTCAACAAGCTGACACTGACGGTGGATGCAGGCGAATTACGCTGCGTAATCGGCCCCAATGGTGCTGGCAAGACCACCATGATGGACGTGATAACCGGCAAGACGCGTCCTGATCTGGGCACGGCATTCTTCGGTCAGACCATCGATCTGACCAGATTGACCGAACCTGAGATCGCAGACGTTGGCATTGGCCGCAAGTTTCAAAAGCCCACAGTGTTCGAGAACCATACCGTGTTCGAGAATCTTGAATTGGCGATGAAGACCGACAAACGGGTACGCGCCAGCCTGCGGGCCAAGCTTGAGCCGGCTCAGCGCGACCGCGTCGCGCAGACGCTCACGCAGATCCAACTTGCAGCCGACGCGGATAAGCAAGCCGGCTTACTGTCTCACGGGCAGAAGCAATGGCTGGAGATCGGCATGCTGCTAATGCAAGAGCCCAAGCTCCTGCTGCTGGACGAACCCGTCGCCGGCATGACCGACCAGGAAACCGAGCGTACCGCCGAGTTGTTCAAGAGTCTTGCGGGTCAGCACTCGGTCATCGTGGTCGAGCATGACATGGAATTCATCGGTAGCATCGCCAATCTGGTTACCGTTCTGCACGAAGGCAGCGTGCTCGCCGAGGGCACTCTCGACAAGATCAAGAACGATGAGCGCGTAATCGAAGTGTATCTAGGTCGCTAGCAGTGTCCTCTCCCATTAATTCGCGGCCGAAAACCGAGCTAGAATCGACCTTATGCTGTGTTACGAATCCTCACCAGGTGTGCGCACCGAAGCGTGGAGCAGGGGCCCCTTGGGGGATGGGACCGCGTAGGTGCGCACAAGAACGCGATTCAGCCGGTGCGCTTGCATCTCGCTCCCGGGTCGCATCCCCGCAAGCGAGGCCCCTGCTCCACTGTACGCGGGCGCACCTGGTTCCGGTTCGTGCCTTGCCTGAGGCCAATTTCGCCGGTTTTCCAACCAACTTTGGAGTATCGACGTCAACACTTGACCAGGCAATTTGGCGCGCAACACTTAGCCCACGAATTAATGGGACAGGGCACTAGCAATGCTCAGCATCGATCGACTGAATCAATACTACGGCAGTAGCCACACGTTGCGCGATGTCACATTCGACGTCCCGAAGGGTGGATGCACGGCGCTTCTCGGCCGCAACGGCGTGGGCAAGACGACACTGCTGAAATGTCTGATGGGTGTGGTTCCGGTGGCCAGAGGCCGCGTGACTCTCGACGGCCAAGACATCACATCGATGCCATCCTTTGCACGCGTGAAGCTCGGCGTCGGGTACGTGCCGCAAGGACGGGAAATTTTTCCTCGCCTCACGGTCGAAGAGAACCTGCTCATGGGACTCGCGAGCAAGCGAAGCGGCGGCGTTGGTGATATTCCAGGCGAAGTGTACGAGATGTTCCCGGTGCTCAAGCAGATGCTTGGGCGGCGCGGTGGTGACCTGTCCGGTGGTCAGCAACAGCAACTCGCTATCGGGCGAGCACTTGTCATGAAGCCGAAACTCCTGATCCTAGACGAACCCACCGAGGGCATTCAGCCTTCGATCATCAAAGAGATCGAGCGCGTCATCAAAGCACTCTCCGAGCGCGGTGATATGGCGATTCTGCTGGTGGAACAGTACTTCGATTTCGCGCGCGAGCTGGCCGACCAGTTCGTCATTCTTCGACGAGGCGAGATCGTCAAGAAGGGGCTGGGATCCGAAATGGACGCCGAGGAACTGCGCAGCTTCCTGGTGGTGTAGTTCGGATATTTCGTCAGGCCAGTTCGGGGTTCACGTCCTCGTGGAATGAGGAACGGTACAGCACCAGCGCTTCTCACCTGGTTTTATTCGTGACGACTCGACTCATGGTTGTCCGAGACACCGGGTTGCGACCTCGTTGTGCACCGTCGTTCTAACTCGCACAACCCCGGTGCGGTTTTCGTTGCATTCCTGCCCATTCCCACGTGGTCTGTTGTACACAATTTAGGCGCTACTTGGCAGTAACACTAAGATTAAGAACGAGATGTTTTTAGCGTCGACAATATGGGCACGGCGGTTGCAAAAGAATAATTGTCGGCAGGACGTCAGGCAGTAGTAGCAGGGCACAGTGAGACGAGTCCCGCCTGGAAGAATTTACGGTGTCTGCCAGGGTTGGCCTGCGGTTGACTTCGCGTCCCGCAGGCTCTTTTTTTTGGTGGGGCACTCTGAGCTACTTTCGCGCTCTAATAAAAAAGCCCGGACAGGCCGGGCATTCATATTGTGTGTGCTCCGCGTAGCGGGCCTCGGAGATTCGATCAGGGCAAATAGTTTGGGAACTGGTGGCCTTTGGTCTCCCACTCCCGCATACGACGCTCGAGGTCTGCAGCATTGGCGCTGTGCGAGAGGTAGTTTTCCAGTTCGCGCGACTCAGCGTGATCGATCCAGTTGAGAAGATTCGTTATCCAGCGTTTCATATGTCTACTCCTTTTCACGGACCTGCTATGCGGCAACGCGGGGAACGGCTAAATCTACCCCGTTTCGTCTTAACAGGCCTCTCAAAAAGCCCCAATGCGGGCCATATCTGTTGCAACGCAATATGTAGGCCAGAAGACCGGATTTCAAGCGCTTTGGCGAAGTGGGACGCCCCAATCTGGACACCCAGACTAGGGGTCCGTAGACTGAACCGTTTAGGGTATTTTGGGTAACACGACGATGCTGCATTCTGATCGACGCCAATTGTTTGTGGCCTTGTTCTTGGTTAGTGTCTTCCTGACCAATCCAGCTTGGTCACAAGCGCTTCCTCAAGACGGCATTGATCGCAATCTGCTGCAGCGGGAAGCACGCCAGCGAGAGTTCCACGCCAGCCTGGAAGACCGTCATGGTCCCCCCCCTGCGCTGTCTGGGGGCTTCGAAGCAAAGTGGAACTTCCTTCTGTTGCCCGCCGGAAGCGAGCCGCCATTGCGATTGCCTGAGGGTGTTACACCTGTGCCGGCGAGAGCACGTGCTCCATCTGAGACGTCCGTGGTGACTGGCGACATGCAACTGCAAGATAGCCAACAACGCAGGCAACTGGAGTTGCAGCTACAGACGGGGGTGGGGACACAAGTCCCGGGTGTGTCCGATCCGGGGCGACAGCAGTCCTTGCAGTCGCAGCAGCTGGGCTTTGAACGCGAAATACGGGCGCAGGATCTGCAGTCCAACATATTGCGAGATTCGGCGCGAGCGATGGGTAACAAACCTTGACGCTGCCCGGTTCGCCGTGTGGCAGGACAGCCCACGGTACAATCGCAATTCGGGCGGATATTCACATCAAACTGCGATACGACTGGCGCAACTGAAACACCACAAGCCAATCCGAAGCACAATTAAGCCGATCTAAAGCACAATCAAGGAGGAGTTCGCGTGAAGGTGATGCGTTGCGTTACGTTAATAACTGCGGCTTTGGGAGCGGTGCTGCTGCTCGCGCCGGTTGCTCATAGCGAGCGGGACGATCTGGGCTTCGTGCGCATATACCCGGAGGACGTCCAATGGAAAGAACTGCCGGGCTACAACGGACTCAAGTATTCCGTCATCGAAGGTGATCCCTCAAAAGAGGGAATCTACGTGGTGCGCGTCAAGTTCCCACCAGGATTGATGACTCGTCCCCATTTTCATCCTGAGGATCGGTATGCGATTGTGATCTCGGGTACGTGGTACACCGGAACCGGAGATAAGTTCGATCCCAGCACGACTGTTGGCCTCAAACCGGGAACCTTCATGAAGCACCCCGCGAAGGGTCATCACTACGACGGCGCCAAGGACGAGGAGGTTGTCTTGCAGATTATCGGCTACGGGCCGAGCGGAACGGTTTGGCTGCATCCGGAAGACGGCCACACGGGACCGTCTCTTAGTAAGTAGTCCACATGGGGCGCGTGCGCGTCGCTGAATGCGGCGCCACGCGATCGATTGTATGTACTGCTCTGACCAATCTGGGTGGTGCCTTCCCTTGAAGTGCGCGGAATTCAGCCGCGGAACCTTATTGGCGGCGCCAACCTGCTAGTTCGGTATCGATCGGGCGTGGTTGATCCGCTGCCCCGCGTCGAACTGTCATATTCTTCGGTTAGCCTGGCTCGGTTTTCCGTGTCGACCGGTCGTTTGTTTGGCGGCGGGGTCGATGTGCCGTTTCGAGGCCGCCCTGAAGATTCTGATGATCTCGGATGTGTACTTTCCCCGCATAAACGGGGTGTCCACGTCCATTCAGACATTCCGCCATCAACTCGTTGCGCTCGGACATGAAGTAGTCCTGGTTGCGCCCGACTATGGACCCACGCGGAGTGACGAGCTGGATGTAATACGCATCCCATCGCGCTATCTGGTTCTCGACCCGGAAGATCGGATGATGCAGGCGAAACGTGTGCGCGAAATGGTGCCTGCGTTGCGTGAACGCCGTTTCGATCTGATTCACATACAAACGCCGTTTGTCGCGCACTATACCGGGATGGTGCTTGCCGACCGGCTGCGCCTGCCGCGGGTGGAGACGTATCACACCTTCTTCGAAGAGTATTTGTTCCACTACGTTCCGTTCGTGCCCCGCGGATGGATGCGCGCGCTTGCCCGCCGCTTTTCACGCACCCAGTGCAACAGCCTGGATGCGGTAGTCGTACCCTCGTTCCCGATGCAATCAGTCTTGCGTGAATACGGCGTTACTGTTCCTCTGGAAGTCATCCCAACCGGGTTGGAATTGCAGCGTTTCGCAGGTGGCGAGGGCCAGGCGTTCCGCCGCCAGCATGGCATCGACGCCGGCCGGCCGACCTTGGTTCACGTCGGCCGGGTAGCCTTCGAAAAGAATATCGATTTCCTGCTGCGCATGCTGGTGCGAGTACGAGAGTGGATCCCTGATGTATTACTTGTAATCTGCGGAGAAGGACCATCCCTCCCGCACCTGCAGCGGTTGGCCGTCGGGTTGGGACTTGCCGACAACGTATTGTTCGTCGGCTATCTCGATCGCACGAAAGGATTGCTGGACTGCTACTGCGCAGGAGATGCCTTCGTGTTTGCCTCGCGCACCGAAACCCAAGGCCTTGTGCTGCTGGAGGCCATGGCACTGGGCGTACCGGTCGTGTCTACCGCGTTGATGGGGACGCGAGACATTCTCAGTCCGCAACGCGGAGCACTCGTAGCAAAGGAGGACGAAGCGGAGTTCGCGGCGAAAGCGGTGCAGGTCCTACGTGACACGAGCTTGCGCCAGCGTTTGTCGGAAGAAGCGCGAGCATATGCTCGGGAATGGAGCGCGCAGCACATGACAGCGCGTATGCTTGCGTTCTATCAACGAGTCGTGGGCCGCGGCACGGCCGGACGCAGCCTCATTCAGCCTAATCCTCAAGAACGCGCAATGCAGGTTTGACAACTGTTTGACCATACGCTCCGTGTGCAGCAGGTAAACTTGCACGTACTAAGGTGAGCGGGGATACTTGGATGGAAAGCACTGACTTGGTAGATCGGCAAGGCGACCGAAGGGTCTATCCGCGGTTTCCGTTTCACCGCGTCGCGTCGGTGTTGTGTGAGAACGGCGAATACGCTGGTTCACTGCTGGATGTGTCGCTGCGTGGTGCGTTGTTCGAACCTATCGGTCATTTGCCTGCGCTATCAGGCGGTTTTACCCTCGTCATTCCCTTTAGCCGCGATCCCGAGGAAGCGATCCGAATCGTCGCGGACGTGGCATTTCGGCGCGCCCAGCGCATCGCGGTTCAGTGGGGCCAATTGGACGTGGAGAGCACGATGAAGCTGCGTCGGTTGGTGGAATTGAACCTTGGCACACTGAAGCTGCTCGAAAGGCCCTTGCTTTCACTGGTCTCCCCGCACGCTCCAGCGATGTAGCCGAACCGGTTCAGGCTCTCTCTGTTCGACGGGGCCGAATCAGTTTGTTGACCTCACTCGGCTCACTCCCGATCACTGTTGGCACGGGTGTACTAACCGCCGCTTCCCGCGCGTTGATCACTCCGCTATTGACGTGGCCAGATGGGGTCCCCGCCAGCCCCGCGGACATTAGGTGCATCAACTGATCGTCGAAGTAGAAATCGGGGTCGAACACCTGCAGAAATGGTGCCTTTTCGAGACCGCCCAGGAACATGGCCTCGTCCACTTCGATATCCCAGCTCATGAGGGTTCGAATTGCCCGGTCATGCGCGGGTGCGCTGCGCGAGGTGACCAACGCGGTACGGATGCGCATACGCTGATCCTTCGGCGGGTTCTTTTGCAGGTTATGTAAAGCCCGCAGAAACGGCTGCAGTGGCCCGGGAGGCAATGGCTCGCCGGCACGTGACTTCTCATGTGCCTCGAATGCAGGCAGTCCGCGCTCCTGGAATACACGCTCCGCCTGATCGCTGAACAGAACCGCGTCGCCGTCGAATGCGATGCAGACTTCGTCCGGATGCGCGTCCTTGGCATTGGGCGCACGAGCAAACACGCGGGCTGCAGGGAAGCGCGCTTCCAGGGCGAGCCGCACGTCTTCCTGGTTAGCGGACAAGAACAAATCCGCCTTCAGCGCATCCAGGTATGCGTAAGGCGAGCGCCCCCGCAGGAATACGCCTCGCGTGATGGGCAGCTTGTGGTGTTCGGCCGATCGGAAGACGCGCAGCCCCGTAACTGGATCGTTGCGCGAGAGAATCACCACCTCTACCTTTTGTTCGGCCGGGGTGTTGAACGCGAGAAGCTTTTTCACCAGTTTGAACGCTACGCCTTCACCAGCCGGCTGGTCGAGGCGCTCCAGTTGCAACTTCTGGTACGGCCGCGGATCGGCATCGCTGAACACCGCATTCTCCTGCTCGAAGTCGAACAGGGCCCGGGAGGAAAGGGCTACTACGAGCTTGTCATCCAGGTTGGCAGGCATGGTGTTACTCCATCACAGACATTTGTTGCGCCTCGCGGATGATAACCTCCGCGTCCTCCGGCAGGATGAGACGTTGCCGCTGAAGCTCTTGCACCGCCCCGGTTACTTTACGGACGTAGTCTGCCCGGTCTTTATACAGTTGGTCCAGTGCAGGCCGTGGATCATGATTCGCTTTGGCTGCAGAGGCAGTGCGCGGTAGTGGAATCATGGATCCCAGCAAATCGCACAAGTCGTCGCCACCAAACTCCGGCGTACGCGTGTTCCAACCAGTCAGCGTCGCTTCCGGCACGGCTACAAACGGATGCCGCACGCCGGCCATGTCATTGCCGATCGCGTCTACCTGAGGCACTAACGTAGCATGGGTGCTCAGGATATCCGGGAACAGCTTGTCAATGACGCCGGCGTTGCCTTCCACGCGCGACCCGAAATCGCGCTCTCCGGACCCATTGTACAGTGCAGGATAGTGTACTCCGGGTATCGGCGGCCAGTTCAATCGATCAGGCGAAACCAGAGTGCCATCTGCCAACCGCGGAAGACGGGAGTCGGGCGGGGGCGTCTCGTGCTTTACCCATTCCTCCAATGCGACCATGAGGGCACGAAGGTTGATGCCCGTGTGTGTAGGATTGACGAGCTGTTCGCATTGCCGATCGGCGATGCCGTGTAGAGGGGCATCCCCCTTGAACCAGCCGTGCTGCGTGCTCGCCAGCAGGTAGCGGCGCACCGACGGCGGGTCGGGCATATCCTGCGTGCCACCAGGATCGGTTCCCAGCAACGAAGCGCGAAACTGCCAGTACTCGTTGCTGGTGTCGGTGTGGATGATCTTTGGATCGGTCTTGGCTCGCTTTAGCAGCCCATCTTCACGACCTGTGAGCGGGTCGCGCCGAACTGCATAGGCCACCGGAAAGTTCACATCGGGTACGTAGCGCTCCCGGTGCTGTTGGGTGAAAGGGTTGGGTTGAGCGAAACGATAGTTCAGGAATAGACGCTGAGCGCCGGCCACGTGAATGTGCATTCCATCACAAACACGACGGCCGCGCTCATCCTCGTTGAACCCGAAGTATAGATAGTCGCGGTAGTACATCCCGCTCGACGAGATTCCCTGACACAAGGTCGAACCCAGGCCCGCAACGGGATTCGGGGCGCCGGTGTCGTCTTTCGTCTCGAAGCGCAGAAAGGATACGAAATCGCGCGAAGTCAGATAACCCAGTCCCATCACTGGAGACCCAGTGGCTCGATAGATCAGATGATAATTGGAGCGGTTCTGAAAGCCCCCCTTGAGGCAGATGTCGGTTACGCTTGCGCTGCCGGGCCAGCCGTCCGGACAAGACGCGAAGGCCCATTGATCGCCCGGCACGGGACGACCCCTCGGAATCGAAGGGGCACTGGGCCGTGGGGAATCGCTGTCCGTGACCCACAACTCCGCTTCGGCCGCATCCTTGCTGGTCGAGACAGCGGGAAAGCTCTTGAAGGCAGTTCCACCGCTGAGCGGCAACGTGGTAGGTGTGCTGCCGTTGAAGTTGCGGTCGCTGAACTCGGTCACGATCCGTTCTGTGAGGGGGAGGCCATGCTCTAGAGCGATTGGGAAGCGGACCGTCATTCGATTGTCCCCCGGCGCCATATCGGCACCCCAGCCTACCCAGGCGAGGACGTAACCGCGTCGAAGCAGGAAACCGTTGCCGAAATCGCGTGGCGTCATCGGCCGGTTCATATTGGCGTCCGAGGCGGTGTCTTGCATGCGCTGAAACGCAATCTTGCGGCCCCGATTGTTTACTTCGAAATACAATGTGCCCGCAGTTGCTGGCTTGGCAACCGGTTTGAGGATCACCATATCCGCGGAGAACTCGACTTTGCCGGCGGCGTTGACCGGTACCTTGTCCAGGTCGAACACGACGGAGTTATGTGGGTCCTTAGGATCGACCTCGAAGTACGCCGTTCCCGTTAGCCGTTCATACGGGCCCGCGGCCCCGAAGGACTGTCCATCTGCCACTAGTTCCCGCTCCAGGATTTCGAGCCGTATCAGCTTGGCCTCGCTCGCGGATGTTATTGCGATGCCCGCTGCAAGCGTAGCGGTAATGAGGTACGCCCTGCGCATCAATCCTCTCCCTCGTGTTTTTTGTCCGTCTTCTTGTGAAATTCCAGTCCGGTGTTGGGGTTAGAATACCCGTAGCATTATCCTGTATCTTCGACCTAGTTTATGGGGCGTAGATGAAAAGTCGTCCTGTTTAAAAACACAGCTCTGCAACCATTCCTGCAACCATTAGGTCGCAACCCCCCAAAACTCGTCCACCTTCGACGCGGCTGCTACTTCCATCTCGTTCAGCACTTGAGCATAGCGGTCCAGCGTGATCGTTATGCTTTTGTGTCTGAGCTGCTTCGACACAGTCTTTACGTGGACGCCTGCTTGCAGCGACAGGGTGGCGAAGGTATGGCGCAGTCCGTAGAAGTCGATTTCGTATCCCATTTGCGGCATCGTTATTGAACGAGCGTCCTACGTCGCGGCTCGGCCAATACGGCTTCTCCGGCGCCGTCGCGTCAGGGAAGAATAGCAGCCAGTCTTCGCGCTGGTGCTTGCGCAGTTTGAACATTTCCGTTCGCTCAGACGCCTTGTGCTCGCGTAGCAACGTCACCGAGGAAGCGCGGAGCGGTATCGTTCGCGTTGCGCTATCCGTTTTGCCGCCGTCCTTGAACGTAACGCCCACCGTCGTTTCAGTGATGCTACGCGAGACTGTCAGTCGCGATGCATCCATTTGCAGAAGGCGGCTACGAGTTTGGAACCGACATCGGGAACTGGCTTGCCGATTGGTTGGAACGAACCTGATGCAAATTTGATTCACGTTTGGCGGACGTGTTTTGCCGCGCTGCTGAGAGGCAGTCGCGGGTTTCTTTTTTCG
>Ga0105248_10009667_pt1 | contig 10623 bp, 12 predicted proteins | sample KBSS34metaG_FD_81524 | JGI IMG/M metagenome (GOLD analysis project Ga0105248, IMG submission 81524) | Switchgrass rhizosphere microbial communities from Kellogg Biological Station, Michigan, USA - KBS S3-4 metaG | ecosystem: Host-associated > Plants > Roots > Rhizosphere > Soil | place... | reverse complement strand
GTAATTGCCATCCTCGATATATTTCTTGGCATTGTCCCATGCGCCGCCGCCGCTCGTCATCGAGATGGCGACGAACAGGCCGGATACGATCACGCCGAGAAGCAGCGCGCCTACAGCGGCGAGGCCGTTTTCCTTGCCTGCAACGGCGCCGATCGCGAAATAGACGACGATCGGGGCCAGCACCGGAAGGAGCGACGGGAGGATCATCTCGCGGATCGCGGCTTTGGTGACGAGGTCGACGGTGCGCGCATAGTTCGGCCGGACCGAACCATCCATGATGCCCGGGTTGTCGCGGAACTGTTGCCGCACTTCCTCGACGACTGCGCCTCCGGCCCGGCCGACGGCAGTCATACCCATTGCGCCGAACAGGTAGGGCAGGAGTGCGCCCAGCAGCAGGCCGACGATGACATAGGGGTTCGACAGGCTGAACAAGGTGTCGAGATTGGTCGAAACGCCGATCTGCCCACCGAACTCGCGAAGGTCGGCGGTATAGGCGCCGAACAGCACGAGGGCGGCTAGGCCGGCTGAACCGATAGCATAGCCCTTGGTGACGGCCTTGGTCGTGTTGCCGACCGCGTCTAGCGCGTCAGTCTTGTGCCGGACCTCTTCCTCAAGACCGGCCATTTCTGCAATTCCGCCGGCATTGTCGGTAACGGGGCCGTAGGCGTCGAGCGCAACCACCATTCCCGCGAGCGCGAGCATCGCCGATGCCGCAAAGGCGACGCCGAGGAAGCCCGCGAGCTGGAAGCTCGAAATCAGCCCGACGATGATGACGATCGTCGGGAGTGCCGTGGATTCGAGGCTGATGGCCAGCCCCTGGATGATGTTCGTGCCATGACCCGTCTGCGAAGCGCGGGCGATCGATTGCACCGGCCGATAGTTGGTGCCGGTGTAATATTCCGTGATCCAGACGATCAATGCCGTCACGGCAAGGCCGATAAAGCTCGACCAGATCAGGCTCGTCGCCGGGAAACTCAGGCCAGCCGTCGTCGTAATGGTCTGCTGGAGGTCGCCTCCGAGAGCGTACCAAAAAGCACCGTAGATGGCCGGAACGGCGAGCAAAGTCGCGGTCCAGAAGCCCTTGTACAGAGCCCCCATGATCGAGCCCTTGGTCCCTAGGCGGACCATGTAGGTGCCGATGACGGACGTGATGATGCAGACGCCCCCGATCAGCAGTGGAAGGCTCATCAAGGGCATCAGCAGCGGCGAAGCCCCGATTGCAAGTGCAACCGATACCATGGTGATGCCGACGGTGACGACATAGGTCTCGAACAGATCGGCAGCCATGCCGGCGCAGTCGCCGACATTGTCGCCGACGTTGTCGGCGATCACGGCCGGGTTGCGAGGATCGTCCTCGGGGATTCCGGCCTCGACCTTGCCAACCAGATCGGCGCCGACGTCAGCTGCCTTGGTGAAGATGCCGCCGCCAAGACGCGCGAAGATCGACACGAGCGATGCGCCGAGGGCGAGGGCGGTGAGGGCGGTGACGACCGGGCGGTCATTCGGCTGGAAGCCGCCGGGACCCGTTAGGTACCAAAACAGCCCGGCGATCGCGAGCAATGCAAGGCCGGCGACCAGCATGCCGGTGATGGCGCCTGCACGGAATGCAGTGGTGAGGCCGCTTTGCAGGCTTTGGCGGGCCGCCTCCGCAGTGCGAACGTTGGCCCGGACGGAAATATTCATGCCGATGAAGCCGGTCGCTCCGGACAGGACCGCGCCGAGCACGAAGGCGGCAGCGCTTAGGCCGCCGAGGAAGAAGAAAATGATCGCGGCGACGACGACGCCGACAATGGCGATCGTCGTGTACTGGCGGCGAAGGTAGGCGGCAGCGCCTTCCTGGATCGCGGCCGCGACCTCGATCATGCGCTGGTTGCCGGCAGACATGCCGAGCACCTGGCGGCTGGTGACGATGCCGTAGAGCACCGCGATCAGGCCGCAGATAATGGCGATATACAGCAAGTTCATGAGTTCAAGCTTCCCCGTTTCTTGAAGCAGGTAGGTGCGGCCGGGTGAACGGCGGCCGCGCTGAAAAACGGCGAAGGTTTAGGGAGCGTTTTCGCGGCTGGCAACCGCGTGGATTAATGGGTCAGTGAAGCAGCAGCGCGAGCGTCATGCCGGAAATGAGGCCGCTAAGGCCGATCAGCCACTGGCGGAGCGGAAGTCCGGCGATCGTCATCATCCCGTTCGATACCCGCATGCTCGAATCCCAGCCTTCTCGGCAAATCGACAGGCCCGCCGGCGCTGGTGAGGGAAAGGGAAACCCCGCCCGCGGCCAGCGAGCCGATGCGGCTGATCCTCGTCCCTCTTGGTAAAGAAAGCGTTGCCGGATCGAACCCGGTGGGAAGCGCGGCCAGCAGCGCGTAATCGTCGCCGCCCGTTGCGGCGAACAGTCTTGCACCAAGATCTTGGCCGCGCTCGGCGACGAAGGCGCTGGATAACGGAAGCTGGTCGAGATCGATCTCGATCGAGCAGCTGCTCGCTTCTGCCAGGCGCCGTGCGTCGAGAAGCAGGCCATCCGAAACGTCCATCATCGCGTGAGCGTGCGCGGCGAGGGCCTGCCCGGCACCGAGCTGGGGCACCGGCCTTCGATAGATGTCGACGAGCGGACCGGCGGCATGGCGGTCCGCGACCAATTGTGCGAGGCCCGCCGCGGCATCGCCGACGGTCCCAACCAGCCAAAGCGCATCACCGGCCTTGCCGTCGCCCCGGTGCGGAACCCGGACGTCGGAGCGGCCGAAGGCGGTCAATCCGAGGACGCGGGGCGCTCCGATCGGAAGCGCGATGGTGTCGCCCCCGATGAGTGGAAGCCCGTAACTTTCGCACGCCGCTTCAACCCCGCTCAGGAAATGCTCCTCCCAATTGCCGGGGCCGGATATCGTCAGCGACAGCAATGCCCCCGCCGGTGTCGCGCCCTTTGCCGCGAGGTCCGAAAGATTGACCGCGACGAGCTTCCAGCCAACGCTCGCCGGCGGATCGTGGGAAAGGAAATGGACGCCCTCGGCCAGGCTGTCGTGCGTGATGACGAGTCCGTCCAGCACCGCGACGTCGTCGGCGAGGCCGCGGGCCGCGGGTGTTGTCGCAATTCGACGCAGTCGCTCGATGACTTCGGATTCGCGCATGGGCTCAAGCTCGCGCGGGGCGGGCTTCCTTGGCAATGGCATCGAGCAGCCCATTCACGAAACCGCTCTCCCTTTTGTCATAGAAAGCGTGCGCTACGTCGACATATTCGGAAATCACCGAACCGACGGGGACATCGGCACGGGCGATGAGCTCATAAGCTCCTGCTCTGAGAATCGCCCGCATCGGCCGGTCGAGCCGCTCGAGGCTCCAGCCCTCGGCAAGCCGCCGAGCGATCAAAGCATCGATCTCGTCCCGGCGCGCGTCCGCACCGGCGACTATGTCATCGAAAAAGTGACGCTCCGCCTGGTGGTATGTCTCATCCTCGATCGTCGCTCCGAGCCGGTGGTCGTGGAACTCCTTCAGCAGGCGGGGCAGGGGAGTCCCTTCCATTTCCTGCTGGTAGAGTGCCTGGACGGCGGCGAGTCGCGCTGCGGAACGCGAACGGGAACGAGTCTGGGTCATCGCGCCGGGGCAGTAGCCGCGCCTTGGCCGGCAAGGAAGGGCTTGAGCGACTTCGCGACTTCCTCGCCGGCCTCCCAAGGGGCGAAATGGCCGATATCCGGAAGGCGAACGATCGTGAGGTCGTCGACCAATTCGTCCAGACCCTCGAGCTGGAGCGGAAGCAACGCGGGATCCTTCATGCCCCAGACGACCAACGTCGGAATTTTCACGTTGGGGAACTCGCGAAGCAGCCAGTCGGGCAGCGGAACATTTATTCCGGCCGGGGGCACGATGACCCTGGACGCGCGATACCAGTTGAGCATCGCGTTGAATGCGCCTGGTTGCGACCAGTCGGCGATATACTGTCGCTTTTCGCTCTCCGGGATGATGTTCACGTCGACATGACGTGCGAAGGTCGTGTCGAAGAACCAGTCGTAGCCCTTGGTCGCGACGATCTTCTCGAAACCAGGCGCGCGGAACGCATTCATATATTGCGACGCGGCGCGCTGGTCGGCGCTTTCGATCAGGCTCTTCTGGAAAATCACCGGATGAGGCGAATTGACGATCGCGAGACGGGTGACCCGCGGATCTCCGCGGAGGGAGACGGCCCAGGCGATCGCTCCGCCCCAGTCATGGCCGACTACCGCAAATTCCTCGATCCCAAGCGCATCCGCGAGCGCGAACACATCGCCGACCAATATGTCCGTCTTGTAGTCGTCCATGTGTTGAGGAAGGTCGGAGCCCCCGAATCCGCGCTGGTCGGGCATGACCAGGAAGAAATTGTCTTCAAGCCGGGGCGCAATCTCGCGCCAGGTCCGGTGCGATTCCGGGAAGCCGTGGAGGAGGATTACGGCCGAATTTCCACGATCGCCCGCCAAGGCGACGTTCAGCGTCACTCCCGTAGAAAGTTCGATGCGCCGAAACTCACTCACGGATAGCTGACCGTCAGCGGCACCTCCGGAAGCGGAATGTATTCCTGGTCGTCACCCGGGATCAGCGGGAAACGGAGCGCCTTCCAGTCGTCCTTCGCCTGGTTGATCCGGTCTCGCGACGAGGAGACGAAGTTCCAGAAGACGTAGCGGCGCGTCGTGAAGGCTTCGCCGCCCATCAGCATGAGGCGGCCCCCTGCCGCGCTCGACAGACGGGCCTCATGCCCGGGTCGCAGGATGTACAGAGCGAACAGGTCGAGATCTTGGCCGTCGAGGGCTGCTTCGCCCCCGACCAGCATGACCGCTCTCTCATCCGCTTCCGCATCGACCGGGATCGATCCGCCGGCGCCAAGAAGGATGTCGGCATAGATGGTCGGCGAATGACATGGCGTCTGGGCCGCTGCACCCCACAAGGTTCCCATCAGGACGCGCGCGCTCGCGCCCTCATCCTCGACGAGGGGAAGCGTGTCCGATGCAGCATGGTCGAATGCCGGAGCGATCTCTTCTCTCCCGTCCGGCAGCGCCAGCCAGGTCTGCATCCCGTAAAGGCGCGGTCCGTCCGGCCGAAGTTCGTAAGGCGTGCGTTCCGAGTGAACGATGCCGCTTCCCGCGGTCATCAGGTTGATCGCTCCGGGCTCGATCACCTGATGCGAGCCAATGCTGTCGCGGTGCTCGATTGCGCCTTCGAACAGATAGGTGACCGTCGCGAGATTGATGTGCGGGTGGGGACGCACGTCCATCCCCTTGCCAGCCGGCAGCTGAGCCGGGCCGAACTCGTCGACGAAGATGAAAGGCCCAACCATCGTCCGCTCGCGGCCCGGCAAGGTCCGATTGACCTTGAAGTCGCCCAGGTCGTGGGTGACCGGAGTGATGGTCTGGATCACGGAGCTTTCGATGGTGGCCATCAATTCTCTCCCGGAGCTGATGCGCGGATCGACAAGGCATGGACTCGGGCCTCCATGAGGTCCCCGAGTGCCGCATAGATCATCCTCTGGCGCTCCACACTTTTCTTTCCCGCAAATGCCGGGCTTTCGATGCGCAGGCTGAAATGGCTTTCGCCTTCCGGATTGTATCCGCCGTGGCCGCGATGCTGCTCGCTGTCATCGATGAGCTCGATCTGCGTCGGTGAAAGCGCCGAATTGAGCCTGGAGAGCATTTCAGTCGCGACCGGTCCGGTTTTTTGGGCGTTCATTGTCTCTATATAATGGGATTCAATGGCAACGAAGCAAACCAGGCTGCACGGGCGGGTCGAGGGGGCGAGGGCAAGATGTGCCGTCCCCGGTTGCGCCGCGCCCGGCGAATTCAAGGCACCTCTCCAGCCAGCCAATTTCGATGGTCCCGGGGCTTGGCGTTTTCTCTGCCTCGATCACGTCCGCGAGCACAATGCGAAGTACAATTTCTTCGAAGGCATGAGCCCAGAGGAGATCAGCGACGCACAGTCTCCGCTCGGCGGATGGGAACGGCCGAGCCGCAGGTTCGCCGCCAACGGCTCGGATCCGCCGCCCAGCTGGAGCGATTTCGCGGATCCTCTCGAGGCGATCTCGGGCCGGTTCGGTCACATCCGGCGGCCGGAAAAGCCCTCCCGGTTCGGCAAGGAGGAGCGGCGCGCGCTTTCAGTCCTCGGCCTGGGTGAGGATAGCGACCGGCACGCGCTCCGTCAGTGCTATTCTGCGCTCGTCCGCCGCTATCACCCCGACAAGAACGGCGGCGACCGCAGTCATGAAGGACGGCTCCGCGAGGTGATCGAGGCTTATCAGCTGCTGAGGAAATCAGCAGCATTCGCTTAGTCGCGATCGGGCGCTCCGAGCGGGAAATAGGAACGATATGGACGCCCCTCATCGACGGCGCGGGCAACGATCGGATGCGCCAGAAGTCGGGAGCGATAGGCTTTGAGGCGCGGCCGGCTCTCGCCGATTTCCTCGACCCAGTCAGCGTAGAACAGGGACGGAGCCGCGGCACAGTCGGCGAGCGTGAAAGCCTCGCCCGCCGCCCACGGCTCGCCGACGTTGGCGTCCAGCCAATCGTAAGCAATGTTGAGGCGCTCTCTCGCCCGCGCTTCGCCATGGGCATCAGCGGTGCCCTCAGGCCGCAGCGCGTTGGCGACGCTGACGTTCATTGTGTTCATGACGTAGAGATCGAAGAAGCGGTCGAGGAAGCGCACTCGGAGACCCGCGTCGCCATCCGGGATCCATCGATTCGGACCGGGATGATGGATCTGCAGATGCTCGACGATGATCGAGGTTTCGATCACGGCTTTCCCGTCATCGAGAAGAATTGGGAACAAGCCGAACGGCGAGTGCCGCTTGAGCTCAGCGAAATTTTCCGGATGGTCCCGCTCGAGTAGCCGGTATTCGAATTCAGTTCCGTCGGCCCAAAGCGCGATCAATACCTTCTGGCAATAGGACGAGAAGGGGTGCGCGAAAAGCTGCAGGCTCACCAGGATCCTTCCTTGATCTTCTCGCGCAGTTCGAGCTCCGCCTCGCTGGGCTCCCTGGTTGCAAAGCTGCCGGTCTGGACCTCGCCCGCCGGCTCGTAGGACGTGAAGACCACGCCGGTCTCGCCGACGAAATGCTCGATCAGTTTCAGCGCACCGGGTGTCTCCGACCCGTCAAAGATGCGCTTGCCGCGGCCCAGCACGACGGGGAACCTCATCAGGATCAGCCGATCGATCAACCGTGCCGAAAGCAGCGCCGGGTATAATGTGCTGCTGCCCTGGATGAGCAGGTCGCGGCCCTCAGTGCGTTTGAGTTCGTCGACTACGCCGGATGTATCGCCCGAGAGCTTGTGGCTGTGGTCCCAGTCCAGCGCCTCATTCGAATGCGTGAGGACATATTTGTTGATGCGCTGGAATTTCTCCCCGATCGGATTGTCCTGGTTGGCAGGCCAGTAAGCGGCGAAGATGTCGTAGGTACGCTTACCCAGGAGCAGGTCGTAATCGGACATGATGACGTCGTTGAACGGGCTGTCGGCCCAGTAGGGATAGGCCCACCCGCCAAGGCGGAAGTCGCTGGTCGGATCCTCCTCCGGCCCGCCCGGCGCCTGCATGACACCGTCGACAGAGAGGAAGACTGCTGCGGTCAGCTTACGCATTGACGTTCTCTCCTTTGAGCGCAGCCTCGATCGTGGCGATATCGATCTTTTTCATCGTCATCATGGCTTCGAAAGCCCGCTTCGATGCGCCTCTGTCGGGATTGTCCATCGCCTTTAGCAGGACCCTCGGAGTGATTTGCCAGGAAAAGCCCCACCTGTCCTTGCACCAGCCGCACATGCTCTCCTCGCCACCATTGCCGGTGATTGCGGCCCAGTAGCGGTCCGTTTCTTCCTGGTCGTCGGTCTGAACCATGAAGCTGATCGCCTCATTGGCCTTGAAGTTGGGCCCGCCGTTGAGACCGACAAAGGGACGACCGAGCAGAGTGAACTCCACGGTCAGCTCTTCGCCTTGGGCGCCGCCGGGAAAATCCGAAGCGGCGTCGTGGGCGGGCCCGACATGGCTGTCTGGAAACACCGTTGCGTAGAAGTCGGCGGCCTTGCGAGCTTCGCCCTTATCGAACCACAGGCAGGTGATCATTTTGTCGTCAGCCATGTCCTCACTCCTTTTCTGCTTATTCTCCTCCGACCAGCGCGAATTCTGCGCCCTGCGGATCCGTTCCGATGACGATCCAATCGCCGGTCGGCACCTGGTGCGGGCCCATATTTATGGTTCCGCCATTTTGCTCGGCGCTCTGGATGGCCGCCTTGATCGACGGCACCCGAAAATAGTAGCGCCATTTCGTCTGGCCACCGGGCATCGTGCCGCACAGCGCTCCGATTCGTGTCCCGTCGTGCGCAAGGAAGCGATATTCGCCCATCTCGCCCATCGGCATGAATTCGGTGTCGTCCCAACCAAAATGGCTGGTGTAAAAGCGACGGGCAGCCGAAGGGTCCGAGGTGCTCAGTTCGTTCCATCCAACGCGCTGTTGCTCGGTGGGTGAAAATACATCGCTCTCCGCTTTCGGGTCGTTCGCCGGCGGGATTGGCTTCATGATGTAGAAGGCCGCGCCTTGAGGATCGCTGATCATCGCAACGCGCCCGACTTCGGGAATGTCGAAAGCAGGCATCAACGCCTGGCCGCCGACCTGTTCGATCGAGGCGACGGCTGCGTCCACGTCTTCGACGTAGATGTAGCCAAGCCACGTGGGCTTCGCGCCGTGCTGTTGCATCTCGTCATTGAGTGGCAGCACACCGCCCGCGAATTTGCCGTCGCTGCGGCCGATCATCCGATAGCCGTTCGGAAATTCGGACTCGGCCGCGATATTCCACCCGACCACCGCGTCGTAGAAATCCTTGGCGCCCGCCGCATCGGTCGTCATCAATTCGTACCAGATGAATCCGCCGCCGGGCTCTGAACCCTCCTTGCTGCGCGTGGATTCGGGCGCTGTTTGCACATCAGTCACAATTCAATCTCCTAGCTTTCAGGACGCTGGGCGTTGGGCGGGATCCCGGTGCGCAGGGAATGGCACTAACCCGCGTAGATCCGTGGGTCAGCGCGCTCTTTGCGCGCCGGACATCTCGCTGGAGCTTCCGGACCGGTTGTCCGCAATTACCAGTTCCGTTGAAAACCAAGGTCCACTTCGGACCCGGGTCCAATCGATCAAGCGGGCTGTCCAACTGGGGCTTGCGCCGATGACGCCGCACTTTGCTGCGCGGTATCGAGGATCTTCTCGAAACCGCCCCAGAACATCCGCGGTCCAGAGAACGGCATTTCGCCTTGCGGCTGCAGGCTCTCGTCAGCCATGATCTTCTGCCAGGCTTCGTCGCGGGTCGCCTTGTCGGGCCACTCGATGAACGAAAAGGCGATGGTCTCACCCTCCTCGGCTTTCACGGCCCTGTAGAAGTCGGTCACCTGGCCATGGTTCACATCGTCAGCGATCGACTCGATTACCCGCGACGCTCCGTGTTGGCGGAACACCTTTGCCATCTTGGATGCGAGCTCCCGGTAATCCTCGCGCCGGCTTTCGATTACCGGCACGACGATGCCGTCGACGTAGCTGCCTCCACCCGAGCCTTCTTCGACGATCGATTCGAAGCCGCCCATGATCATGCGCTTGCCGTCGAAGGGCATGTTCGTGCCCATCTCCTTCATCCGCTCATCGCTCATGAACTTCTCGTTGGTCGCGTCCCGCGCTTGCCGCGAAGGATATTCGAACCAGGAAAAGACGATCTTTTCATCCGGCTTGGCGTCGACCGCCTTACGGAAATCGGTGACCTTGCCTTCCGAGACATCATTGTCCCAGGATTCGACCATTCGAGCGACGCCGATGTCCTTTACCAGCGGTGCGAAGTCGCTCGCATGCTTGCGATAAGCGTCGCGGTTGGACTCCGGGACGGGCACCACAAATCCTTCAAAATAGGTCATGCTGCTGCTCCTTCCGTTTGAGGCTCGTTGGCTGCAAATACGGCGAGCTGATCGTTGAGCGCTCGCTTGAAAGCGGGCCGCTCCTCGCCGCGTTTCAGATAGGCTGCCAGATTAGGGAATCCTGCGACCAGGTCCGTATGCCGGAGAAAGCGCAAGACGGTGATCAGCACGAGATCGCCGATCGTGAATCGATCCTCGAGCCATTCCTTGTCGCCCAGCCAGTCGGACACACGCTTGAGCTTCAGCTTCACGAATTCCTCGGCGCCTGGCCGGCGGAGCTTTGCCCACTCCTCGCCCTTGAAGAAGACGTCGATAAGAAGAAGATTGAGGATTGCGGGCTCGACGCTGTTGAGCGCTGCATAGGTCCACTGGATGGCGCGGAACCGTCCCTGCTTGTCGCGTGGGAGCAGCACTTCGCTCGTCTCGCCGATATATTGGACGATGGCCCCACTTTCGAAAATCTTGACGTCTCCGTCGCTGAAGCAGGGAACCTGATCGAAGGGCTGCTCGCGAAGATATTCCGGCGGCCTCGGCTGCCCGAGCAGGCGGACCCGGTAATCGAGTCCCGCTTCTTCCAGAGCCCAGCGGGCGCGAAGGTCGCGAACCACGCCCTGCGCAAATTCCGGAACCCAGCGGAAGGCTGTGATCTCGATTGAAGCATTTGGATTGAGCGGCATGTGTCCCTCCTAGGCTTCGATTGCTACGCGTTGGCGGACTCTTCGACGGGATGTGCGCCCC
>Ga0105248_10009666_pt1 | contig 10624 bp, 7 predicted proteins | sample KBSS34metaG_FD_81524 | JGI IMG/M metagenome (GOLD analysis project Ga0105248, IMG submission 81524) | Switchgrass rhizosphere microbial communities from Kellogg Biological Station, Michigan, USA - KBS S3-4 metaG | ecosystem: Host-associated > Plants > Roots > Rhizosphere > Soil | place... | reverse complement strand
TGTCGGTGCAGCAGGGGTCGCTCTACCCGGCGCTCCATCGGCTCGAACAGCAGGGGTGGATCAAGGCCACATGGAAGGACACGGCGCTCGGCCGCAGCGCCAAGTTCTACGGCCTGACGCGCGACGGCCGCCAGCAGCTCGAGCGCGAGCTGGACAGCTGGAAGCGCCTGTCGTCGGCGGTTGGACTGTTGCTCAAGAACGCGTAAGGATCCGCCGGTGAGTCTCTCGCGCCGTCTTCGCGTCTGGCGCCTCCGACTGAAGGCGCTCGTGCGCCGGGACGCGCTGGACTCGGAGCTTCATCGCGAGCTCGTGTTTCATTTCGAGCAACTCGTCGCCGAGAACATCGCCGAGGGCCTGACCCTCGAAGACGCGCATCGCGCCGCCCATCGCGCACTGGGCCACGTGGCGGTCATCGAAGAATCGTGCCGGGACGAACGCCGGGTGTCGTGGGTGCACGACCTGCGGCAGGATCTGGCGTACGGCCTCAGGATGCTCAGGACGCAGCCGATCCTGACCGGCGTGGCCGTGGCGTCCCTGGCCATTGGTATCGGCGCGAACACCGCCGTGCTCGGCGCCTTCGACACGCTGTTCGTGCAAGGCCTGCCCCTCGCGCACGCCGATCGATTCGTCGCGATCCAGACCGCCGCGATCGACAATCCGTCGCAGCTCGCCGGCCTGTCACTCCAGGAGTTTGCGGCGATCCGCGATCGCAGCCAGTCGTTCGACACGGTCGGTGCGTCGATCCGGTGGTCCAGCGACATTGCGGCTGACGGGCCTGGGACGGCGCCCGAGCGCATCCTCGGCCAGCTCGTCACGCCTGGCTGGCTCTCGTCGCTTGGCATTCCTCCGCTCATGGGCCAGGTGTTCGGCAGCGTCGATCAGCGGCCTGACATCGCGGCGCCGGTGATCGTGCTCAGTCATGCGTTCTGGCAGCGGCATTTTGGAGGCGACCCCGCGATTCTGCAACGCCAGGTGCGAATCCAGGGCAGCACCAGGACCATCATCGGCGTGATGCCGCCGGAGTTCCGCTACCAGGACCCGGGCATTGACTACTGGGCGCCGCTCGCGGTCGGACCACATCCCGATCCGGGCGGGCGGCTCTTCGGCGTGCGGGCGCGGCTCAAACCTGGCGTGAGCGTGGCCCACGCGCAAGGTGAACTTGACGCACTCGCGACGCAAATGGTCTCCGACGGGCCGGCACAAGGCAAAGGCTGGCTGCTGCGCGTCCGTCCCCTGAACGACGTCTTGTTTGGCTGGACGCGCGAACCGCTCGCCATGTTCGAAGCGGCCGTCGCGCTCGTCCTGCTCATCGGCTGCGCAAATGTAGCGGCGTTGCTGCTCTCGCGCGCCTCGATCCGCCGCCGGGAGATGGCCTTGCGCGCCACGCTCGGCGCCGGCCGCGGCCGGCTGATTCGCCAACTGCTCGCCGAAAGCCTGCTGCTCGCCCTGGGCGGCGGCGTCCTCGGCATCGTCGTCGCGGTCATCGCGCAGCGCGCGTTGGTGGGCATGACCGGACCGCCGGCGGCCGCACCCCTCGCGGCGATCGGGTTGAACGCGCGCATGCTCGGGTTGCTCGTCCTCCTGTCGATCGTCACGGGTCTGGCCTGCGGGCTGGTGCCGGCGCTGCGAAGCACGCGGCTTGATCCGATCGGCGCGCTCAAAGAGTCCGGCCCCGGTATCGGTACGACGCGACGACAGGTACTGACTCGCGGCGGGCTCGTGTCCCTGCAGCTCGCGCTCGCGTTGATTCTGTTGATTGGCTCGGGGCTGCTGCTCAACAGCTTCATACGGCTGGCGCAACGGGACCTCAACGTCGATCCCGATGGAGTCGTTCAGCTGGACTACGCGGTGCCGGCCTCGCAGTTCGCACAACGCGTGGGCACGTACGAAGGGTTTCCCTACTACGACATCACCCCTCCGCCGTCGCAACGGCTCAAGGCCGTGCTCGATCAGCTCCGCACTGTGCGCGGCGCGGAATCCGTCGCGGGAATTTCCTCGCCGCCCGTGGACAGTTTCGTCCTGGCGACACCAGATGTGCAGGTCGACGGTCCCGCTGGTCCACGCGCGACCGCGGCGTATTTTGTCGTGACGCCCAACCTCTTCCACACGCTCCGCTCGTCGTTCGTGGACGGCAGGGATTTCACCGATCGCGACTCCGCTGGCGCGCCCTGGACCGCCATTGTCAACGAGACGTGCGCCCGCCAGTTCTGGCCTGGCGTGACGGCGATCGGCAAGCACCTGGCCCTCGACATCGTCCCGGAGGAACAGCCGCGCGAGGTCATCGGTGTCGTGCGCGATATTCCGACACGGCATGCCGAGCCGCCACAGCCCGTCGTTTACGCCTCATATTTGCAGCAGCCGAGTCGCTATCGCGCGCCCTGGGCCGGACTGCTGGGCCAGATGACCTTCCTGATCCGGGGCAACGCTGATCCGCAGGGCTTGATTCCATCCGCCCGGGCCGCCGTGGCGCGGATCGATCCCGATCGGCCGCTCGCCGACGCGGGGACCATGGAATCGCACATGCGCAATGCGATGGGACGCTTTCGCGACTATGTGTTCCTGGTGTCGGTGCTCGCCGGCGTCGCGACGCTGCTCGCGGCCATCGGCACGTACGGCGTCATGGCGTACTCCGTCAGTCAGTACACCCGCGAGATCGGCATCCGCCGATCGCTGGGTGCGGGGCCGAGGGAAATCGTTCTCTACATCGGGCGTCGAGCGCTCATCGTCGTCGGCGCCGGCGTCATCGCGGGCGTGACCGGCGCAATACTGCTCACTCGCCTGATCGCGTCACAGCTCTGGGGCGTTACGCCGACGGACCCGGCCACGTTCGTGAGCGTGTCCGTCCTGCTCGTGACGCTGGCGGCGCTGGCCTGTGTCGGACCCGCGCGACGCGCGCTGGCGGTGGATCCGACGATCGCGTTGCGAGCTGAGTGAGGGGTGGCATCTCAGATGAGGAACGGGACAACGGGATAACGGGATAACGGGACAACGGGATAGCGGGACAGCGGGATCAACGGAGCAACGGGGCAACGGGGCAACGGGGCAACTTGACCCGTTACCCCGTTAGCCCGTTGGCCCGTTGGATGAACTCCGGCCGCAGTACCTGCTATGGCAAGATCGCCGCGTGACCGTGCTCGAACGCCTGAAATCGGTCGTCGGCGCCCGCGCCACTGACGCTGCGGCTGTCCGCGAGCATCACAGCCGCGGCGAGTCCTATCATCAGGCTGCCGCGCCCGACATCGTTTGCTTTCCGATCACGACGGATGAAGTCGTTGAGATTGTGCGGATTTGCGCCGATGCGCACGTGTCCGTCGTACCCTTCGGCGCAGGCAGTTCGCTCGAGGGACACGTCCATGCGATTCATCGCGGCGTCACCATCGATCTGCGTCAGATGAATCGCATCCTGCGCCTGAGTGAGGCGGACATGGATGTGACGGTCGAAGCGGGAGTGACGCGGCTCCAACTGACCAAGGCGCTGCGCAACACCGGTCTGATGTTTCCGATTGATCCGGGCGCCGACGCCACCATCGGCGGCATGGCGGCGACACGGGCATCCGGAACGACCGCGGTGCGATACGGCACCATGCGCGACAACGTTCTGGCATTGACCGTCGTGCTCGCGGACGGGCGAGTCATCCATACCGGCACACGCGCGCGCAAGTCATCGTCTGGGTACGACCTCACCCGCCTGTTTGTCGGGTCTGAAGGGACGCTCGGCGTCATCACGGATGTCACGCTCCGCCTTCATCCATTGCCGGACGCCGTGTCCGCGGCGGTGTGCTCGTTCGACTCGATGGCAGGCGCCGTGGAGACCGTCATCGCTGTCATCCAACTCGGCCTGCCGGTCGCGCGGATCGAGCTCCTCGACGAAACCCAGGTCGACGCAATCAACAATTATTCGAAGACGGCCTACCCGCTGAAGCCGACACTGTTCTTTGAGCTTCACGGCCAGGACGACCGGCACGTCTCCGATCAGGCCCGAACGGTCTCTGATCTCGCGACCGAGCGTGGCGGTCGAGGATTCCAGTGGGCCACGCGGCTGGAGGATCGCGAGCGCCTCTGGAAAGCCCGGCACGACGCGCTGTACGCCGCCATCGCACTCAGGCCCGGCTCACGGTGCTGGACGACCGATGTGTGCGTGCCGATTTCACGCCTGGCGGACTGTGTGCTGGAGACGCAACGCGACAACGCGGCGGCGTCGTTCCCGATTTGTCTGGTCGGTCATGCCGGCGACGGCAACTTTCACCTGTTGTACGTGCTCGATCCGAATAGCGCGGCCGAACTCGACGAGGCAGCGGCGCTCAATGACCGCCTGGTCGCCCGGGCGCTCGCCATGGGCGGCACCTGCACGGGCGAGCACGGCATCGGGCTGGGCAAGATGAAGTTCCTGCAGGCCGAGCACGGCGAAGGCGTCGAGGTGATGCGCGCGATCAAGCGCGCGCTGGATCCGGACAACCGGATGAACCCGGGAAAGATCGTCGAGATCTGACGGCGGGTTACTTCACGCTGACCGTCATCGAGGCACGCTGGCCTGTTGTCGTACTGAAATAGTCAATCCAGCGAACCCCGATGGCATTCGCGCGCGCGATCAACTCCGCGCTGGGCTGCCGGCCGTGCTCGACGATCGCGACAATACCGGTGTTGAAGGCCTTCTGCGCGTGGTCGACGTCGGGCACCCGCGGGCCTTCGACGGCAATCACGTCCTGAATCGTGATCTTGGTGCGGTCGGCCTTGAAGATCGGATGGTTGTTTGCATCGCGACCGGACGGGGTGAGATTTCTGAGAATGAAGAAGTCGGGCACCTCCTGCGCCGAGATGAGCCCCATCAGATAGAGATCGAGATACGACCACCCTGTGGCCGGCACGTAATAGTCGTCGTCGAGCTGTGTGAACGTGCCATCCAGGTTGTCCTGCCAGACTCCCCCGCCCATCGCGGAGGCTTCGACCGGACGCTGATAGGGAAACGCGACCGGCGCGTGCAGGCCGCGCGCCCAATGCGTCGGACCCAGCGCGATGGTCTCAGTGCCCACGCGCGCGGACACAAACGCGGACCAGCGGTGCCCCATCTCGTGACCGATCTGCGACATCGCGTAGTTGTACGGCAGCATCTGGCGGTTCTGCTGGCGCTCGCCGAGTTGATGCGCGTAGTACGTAACTTGTTGAGGCGACGGAACCACGTTCGCGATCCCGTCCGGGGGCCGCTCCTGCATTTGATTCGATCCCACGTACACGGGTTGGATGAACGACCACTGAAACCGGCCGCTGCTGCAGTAATTGGCGAGCCCTCGCTCGGGCGATCCAATGCCGGTCACGGATCCCGTGTCGGCGCTGTGACCGCGCGGGCCGTTGCTGGGAGTGCCGGCCTCCTGATTATCGACGCGGAAATCCGAGTAGTACGCCAGGAAGTCGAACTTGTCACCGAGCGCGGTGATCACGGTACACGCCAGGTCGCGCATGTTCGGGAGCGCCAGGTAGTGGAAAGACTCGTAGATCGCGGCAAACGGACCATCGGACTTCTTGACGGTGGACAAATCCATTTCGTACTGGCGGGGATCAGCCGATCGCGCCTCCATCACCGGATAGAGGCCGACGATGGCGTCTTTCGCCGCCACCTGGTCATATGACATCTCTACGGCGCCGTCCTTGTACAGCACCGCCTGAAAGTTGTTGACCGTTGGCGTCCACGTAAAGTCTTGAATGCCGCCCATCGGTTCCGTCAGGGACCAGGTAATGACGACGCGATCGGACAGCTCCTTGACGTAGCGGGTGCCCGACATCCTCGGTTTCACGAAGACGCAAATCGATGGCGTGGCTGCCACCAGCGTGCGCGCGGCCTGCTGGAGTTGATCGAAGCGGCCGATCGAGACGCCCCCACCACCTCGTCCGCCGCCGGCAGGCGCGTCACCAAACGTGATCGATCCGTTCATGCCCACCGACAGGGTGTTCCACGTCTTGCCTGAAAACGGGAACGCAAACCCTTTCAGACTCACGCTCGCGCCCGAGGCCTGGTCGCCGAACTCGGCGTCCCAATGAAGGGCGCCGCTCTCTGCACGAAACCCCGTCCCCTCGGGGCTGAAGCGCAGCGTCCTGTGGTCGAGGTCGAACAGATTCGCTTTGCCAAGTACACCGTCGTCAAGGGTCATGACGATCAGGTTCCCTTGTGTGGAAACCGTCCCGATCGACTTACCCGGCTGCTGGGTCGCTTGAGCGAGGGCCGCGCGTTCCCGCAGCGCGGGTAGCGCCATGAGCAGGAGCAAGGCAGCGACGACGCCGGCAGTCTTGTGAGCGCGTGACATGGCGGATCCTCCGACCGCCAGCATTCTGCATCATGTGCGCGCGTGTCGCGACCGGAATTCGGACGCGGTCGTGTGTCACCGCCCTTTTTGCTGCGGCACGAACTCGACCTTGCCGAAGTACCCGTTCGTTTCCTCGTCCGGTCCCGCGGCAAAGTACAAAACGTTGCCGGGCCCGGCGGCCGCGTCGTTGCCGAAACCGATCCCCCACAGGCCATCGATGCGAATGTCGTGACCTCGATCCTGCAGTCGCCCCGCTGGCGTGAATTGGCCATGGTTCGATTCGCAGAAGGCATTGATGAGCCCGTCGCCGAAATTGCCGACGAGGAGACAGCCGCTGAATTTGCCAAAGCCGTCGGGCGCCAGCGCCATCCCCCACGGCGAGTTGAGCGTGCCGTGCGTGGCCACGCGAGCCAGCAATCGGCCGTTACGATTGAACTCTCGGACGAACCCATGCCCGACGCCGGCTTCGTCATCAATGCCGTCACGCAACGCATAACTGACAAAGACCGACGATCCAACGGCCTGAATCCCAAAGGGACAGTAGCCATCCGGAATCGAAGCATCTTCAAAGCCACCGAGATCGAACGGGGCAAATGTCCCATCGAACGTGTCGACGGCGCAGCTGGCGAAGTTCGTGGCGTACAACGTGTTGCCGACGATCGCCAGACCCTTGTAGATCGCGCCCGGGACCGTCGCCTTGAGCTGGGCAGTCGTCCCGGACCGCCATGCGCGAATGGTGCCGCTCTCCGTGGCCCAGATGAATCGCGCCGGTCCGCCAGTCACGACGAACTGCGTCCCCGTTGTCGGATAGGACACCATACCGGTTGGCGCGCCCGGAACGGTCACTTCAAGCGAGACTTTCGCGCCGGCGCCCGTATACAGGGTCGACGAGTCGCTGCCGTTGTTCGATACCCACCACGGGCTGGTGGCGTTGGCCGCGATGCCCCAGGCATTGACGAGCTTCGGATCGACGACCGGCGCCTCATCAGCTTCGTTCGACACGAGGATCGTCACCCGATAGTTGTTCGCGTTGTCAGCGCGTAGCCATGCCGTAAAGGCCGTCGCCATAATGGCCAGCATCACGCCTACCTTTGCACGTTGAGCGCTCACGTTGGACCTCCTTGGAAGGGTGGAGGGGACTTCTTCCGAGTTGCTGCAAGCACGGGGCCAGACGTCGAGCCCTTCAGGAAGGTCACATGAAGAAGATGACGGCTGATCGCCGTTCAGTCGTAGGGAGCGCCGGCGGACATTGTCCGCACGGACGTCACCGTGTAAGGATCGGGTGCCGTGAGTGAGGCCAGTGCCGATCGTCGCCCGTCGTCCCCGCTTTCGTCCTTCGCCCAGGGACTGTTTCGACCGTCCGTCACGGCTGTTTGCGTCGCCGCATCAACGCTAGCGGTCATCGTCACGGCCTACGTGCTCATCTTCACGACGTCGTTCATGGCCTCCAGCCGGTATCGCTACTTGATGGCGGACGATCAGGACGTCGGCTTGCTCGTGACACACCGGGTGTTCGCCGCGCCGCGTGACGGGACGCCGTCGATTCTCCACTTCGGCGATTCGGCCGCCATGCGTTGCATCGAGAGCGAGGAGGGCCTGGCCGGCGCCGTGCGCGCGCGCACAGGCAAGACATTTCGGGTTCATGACTTCGCATCGGCCGCTCAGTCCACGTGGGTGATGGCCGCGCTGGCGCAGGAGGTGCCGCCCGGATCAGGAGGCGTGCTGGTCCTCGAGATCACACCTGACATCCTCGGGGTCGGCTCCCGGGCGTCCAGACAGATGGCGCTTCAGGCGATGCTGCGATCGCCGCTGGTCGGCGTGACTTCATCAGTCTGGGCCGATGAGGCCCGCAGGGCCGGGCTCACCCCGCCGACGACGTCGGGGATTTACGCGTTCGATGAGGCGGCGTTCATCCTGCCGCGGCGAAAGGCCTTGATGCGCAACATGCTGTTTGGCCCGCCTGCCTACGGTGATCCCCTCAATGCCCCGTGGTACGCGCGCGTGGGCACGCCGGAATTCCACGCGCAGGAACGTCGAACACTTCCGAAGGTCGCGCACCTCTATGATGAAAGCGCGTCCGAGAACTTTGCCGTGCTCGAGCGCATGATCGCAAGAGCCCGCCAACCGGGTCCCGTGCATGTCGTGATCATGATGGCGCCCATGAACCCCGCCTGGAACGACGATCCCTTTGGCCGTGAATATTTCGCGCGATATCGATCAGATCTCGAGGCCTTTGCCGCCAAGGTCGGCGGCTCGTTCGCGAGCGCCACGGATCTTGCAGGCCTGCGCGAGGCTGATTTCGTCGATCTCGAGGGGCACCTCAACAACGCAGCCGCCCGAAGCCGCTGCGCGGACGGCATGGCCAGCGCGATCGGCGCGGCCGTCGGCGGTCATCCATGACTCGGCTCTCGCGCAAGGCTCACCCGCGACTCTTCGTGCTGGGCGCCGTGCTCCAGGGGCTTGTGCTGGGTGCGCTGCTCTCGATCGTGGTCGTTGAACTCTGGACAACAGGTGCCGATGTTCAGCTCTTCGAATACCAGAAGTTCTGATCGGACCATCAGCACTCCATGATCCAGAGCGCGACATTCTGGCTGGTTCTCTTTGGTTCAGCGGCGGGATTCTGGCTCCTGCCGGTGCGGTACAGGTATTGGTATCTTGGCCTCGTCTCGCTGCTCTATCTGATCTCGCTGGAACCGGTTGGCGTCACCATCCTGCTGGCATGGACGCTGATCTTCTTCTACGTAGCGCCGCACGCCTACCGCCAGAAGCCGCGATCCGCGCTGGTGCTGACCGGGCTGGTGCTGTCGATCCTCAGCTATCTCGCGTGGTACAAGGCAGTGCCGGCGATCCTGGCGGCGTGGCATCCGACCAGCGCCGCCACCGCAATCATTCCGCCCCTCGGGATCAGCTACTTCACGTTCAAGCTGATGCACTATGCCATCGAGACGGCCCGTGGAACGATCACCGATCGGAGCCTGGACAAGTTTTTCGCCTATGTCTTCCTGTTCCCGATTTTCACGGCCGGCCCAATCGAACGGTACGATCACTTCCTCGCCCATCTCGCGCCGGCGCCCGATCGGGACGCCATCGCGGCAGGACTGACGCGCATCGCGATTGGCCTGATCAAGGTCACCATTCTCGCGCCGCTCATCACGCCCCACAATCTTCCGGGCAACATTCCAGCCTCCGCGCACGATTTGCTCGCGGTGGCCGCGCATGTCTCGATCTGGCGGACGTGGGCCTTCGTCATCCTCACCTACCTCCAGGAGTACGTGAACTTCAGCGCGTACAGCGACATCGCAATCGGCGCCAGCCTGTTGTTCGGTATCCGGATCATGGAGAATTTCAACTGGCCCGTGATCGCCACGAACATTTCTGACTTCTGGCGGCGGTGGCACATGACCCTGTCTGGGTGGTGCCAGACGTATGTCTACATGCCGGTGATGGCGCGCACCAGGTCGATCGTGCTCGCGACAATCGCAACCTTTGTGCTGATCGGTCTCTGGCATGGTGTGGCCCTGACGTGGCTGGCGTGGGGCCTCTTTCACGCGGCCGGTGTGACCGTGTACGCGAGCTGGGCGCGCGTCGCGCGACGCTGGCCGTGGTACCGGCAGTCGCGGCAAAATGCGTATCGCTTCCTGGGCGTGCCGGTCACCTTCGCGTTTGTCAGTGCGAGCTACGCATTTACCGCGAGCGAGCACGGGCTCGGCGAGGGGACGCGCCTCTTTCTCCTGCTGTTTGGCGTGCACCATGCCTGGTAATTCTGTCGGTCCGCGCGCACATGACTGGCTGGGCGACGGCTTTCTCCGGTCGCTCCAGCGCGTGCCGGACCGTCCGGCGCTCGAGATCGGGGCCGATGTACTCACGTACGCGGAGTTGGGGGAACGGGCCGCCGCGCTTCTGGAGGCGCTGGGAGATCCGGCAGACGAACACTCCCCGCTGACCGCGCTCTTTGCCGCGCGTTCAACGGCGACCTACGCCGGGATTCTGGCGATTCTGTTCCGGGGGCAGGGATATGTGCCGCTCCCTCCGAAATTCCCGACCGACCGGCTCGCCTACATGCTGTCGCATGCCGGGTGCCGCGCGATGATCGTGGACGACGGCGCCATGCCCGGGCTCGACGCGCTGCTCGACGCCACGAATGTCCCACTCACGGTGGTGCTCGCGGAACGCGACGACGTCTCAGCGATCGCGGGCCGGCATCCACGTCACGAGATCCGGCCGGGGCGGCAACGGTCAGGGCGCACGCTGAGTCGTCCGCCCAAGGTCACCCAGGACGACCTGGCGTACCTCCTCTTCACATCCGGCAGCACCGGTCGTCCCAAGGG
>Ga0105248_10009665_pt1 | contig 10624 bp, 11 predicted proteins | sample KBSS34metaG_FD_81524 | JGI IMG/M metagenome (GOLD analysis project Ga0105248, IMG submission 81524) | Switchgrass rhizosphere microbial communities from Kellogg Biological Station, Michigan, USA - KBS S3-4 metaG | ecosystem: Host-associated > Plants > Roots > Rhizosphere > Soil | place... | reverse complement strand
GAGAAGGCGATGCCGGGAACGGCGCGCCCATGTGGAACGTGCGTGTCGAGCCAACATAGGACGTGACCGGGCGCGATATCCCTAGCAGCGCGCCCGAGGTGAACACGAGCAGCACGTCGGCGTAGAAGTCGTTCACCGCAGACAGCCCGGCCACCGCAGTGAAATTGTCTGCCGCAGTGACGGTCGCGACCACACCCGACACACTGACCGACACGTCCACGTCGCCCGTGCCTGCCTGCACGTCTGACTCAGCCGGCGAACCGCCGGCGCGCACCTTCACGACCACCGATCCCGGCACACCCGGTACGGGCGCGTTGCCCACGAAGTACCCGCTCGCGGTTCCCTGCTCGGTGAGCGCGATGGCGTAGCTCGCGAGGTCGGCCGTCGTGTAGTTCACGAACGCGGACCCGTTCCACGGCTGCCCAGCGCTGTTGCGTCGGATCGCGTACAGAGTTTGGCCCGTGAGGTCGGGCCGCGAAATCTGGATCTCGTTGGCCATTGGTCACGCTCCGGGCTGGAAGGAAAAGTCAACCCAGTAGTTGGACTCGTTGAAGCTGTCGTCTGGGAACGCAAGCCCGCTCTTGAATCGGCCGTTGCCGATCCCGCCCGTGCCGTCGGCGTAGAAGGTGATCGACTCGCCGTTCGTGTGCGAGGTGCCGAAGTAATGCGAGTCAACCGAGTAGTGGCCCGCAGGCATATAAACCGCCACCATGTAGCGCGTGGCAGAGTCGATGTGGACGGGTGAGCCGAGCGGCATCTCTTGCCAGCCGGAAGAGGTCTCGCCCGTGAAGGTGATCGAGGCCAGCACACTCCCGATCGCGCCCGTAGTTTGGTTTACCGAGTACAAGAACCCCTGATGAGTGCCTGTATTCGTAGTAGCCTTGTAGAAGCGAATTCCAGTGACGGCGCCACTAACGCTCACCTCGAAGAAGACGCCAACAGTAATCGCGCCAGCATCTCCACTGTCCACCGTGCCAGGTGTGGTGAAGGCAAAGCCAGTCTCGGCATCGCCCACCGTGAAGAACGACCACGACACCGGCGCGTGCAGGTCCACGCCGTCCACGCCCTGGGCGGCGCTGACAGTCGCGGTGTAGTGTTCGCCGCCGGCGAGGTCGGCGTCTGGTGTGAAGGTCTGTGTGAAGGTGCCAGAGTCATACCCCAACGTGCCGTCAACCGGCACACTGGCGTGATCGACCAACGTGAACACGGTGTCACCCGGGACAACATCGCGATCAAACTCCCACGACACAACGGCGTCGATCGCCACACCGAACGCGCCGTCGAGTGGATTGGTCGTGATGATCGCGAGCGAATCTGTGACCGGTTCCGAACCGAGGTCGGGGTCGCGGTCCGTCGGCCGAGTGGTGCCGTCGCGGTAGTCCGCCGGTGCGGTGGCGCCGTTGAAGGTGTCGGTGCCTGTCCCTTCTCCTCCACCGGTCGGCCGCAAGGTCCAATCGTCATCGTCGGGCGCGGTGAACACGACCGCGAGGGATGCCATTACCGCGCTGTGTGTGTCCTGTCCACTCTCCGCGCGCCAGCCGGCTAGATCCTCACCCTCTTCGTCCACAATGATGCGGTCGATCATCAGGTTGTAATCGCTCACGGGGAACGAGTCGGAATCGAGCTCGAAGGCCGCGCCCGCGCCCTCCGTGAACAGGATGTTGTTAAACACGGTGTTGCCCGCGCTTCCAAATGCCAGCCTGATGCAACTCTTTGGAGAAGCAGCGCCGAGCAGAATCGTGTTGTTCACCACAACGTTGCCCGTGGCCGGTGCTGCGGCGTCGATCTTGTACAGTGCGAGGCCCGCGCTCTGCTCCGAGTAGATCAAGTTGTTCACGATCGTCGAATCGGTCAACCCGTCGAAGTTCATCGCGCCGCCCGGCTGGACGAGGTTGCAGTTGTAAATCAGGTTGTTCTCGATCGTGAACCGCGTTTGGATACCGTCACCGCCTTGCGAGAGGTCGCCGTTGGTGTGGATGCCATCGGCGTTGTTGTCGTGCGAGGTGTTGTTGCTGATGACGCACGTGTCTCCGCTGTTCGCAATGTAGATCCCGTGCCCGGTGTTCTGCCCCCCGCTGCTCAGCGTGTTCAAGCACACGTTGTTCGTGACTTGGCTCTGCTGAAGGAGACCGGTCACAATTCCGAACCGGCCTGCGCCGGTGACAGTGTTGCCGTCGATCACTGAACCGAACGAGCCGCCCGACACCCGGATACCTCCGCGCTGCACGGAGGAATCGTTGGTCACGTTGAAGCCTGTGATCTTGATGAAGGAGCAGGCTTCCACGTCGATCGCGTCGAACGTCTTGTCGTTGCGATGATTGACGGTCGCGCCGTTCGACTTGAACCAGATCGGGTGCCCTTGCGCTCCGCTCTGCTCCCCATCCCACCCCAAAACGAACCCGACGTAGGTGCCGCTCTCAACGTTCACCGTGTCTCCAACGAGAACCTCATCGGCCGCGTGCTGGAGAGTCAGCCAAGCGCCGCCGGCGTTGTTCACTAACCCGGTGTTGGCGTCCGAACCGTCGGTGCGCACGTAGTACGTCTGATCGCTCGCGACCACACCCACAACCGTGAAGTCACGCGAGAATGGTATCCCCTTTTTGTCGGTGCCGGACACGCGCCAAACGTGAGTGGTGCCGTCGCTGAAGGTGATGGGTGAAGGGAGGGTGAGAGTCTGTGTTCCGTCGTTGGCTAAGCCGGTCGCGAGGTCAACACCGGCCGTGACATCGCGCAGGCTGATCGAATTCGTCGCGATGTTCACGCCATTGTTTGTCCCCCAAATGAACGTGGTCGATCCACTCACCACGGTCCCGGCCACTACCCGCGTTCCTACACCGCTGAGGTAGAAGACGGTGAAGATCGGAGTGGCGTAGGGGTAGAGGTCGCTGAAGACTCCCCAATCGTCGTCGGTGCCTGCCCAGGGTGCCGGGAACAGTTGGTAGTACACCTGATTTTGAGGGACGTAAACAAGCATCCCCTCCGTACGCGCGGCAGCCGGCAGCGCGTTGCGGGCCGCGAGCGTCGGAACTGTGATCAGAAGGGCAGGCGGTGGCGTGGGTGAAATCACGTGTCTGCTCCGGGTGAGTGCCGGCGATCGCCAACGAGTGCCGGCGATCGCCGGTGCAAAATCGGGTCTAGTAAGTGATGCGGGAGCGGCGAACCGCTCCCGCACCACCGTGTCCTGCGGGGCCGCTCCCGCCACCACCACCGCCACCGGGTAGGACACCGGCACCACCCACACCGGATGTCCCGGTACCTCCTGCTCCACCTGCTCCACCACCCGGACCGCCGCCCTTCCCGCCGGCGCCGCCGGTCGTGGTCGCCTTCGCGTGTCCCACTGCACCGGGTGATTGCGAGAAGGTGCTGACTCCCGCGCCGACTACCACCGTCCCGCCGGCACCGCCGGCCCCACTCGCCGCGACACCGGCGCCACCACCGTTGCACGTGATTCGAGCGATGCTGTCGATAGTGAGCGAGCTGCTATGCCCGGCCGTACCGTTTGCCGGTGGTGATGCACCACCAGCGGCAGAGGCAGCAATCACGAGCGTACCACCAAGCGCCCAAAGATCGGCCGGGATGACCGACGCAGCGTACGCGCCACCGCCACCCCCGCCGCCGCCATCGGCACTGTTGTCTCCGGTTGCACCGCCACCCCCGCCGCCCCAAATCTCGACAGTGGGTGACACGCCCGGAGGGATGTTCAACGTGGAGATGTCCACGGAACCCGGTGAGTCGATCACGATAGTAACGCCCACGCTGGGGCCGGTCCCGATCAGGACAGGGAACGTTGACATGGGATCTTCCGCCACGATGACAAAGGATTCAACGGCCACGATGCTTCCTCCTTTCTCAGCGCTTCAAGCGAAAGTTTTGCACTCGATGCGGAACGGTGTGAGTGTCTCGCGAGCGCCGTTAACCATGATTCTCGGCGTGTCGAAATTTTGGCCGCAAATCAACTCGCCCGTGCCGTCGTCGATCATTACCCAACCGTACACCGTCTGCGGTGTCGAGTCAGTGCAATCGAACGTAGGGTCGATCGACAGCACCGAAATTCCCAGGTTGAGCGCCTCAAGAGCATCGTCCCATTGGGTGCTGTCGAACGTCACATCGGCGTACCCGTCGAAGTCGGCCGGTGTGAAGTCGCCGATCGTCGAATCGTCGGTCACAGTTTCGTTATTCTTGAACAGGCTAACCCGGTAGTCTGTGGCCGCACCCGGGCGCAGTTTCAGCGCGTTGTTCAAGAACCAGATCTTCCCCTCATTGGGGATCACCATTAACACTGAACACCCCTCACTCACGGCGGACATAACCCGGCCTGAAGCTTGAACGTGTACGACTGCGCTGGCGCCGAACCAATTCCAAAAATCACCAGATAAACGCCACCGTTGAAACGCGGTTGGATCACTTGGCACGTCGAATCGAGGTCAAGGTAACCGATCAGGCTGGCGCAAGAGGTTCCGATCTGAGCCAGTCCAATCAAGCCGGTGAGATCGCCCGTGAAACCACTGCTCGTGAAGTGGTAATCCCCATCTGGAATTTGCCAGTGGAACCACTGATTGGTGAGCGGCGTTCCCGGCCACGAGTACGTGTACGAAACGTCAAGGGAGAGATCGGGCGCGCTGAAACACGTGCTGCCCGGTGTCGGGTTCGGCGGTTCAAATACGTCACCGCAACTTCCTCCGACCTCCACACCACCGCTGGTCGGTGTGGGAGGGCTGAACACTTCTGGCACCTCTCCACCAACCTGAATCCCTCCCTCTGTCGGGTCAACGTTGTATTGGTAGGCGGGCCGCGCGTGGCCACCTGCTCCCGCTCCTCCCGGACCGGCCAGAGCGCGATACCGAATCGGCACCACGTGTCCGCCGGCTGCGGCACCACCGCGAATTGTCTTCGGCGGTTCGCAGCATTTGAGCCATCCGTCCTGTGCATATTCGGCGGGAGGGAGGTCCGGTCGGTACTCACCCCCTTCGCCGAAATCCTGCTCTGTTCCGCAGACGTGATCGCCGATCAAACCTGGTGGTGTCACGTCGCGAATGAACCTGCGTGGCGCCCCGTCCACCTCTCCGACTGGCCACTCCTGATTGTCGGAGCGCTCCATGTCGAGAGAGAGTATTACGCTGGGGTACGGCAACGGCTGCGCGTCCGGGTGGCACTCGGTCCATCGGATCATGCTGACCGTATCGGAGTCGCGGAGGAACCGGCATGCCGTCGTGTAAGGACGGCGCGCCAGATCCACCGCCGAGCCGCACGGGGAGTAGCGTGTCAGCCCCGCACCCGCCTCCGCGCACGTCCAGGTGTAAAACCGAAAGGGCGCCCGCGCTTGTGCTTGCCCACCACAAGTTCAGGGGTGATGTTGGCATACGCGGCGAAGGGGCTGATCTGCGAGTAGATCCGCATTGCTCCCCCTTGCTGAGCCAACGCCAAGCCGATCACTTCTTGGGTGTTGAACAGCCCGGCCGCACTATAGCGCACGATCACCTGACCGTTCATGGGAGACACACCAGCGTTCACCCGGCGGATGCGCGCCGTGTAAATCTGGCCGATGGTGAGAGCAGGGACGGGCGCGGTCGTGATCTCCACCGTGCCGTTGGCGTTCTGGGACAAACTGATGATGTCGATGTTGGCGATCGTGCTTGACACCAGCCAACCGAACGGGTTGCCCGGGGCCAGCATCGAGGTTGCCCACTGAATGAAGTTCTGGCCCAACTGAGCCTTCCCCAAATCGACATCACCACCGTTGTTCACGGCGTCGTCGGGTGGAGCTCCCAAGAACGTCACATTTTGGTTGGCTACGAACGCGGGCGGTGCGAGATTCGCACTTGTGGTACCTCGCGCGAGGAGAGCAACAGCAGCCGGCTCAGCAGCCTGCGCGACGGTCTGAATGGGGTTGGCGAAGCGCTGTCTGATCGAGTACACCCCGCGCTGCTTTTGTGTAGCTCCGTCATCGGAGTAACGCGAGATGCGGATTGCGTTGATTGAGAACTCGCGGCCGAGGAAGGTTACCCTCTTTTGGGCCACTGCGATCGCGAATGGCGACACGTCGATGGGGTTCGCGCTGGCGTTGCGGCAAGCGTGAGTTTCAGTCCATCCCTGACCCAATCCCTCAAACCCAAACGTCACACGGTAAATCACTGTGAGGTACCTCTAGAAACGTCTAAAAACGTGATATGACGCTTGCCGGTGCTACGTCGCTCCGGCGTGTGTTTTGCGACTCGCGATCAGCCAGCGGGAGTAATTTCGACCGGGGTTTTGATCACCGCTTGGCCCGTGCCCTGCATCGGAATGCTGGGGTCGTAGATGGAGTAGTCCATCAAGTCGCCACCAGCCGTCACAAGGAAGTGGCCACCGACCTGATTGCCGACGTCGTCGGTGTCGTGCGCCCAGCGGAACGTTTGGGTTGGCGCGAAAGTCGCCCACGCTTGGCCGGCCAAAACAGGGTCGTTCCAAGTGGCGATGGTCAGGGGCGCGTACCCATCGTAATCGCACTCGTTCGCGAGGTACGTTGCCAACACCGTGGTCGGTGTTGGCACGAAACCGAATTTGAAAAGGTGCATCACGCACGAAGCCATGCGTGTCTTGTTCGCGGTCGCCTGCACCAAGGCGCCTGACATCGAAAGACCATTCACGTCGGGCATCGAACACACTCCCCAGAGGTTGCGAGCCGCTCGCTCCCCACGAGCGCGCGGCTCAAGGACACGGCGCAGAGGTCAGGGTGTACTCCGGCAACAGCGCGATGCGTTGGCCCGGCGCAAGGGGCTGAATGTCCGCATTGTCAAATCGCTGCACGGTTCTTAGCACACCCAAAATCAGGTCAACCATCGCGTACCCGTACACCACGTCACTAGTTGGACCAGTCACGAACCAGAGAATCGGATCGGTCCCCCACGTCGAGTGAGCGCACCCACTGTGTACCACCGGAACCGTCCAGTCCGCACGGCTCAGCGTCGCGCGGGCGTATCCGGGAAAGGTGGCTTCGACCAGATCACCCAGCACCGTGTCAGCGTCAGGGGTGATGTCGTTCACCCACAGAATCAGGGTCCAGGGCAGCAGGCCCGGAATCGGAGCGCTGAGGATGCTCGCGAGCTGTTGCGCAATCCCCTCATTCGGTAACAGTTGGTCGGGCATTGGCTCGGCTCACGGGTCAGGGGGATTGCGGCGGAACAATTCGTCGGGAAACCCTTGCTGAAAACCGGGTGGTTGTCCGGTACCACCGCTGCCCGCCGCCGGTGGTCTGATCTGACCCGGTGGCACCTGGCCGTTGCCGCCCTTGTCCACCGGTCGGGCGCTCCCGGGTACGATCCCACCGCCGACAATTATTTTGTCTGGCAGCCCGGGACCGATCGGCCGCACCGGTCGCGCTGGCGTATCACCTTGCGGCGGGATCGGAACCACCGGCACACCGATTCCCGGAATGGTCGGGAGCGGTGGCGTTGGTGTACCGGGTCGGCCGCGCCCGTCACCGGTTCCGGGGACCGGCACCACCGGTACACCGATGCCGGGGCCGATCGGTGTAACCGCGCGTGGTGGTGTCACGGGCAGCGTCGTGATTGGTCCGATCGGCTGCACGACTCGGCCGTCCGGTGTGATTTGCTGCAGAGACTTCCTGCGCTCGAATTCAAGAATGAACTCGATGTTTTGCCAGTTACTCAAATCCGGCGTGAAGTCGGGGAAGTCGCCAGTTAACAGCCCTCGACGACGATACTGAAACAGGAACTCTGATGGAGTGAGGTTCTGCAAGTAAGCTTCAAGTGCTTTCTTGCCTGCCTCGATGTTTCTTTTTCGCTCGTCATCAAACGCGCGCTGTTCCGGCAGGTTGATGTCACGCACTGGCGGTGTGGCCGGCGTGTCGCCCACGTGGAAAAAATTCCCGTCGGGGTTGAGTCCACCGATTCCATGTGCGCGGTAGTAGAGTACCCGGTCGGGTTCCACCGCGAGCTTCGGCCCCTGGCGCTTCAAGTATTCTTGAGCGCGGGCATCGAAGAACGTGGTGGGTAAAAAGAACACCTCGTCCTCAAACCTCTTGTCCTTGTCCGCCATGCCACCCGCTCCTTCCTTTTCGTGATGATGCCACCGTGGAGCGCGCCCCGACGATCCGAGATGCTGAGCCGGCAAAACGAAAAAAGCCAATGACACCGCGGTGTCACTGGCTTCTACCTGGATGCCGTGAGGGTCGTTAGGTGGGGTCGAACGCTGCGCTCAGTCCTTGTACGATCGCCGCCACCGGGGCGCTAGTATCGCGCGCCTTTGGTCGTTTGACAAGAGGGGGCATCTTTGTCGGCGCCGGTGGCGGTGCAACGGGGAGATAATCTGAGGTCGGGACGTGCTTTTCAAAGTATCGAATCAATTCCGTGTCCTGCCAGAGAACTTGCAAGAGGTACTGACGGATGTCATGCGGCTTCATCCGCCGCATGTTCTCTGTGGCGGTCTCTCCCAGTTCCTCGGGAAGAATTACTTTGAACATCAAGCCCACCTTATCCCGCGCGGGGCGCCAGAACTCAACCGGTTGACCGGTCTCCAACAGCGCGGCCTTTTTGCTCGTGGTCGCGCACATCAAGATCACTACCTTCTCGCGTTCTTTGGTGATGAGCGGCAGATACCCGATTTGGCGTGAAGACATCGGCGTCTTCCCGCAGTAACAGTGCATCCCGCCGCGCGTGATTTTGTCCCGGCACGGCCGGGATGCCTTGTTCACGAAGTGGACCGTCTGCACTTGAAGCTTACCGCCTACCCAACCCCTGACGCTCTCCCCTTGCTTTGGCACCACGGTACGCCACTGGAGCTCAGCCGGTAGCAGACGGATAGACTCGGATTCGAACATTTCTGACCTCGTGATGGGTGATGGAAACTGCTTCGTGCTTCCAGCGCTCCGAGGGAAGGGCGCAGCGGGCGGAGCATACTCCAGTTCCCCTTTCCCGATTCTTGACTCTGGAACTCTGAAGCAGTTCGAACAACCATACCCGCGCCGAGCAGTCGGCGCGAGAGTGCAAGATCCCATCAAAGAACAAAGCCGGCCGCGCAACCCTTACGAGTTGCGCGACCGGCATTGTCTTCGGAGAAGCGAGCTGCGAGACGTTGCGGCGGCCATCACTCCGCCGCGACGTGATCTAATTATCGGCCCTTGGTTGAGAGAAGTACAGGCCGTACGCAGGATTCTACCTCTCGCCTCAGATGCCCTCTGCGCGCATCCTGTGCGATTTCTCCCCTTGCCCTCTCTCGTGGTCCGGTTATGATGCCGGCATTCGGTTATAGATAACCGGCGATCGCGAGGAAAATCGACATGGACAAGAAGCAGGGAAAGAAACGACTCAGGGGCGCCCGGCGCATGCGGCAACTCGGGCACGTCCTGGTGGCGGTGTGGTTCGATCCTACCGAATTCGAAGTGGTACAAACCTCTGCTGATGCCGCGAACAAACCCGTAGCTACCTACGTTCGCGAGACTGTCTTTGCCCTCTCTGCGGCGAACCAACAATGGCGCGCCGATCCATCACAGTGAACCTGGTCGAGGGAATCAGGTTTACCTTCACCACTCCAGGGGTCTGCCCGTGTCCGAACTTCGAATGTGCCCGTGGTGCGACCACACAAACAGCACCACAGATGGACCAGTGAACTTTTGCACGAACTGCTGCCACCGCACTGACGTTCCACGCACGCTGTGCGACTGCCTGATGTGCAGTGCCTTCCCAGAAATCACGCGGCCGGAAACCGCAACGGTGGGAGATCTGCCACCGATCCCGAGCGAAACCTTTCTGCCAGAACTACCCTACACCGCGGGGTACACCACTGGCATCAAGCTAACCCGCGAAGGCTGCCGCGTGGGTACAGGCGCCATGACCGCCAGCGAGGTCGGATTGTGTCTCGTTGCGGGCGATCACGGTTCGCCCGAAACCAAAATCATGGTCGAGTGGGAGCGCGAGCAGTTGGTACACATCGTGTGCATCATGCTGCCGTACCTGTCGCACGCCGAACTAATGCGTGTGGTTCGTGAGTGCAAGATTCACTGAGCAGCACGCACGAACCACACGCGCGAGGTTCAAGCTTGACCGCCTGGATACACGGTCGGCTTCAACACGTGTTGGGTAACGGTCGCGGACTCCACTGGGTCCGGCTCACGGTACTTCATTAACAGAAGGTCTACCGTACCCTCTGCGAGCCTGAGCATCCGCGCCGCGATCGGCGTTGGTGGCTTTGGTGTGACCTGCTGTAGTCTCCTCATCTCGTCCACCATCCGCACGAATTCCGCCGTCTGTTCTGGTGTCATGATGGGTTCTCCGTGTGTGTGTGTCTTCGATCGACTCACCAACTGATTCGCACGCGGCCTTTGGCGCCAGCACCTCCCAGCGCTCCCGGCCCGGCGCCACCTCCACCGCCACCGCCAGGCGCAGTGCCAGGCTGGCCGTCGTGCGGTGTCGGTGGTGGCGTCGTCTTCTTGCGAATGAAGAACTGGAATCGCTTTTTTAAACGCCTCATTCGAACAACCCCACCAACTCGAATTGGTCACCCGGAGAAGGCGATGCCGGGAACGGCGCGCCCATGTGGAACGTGCGTGTCGAGCCAACATAGGACGTGACCGGGCGCGATATCCCTAGCAGCGCGCCCGAGGTGAACACGAGCAGCACGTCGGCGT
>Ga0105248_10009662_pt1 | contig 10627 bp, 10 predicted proteins | sample KBSS34metaG_FD_81524 | JGI IMG/M metagenome (GOLD analysis project Ga0105248, IMG submission 81524) | Switchgrass rhizosphere microbial communities from Kellogg Biological Station, Michigan, USA - KBS S3-4 metaG | ecosystem: Host-associated > Plants > Roots > Rhizosphere > Soil | place... | reverse complement strand
GGCGCTGGCGGAGGTCGCTCAGCTCTCAGCCGCGATGAAGACCGGCCATGAACGGCGCGTGGAAGCGACGGCGCAGGGGGCGGCCTTTCGCCGGATCGCGCTGATGTCCGCCGAACCGACGGCGTTCGCGGCGCTGCTGGCCAATATCGAGGATGACGACCTCACCTATCCGGTCGCCGCCGCTGTCCTGTTCGCGTGCCACGGCATTGCGCTGCCCCCCTCGCTCACCGCTTATCTGCATGGCGTCGTCGCCAATCTGGTCTCGGCGGCGCAGCGGCTCATTCCCCTTGGCCAGACCGACGGGCAGCGGGTGCTGCGCGAACTGCGCGCTACGGTGTTCGAAGCCGCCGCGCGCGCCGCCGCGCTGCCCGATGCCGATCCGTTCACCCAGATGGGCGGCGCGGCCCTGCTCGCTGAACTCGGCTACATGGCCCATGAAACCCAATATACGAGGCTGTTCCGGACATGAGCATGACCACATCTGGCCCGCTGCGCGTCGGCATTGGCGGCCCTGTCGGCAGCGGCAAGACCGCGCTGATGGACGGCCTGTGCAAGGCCTTTCGCGACCGCTACGACATCGCCGCGATCACCAACGACATCTATACGCGCGAGGATGCGGAATTCCTGACCCGCGCCGGATCGCTGGTGCCCGAACGGATCATCGGCGTGGAAACCGGCGGCTGCCCGCACACCGCGATTCGCGAGGATGCCTCGATCAATCTGGCGGCGATAGGCCAATTGCAGCGCAAATTCCCGGCGCTCGACCTCATCCTGATCGAGAGCGGCGGCGACAATCTCGCCGCGACCTTCAGCCCGGAGCTGGCCGACATCACCATCTATGTCATCGACGTATCGGCGGGCGACAAGATCCCGCGCAAGGGCGGCCCTGGCATCACCCGCTCCGACCTGCTCGTCATCAACAAGATCGACCTCGCGCCCTTCGTCGGCGCGAGCCTGGAGGTGATGGACCGGGACGCGAAACGGATGCGCGGCGAGCGGCCGTTCGTCTTCAGCAATATCCGTGGCGGCATCGGCGTCGCCGACATCGCCAACTTCATCGTCAAGACCGGCGGACTGCCGGAAAGGAGCCTTGCATGAAAAAATATGCCATGGGTGGCGCGACCCTCCTCGCCATGTGGGCGGGACCGGCCTGGGCCCATTCCGGCCATGGCGGTTCCGGCTTTGCGTCGGGGTTGCTGCATCCGCTGACCGGCGCCGATCATCTGGTGGCGATGCTGCTGGTCGGGCTCTGGGCCGGTCTGATGGCGCGGCAGGCCATGTTGATCCTGCCCGCTGCGTTTTTGATAGCCATGCTCGCGGGCTTCGGATTTGGCGGGGGCTTTGGCGCTGCGACCGCCGAGCCGCTCATACTGCTCTCGCTGCTCGCGCTTGGTATCGCTGTCGCCATGAAGATGCGCGCACCGATCATGCTGGCCGTGACGGTGGTCGGCCTGTTCGGTTTTGCCCATGGGCTGGCGCATGGGCTTGAGGCACCGGCGGGCGCGCTGCCAATCGGCTTTGCGGCGGGCTTCCTGATCTCGACCGCCATGCTGCATGGCGCGGGGCTTGCGCTCGCGCGCCTGATCCCGATGCGGACCGTCCGCGCGGGCGGATGGCTCGGCGCCGGTCTTGGCGCATTTCTGATGGTCGCTACCTGACGGGATGCACGCACCCGTCCCTCCCGCGACTGCCCGGATAGCCGTCAAGCGGCAACGGATCGTCGGCACCCGCCGCAGGTACAATCAGTGGGTCAACAACCAGACGCTGGAGGATTATGCGCTGCGCTTCACCGCGCGGCGCGCGCGCATCTGGTCGCCCTGGTGGGTGGCCAATACCGCGCTCGGGTCCATCGCCTTCCTCGCCTGCGAAGCGATCGGCGCGACGGTGACGATCAGCTATGGCTTCGAGAGCATGACGCTGGCGCTGGCGGCGGCGGCGGTGATCTTCCTGATCTCCGGCCTGCCGATCTGCTATTATGGCGCGCGCTACGGTGTCGACATGGACCTGCTGACGCGCGGGTCCGGCTTCGGCTATCTCGGCTCGACCATCACCTCGGCGGTCTACGCCTCCTTTACCTTTATCCTGTTCGCGATCGAGGCGGTGATCCTGTCGGCAGCGCTACAGCTGTGTTTCGGCATACCGCTGCCGATTGGTCACATCCTCAGCGCGCTGGTCGTGGTGCCGATCGCCGCCTATGGCTTTCGCCGGATCAGCCGCTGGCAGAACTGGACCCAGCCGCTGTGGCTGCTGCTGCAGCTCGCACCGATCCTGTTCGTCGCCCTGCAAGGCGATGCGGCGATCGGCCTGTGGCAGGGCTATAAGGGCACCGCCAACAGCGATGCCGTGCTCAGCTTTGGCCTCGCGCTGGCCGTGCTGCTGTCGCTGCTGCCGCAGATCGGCGAGCAAGTGGATTATCTGCGGTTCCTGCCCGGTGCGGAGAAGGTCGGGAAAAGGGCCTGGTGGTCGGCCTTGCTGCTGACCGGACCGGGCTGGATCCTGCTGGGCGGCATCAAGATCGCGATCGGCTCCTGTCTTGCCGTCATCGCGCTGTCGCGCGGCATGCCCGGCATCGATGCGGCCAATCCGACGATGCTCTACTATATGAGCTTTGCAGGCCTCTTGTCCTCGCCCGGCGCCGCCATCGTCCTCACCGGACTGTTCGTGGCGCTGTGCCAGATCAAGATCAACGTCACCAACGCCTATGCCGGGTCGATCGCCTCCTCCAATTTCTTCTCCCGCCTGACCCACCGCCATCCCGGCCGGGTGGTGTGGCTGGTGTTCAATATCCTGATCGCGCTGATGCTGATGGAGAGCGGCATCCAGACCGTCGTGGAGCGGGTGCTGGCGCTCTACAGCAATTTCGCGGTCGCCTGGTTCGGTGCGGTGATCGCCGACCTGATGATCAGCAAGCCGCTCGGCCTCAGCCCGCCCGGCATCGAGTTCCGGCGCGCTTATCTGCACGACATCAACCCGGTCGGCGTCGGCGCGATGATCGGCTCGCTGATATGCTCGACCCTGTGTTTTGCCGGCGTATTCGGCCACGGCGCGCAGGTGTTTTCGCCTGTGATCGGGCTGGCTATGTCCTTCGCGCTGGCGCCCGCCATCGCCCTCGCCACCGGGGGTCGCTACTATATTGCGCGCGAGCCAGACGATCTCGGCGCGCAGAATCTGCGCTGCACCGTGTGCGAGAATGCCTTCGAGCCGGAGGACATGGCGCATTGCCCGGTCTATCAGGGCTCGATCTGTTCGCTCTGCTGCACGCTGGAGGCGCGCTGCCATGATGCGTGCAAGGAAAGGCCGCAGTCGATCGACCACATCGCCGTACGGGCACGGCGCATCTTCCCCTCCCGGTTCGCCGCCCCGGTCTATGCGCGGCTGGTTCGTTTCTCCATCGCCTATGTGGTCACCGCCGCGATCATCGGCATGGTACTGCTGCTGGTCTATTATCAGCGCGTGGGGCGGGGCGCCGATCCCGACATCATGATGAGCATCCTGTGGTCGGTGTTCATCGGCCTGCTCGCCATGGCCGCCTTTGCCGTCTGGTATTTCGTGCTGGCCCGCGAAAGCCAGCGCGCCGCCGAGGAGGAATCGGAACGCCAGACCATCATGTTGATCGACGAGATCGAGGCCCATGCCCGTACCGATGCGGAGCTGCAGCGTGCCAAGGATGCAGCGGAGGCCGCCAATCTCGCCAAGAGCCGCTATATCGTTGGCGTCAGCCACGAGATCCGTAGCCCGCTGAACACCATATCGGGCTATGCCCAACTGATGGAGCGCGATCCCGGCCGGCACATGGGGGATGCGGTGCGCGTCATCCGCCGCAGCGCCACCCATCTGGCCGACCTCGTCGACGGCCTGGTCGACGTGTCGCGCATCGAAAATGGCTCGGTCCGGATCGAGCGCAACCGTGTGAACCTGATCGAACTGGTCGAGCAGATGGTCGACATGTTCCGGCTGCAGGCGCGGGCGCGCGGCATCCAGTTTGAGCATAGCCGCCCCGCGCACCTGCCCACCTATGTCTACACCGATGAAAAGCGCCTGCGGCAGATCCTCATCAACCTCATCTCCAACGCGATCAAATACACGCCGTCGGGGACGGCTTCGCTCAACATCTACTGGCGCAATCCGGTGGCGGAGTTCGAGATTGTCGATACCGGCGTCGGCATCGGCCCACAGGACATCGACCGCATCTTCGAACCGTTCGAGCGGATCGAGGCGGTGCGCGGCGCGCCCGGCGTGGGGCTGGGGCTCACCATCACGCGGCTGCTGGTCGACATCATGGGCGGGCAGCTTTCGGTCAGGAGCCAGCCGGGCGCGGGCAGCACTTTCTGCTTCAAGATGTTCTTCTCCGAGGCGCCGGCACCGCCGCCAAGCGTCCGGCCGCCCACGACCGAGCGGCGCTATGACGGGCCGCGGCGAAGCATATTGGTTGTCGATGACGATTCGTCCCACCTCGATCTGGTGCGCGATATATTGGCGCCGATCGGCTTCGACCTTGAGTTCGCCGCCGATGGCGAGGCTGGTCTCGAGGCGTTCCGCCGCCATGCACCCGACCTGTTGATGCTCGATGTTGCGATGCCGGGGATCGACGGCTGGGAAACCGCGCGCCGGCTCCGGGCGGAGCATGGCGACGCTGTGCCGATCCTGATGGTGTCGGCCAATCTGCACGATTTCCAGCGGACGCGTCGGCCCGACGATCCGCATGACGACTATCTGGTCAAGCCCTATGAGATCGAGGTGCTGCTCGAACGGATCGGGGTGCTGCTGTCCCTCAGCTGGGCGCCTGATGAAGGGGCGGCGGCATGGCGATGACGATCCTGATCGTCGATGACGACGACGACACGCGCACGCTGCTGGAAACGGTCGTGGCCAGAGAGGGTTTTGCCCCCGTGCTGGCGAGCGACGGTCCTTCGGCGCTGGCGCTGCTGGCGGGCATGACGCCGGACCTGATCCTGCTGGACGCTGTCATGCCCGCACTCGACGGGTTCGAGACCTGCCGGCGGATCAAGGCGATGGAAAGCGCCGCGCATGTCCCGGTGATCTTCATGACCGGCCTGACCCAGACGGAACATGTCGTGCGCGGCCTGGCGGCCGGGGGCGTCGACTATGTCACCAAGCCGCTGGTGCTCGACGAGCTGCTCGCGCGGATCAAGGTCCACCTCGGCAACGCCCGGACGACGCGCAGCGCGCTGCAGGCGCTCGACACGGCGGGCCGCCGGTTGCTGGCCAGCGACGCGAGCGGCCAGATCCGCTGGGCGACGCCTGAAACCCGGCGGTTGATTGCGGATCTTGCGGCCCCGCTCCTGATCGACATCGAGGCCGCCTTGGCCGCGCTGATCGGCGATGCGCAGGCAACCGGCGAAGCGGTGCTGGAGGCCGGGCCGCTGCGGATCATGATCGACTATCTGGGGCCGGCGTCGGCCACGGAGCATCTCTTCCGGCTGTCGCACCATATCGAGGGAATGGAGGCGGTTGCGCTCCAGCAGGGCTTTGCGTTGACGCCGCGCTAGGCGGACGTCCTGCTGTGGACCGCGCGCGGCAAGTCGAACAAGGACATGAGCGAAATCCTCAACATCAGCGCGCGCACGGTCAACAAGCATCTCGAGCAGATCTTCATCAAGATGGGGGTGGAGAATCGCGCGTCGGCCGCGGCGGCGGCGACGCGGGTCTTGCTGGATGTTGAGCGTCGGGACCGGCGTTAGGGGGCGTGCGTCTGCCCGCACACATTTGCCGTTCGCCCTGAGCCCTTCGACTGCCCGCTTGCAGTAGGCGCTCAGGATAAACTTCACCGGAGGTGAAGTCGAAGGCTTGGCTGAACGCAGTGAAGCCTTCTCGCTCCGCTCGAAACAAGGCTTCGACTTCGCTCAGCCCGAACGGAGTTTATAGTAGGACCGGCGCTGACTTCACGCATCCACCCCGCGCCCGGTGCTGAGTTCCTCGAAGCTGAGCTCCACCAGCGTCAGATGGTGCAGCATCGCGGCATGCGCCGCGCCGGCGTCGCCCCGCACGATCGCCTCGACCACGGCCTGATGTTCCTTGTGGGAGCGGGGCAGTCGGCCCGGCAGGTGAAACTGTGCCCGGCGGAACGGCGCGAGCCGGCGCCGGAGCGCGCGCGTCGTCTCGGCGATGACCGGGTTATGCGAGCCCGCGTAGATCGTCGTGTGGAGGAGGTGATTGGCGTCGGCAAAGCCCTGCGCATCGTCCTGCTCGGCCAGCACGCCCATCTGGTCGTGCAGCGCCTGCAGCCGCCGCCGCTCGGTGGGCAGCATCGACAGCGCCGACAGGCGCGCGCAGGTCGCCTCCAACTCCGCCATCGCGACGAAGAGTTCCTCGAGCTGCTCCGGTGTCACCTGCGTAACGACCGCGCCGCGCCGGGGCCGGACCTCGATCAGGCCGGTAGTGGTCAATTGACGTAGTGCCTCCCGGACGGGAGTACGCGATACCCCATAGCGCTGGGCCAGCAATTGTTCGTCCAGCCGCGAGCCGGGCGGAAATTCGCCGGAGAGAATCGCTTCGGCAATATCCTCCGCCAGCTTGTCGACGATGGTAACGGCCAATTTCGAACGACTCCCTTGCCCCGGCTGCTGTCAAGTCGGACGCAAGAGCCAAGTTTGCAAGGGCTAGCATACAAAAATGAAAATATGACGACAAACCTGTTGCCAACGCCCATTTGTGTATGCAAGATTATCCATACGCATACATCAGGGCCACTTGGGGGCGAGCTAAAGAGAGTGATGTCTGGGCGCTAACCACCAAAAGGGAGCGACCGGATCATGCGAAAAATCATTCAGGGAGTTATGGCGCTTGCGGTTTGTGCAAGCAGCAGTGCGGCGATGGCGGACGAGGGGTCCGATTGGGCACTGCACGGTTTCGGCGACGTTTCGCTCAAGAACGACTATGTGACGCCGCGCGGCCTGGTTGTGACGACCGAGGGGGCCACGGTGCAGGTTCTCAATGGGCTGGTTCTCGTGGCGCCCGGCGGCATCGCGATCCACGCCGGAACCTGGGTCGATCTCAACCCCGGCTACAGCAAGAGGGACGGCAATATCACCGCCGTCAACGAGTTCGACTTCTTCGTCGGAATCAGTGGGGAGGTGGTCAAGGGGCTTACGGCGGGAGTCGAGTACAGCCAGTTCATCAGTGGCCAGCCATCGGTCGCCTTCAGCGATGAACGCAATATCGAATTCAGCCTGAAATATGCCGACAAGCCGAGCGGCGGCTTCTCGTTCAACCCCTATGCCAAGCTGTTCTGGGCGGTTGACAGCAGATCGTCCACGGTGGTGGCCGGCAAGGAAGGGGGTACGTTCGACGTCGAACTGGGCGCGGTGCCGACTTATACGACCGGTGCTCTCACCTTGTCAGCGCCGACGTGGATCACCGTTGGTCCCGAAAGCTATTGGGGATCGCCCAGCAATACGCTGGTTCGCCTCGGCGTGATACCGCTCAAGGATGGCGATCCTTTTGGTGTCGTCTCGACCGGCTTGAAGGCGAGCACACCGCTCAGCTTCCTCAAGGGCGGCGCCAGCGCCAACGTCTACGCCTTTGCCCAATATTATCACATCATCAACGACAACCTGCTCGAAGCAAAAAAGCTTCTGAACAGCGGTGACAGCAAGCGTGACCAGGTCGTGTTCGGTGTCGGCATGGGTTTCGGCTTCTGAGGGAATTCAATGGCGGGGGTAGCCAGCCGCTACCCCCGCCCAGCATGCGTGGAGGAACGGTCAATGCCCCTGGTTCCCGCAGCACCCTATGCGTTCGAGCTTCAGCCGGACAAGGCCGCGCTGCTGATCATCGACATGCAGCGCGATTTCATCGAGCCGGGCGGCTTTGGCGCGGCCCTGGGCAATGATGTCGATCAGCTGCGCCGGACGATCGCGCCGTTGAAGGCGCTGCTCACCGCCGCGCGCGCCACCGGGCTGATGATCCTCCATACCCGCGAGGGCCACAAGCCGGACCTGAGCGACCTGCACGAGACCAAGAAACTGCGCGGCCGGGGCAGCATGACGATCGGCGACAAGGGGCCGATGGGCCGCATCCTCGTCATCGGCGAGCCGGGGCATGACATCATTCCGGAACTCTATCCGGTGACCGGCGAGCCCGTCATCGACAAGCCCGGCAAGGGCGCCTTCTACAACACCGAACTGGCCGACCTGGTGGCCCGCCACAGCCTCACCCAGCTCATCGTCTGCGGCGTCACGACCGAGGTCTGCGTCCACACCACGGTGCGCGAGGCCAATGATCGCGGCATCGACTGCCTGGTGCTGTCCGACTGCACCGGTTCCTATTTCCCCGAATTCCACGAAGTCGCGCTCCGCATGATCGCGGCACAGGGCGGCATCTTTGGATGGGTTGGCGAGTCACAGGGCGTCATCGCCGCGCTCACCGCACCGGCGGATCCGGCAGCGACGAGAGTGAAGGGGTCAGCATTATGACAAGTGTCACCGCAGCAACCACAGTCGGTTCGGCCAAGCCGCCATGGTGGTCACCAGGCGACTGGAATGCCTTTTTCGGCTTCGGCACGAACATCCTTGTCAACGTGCTGGTCCTGACCGGCCTGTTGCGATTCGTCCTGAAGCTGCCGGACCCGATCATCTTCGGGCGCATCCTGCCCGCCGTCGGCCTCATGCTGTTTCTCAGCACCGTCTATTATGCCTGGCTGGCGCGCCAGCTCGCGATCAAGACGGGGCGGACGGATGTCTGCGCGCTGCCCTCCGGGATCAGCGTGCCGCACATGTTCGTCGTCGTGTTCGTCGTCATGTTGCCGATCCTCATTTCCACCGGCAAGCCGGTCGAGGCCTGGAGCGCAGGCCTCACCTGGGTGTTCGTGCAAAGTTTCGTGCTGATGATCGGCGGCTTCATCGCGCCGGTCATTCGCAGGATCACGCCGCGCGCCGCCCTGCTGGGGTCGCTGGCCGGCATTTCGCTGACCTTCATTTCGCTCAGCCCCGGCGCGCAGGTGTTCATGACGCCGGTGATCGGGGTCACCTGCCTGGCGGTCATCCTTGCAAGCTGGCTCGGCGGCTATCGCTATCCCGGCGGTCTGCCGGGCGGCCTGATGGCGATCCTGGTCGGGTCGGCCATCGCCTGGGGCGGCCATATGTTCGGGTTCGAACTAGGCGGCATCGGTCCCGAAAAGGTGACCGGCGCGCTGGCCGACTTCGGCTTTCACGTGCCGACGCCCGCCTTTGCGGAGGTTTTCAGCGGCTTCAAATATATCGGCGTCATCCTGGTGACGGCGATCCCGTTCGGCATTTACGACCTGGTCGAGGCGATGGACAATGTCGAAAGCGCGGAGGCGGCGGGCGACCATTTCCCGACCACGCGCGTCCTGACCGCCGACGGCATCGTCAGCCTGATCGGCTGCATGATGGGCAATCCGTTCATCAACGCCGTCTATATCGGCCACCCGGGCTGGAAGGCGATGGGCGGCCGCATGGGCTATTCGGCGGCGACCGGCTCGCTGATGCTGTTCCTCACCTGGTTCGGGGTGATCGGCCTGATGATGGCGGTCATCCCCGCCGTCGCCCTGCTGCCGATCCTCCTCTACATCGGCATGCTGATCGGCGCGCAGGCGTTCCAGGAAAGTCCGCACAAGCATGCGCCCGCCGTCGTGCTGGCCATCGTGCCGACCATCGCGGCATGGGGCACGGTGCAGATCAACAATGCGCTGGGAGCGGCGGGCACCGATGTCGGCAAGGTCGGCCTAGATGCCCTTGCCAATAACGGGGTGCTTTATCACGGCCTCCAGATACTGGGCAGCGGCGCGACGCTGTGCGGCATCATCCTGGGCTCGATCGCGGTGTTCATCATCGACCGGAAGCTCGAGAAGGCGGCGGCGTTCGCGGCGGCGGGCGCGGTGCTGACCTTCTTCGGCCTCATCCATTCCGAAGCGATCGGCGTGATGAAGACGCCGTCGGTGGCGGCCTCCTATCTGGTCGTCGCGCTGTTCCTCTTTGTCTGCTCGAAAAAGGCAAGCATGGCGGAGGAGCCGATGGCCGAAGCCGATAGCGAGGGCGCCGAGCCGCAGCTGGCCTGACCATGGCAGGGCCGTGCATCACATCCGGGCAGGTCGAGCGCCTGGCAGAGGTGGCGGGGTTGCACATCGACCCCGCCCATCTGCCGGGCGTCGCCCATAATCTCGGCATATTGCTGATGCAGGCCGCCCTGTTCCTCGATTCGCCAGTCGACCCCCTTGTGGAGCCGGCGCCGGTGTTCCGGCCATGACGATGCTGGCGCCTTCTCCCAGCCTGCTGGGCATATCGGCCATCGCGTCCGCCGTGCGCAGGGGCCATCTCTCGGCACGGGCCGTGATCGAGGACCGGCTCGCGCGGATCGAGCGGATCAACCCGGCGCTCAACTGTTTTACCGAGATACTCGCCGACCGGGCACGGCGCGAGGCCGATGCGGTCGATGCGATGGTGGCGCGCGGGGGCGATCCCGGGCCGTTCGCGGGCGTGCCGTTCGGCGTGAAGGACAATTATGACGTCGCCGGTCGGGTGACTACGGCGGGCTCCATCATCAATCGCGGCAATGCCCCCGCCCCTGCCGATGCCGTGTTACTCCAGCGCCTGACCCGGTCCGGCGCGGTTCTGGTCGGCACCCAGAATATGGACGAATATGCCTATGG
>Ga0105248_10009660_pt1 | contig 10627 bp, 16 predicted proteins | sample KBSS34metaG_FD_81524 | JGI IMG/M metagenome (GOLD analysis project Ga0105248, IMG submission 81524) | Switchgrass rhizosphere microbial communities from Kellogg Biological Station, Michigan, USA - KBS S3-4 metaG | ecosystem: Host-associated > Plants > Roots > Rhizosphere > Soil | place... | reverse complement strand
TTCTTCTCGCGCGTCGCGTACGATCCGCTGCCTCCCGGGCAGACTGCACGCCAGGTGCGATAATTCTCGCCGACGGGGCGTAGCGCAGCGGTAGCGTACCTGCTTTGGGAGCAGGTGGTCGCCGGTTCGATCCCGGCCGCCCCGACCAGATTCTAAAGGACTTAAGTCACAACGCCGACACCCCGAAAGCGCCGCGTGTCTAATCCGTGTCTAGCGCTCTCGGAACCGACCTCGCGAGAGTTTCGGTAACTCACGGCGTTCCGCGCAACGTGCTGCGCTGCAGCGGCCCCCAGGCGAGGCTCGCGGCGTGTGGCGGTTGGTGCGCGGAGGAGAGAGGGACGTGTGCAGGCAGGGGAGGACGGGAATCGCCCGTTCCGGGCGCGCGCGGCCTCAGGTCTGCCTTTCGAGCCTCCAGGATGGGGCTGGATCGCGTCAGGACGGCCCAGGACGGGCCGCGAATCGCTAACTCGGCTCAGGCTCCGTGTTTGGCGTCTCGGGCGGTGCGAGTAGTTTCTGCTCGGCAGTCCGCTTGTCGGCAATGTCCTGCAATAAATCCAGCACGTTCTTTCCTTCGGGGTCCAAGTTGATAGGGGTTTTGCTAGGCAGGCCGTACGCTTGTTGAGACATCCAGTTGAGGAGCGAGGCGCGCTCGCTGCGGGTCCCATGCGCCAGGATCTCCTCCGACAGCGGCGCGATGTTCTCCAGCACGAAGTCACGCGCGAAGCGCCGGAAGTTCTCAGTCCGCTCGCGCTTGATGCGCGCCGCTTCCTTCGGAGGCAGGATCTCCGCGTACTCGGCAGGGACTTCCTCCGCGGGAATTCCAGGAGTCGCCGTACCGCCTCGCTCTTCCGCAACCCTCTTCGCGTAGCGCTTGCGGTCGCGTATAGCGCGAGGCGTCATCTTGACGGGCTTGCGGCCTGCTCCAGGACGATAGCCTCCAGGCCCGGAGCCTGGGCCTTGGTTGATCACACTGCCCAACTAGGTTCTCCTTCTCGGCATGCTGCCGCGTGTTACTTTTCCTTGCTATGGGCTTGCGCTCTCCGCTCGTTCTCGATCCCTACTTCGCCGCGTTTGACCTGCTGACGCGAGACCTTCACAAGCTGCTGGAGTACATCGAGCCGACTGATGACAACAGAAAGACGTACTCGCATAGGACGTACGAACTCCTGCTCCGTGTCTGCACGGAATGTGAAAGCGTCTGGCGCGACATGGTCGAACGGAGTACCTGGAACACGAAGAAGCGGGACGACCTGAACGGCTCGGACTACCGGAAGTTGAACGCGGACCATGAACTCTCGTGTTTTCGAGTCCGTCTGCCCTTCTGGAGACCGAACCGGCACAACATCTCTTCCCCGTTCGGTTGGATTCCGCACGTGACGCCATTCGAGGCCTGGGGAACTCCTGACGCTGGCCTCCGCTGGTACCAGGATCATCACGCCGTGAAACACAATCGGAACCTGGAGTTTCCGCTCGCGAGTTTCGAAAACGTCTGCCTCGCGTTCGCGGGTCTGTTCCTGACACTCGCCGTTCTGCAACCGAACGGCTTCGAAACCGGTATGTTCGCGTGCGCCCACCACAACGGCAACCACGCGCACACGAAGACAAAGGACTTCGAGATGTACTGTGAGGAGTCGGCGAACATCTTTCCCGACGACCAGCCGCTCCAAACCTGACGCAACTCGCTCCGCGAGTCGATCCCGATGCCAGCGTGCGACAACTAGGGTTGCTGGGTGCAGGGGCCTGAGCTCCCCTCGTTGGAAGCCCTCCCTACGATCAGCCTGCCGATCCACTCGCTTCCCATCTGAGGCTCGCGTGTCACTCGGCAAGGCTGGCCGAACAACGGGAGAGCGCGGATTAGCGTCTTCTGACGTTCGTCGCGCAGTTTGGCGAGTGTTGCGTCTTCTAGCGGCTTCGTGTGCGCAACGAACTGGATGCCTTCGAAAGGCTCCCCGTTCATCGCTCCTGGGGGGTTGTCGTCTTGGCGGTACCAATGCACTCCCGCCAAGGTTTCCTGTATCTCTTTAACGAAGCGCTGCTGTTCCGGGTTGCGGTCGTCAAGATAGCTAATCAGGAGGTTTGTCTCGCCCTTACCGTCGCCGAGGACTTCAGCGATCTGCCTTCGCGTGTCCGTATCTAGCTGCCGACCGTTCCGGACTTCGCCGAAGCGGCGTTCGGCAAAGTACGAAACAGCGGAAAGGACAAGACCTAAAACGATAAGGACCGGAGCGGTGACCTTCAGGCCGCGCGCATCGTTCCAGGACGTAAAGGCCATCCAGAGCGCGTAAAGGAAGTAACCAGCGGAGATGCCCAGAAACAGCTGAGTCTTCATGTCGGGATGATATGTGGCCTACCGTCCGAAGAACTGTAAGGCGCGCGCGGTCGTCAACCTGCTCAACCTGCTCACAACCTGCTCATGAGCAAGTTGAGCAGGTTCCCTCTTACTTGCTCAACTTGCTCACCCCTCTTAGAGGGTGAGCAAGTGAGCAGGTTGGTCCGGGTCACTGAATGGGTTCCTTCTTCTGGTACAGCTTCCCCCCGCCCCGTTGGGTGGTCCCCACCTCTTCGGCCTTGCCGCGCTCCAGCATCCGGTCAACCTTCCGCTGAGCGGTCGCCCTGGAGACGTTCCAGAACCTCGCCAACTCGGAGACGGATCTAGGCTCCAGCATCGAGGCCAATTCTTTCGAGATGTCGAAGTCCTCGGAAATGTCCTGGAGTAGCTCCGTCCCGCCAATGGTGATGTCCGGGCGCTTGGGATCGTCCGCGCTCTTCTTGATCGTGTACGTGAAGAGGGTTTCCCCGACCTCGGAGTTTCTTCCGTAGAGGGTTGAACACGTTCCGACTCCACCCTTCTTTCGATCCATCGAGAGCATGGACTCCGCGATGTCGCGCACCACGGACGCGCCGCGCACCTCGCGATCCTCGCCGTTGGGTCCAGGCTTGCCGCGGTGCGCGATGACGTTCAGATGCCACCCCGTAGCGCGGGCGACATCCCGCAACCCCTGGAAGAGCGTCCGCATGTCGTCGTTGTCGGACTCCTTCGCGCCTCCCTTGATCTCGCCTAGGGTGTCGAGAAACGCAATCCCAGGCTCGCCCAGACTCTCCAGGTTCGCCTGGAGCGTCGCGAGTCCCTCGGCGTCGGCGATGAACCGGTCAAATGTGAAGTCCAGCGGTGTCTGGTCGGATGCGCCGAAGAGATAGTGAATCCGGCGCTTGATCGATTCCCGCGACATCTCCAGGGAGATGTAGAGCGCGCGTCCCTTTCGCGTGTTCATTGGTCCGAGAGGCTCGCCGCTTGCGATAGCGTGTGCGAGTAGCATGGTGACGTAGGTCTTGCCCAACTTCGCCGCGCCGAGAGTCGCGGAGACTTCGCCGGGGATGAACAGCGTTTCGTTGTGCGCGAATCCGTTCAGCGGGACAGGCTCCTCGGCGCGCAGGTTGCCCAGGCGCTCGACGGTCCAGACGGACGGAGCGGCCTTTGGCGGATTCTTTCCGTGCCAATTGTTCCAGGCCGACCGCGTAACGCGCGCAACGTCTTCGGGAGGCTGGGGCGGTTTGTAGCCCGCGTTTTCGCCGACGATGGTGGACTCGAAAAGCTCCTCCGTCATCGTGGGGTGCGCGTCGAGGGTTGCCATAGCGAACTTGAAAAGCGAAATGTCCCGGTTCCCCTCGACTCCCGTAGGCTCGCCGAATCGCTTTCCCTTCGCCACCCCGTGCGCCTGCAGCACCTCCGCGATGGTGTAGCGCTCGCCGCTCATGGGATGGAACGAAACGGGGCGAGGCTCGGCCTTTTGGTGCGGGTATCCCGGCACGCGCAGCACCCTCGGAAGGTCGCTCATGGGATCCAGGTCGCCGTAGTGTTTCGCCAGCGCCTTCTGGGTCTTCTCGAAACCGTCGAGGGATTCGCCGACCTCCAGCGCCCAGTAGTAGTGCCACCCGCGCCCAGTCTTTACGGCAAAGGTCGGCTCCAGCGGGAAGCTTGGCGGGACCGGGAGATTCTTCTTCTCGGAATCGTAGTCCACAAACAGCGCGCGCAGCGCGAGCACGTTCTTGGCCTCGCGTCCCTCCCCGTCGCCCGCATTGACCATGAGAAAGATTCCCGCCCCGCGGTTGCTCTGCTCGGCGAGAGTCTCCGCGGCGTCGGTCAGGGTGGCGTGAAAATGGAACTTCCGCAAACCCTTCTTCGGATCATCGAGAATCTGGAACGTAACCGCGGAGTCCGCGTCTCCGGTCAGGGCCTCGATGTAGCGGCGCGCCTCCGCGGGCGGGAAGTAGGCCAGGGAGTCGTCGGTGTCGGTCGGGAGCGGCGCGAAGTTAGCCACGAGGCCCGCCGCTCTTCTCCGCGTTGAACCTGTAATTCAGGCCGAGATACCGCAGGAAGTCTCCGAGACTCATGGCGCGCGGGAGCCTTCCGACCGCGGCCTGTAGCGCACGGTCGCACTCGCCCTTGTGGACAAAGTAGAAGGCCGCACCGTTGTCGCGCTCGCGATAGATGTAGCTTCCGTCCTCGCGGTCGATCTCTCCGTGGCAATGGTCGCAAATGAAAACCGGTCCGAATTGGATTCGATCCAGGGCGCGAAGCTCGATCAAGAAAACCTCCCCTGCCGGGAAACCCGGCTCTCTACTGCGCGCGAAAATGCGCGCCGTTCAATCCCTCTTCGGCAACACGCTGAACCTCTTCGCGGCCTGCGCGACGGTCACCACGAGTTGGCATTCCTGGGACAGACAGACCAGTTCATCGGTCTGCTCTTTGTCGTTGTAGGCGATCAGGAACGGCCCACCGCAGCGGACGCAACGCCCGCCGCACTTCGCGGAGTCGTAGCGTCGGAGTCGCGCGCTCATTGGTGCCGCTCCGTGTAGTCCGTGAACTCGTCGGGTTGGTGAGTGAATGGTCGCGTGTAGTTCTTCTCCAGGCCGCACGTTGCGCAGCGGTAGAGAAAGCTTCCGTTTGCCGTGTCGGCGCTGGAAAGCTTGAAGATTCTCACCACGGAGGAACATCGGTCGCAGTGTCCCGAATCCGTCCAGGGGATCCAGACGGGTTCCATTAGTTGCGCCGCAGTCCAGGATGCGCGGTCGGGTCGGCGTCGAGGCGATCCTGCTGCGCCTTCGCCTTCGCGATGCGCTCTCTGTTCTTCTGAGTCGCGGCGATGGCATCGGCGATGGTGTCGCGGTCGGCCTTGCTCTGGTGGTCTGACTTCTTCTTGGCGTCCATGGTGCGTGTCCTTTCGGTTACGGGGTTGGCGTCGCCGTGTTGGTCGGTGTCGGCGTCTTGGTCGGAGTGCTGGTGCGGCGAATCGGCGCATTCGTCGGAGTCCTCGTCGGAGTCCTGGTCGGCGTCTTGCTCGCGGCGCTGGTCGGCGTCATCGTTACGGACGGCCTCGGCGTTGCCGTGTGGTACGGCACGGAAGTAGGCCGCGGCGTGCTGGTGCGGACCGGAGTGCTCGACGGTGCCGGGGTCGGCGTGTCGGTCGGCCTCGGGGTGCGGAGACGAGTAACGGTCGCGGTCGGAGTGCTGGTCGGAGTCCTGGTCGGTGTCGCTGTTTGAGACAAACCGACCGCGGCGACAAGCGCCAGGAGGAGAGACAAGGAGAGCTTTCGCATGGTGGTGTCCTTCTTGTGTGAAAAATGAGTGGCGGGGTTGGCGCAGCCGAGAAGGAGCGAATTTCTGCCTGCGCCTCGCCCCGCCGCTCTTAGATACTCTGCTTGAGTCGGCGCGCTTCCATCTCGCGCGCGATGCGCTCTTCCCTCACGGCCTGGGCCTCGTCGCGCTCCTGTTTCTCGACGGCCTCGATTGCCGCGAGTCTCGCGCGGTTGTCGCGGAGTCGGTCCCAGGCCTCGCGGGAACGCTGCTCTTCGGCGGCGATACGGTTCGCCTCTGCCGTCCGGGCGCGGTGTACCCTCCAGGCAGGCATGTTCGCGGCGCGATATTGGTCGTCTACCAAAACTCGAGCGGCATCAAAGACGTTTCCGCTCGCGTCGCGCGTTGCTCCTGTCTCGCTCTTCGGAGTGCCGTCAATCCAGCGCTCGGGTTCGGCTGGTGCTGGAGCGGCCTTGCGATCCAGCGCGTCCAGGATGTCGTCGTGGATGCTGCTCATTTCCTGCCTCGTCTCGCCGCGCGAATCGCGGGCGCGTTGCGGGTGAACTCCTCGAAACTCGCGCCGTTCTGGATCCAGGCGTCATAAGCGTTGAGGCCGCTCGCGCTCGGGCGCTTGGGCGCAGCAGATCCGCCGCGGCTACCGGATCCAGGAACGCCAGCGGGCGGAAACAGAACCGGGGGAAGCAACGCGGTCAGCGTCTCTTTGTTCAGCGGGAGCAACTCGCCGCTGGGTTTCTTCACCATCGGCACGCTCTTCTCGCCGGGGACGATTTCGAGGCCGTCCAGTTTCAAGAGGCGAAGAGCGAGCTTCGCGTCCTGGGTTGTCTCTCGGAAAAATGCGGCCGCAGAGTCAGCGAATCGAATCTTCGCGAGCGCCAGCACGGCCTCGGGAGTTTCTGAAAGTGGCGGCGCGTTGGTTTCTCCGGCGGAAGATCCGCCAACGCTTGCAACCGCCGCCGCGGCTGAGTCTTTAACGGGACCACCCGCCACGCTCTCCGGAGCGGCATGGGTTCGCTCGGCGGTCGCCTGGACCGCGTTTCTGCTCTTTAACTTCGCGAGCAAGGTCTCGGCCTCTTCGATGACGTCGCTCATGGAATGAACTCCACCGCGCCGGATGCCTTCAGGAAGGCGCTTAACTCCTGGGTCAGTCGCGTAAGCTGCGCGATGCGGCGCTCGGCCTCTCTCAGTTTCATGCGGTACTTCTTGCACTCGGCGGCCAGCGCCTTATCGCGGGCAAGGGTTTCGATCTCTTCCGGGGTTAGTGCGTCTTGGTCGGTTGCGGCCTGCAATTGGCCTCCCTTCTTGCGCGCACCAGCGCGGCCTGGGTGGCCTGCTCGGCGACTTGTGCAGCGGTGGCGGATGATGGGTTCTCGCGTTGCGGTCGGGTCATGTCGGGAACGGTTTGTGTCCTGCCTGGGGTGGCGTCCGTGTACTCGTGGGCGCGCTTCACTTCGGCTGCTCCAGAAACTCCTCGAACAGAGCCAACTCCTCCCGCGCCTCGGCCTCCACCGCGTCGAGGCGCTGGGCCTCGCGCAACAGAGACACGTAGCGCAGGGACTTGTGCGCTGTACGGAGGCAGCACAGTTCCTTGCCTTCCAGGTACGCGTCGAATGTCTTGCACACTTGATCTTCCAGGGTTTCGGGCATGGATTGAACCTTTCCAGGCGACGGGATATCGCCTCGGGACTGATGTCCCCGTGCTATTGATCTACCGCCCAAAGGCTAATTTGTACGGGGTCAGGAAAGATTCTTGGACAAATCTCGCAACTCGGCCAACGCGCGCTCTTGCGCTCGCCTGGATAGGCGCGTCTTTGTTCCCCGTCCGATTTCGCGCGCGGCCAAGACTTCGGCCTGCTCTTCGGATAGTTGGGCCTGGAACTGCTCGCGAGTCGCCGCGCGCTCGGGCGAATCGGCGAACAGATCCAGCGCGTCGGGTTTCAGGTCGCGGTCCTGCAGCTTTTCCAGCCTCGTCGGCAGCACTACGCGGCGCTCGGGAAAGGCTAGTCGGTGGCGCTGCTGCTCGCGCGACCTGGAGCGTTTCTCGGACGCGCCTACCGATCTGCACACACGCGCCAGGAACTCGTCCCGCGTCTCGTCGGCCCAGCGCTTCCAGGTGCCGGAATAGATCCGCGTCAACGCCTCGGCGCGGATGTCGTGCGCTCTGCTCGCTCCAGGCCGCGACGGGAAGAGAGAGGCGAGCCAGTCCTCGGAGAAGTCGTGCGTCGGCACGGCGACTTGGCCGCGCGCTTGGCCTAGTTCCAGCTCCAGCGGCGTCGCGAAGTCGATCCCGTCCCAACGCTCGGCGAGCGCGAAGCTTGTCACCCTCGCCCCCTACGCCGACACCCCGCGCAGATGACGTGTCGCGGCGCTCTTCGCGTACACCATCCGCAGCGGATCCGCCCGCGCTGAAGACTTACCCCTGGAAGTCTCTTCACTGCGCTGCCTTCACGGTCTGCGCGAACCGCTCGGCAACCTCGCGGCGGATCCGCACGGGACGGCAGTCGCGACCGGAGCGCGGTGGGGGTCCGATCTTTTCGTGCTCAATTTTCCGCTCATGGATCCAGGCTCGGACTGTCCCTGGTCGAACTCCCAACAGTTGCGCGCATTCCCTCACATTCAGCACTAGCACCTCCGGTTACGTTCGGCAGGATGCGTGATGCACCCCTCATTCTCAGTTTCGCTTGCGAATTCGAAAACGTCACGGCGCCGGATCTGCGCGTTTCCGAAGGAATTCGGGACAGAAACTCATGGGGGGTTTTTCCGTGCAGTGGTGACAGGCCTTTTCCGCCGTATAGCGGTCCGTGTGGCGGTTTGGGAAAGTTTTTTCTTAGGCCGCTCAGTGAGTTGCGAAAATAGTTGCTCGCCGGAAACTCTTGCTGTTCACGTTTCCTAGGAAATTCGCGAGTTGCTTCACAGACATTAGAAGAAGGAAACGCCGCGCTGGGTGGGGCCACCGTGTGGCGGTTGAGTAACGTGTCGTTTTACTCGGCCAAGCGTGTTTCGGAATCTTTCGCTCGCCACGGTTGCCGATTGCAAGATCTTGCCGAATGCAGGAAGCTTCTCGGAGGTCGCATGATCAAACGCGTTCCGCTCGTCATCGCGCTCCTTAGTTGCGGTGGCTGCACAGGCATCGGCGACAAGCCCATAACCGCTATTCCAGGTTGGATGATCGTAGTCCCAAGCGTGTTCGCCGTTATTTTTCTTGGGGGGGTTGTCAGTACTTGCGGGAAGATCCTCGACACTCTGCGGGACATCGAATTGCGTTTAGCAGAGAGGTTCCCGACGGACGCCGAGATCGACAGCGAAGTCCGCGACGAGATCGACGGCATCGGGCGGAAGGATCCGCCTCAGAGAAAGAAGGAACCGTGGGAGTTGTGAAGGCGCATCCGTAGGCGTAAGCGCGTCGCTCCAGGAAATGAAAAGGGCCTCCGCAAAGAGGCCCTCAGGGGATCCAGGATCGCGAGAGAGTTAGGCCTTCAAAGCCTCCAGAGCTTCGGCGAAAATCTGCCGCGTGTCGGGTGTCCCGCCGTAGTGGTAGACCATGCCGGAATCCTCGGCCCACCCCATTAGCGTGCGGATTCCAGCGTCGGAGACGCCGCCAGACTTCAACCGATAGCCGAAAGTGTGGCGCAGATCGTGAAACCGGAAACGGCGCTTTATCCCGGCGATTCTGAGCGCCTTCTTGAACTGCCGGTTCACGCGCGAGGAGTCCCAGGCGAGGCCTTCCCCGTTGATCAAGACGAAAGCCTCGGGGTGCACGTCGCGGCCAGCCTTGCACGCCTTCAACACGGCGCGCGCGTCGTCGGTGAGAGGGACGGAGTAAGGCTCGCCGGTTTTGTTGCGCTTCCCCTCGATGGACTTCGGGCCTACGTGTTTCCAGCGGAGGCCGATAAGGTCGCCTTTCGTTAGGCCCGTCTCCAGCGCGAGAGCAACCGCGAGCTTGAAGCGCTGGAACCCGATCCAGGCCGGTTCAGCGCGCTTGCCGCGGGCCTCGGATCCCAGCGTCCGAAGGAATCCGGCGCGGTTGTCGAATGCGGAGAGGAGCGCCTTGCGCTCGGCCTCGGAGAGCGGGTCGGGATTCTCGGCCTTGCTCTCGGGTTTGGGGAACTCGGGGAGTGCGGCCAGGATGCGGTGTTTCTTCGCGTGCCGCAGGACTAGGCGAAGCGTTTTCATGGCGCGGTTGACAGTCGCCGGGGCGAGGGTTTCGCCAACCTGTCCGGGCATCTTGCGAATGCGGGCCTGGAGTGATTCCAGATCGCCGTCGGTGATCTTTGCGAGCGGCACGTTGCGAAGTGTGTCCAGGAAGTAGCGCGGGATCGCGGAGGAGTCCCACTCGCGTTGAGAGTCGGGAGTCGGGCGATTCTTCCATTTCGCGCCGTCGATCCAGTCGCCGAAGGTCACGCGCGGATCCCCATGCGTGCCGCGCTCAACTTCGCCTTTCGCAATGTTCAACTCGCGTTCGGCGGCGGCGCGGGATCCAACGGCCTTCCGAATGCGCGTGCCGTCCTCCGTCGTGTAGTCCAGGCACCAAACGGAGCGGCCTCCCAGGGTGCGCTGGTAGAGTCCAGGGTGCTTTGATCTCTTGCGGGGAAGCGTGCGCCAGTCGGTTTTGGTTTTCATGGTGTCTAGGGTAGCAGATGGTCGTGAATTCTGTTCCCTGGAATCCACCAAAATTTCAAAAATGCGCGAGGCCGTTGCCCGCGGTCGGGGTGCGGCGCTTTCCCCCCTGCCACCCCCACCCCTCCACCCCCGTGTCTCCACGTGTCTATCGCGTGTCTAACAGGGGTGGAAACTGCCAGTAAGCGCCTACCAGGGGAGAGCAGGCCGGAAGCGCACGGAAGGCCCACCACCACGGCGTTTTTGCGTCCTGGACGCTCCAGACCGCGCTGGGCCTAGGGAGGCCTCCGTGTTCTTTGGGAGCAGGTGGTCGCCAGTTCGATCCTGGCCGCCCCGACCAGCAGCCGGGACCGCTCAATCTCGCGCGCAATTCAAATCGCCGACACCGAACTGGATCGAAGTGGCGACCACCCTGGG
>Ga0105248_10009659_pt1 | contig 10627 bp, 10 predicted proteins | sample KBSS34metaG_FD_81524 | JGI IMG/M metagenome (GOLD analysis project Ga0105248, IMG submission 81524) | Switchgrass rhizosphere microbial communities from Kellogg Biological Station, Michigan, USA - KBS S3-4 metaG | ecosystem: Host-associated > Plants > Roots > Rhizosphere > Soil | place... | reverse complement strand
CGCGGCCGTCATCGCCGGCCCCGCCGGGAATGAGCCAACCAGGCCAGTACGACGACGAGAGCCCCGGCCATACCCAGTAAAGGCTGGAGGAAGAAGTACCGCCTCAGCACCAGGAGCTGGCCGGCGATCCAACCGACCAACACCAAGCCGGCGATCATGGAAGCCGCATACGCCGAACGCCACCGGGTGAGCTCCCCGACCGCCGCGACGAACATCGGCAGCGCGATCACCGCCAGCAGGAAAATCCCGGGCAACGTCCAGGAATTGAACGGCGTCGCGTCCAGCCAGTCGGCCGGCATGCCCATGCCGTTCACGATCAGGCCGATACCGCCGTACATCGCGTTGACGGCGATAACCACCTCGAGCACGACCAGCAACCACCAGGCGGCGCGCCGGGTTCCCCGCGCACCCACCCTGCCCGCGTGCGATGTCGTCATGACGTATCGCCGGCTAACCCGACTGGCACCGGCACGGGCGGGAGGCCGACCGGGCCGGGCACGATGACCACCGGGCAGGCCGCACGACGGATCAAGGTGTGGCCCACCGAGCCCAGCACCAAGCTGGCGAATTCGCCGCGGTGCCGCGATCCCACGACCACCAATCGGGCGGCGGTGCTCGCGGCCACCAGCGCGCTGGCCGGGTTCCTGCGAACGACCGCGACGTCAATCTCCGCGTCGTCACCGAGGCCCTCGGTCACCCAGTCGTGCAGCCGGGTCTCGGCCGACGTATGGCCGCCGTACTCGGCGGTGGGCTCGTCGAACACATCCGGGCCTACGGCATGCAGCGCACGGACGGTCGTGCCGCATCGCCTCGCCCATCCGGCGGCGAACCTCAGCGCGTCCAACGAGCTCGACGTGCCGTCGACCCCCACGCAAATCTCGCCGGTTCGACGGCTCCCGGCGGTACTGCGCACGACCATCACCGGACAGTGTGCGCGGGTCGTTACGTACGGGGTCACCGAGCCGGTCAGGATCCCGGCCAGTCCGCGCGCACCTGTGTCACCGACCACCAGCAGAGCCGCGCGCTCGGACGCCGAGACAAGCTGCTCCCCGCCCCTTCCCACCGGGACCGACACCGACACGTTCAGGCCGGGATAAGCGTCCCTGAGACGGTCCGCCGCTGCCTCGGCCGCGGCCACCGCCGCGGGCGCCGGGCGCCAATCCTCGGCGACGAACGCGATGTTGGCCAGGCTGGCGTACAGGATCGGCCAGCTGTACACGTGCACCAGGACAAGCGGAAGGCCCAACGCGGACGCCTCACGCGCCGCCACATCCATCGCTTGGGCGGCGGCAGGGGAAGGGTCGAACCCGACTACCACTGGTCCATCGCGCATCTCGTCCATGCCACCCACCCTCCGCTCACGGCGCGAGCACGGACAGGGAAACGTGACACCCCAACGCGGGCCAAAGGTCACTAGAGCCGGCCCGGGCGCTTAGGCTCGAGCCGGCGGCACCGGCGACAGCACTCGGCCACCCCACTGAGTTACTGCAACGCCACGTAGGTCACGTCGGGGTGTTCGATGCCGCCACGATCTCGCCGCTCGTCGGAGCAACGCGGTCTCCGTCGACGAGAAGCTCGACCGGCAGCGGTGCCGCGGTTGCGAGGTCGGGGCCGTCCATGAAGTGAAGGTGGAGGTGGGGGCCCGAGGCGTTGCCAGAGCTCCCGAGCGCGCCGATAACCGTTCCGGCAGACAGATGCTGACCGACTAACACGGCGACCGAGCCACGCCGAAGGTGCGCGAGGCAGGAGTGGACACCGGCCCCGTGCTCGATGATGACATGGTTGCCGGCGGCCCGTCGGATGTCCGTGCCGAACGGAACCACTGGCCTCCTCAGCAGGTCAGCATCGGCCATGCCATCGACCACCGCGACGACAGTGCCATCCGCGGGCGCGCAGACCTTCTGCCCGAAACACGCAAAGTCCGCTGACCGCAACTCGTCGCTCAACTCGCCGGTCAGCAGCGCCAAGCCGTCGGGTCGGAGACCGACAAGGTCCCATCCGAACTGTTGCGAGGGTAGGTCGAATGCCGTTCGGTGCGGCTCGCCGATGCGATGGCCGCCCACGACAAGGACTTGGGTGGCCAGTGGTAGTGCGAAGTCCTGAGTCTGCTCGAAGATCCGGACGTCGTGCTGGGAGGCGTCATTGCCCAGGTCAACAGTCAGAACGCTGTTCGGCCAATCCCTGGGCAGGACCATGGAAACCGACGCTCGTCCGCGCTGTCGATCCTCGTCCCGAAGGGGTTGCTCTAACGCCAGAACGTGCCGGCCACCGGCGCCCCGCAGTGCCAATGAGAAGTCCGCACCCTGGCTAACTGCGGCCAGCCGAACGTGGCAGAACAACTCCAGGTCGCCCGAGGGTAACCGGCTGAAGAAGAGTCGATGCGGAACGACCTCCACCACAGGGTCAGCCTTACCAATCAGCAGCGGAACGATCATCTGCCCGAAGCTGGAGCCGTCGAGGAATTCATCCGGCCAACTCCGAAGGCCGGACGAGCTACCGGCTGGCGGCCGGTGTCATCGCGGGGATCGCCTCCTGCGTGTCCGGGTCGAAGAAGTAGGCGTTGGCCAGGTCCATCCGCAACCCGATCAGGTCGCCGAACCGCACCGGCGCGTCCGGGTCCAGCCGGGCGGTCCACATCTGTGCGGGCTCGTTGCCGGCGCCCGCGGTCGCGGTGCCGGGCTGGTCGGACGGTGCCGCGAACAGGACGTTCTTCTCGTCGCCCAGGGACTCGACCGTTGCCGCGGTGACGACCATCTTCGCCGGGTCCTCGGCCGTGGCGGAGGTGAGCTCGAAGTCGGTCGGCCGCACTCCGAAGATCACATCCCGGCCGGTCCGCTCGGCCAGGCCCGGCCAGCGCGAGGCCCAGGCAGCGGGCAGCGGCGCGCGGTACCGCCCGGCCACGATGTCCATGCGGTCGTCCGTCGGTTCGAGCCGTCCACGCGCGAGGTTCATGGCCGGCGAGCCGATGAACCCGGCGACGAACACGTTGCACGGGTGGCGATACAGCTCGTCCGGTGTACCAACCTGCTGCAGGCGGCCGTGATCGAGCACCGCGATCCGGTCGCCGAGGGTCATCGCCTCGACCTGATCGTGCGTCACGTAGATGGTGGTGGTCCGGTACTGCTGGTGCAGCCGGATCAACTCTCCACGCATGGATACGCGTAGTTTCGCGTCCAGGTTGGACAGAGGCTCATCCATCAACAGGACCGACGGCTGCCGGACCAGCGAGCGTCCCATGGCGACGCGCTGCCGCTGCCCGCCGGAGAGGGCGGCCGGCTTGCGGTCGAGCAGGTTCTCCAGTCCGAGCACGTGCGCGGTGTCCTGGACCTGCCGACGGGCGTCGTCACGTTTGACATGTCGCAGCCGGAGCGTGAAGCCGATGTTCTCGGCCACGGTCATGTGCGGGTATAGGGCGTAGTTCTGGAACACCATCGCGATGTCGCGGTCGTGCGGGGAGACATCGTTGACAAGCTGTCCGTCGATCTCGACCGTGCCCGATGTGATGTCTTCCAGGCCGGCCACCATGCGCAGCACGGTGGACTTCCCGCACCCGGACGGCCCGACCAGCACGACGAACTCGCCGTCATTGACGGTCAGGTCGATGTGGTCGGCCGCCACGACGCCACCCTTGAACACCTTCGTCAGGTTATGCATAACCACCTGTGCCATGTCGACCTCCCAACAACGACGGGTGGAACAACACCATTTCAGCCCTAGCGAGCGGCCCCGGCCAGAGCCGGTCAGCCCAACTCTCCGGGACCTACGGCACGCCGGCCGCCCACCGTCACCCACACCGAGCTGGCCCAGCCCCAGTACGACGAAAAGGACCGACTGCCACGCCCCGCCGAGCGCGTGAGTCGCCACACCAGCGGCCAGGACCTTCGCGTTATTCAGCCCTACCGTAGGTCGTGAGCGATCTCCTGGGCCCCGACCCTTGGTCCGCTCCGGGTTGCGGCAGTCACCGCCGCGTCCGTTGCGCCATCGACCGGGCGATGAACCCCGGTGCTGCTCGGTCAGGCAGCCACCGAAGGTCGCACGGCCGCGGGCGTTGGTCGTCGGCCGCGTTCGCCTGACCCGTTCGCAATGAGGACGTTGGGTTTGCCGGACATGATCTGAGCCTCCGGTCAGGGCGCGGTAACGATGGCCTCGTCCGAACGGCGCCGGGCCACCGGTGGGATCGGATCCGCGTGGTCGGACCATCCGACCCGGATGACCAGGTACGGGTGGCCGCCGGCCGGAAGCAGGCCGGTGATGAGGTCGCGCGGATGGGCCACCTCGATCACGTCGCTGATGGGTGCGGTGGCCAGGCCAAGACTGGTCGCGGTCAGCAGGACGTTGGACGCCGCTTCACCGGCGGCGAACCAGTCAGTAGCGGAGTCTGTCGTACCGTAGAGCACGAGGTAGGCGGCGCCTCGATCGCCGATGATGTCGACCGGCTGGCCGGCGTTGGGTTCAAGCGCAAGCTCGCGGACCGGGACCCGGCGCGGTGCCCGCTGCACCGTCGCCTCCGGCGGCACGCCGTCGCCGCTCCACTGTGGACGGTTTGTCCAGCGCATCAGCTCCAGGCGATACTCGGGCTCGGACATCTCTGCCATACCGGCTTGGGCAACCGCGACCGCCAACATCGGCATCTGTCCCGACCCGACGACGTGCAACCGCGCGTTCTCCGCCTCCGCCGCGGCGGCCAGGGCGGCGAGCATGTTCTCCGGAACGTGGCGGTCCCCGAACGGCCGGCGGTCCGTGCGTCGCCGATCGATCGCTTCGCGCATGGCCCGGTCCTGGGCGCTGGCCGGCCGGGGCCGGCCAAGTTGAAGTCGGGCCAGCACGTTGTCGTCAAACGTCTTCACCAGGTGGCGCACCGCGACGGCGTACCCGGCGGCGGCCAGGCTCACCCGCGCGTGGTGCAACGCGATGCCGCAGTTGAGCAACAGCAGCCGGCCCTCGGGATCGGCCACCCTCAGCTGACGGCCCCTGTCGGCGTACAGCTCCAACGCCTCGCCGCGTACATACCAGGTCCACGGCTGCGTATTGAGCGCGGACGGGGCACTCAGCGCGTCCCGAGCGGCCGCGGTCAGGATCTCAGCGTCGGTAGGCATGGCGGCCTCCTCTCCTACCATCGAGACTGTGGTCTCCCCCGCCGCCCAACCAGGGCCACAAGTCCCGGGACCCGGTGCTGGCCGACCCTGGGCGCGCCAGCGGCGAACCGGTGCAACGGAGCGTCGAATGCTGGGGTCGGTATCACGAGGTCTCGCTTCGTCAGCAGTGAATCACCCGGTGAACCCCGAGCCAGCGGGGCAGCAACTGTTCTGGCGGGAACGCCTGCACCGCCCGGCCGCGAAGCCGCGCGGTCCACATGTGTTCGGTGCCGGTCGCGGGCGTGTTCATCGCCGACTGCCCGGGAACACCGCCCAACAGGGCCGAAAGACCTGGACCTACCGCCGATCTGATCGAACGCAGGACGACAATTGCATGTGTGTGGTTAGCAGACATTTGCTGGCGTGACTGGGTGTCAGTGGCTGCGCACCGTGGTGACTCCGGGTGCGGTCCGGGCGAGGACCTCGATCACCTTGTGCTGGACCTCATCGACGTACCCACCACTGATCTCAACTGCTCCATTGTGGACTGTCGCGGTCCAGATCCGCTCGTCTCCGGCGTACTGGTCCAGGCGTCGCTGAACATCCCATTGCACGCGGTCGTCCGTGCGTACGTACAGGCGCAGCAGGTCGTGCCGGCACACGATGCCCACCACCTCCGACGCGTCCACGATCGGGACACTGTGGACGTGGTGGACCAGCATCGCCTCGGCGACGGCCGACAGGTCCGCCTCGGCGGGCAGCGCCACCACATCCCGGGTCATCACGTCGCGCACAAACCTGGCGGTGGGTCCGGGTACACCCGTGTGAACCGGGTCGGGAACCTGGACCACGCGGGCACGCAGCAGGTCGCCCTCACTCACGATGCCCACGAGCTCACCCTGCCCGTCCAGCACGGGTGCCGCGGTCACGTTGTTGTTGGCGAGCAGGGCGGCGGCCTGCTCGACGTGGTCATCGGCCCGGACGGTCAGCACCGGGCGGGTCATCACATCTGCTGCATGCATCTCAGGCACCGCCTTCCTGTCAGTTGTCCTATCGCGACGGTACGACGAGGTCGCCGGCGGTCCCAGAGTCGTTGGTCCATGCCCATGGGGCCGCATGGCGGCCAGCTCTCCCGGCAGGCCGGAGCCCCCGGCCGGGGTGGCGGGGGCTCCGAGTGCGAGGGGTTGTGGATTGGGGGGTCACACGCCGGCGGCCTGCTTGGTCGGGCGTCGCTCAGCGTTCTCCGCGGGTGCGAACGCGACCGTCCGAGGGGTGCGCACCGCGTGGATCATGCCGAGCAGGGCCAGCAGACCCAACACACCCGTCCCGAAGTAAGCCACCGTCGCGGCTTGGGCCGCCTTGTCACCGAACTGCGAGAACCCGAACGAGGTCAGCAGCAGCCCCCGCAGCGTCTCGCCCTTGAACACGGTGTCACGGCTGGCGTTGGCGTCGGCCAGCTGCTTCTGCAGGTTGGCCAGGTTGGGGTCGTTGTTCTTCTGCGCCGTGGTGATCTGGGCCTGCAGCCCACTGGTCACGGTGCCGAGCTCGGCGTAGGTCTTGCCACCGGCGATGCTCTGCAGGTGCAGGTTGATGAAGTTGTTGGCGTAGCACTCCGCCTGCGGGCCAGAGGTCAACGGCTGACCGGCGTACTGCACCAGGCAGGCCTGCTGCTTCTCTTCCGCGGTCAGCGTGTCGGCGGTCTTGAAGGAGATCTTCTGCGCGGCCAGCTGGTCGTGCACGTAGTTGTTGGCGAAGTTCGCGTTGCTGGTCAACACGAAACCGACCACCAGCAGCAGACCGGCCAAAACCAGCCCACCTGCGCTCACGATCAGGTCCAGGGTCCGACGCTTCATGGGGATCACTCCGTAAGTCTTGTGGGGGCTTCGTCTTCGATGCCATCAGCCTCGCCCCACCAGCCACCCGCCAAACAGAGCCCGAAGACCGCACCCACGGGACCAAAGTCCCCAACCACACCAGGACCAACGGTGCCCGCGGGCCGTCCGGCCTGTACGAGCGGGGGAATGCGGCACTGTCGCCGGCGACTGCGACGGTTGAGGCTTGAACTGAGTAACAGGGAGGGGTCATGTCCAGCCATGTCACGCATCAGGACCTGGTCGCGCGGGCCGCCACCGGGATCATGAGCAGTCCGGCCATCGCGATCCTGGGATCGGCGCGGCTGGGGTCGGCGCTCACGGCGCTGACCCGCACCGGTCTGCGCCATCTCGTCGTGGTCGACGAGCGGAGCCGGTGCGTCGGCGTCATCGCCGACCGCGCGATCGCCGCGGCGTGGGCCGCCGATCCGGCCGCGCTGGAGTGCGTCACCGTTGCCGGGGTGCTCGAGGCCCGACCCGCCGTGGTCGGGGCAGACGCCAGCGTGGGCGAGGTGGCGCGGGTGATGCACACCGACGGCGTCGACGCGGTGGCGGTCATCGATCGCGGCGGACGTCCGGTCGGACTGGTCACCGGCGGCGACCTGATCGCGTTGATGGCCCACCACATCCCGGTCGCCGACGACGCGGAGGAGGACCTGTCGCAGGCGGTTCGGGACTTTGGTCCCTATGCCGGGGCCGAACGGGATGGGTAGGAAGGACCACATGATCCGGGTATTCCTGCTTGACGACCACGAGGTGGTCCGGACCGGCCTGCGCGAGCTGCTCGAGCACGACGGGGACATCGAGGTGGTCGGTGAGTCCGGCTCGGCTCAGGAGGCGACCCGGCGCATCCCCGCACTGCGGCCGGACGTGGCCGTCCTGGACGCCCGGCTCCCCGACGGCAACGGCATCGACGTGTGCCGCGACGTGCGGTCCATCGACCCGTCCATCCACGGGCTGATCCTCACCTCGTACGAGGACGACGAGGCGCTGTTCGCGGCCATCATGGCGGGCGCCGCCGGGTACGTGCTCAAGCAGATCCGCGGTACGGACTTGGTGGAGACGGTGCGGCGGGTCGCCGCCGGACAGTCGATGCTCGACCCGGCGGTCACCCAGCGGGTGCTGGAGCGCATCCGCAGCGGGGTCGAGGCCCCCAACGAGCTGAGTTCGCTGACCGAACAAGAGCGGCGCATCCTGCTGCACATCGCGGAGGGCCTGACCAACCGGGAGATCGGCGCCAAGATGTTCCTGGCCGAGAAGACGGTCAAGAACTACGTGTCCAGCCTGCTGGGCAAGCTCGGCCTGGAACGGCGTACCCAGGCCGCGGTGCTCGCCACCCGGGTGTTCCGCGAGCGCGAGACCATCTGAACCGGGCCAGGGCCGAAGGTCCCATGGGATCATGCGCTGCGGCCCTGACCACATCCGCTCGGACGGTCGAATCTCAAGGCATGACTGACAACGGTTTCGTCACGGACGCGGTGGTCGCCGGATTCGACGGATCGCCGGAGAGCTGGACCGCGGTGCGGGCCGCCGCGTGGGAGGCACAGCGCCGCGCCAGGCCGCTGATCCTGGTGCACGGCTACTTCGAGCGGCTGCCCTATGCCGCCTACGGCTGGTCCCCGTACCAGCCCGTCGTCGAGGATGTCCTGGCCGAGACCCGGTCCATTCTGGCCGATGCGGCCAAGCGTATTTCGGATGAGCACCCCGACCTGTCCGTCCACACGGTACTGTCGGCCGGCAGCGGCGCCGGTACGCTCGTGCAGGCCTCCCGCGCGGCCAACCTGATCGTGGTGGGATCGCGCGGCAATGGCGGCTTCGCCGGGCTGTCCGTCGGCTCCGTGGCCGCGGAGACCGCGGCCCACGCGAGCTGCCCGGTCGTGGTGATCCGCGGGTCCTCGCCGGACGCGGCCAACGCAGTGGCTCCGGGCCGCGTCGTCGTGGGGATCGACCGGTCCGAGCACGACCCGGCCGTGCTGGAGTTCGCCTTCGAGGAGGCAGCGTTTCGGGGCGTGCCGGTCACCGGGGTGCACGTCTGGTGGTTCGCCGACGACGTCGGGGAAAGGCCCGACGAGTACGACGAAGCCGTTCTGCACACCGCCGCCCAGCGGGTGGTGGCCGAGGCGATGGCGGACGCGTCGCGGCGCTACCCCGACGTGGCGGTCCAGCACCGGCCGATCAGATCCATGAACCCGTCCGTCGTCCTGATGGAGGAGAGCGTCAACGCCGGGCTGGTCGTGGTCGGCTGCCGCGGCCGGGGCGGGTTCGCCAGCCTGCTGCTCGGCTCGGTGGGCCGCGACCTCATCGGACACGCCGAATCCCCCGTGGCCGTCGTCCACGACCACGCCTGATCGCCTCGAAGCGAAGGAAACGCCATGCACGTGGCCCCGGACCGCCCCCTGTCCGCCGAAGAACTGTCCACAATCGACGCCTACTGGCGTGCCGCGAACTACCTGTCGGTCGGCCAGATCTACCTGATGGACAACCCGTTGTTGCGGGAACCGCTGGCTCCCGGGCACGTCAAGCCCCGCCTGCTCGGTCACTGGGGCACCACTCCGGGGCTCAACCTGCTGTACACCCACCTCAACCGGATCATCAGTGCCCGCAACCAGGACATGATCTTCGTGACGGGTCCGGGTCACGGCGGGCCGGGGCTGCTGGCCAACACCTGGCTCGAGGGCACCTACAGCGAGATCTATCCCAGCGTCAGCCTCGACACCGCCGGCATGGCCCGGTTGTTCCGGCAGTTCTCGTTCCCGGGCGGGGTGCCCAGCCACGTCTCCCCCGAGACACCGGGGTCGATCCACGAGGGCGGCGAGTTGGGTTACTCGCTGGCCCACGCGTACGGGGCCGCGTTCGACAACCCCGATCTCGTGGTGGCCTGCGTGATCGGCGACGGAGAGGCCGAGACCGGACCGCTGGCGACCGCCTGGCACTCCAACAAGTTCCTTGACCCGGTCGGTGACGGGGCGGTGCTGCCGATCCTGCACCTCAACGGGTACAAGATCGCCAACCCGACGGTGCTGGCCCGCATCGGCGACGCCGAGCTCACCGCGCTGCTCACCGGGTACGGGCACAAGCCGTACCTGGTCGAGGGTGACGATCCGGCCACGGTGCACCAGGCGTTGGCCGCCACGCTCGACGAGGTCTTCGACGAGATCCACCGCATCCAGCACGAGGCCCGGACCGGCTCCACGAGGGATCGTCCACAGTGGCCGATGATCGTGCTGCGTACCCCGAAGGGTTGGACCGGCCCGGCCACAGTGGACGGAGTTCAGGTCGAAGGCACCTGGCGGGCACACCAGGTCCCGTTGTCGGCCGCCCGCGACGACGACACGCACCTGACCCTACTGCGGGAGTGGATGCTCTCCTACCGCCCCGAGGACCTGTTCGACGCGGACGGAGCACCCCGACCCGAGATGGTGAACTGGCTCCCGAAGGGCGACCTGCGCATGGGCGCCAACCCGCACGCCAACGGCGGCCGCCACCCGCGCGACCTGGAACTGCCGGACTTCCGCACCCACGCCGTACCGGTCCCGTGTCCGGGCGGGTCGACGGCCGAGCCCACCCGGGTGCTCGGCGGTTGGTTGCGCGACGTGATGACCGCGAACGCGACCCACCGCAACTTCCGCATCGTCGGGCCGGACGAGACCGAGTCGAACCGGCTCGGCGATGTGCTGCAGG
>Ga0105248_10009658_pt1 | contig 10627 bp, 7 predicted proteins | sample KBSS34metaG_FD_81524 | JGI IMG/M metagenome (GOLD analysis project Ga0105248, IMG submission 81524) | Switchgrass rhizosphere microbial communities from Kellogg Biological Station, Michigan, USA - KBS S3-4 metaG | ecosystem: Host-associated > Plants > Roots > Rhizosphere > Soil | place... | reverse complement strand
CGTCAACTTAACCAAGCCCGGGGCAGGAGTCGCGCTGGTTGGCGGCAGCGACATCACGACGCTGGTTAAGACGCAGCCGCAGAGCTTTCGCGATTTGATAGTGCACATCTTTCCCTCGAGCGTAATCGACTCGATGGTCCGCGGCGACGTTCTGCAAATTGTGGCCTTCAGCGTGTTGTTCGCCATGGCCGTGTCGGCCATGCGAGAGAAGGCTGCGCCGATCCTGCGCGGCTGTGAAGCGCTGGCCCAGGTGATGTTCAAATTCACCAACTACGTGATGATGTTTGCGCCGATCGGCGTCGGCGCCGCGATGGCCCACACCATTGCGACCAACGGACTCCAGGTGCTGAAAAATCTTGGATTGCTGATCGGATCTCTTTACCTGGCCCTCGCCATCCTGGTGCTTTTTGTATTCGGGGCTGTCGTGCTCATCGCCCGGGTACCCCTCAAACAATTTCTCCAGGCCGTGCGCGAACCGTTCACGATCGCCTTTGCCACGACCAGCAGCGAGTCGGCTTTGCCGAAAGCAATGGAGAACATGGAGCGGCTGGGGGTGCCGCGACGAGTCGTCGGTTTCGTCATGCCGACCGGCTACAGTTTCAATCTTGACGGGACGACGCTTTATCTGGCGATGGCTTCGGTGTTCGTGGCGCAGGCTGCGGAACCTATAATTGGTCACATGAGCTTTGGCGCTCAGATCGTGATGATGCTAACGCTCATGATCACTTCGAAAGGCGTCGCCGGAGTACCGCGCGCCTCGCTGGTAATTCTGCTGGCAACCTTGAACAGTTTCATGCCCAGTGGCCTGGGTCCCATCGGCGTGGCGGTAATTTTCGGAGTCGATGAATTGATGGACATGGGACGAACTTCCGTAAACGTTTTGGGAAACTGTCTGGCGACGGTGGTCATCGCCCGCTGGGAAGGTGAATTCGATGACGAGAAAGCACGTGTGTTTGGTACTCCCGAGGAAGTGAGACGAGAAATGGCGGCGGGTGAATTTGCGCTGGCCGACGCCGCGAGTAAGTGAACGAACAATCAATCAATCGTTTAGAGGCAGTCCGCCGCTAGACCTTCCTGCAGAGAGACGTACGATGCTTTTTCCGATCGGTGACGACAACACCACCCGCACCACCACGCCATTTGTTAACTATGCGCTCATCGCAATTAACATTCTGGTGTTTGTGTTTCTGCAGGGTCTCGGCAGCAACGACCATTTCACCTATGCATATTCGACGGTGCCCGGAGAAATCATCACCGGCAGAGACATAGTCACGCGTCCGGTCGTGGTTGAGAACTTCACAGGTCAACGTCTGGAGATGCCGGGATTGCAGCCGACTCTGATCCCGGTGTATTTCACGCTAATCACCTCCATGTTCATGCATGGCGGCCTGGCGCACATCTTCGGGAACATGCTGTTTCTCTGGATCTTTGGCGACAACATTGAGGATCGTCTCGGGCACATACGCTATCTTATCTTCTATCTGATTTGCGGGATCCTCGCCGGACTCGCACATGTGTTCGTGACCTACACCACCGCTTCCGATCCATCAAGTCTTTTGGTGCCCAGCCTGGGCGCTTCAGGCGCAATTTCCGGAGTGCTCGGCGGGTACCTGCTGTTGTTTCCCACCAACCGTGTGATCGTCCTTCTTTCATGGTTTGTTACCCCGGTGCCGGCGTTTGTTGCGATCGGGCTTTGGTTCGTGTTTCAGTTGATTAACGGGTTGGGAATGTTGGGCAGTGGTTCAAAAGCAGGCGGCGTTGCTTATGGTGCGCACGTCGGCGGATTCGTCGCCGGGCTGCTATTGATAAAGGTGTTTGAGATCGGCAGACCCCCGCCCGATCGATATTACGAACGCGAATTTTGACACCGGTACGCACGCCTCTGGCGTGCCGCCGCAACCAAGGTAACGCTTTGAGCACGCGAGACGCGTGCGTACCGCTATGACGCCGAATCAACAAGGTCTCGATATTTGTTCGACGCCTCGCGCCGAGATGGACCTCTATCCTCTCGACACCTTCGCTTATGAATTCCCCGGCAAAGAGATCAAGATCAATTTCGAGATTCCCGAGTTCACCTGCGTCTGTCCATTTTCGGATTTTCCGGACTTTGCGACCATTAAACTTGAATACACACCAAACGAACGTTGCATCGAATTGAAGAGTCTAAAGCTCTACATCAACTCCTTTCGCAACGTAAAAGTCTTTCATGAGCACGTCATCAATATGATCCTCGAAGATTTTGTGAACGCGTGTGATCCCTTAAGCGTAGAGCTTGAAGGCGACTTTAACGTGCGGGGAAATATCAAGACGACCGTGCGCGCGAGTTACAAAAAGCAGTAGAAAGAAGAATAATGATGGTTACGGCAATCGGAGTTTTGTTAGTGCTGCTGGTGCTGTTTGGCGTCTTTCTTTTCTTCGCGCGCCGTATCCTTCGCCTGGCCTTGAAACTGGCATTTGTGGGGGCCATCGTCTTTTCATTATTCGGCGGCGCAATCCTCGGTTGGTGGCGCGGCTGGTTTAGCCCGTCATCAAAGGGAGATGGCGTCACAATTCAGTCACCCCAACGCGCGAATTCCAATCGACGTCGTCAATAAGATTGCGTTCGTCCTCACGAACGTTTGCGTTTAGGCAGCCGCCCCTCCAAACTGGAATTCACATGACAATGCAAATCGAACGATGGAGCGAGTCGTCAACTCCCGAACCCGAAGCTTTGAAGGCCCGCCTGCTCGATGAAGGCTACAGCGTATTTCAATCAAGTGACGCGCCCGGCACCAAATATGGGCCGCACGCGCACGCCGAAGATCAATCGCATTGGATTCTGAGTGGTGAATTGGAGCTCCGCGTCGGTCATGAGAGCTACACCTTGCGCGCGGGCGATCGCGATTTTCTTCCGGCAAATACGATGCACTCGGCAACAGTCCCGGGTAACGAGCCAGTGATTTATCTAATCGGAGCAAAGCACTGATTCAACCGTAACTTAAGGGAACGGTTGCAGCTCCCTCCCGCGCAGCACCAAAAACCTTGCTGAAGGCAAAACCGAGGCGTTATGCTTCCGCCGCAAATCGGTGAGATTCGGCTTGAGCTCTCTCCAGGCACTCGTTGGCCGCCACCTGAGGTTTTTTGCGGCGGCAAACAGCATCTGGGTTTACTCTTACAAGATCCCCCGGCACCAAACCCAATCTCTCACCCGTCATTGGAGGTCCAGGATATCCTATGCCTTACAACTACGATCTCTTCATCAGTTATGCGCATCTTGATGATCTCAGTCCTTTCGGAGATGAGAGGGGCTGGATAGATCTTCTCCACGAGCGCTTGTCGGTGCTGGTTTCGCAGGCCCTCGGATCGGAGCTGCGTATCTGGCGCGATGGCCATAATCTGGGGGGGAACGATCCGCTCAACGAGGCTATTGCCGCCGGGATCACTGAATCGCTGGTGTTGGTGCCGGTGATCTCTCCGCGCTACGTCCAATCCGACTGGTGCAACCGCGAAATGGCCGCGTTCCACGCCGCCGCGCCTCCGCCTAATGCACAGAAGCTCGGTTTTCGGTCGCGAGTCTTCAAAGTCGTCAAGACTCCTTTACCCGATCCCCTGAAGAAGCTCGAACCGGAGCAAATACGAAATCTGATCGGTTATCAGTTCTTTGGCGAGGACGAGTCGGACGGCAAGTTGCGCGAGTTTAGTTCCGATCCGCAAGACAAATCTTACTGGAAGACGCTGAACCGTTTGGTGTCTGATCTAAAAGAGACGCTCATCGACTTGAAGTATTCCGCGGACCCTAAACCAGACGGCACGGGATCATCCGCGGCCATACCTGCGTCGGTCGAGACCAGCGGGGCCACAGCCGGCAGGTCGGAACCTGATAACCCGGCAAAACTTATCTACCTTGCGGAGACCACTTCGGACCTCACCAAAGAGCGCGAGTTGGTGCGTGACGAGTTGCGACAACGCGGTCACACCGTTATGCCGAACCAGAAGCTTCCGCTCGAAGAAGTTAAGCAAACCATCTCATCCGTTGAGAGTGATCTTGCTCGCTGCGCGCTCTCGGTACATCTCGTGGGCCGGCGCTACGGGTCGACGCCCGAGGATGACGCCCGCTCAATCGTAAAGCTCCAGGAAGAGTTATCGGCCGAACGCAGCCAGAACGATCCTGCTTTCCGTCGACTGTTGTGGATTCCACCCGGGCTTGGGACCGGAGCGCTGGAAATCAGCGACGATCGGCAAAAGACATTTATCGCCGACCTGCAAACGAAAGTCATGCCGGGCGCCGAGTTGTTGCAGACGAGCATAGAAGACTTGAAGACGCGCATCATGGAAAAGCTTAATCCGGAAGCCGGAGCCTTCAAGCCCAAACCACGCCATTCCAGCCTCACGCAGGTTTACCTTATTTGCGAGCACCTGGATCGAGCTTCAGTACGTCCGCTCAAGGAGTACCTCTTCAAACTAAAGTTTGAGGTCATAACCTGGCTCGACCAGGGCAGCGACAAACTCATGGAATACCATCACAAGAACCTTAGGGATTGTGATGCCGCGCTGATTTATTTCGGCAACGGAGACGAGCCCTGGGTACGCAAGAACCTTGAAGACCTCGAAAAAGCCTACGGCTACGGGCGCGAAACGGATTGGCTGGCAAATGCGGTGTATGTCGCCGGGCCGAGCAACGAACAGAAGGAAGACTTTTTCACGAACATGGTTCCTTACGTCATTCGTAATTTCCAGACGTTTGATCCGAATGACCTGCGCGAGTTTGTCGGCGCCATGCAGCAGGGAACGGGAGGGAATTGATATGGGTGAAGCGAAAACATTCACGAACCCTTTTCCCGGCCTTCGTCCATTTGAGACCAACGAGTACCGCTTATTTTTCGGTCGCGAAGGTCAGTCCGATGAACTGATTCGGCGGCTGCAGCGATCGCGCTTTCTCGCGGTGGTGGGCACCTCGGGCAGCGGCAAGTCCTCCCTCGTTCGGGCTGGATTGCTCCCGGCCCTGCTTGGCGGAATGATGGCCGAAGCCGGTTCCCGTTGGCACGTTTGTATTATGCGACCCGGCAACGATCCTTTCGGTAACCTCGCGCATGAACTTGCCAGGACCGAGGTGATGGCGGAAGCAGGCGGCAGTTTGAAACAGGTTAAGGATTCCGTTCCCTCGACCGCGGCGAGCGGTCTTAGCTCAGCTGAGGCCGAGGCCATGATCGAAGCGACGCTGCGCGGAGGGTCTTTGGGCCTGGTTGAAGTCGCCCGAAATGCACGGCTGTCAGAAAATGAAAAACTGCTCGTCGTGGTAGATCAGTTTGAAGAATTGTTTCGCTTTCGCGCGGCCCGGGCGGCGACCAGTGCTGACGATGAGGCCGCCGCGTTTGTGAAGCGACTGCTCGAGGCCGCACACCAGCGCGACTTCTCGCTCTATGTCGTGCTTACGATGCGATCTGATTTTCTTGGTGATTGCGCCCAATTCCAGGGACTGCCGGAAGCAATCAACGACGGGCAATACCTGATCCCGCGCATGACTCGCGACGAGCGGCGCATGGCGATTACCGGACCGGTCGGTGTTACCCGTGGCAAGATGGCGGAACCGTTGATCAATCGCCTGCTCAATGATGTGGGCGACAACCCCGATCAGTTGCCGATTCTGCAACACGCGCTCATGCGGACCTGGGACTACTGGGCCAGGTACCGGGAAGACGGTGAACCGATTGGTCTCAATCATTACCAGGCCATCGGCACGATGGAAAGAGCGCTCTCTATTCATGCTGACGAGGCCTGGCGGGAGTTGCCTGACGAACGCAGCCGGCAAATCGCCGAAAGTCTTTTCCGAGGTCTGACTGAAAGGGGTGCCGACAATCGCGAGATCCGCCGGCCCAGCAAGCTTTCGGAGATTTGCGGCGCGGCTGAAGCGGACCTCAGTGAAGTAATTCCGGTGATTGAAGTGTTTCGCCGCGAGGGCCGCTCGTTTCTCATGCCGCCCGTCGGCGTTCCGCTCAAGCCGGACACGGTAATTGACATCTCACACGAGAGTTTGATTCGCAACTGGGATCGTTTGCAGGAGTGGGTGGACGAAGAGGCGCAATCGGCGCGCATCTATCGTCGTCTGGCTGAAGACGCCGTCCTCCATCGTGAAGGCCAGGAGGGCTTGCTCATCGATCCGGCGTTGCAAATCGCCATTGATTGGCAGCAAGAGCGACGCCCAAACGCAGTCTGGGCCAGACGCTATCAACCGGAGTTCGACACAGCCATCGCCTACCTCGAGGCCAGCCGCCGGCAACGTGATGCCCAGCTTGCCGAGAAAGAGCGGCAACGCCAGGAGCAGATTGAGCGAGATCGGCGCGAGCTCGAACAAGCTCAGCTCTATGCCGCACAGCAACGACGCGCGGCGCGCCGGCTGCGCTGGCTGGCAGCCGGAATGGCCGTCATGTTTTTGCTGGCGATGATCGCTGTCGGCGTCGCTTTCAAGCTCCGGAGCGATGCGGTCACTGAAAGGGACAGGGCGCGCCGGGCAGAGACCAACGCGGAAGCCCAATCCAGAATCGCCAGAGAAGAAAAGCAGCGAGCGCTGGACGAATTCGAAAGAGCCGAGGGTGAGAAGAAGAAAGCGCAAGGAGAATTCCAGAGGGCCGAAGACGAAAAGAAGAAGGCGCAGGGAGAATTCCAAAGAGCCGAGGCGGAAAAGCAGAGAGCGTTAACTGAGGCCGCGCGTGCCAATACTCAGGCCGGAATCGCCGCCCGAAACCTGAAGACCGCACAACAAGCCACGACCGCTGCTTCATCAATCGTGCGCCGGGCGATCCCGGTTGTGTCCCAGGGCAACCTGTTGCTGAAAGGCAGCGAGGCTTACCGCCGCGCTGAGCTGGACCAGGCGCTGAACTTTTTCACTTTATTGCGCCAGCAGTTGGAGGGTCTTAGCTCCAGTTCGAGCACCCAGACTCAGAGCCCGAACCTCACCATCGAAGAGTTGCAGAGATACGCCAGGGACCTTGGTCAGTACGAACAGTTCAATCTACAGCTGGGCTGGACCCTCTCGCACATCGGGTCGACCCAGTTAAGAAAGGGAGATCAGGCGTCGGCAATTGACTCGTACGAGAAGTCACTGAAAGTCCTTAACACAGTTGCCGAAAGCTCAACGGATCCCATCGTGCTGGAAACCTATCTGGGTCTGGCCGAGGCTTATCAGGGCGTGGCTGTTAATGGTCGCCCCAGGGCCGGGCAGGTGGTTCCCGATAAGAGTGACGCGCCGGCGGATTTCAAGAAGGCGGAAGATTACCTCGAGCGCGCGCTGAATTTTCAGCAGGGGGCCCTGGTCCAGGACTCGCGGCTGGTCGCCGATACCCATTTGAGACTGGCCCGGCTGTATGTAGATGCCGGCAAACCAAAACAGGCTGAAGCGAGTTACAAGCGGGCAGTCGAAGGAAAGAAACGAGGTAAAGAGGGCAACACGCTCGAGACCAACGAGCGCGCCGAGCTCGCAGCCGCGATGAGAGAGCTCGCCGAGTTTTACCAGAGTCAGGAAAACGGCTACGAGTCCGCTGTGCGCGCTTTCAATGAAATGATTACCGTGCAGGAAGACATCTCTGTCTATGATTTAGCCGGGCAGGGGCAGGAAATTGCCAACAGCTACAGCGATCTCGGCCAAATTTATCTCTCCAAAGGTGAGACGCGAAAGGCGGAGGATGTTTTTCGCGTGGCGAATCTGCTTCAGCAGACGGCTCTCAAGATGCGGCGATTAGGGAAACTTCAAAGCACTTCCACCGGGGTTGCAACGCTCCGCGAACTGGCCCAGGAGGTTGACGATCTCGGAGATGCCTACTTCAAACTGGGCAAGTTTTCGGATGCTGAAGCGCTTTACAACGCATCGCTGATGAATCGGAGGAATGCCAATGATCCTGACGTCTGGAAAAGCTACGACAAATTAGCGAGGCTCTATCGCGCTCAGAAGGACTACGCGAAAGCTGCGGAAAGCTACAATGAGCTGCGTGAATTTTATCGGGACAGTCCGCAAAGCGCTGACTACGCCAAGGCGCTGTTTCAGATCGCCGCCACCTACGCTGAAGACCCCAACGCGCCGCCCGATGCGGCAGTGTCAAATTACCGAAGCGCTTTCAACATCTATGATGCGCTCGGCGATTGGGACAACTCGAACATCATTCTGTTTCGACTGACAAAGATATACGAGAAACGTAAGCAGGAACCGGAACGAATTCAGGCCCTTAAAGAAAGAGTGACCGTCCTGGCGAAATACTTCGATCAGCTGTCGGCCGGGAAGGCGATTAATCCCAAATTGCCGCTTAAGTTCGCCAATGAATACATGCAGGCGATCTACGCCCTCGCGTACGCCCAGACGGGTAAGAATGATGCCGAGGCCGTGGCTGCCTACCAGCGCGCATTTGAAGCGCGCGCCTACTTCGCGGAAAAGGTCCAGGATGAAAAGGTCCTGAAGTTCTATGCGGCGGTGCTGGGGAATTATGAGACCCTGCTGAAGAAACTCAACAGCAAGTCGGCTGGCGAGGTCGCGAAAGTGGCCCAGGGCTTCAGGGACAGGTTAAGTAAAGCGGAAGAAAGTAAACTGACCAGCGAAAGCCGGGCCGCGGCGTATTAGCAGGCCGCCCGATTTTTGGAGTGCGGCGACTCGTCGCCGCTTTTGCGTTAGCACAGAACAATGCCCGGGAAAGCGGCGACGAGTCGCCGCACTCCAGGTTATCGGCTTCGCAGACGCTGCCTGACGGCCGACCTTCCGACTCTGTGCTAAATTCATTTCTGCATGAACACGCAGTATCAGCTGATCAAAACCGCGGATGAATTGCGTCTCGCGGTCGAACAACTTTCCAGCCGGCCGGTCATCGGTGTCGATACCGAAACCACTGATCTCGATCCATATCTCGCGCGTTTGCGTCTGATTCAGCTGGCGACCTCGGACGGCGTATTTATCGTTGATGTAAATCAGTTCGCCAACGACGATCTTAAGAAGGGCGAAGCTCTGGCGCCGCTGCGGCGACTGCTCACTGCGCCGCGACCGATCAAGATCGCGCACAACGCAAAGTTCGACGCGAAATTTCTCAAGCACAATTTCGGCGTGGACGTTGTCGGTTTGTTCGATACCTTACTGGCGAGCCAGCTCGTTTCGGCCGGGGACATCGAAGAGCGTCACGGGTTGGAGGCCATCGCCGGGCGCTATCTCAACGAAGCCGTCGACAAGAGCGAGCGACTGAGCAATTGGGAGTTTGAATTGTCTGAAGCCCAGTTGCAGTACGCGGCGCGCGATGCGGCCGTGCTGCTTCCGCTGCGCGAAAAGTTGATCGACAAGATCAAAGCGAACGGACTGATTCAATGCGCGCAACTGGAGTTCGAGTGCGTGATGCCGGTGGTGGACATCGAGCTGACCGGCTTTTTTATGGAAAAGCATCGCTGGCTCGAACAACTTGGCATTGTCGAAGAGAAACGCGCGGAACTCGCCAACGAATTGCAGGAAATGTTCGGTGAGGGCGTGGCCCAGGCGTCTCTGTTCGGGCCGCCGCGCGCGAACATCAATCTCGATTCACAACAGCAGGTGACCGAGGCGTTAACCCGCCTGGGAATTCCGCTTCCCGATTCAACCCGGAACTGGAAGTTGCAGCCGCTGGCTGCCCAGTATCCCATCGTCGCCAGGTTGCTTGAGTACCGCACGATGCAGAAAGCCCTGACCAGTTATGGCCAGAACATGATCGAATTCATCAATCCGAAAACCGGCAGGCTGCACGCAGACTTTCGTCAAATCGGCGCGCCTACGGGGCGCTTCGCCTGCACCAATCCGAACATTCAACAGGTACCGCATGCAGTTGAATACCGGCGCTGTTTCATGGGCCATCCGAATGGTAGGAAGCTGGTGATAGCCGATTACTCACAGATCGAATTGCGAATTCTCGCAGAGTTCTCAGGCGATCAGGCCTTCATCGATGCATTCCGCTCCGGCGCGGACTTGCACAAGGTAACCGCCGCGCAGGTCTTCGGCGTGTCGCAGGATCAGGTAACCAGAGACCAGCGCGATTTTGCGAAGCGCCTGAACTTTGGCGTGGTCTACGGTATTGGTGCCCAGCGATTTTCCATGATGACGGGATTGGGAGTGCCCGAAGCTGAAGACGTCCTGCGTCGTTACTTCGCGACCTATCGCGGGCTGGATCGATTCCTGCGCGAGTCAGCCAGTCGGGCGGTGAGCGACAAAGAGGCGCGCACCGGTTCAGGGCGGCTGGTCAAATTCAATTTTGATCCGTCAGATCGGCAGCAGGTTTCGATGACTCAGCGCAACGGCAAGAATGCGCCGATACAGGGTACGAGCGCCGATATTCTGAAACGGGCGCTGCGGCTTTTGAACGATGAGTTGCGGCCGACGTCGGCAAAGATCGTGAACATCATTCACGATGAAATCGTTGTCGAAGTTGACGAGGATGAAGCACCTGCGGTCGCCCAGACCGTTGAGCGCGCGATGTGCGCAGCCGGCGAAGAATACCTGACGACCGTACCGGTGAAGGTTGAATCGCAGATTGCGTCCGCATGGACAAAGTGAGTCAGAACCGCCTGCGGTAGCGGGCGGTTAACCTGCGCGTCACATCGTGATGTTAATGGAGATCAACCGCCCGCTACCGCAGGCAGTTCTGACCCCATGCTG
>Ga0105248_10009656_pt1 | contig 10627 bp, 8 predicted proteins | sample KBSS34metaG_FD_81524 | JGI IMG/M metagenome (GOLD analysis project Ga0105248, IMG submission 81524) | Switchgrass rhizosphere microbial communities from Kellogg Biological Station, Michigan, USA - KBS S3-4 metaG | ecosystem: Host-associated > Plants > Roots > Rhizosphere > Soil | place... | reverse complement strand
CCGGTCTTCGTGACGGAGAAGTTGTTGCCTGCATTGAACTGGTCAGCCGCATCGACCACGTTCATCGTCTGGAACTCGATGCCGGCCGCGCTGGCACTGTCGAGATTCATGATCGCGGAGTGATGACCGGCCGTCTGCGGATTGATCGTGACCGGCAGGTCCACCGTCACGTTCAGCGGCAGAGCGATCGTTGCCTGCGAACTGAAAGTGCCGTCGCCGCCGACCCAGCTGACTGTGTAGGACTTCGGCTGCGAGCCGCCCTTGGTGCGCGTGATCTTGTACGTACGCGTGTACGACTGCCCCGCCACGACGCCTTCGCGATCGTAGATGCCGGTGCCGATGCCCGGCTCCGCGAGGAAGGAGCTGAGGATGGTGTTGACCGGCACCTTCGCGACGATTTCGTCCGTGCTGATGTTCGTCTTCAGCAGGTTCCACGCTGCCTCGGTCTGCAGGATGCCGTTGCCCTGGCGATAGACGCCGATGCGGCTCGCATCCAACAGGCGCGTCGAAGAACGGATCGCCTGACGAAGCTGGTCGGGCTTGAACTGCGCGCCGGCTTGTTTCGCAGCACTGATCAGCAGTGCCGCCGCGCCAGTCGCCTGCGGTGCTGCCATCGAAGTGCCGTTCATGAACTGATAGCCGGGCGGCAGCGCGTACGGCACACCCACGCCGGGCTGCCACAACGGAGTCGTGGAAACAGCCGCGCCGGGCGCGATGATTTCCGGCTTGAATCCGCCGTCCTCACGCGGACCGTTCGAGGTGAAGTAATTCAGGTTGTCGACGAACGGCGTGTCCGCGCCATAGCCGAGCTGCATCGTCGCGCGACTCAGGTAGGCGCCGACGCCGACGACATTGGTCGCCACCGCAGGATCGCCGACAGTGTTCATTCCGGGGCCATCGTTGCCCGCCGAGAAGAACATCTGCACCTTGAACTGCTCGATCAGCCGGTTGTAGAGCTCGGCACGAGCGTTGTTGCCATCGTTGAGCGCTGGCAACCCGCCGATCGACATGTTGATCACGTCGACGTGCGCCTGCTTGACGGCGTAGATCATGCCTTCGAGGAGCGCATGGGTGGTGCAGCCCGCAATCCACAAGCACGCGCGTACTGAGACCAGCTTGGCGCCAGGCGCCGCGCCGCTCATCGCGCCGCCGAACAACGCGTTGCCGGATGCGATGCCGGCGACGTGCGAGCCGTGCGGGCTGGAGACGAGGCCGATGTTCACTACCTTGAGCTTGCCGTCCGTCTGCACGACGAAAGGCACGCGTTCGACGACTGGCGTCGCCGGGTTGTCGACGCCGAAATAATTGACGTCGAACTTCACCTTGTAATCGGTCATCGCAACTTCGTCCGCGAAGCTGCCGTTCTGGTTGGTATCGACCCACACCAGATTTTTCGCACTCGGATCCCACAGCACTGCGAACAGCCCGCTGCTGCCGGTGGGATTGCCGTCGCGATTGACGTCCATCTGGAGATCGGCGCTGTTGAGGCGCGGATCGCGCTCGTTGAACAGTGCAATTCGATAGTTGCCATTCGCCGGTGCCGTGTAGATGCGGCCCTCGAACGTGAACTGGGCGCCGGAAACCTGGGTGCTCATGTCCAGCCACGTCGGGTCGTTTTCCGTGAACGGATCGGTGCCCGTCACCCAATCGACGATCTTGCGTTCGCCGGTCGAGGTCGTTTGCAGACTCGGGTGATCGAGTGTGATGCCGGCGTCGACGACGCCGATCGTCACGCCGCGGCCATCCCACGTCGGATGGTCTGCGGTGAATTGCGCAGCACCGGTATCGCGGATCGGCAGATACGGGTTGTCACGAGGTGTCGCGGCATTCGGCGCCACCTGCGGCACGAGCGCGGCGATGCCTTCCGGATCGGGGCTCGGGTCGGGCATCGGCACGGTTTCATCCACATCGACGCTCTGCACGGAGGCGAGCGCCGCCAGGGCCTTCACCTGTCCGACCCCCACGCTGACGCGCAGATAGCCGAGAGCGTCATCTCGATACTGGATCTGGCCGCCGAGCGCGGCGATGTCCGCGACGGCTTGGTTGATCGAGCCTTTAGTGGCCGCGACGATCAGCACCATGCGGCTCTTGCCGGACTGCTGCGCCTGATCCACCAACTGCTCGTCACGCTGCCCGAGCTTGGAGTTGCCGAGCTGTGCAGCGAGCGCATCGTTGACTGCAAACACAGTCAACCCTAGTGCGGCCGCAGAGGCCGCGAGCAATTTCATATTACCCATTGGTAGTATCCCCACGTCTTCTGGTTGTTCCTGCCCAACGCTTGTTGAATTCGCAACGGCAGGGAAGACCGTGAACGATACGCGAAAGAATTTCGTTGTCTATGCGACATCCACGTGCAAGAAATTCCGATCCCAAAGAGGAATACCACGAAGGTGGTATTTGCAGCGGCGCGACTTTGTGATTAGGAGCCGCTGGCGAGCGCCGGCGTCGCGCTCTTATTGATGAAGCTGCCGGCTTTATCGAACGTCTTCGACCGGATCGCGAACAGATCGAGCACCGTGTCGAACACGTCGCCCTGTTGATACTGCGCGCGCTGCACGACCGAAATCGGAATCGACGATTTCACGATCAACGGGATCTCAGCCTGCTCGGCCGGCAGCGACATGCCCGGCGGCATGCCATGAAACATCAAGCCGTCTTCGAGCAGCGATTCGCCGTGATCGGAGAGATAGATGAAGACGTAAGGAATCTTCGAGTTGTCGAGCTCTGTGATCGCCTGCCCCACGACGTGATCGACGTAGAGGATCGTGTTGTCGTAGGAGTTGTACACCTGGTCGAGCGAGCACTTGTTGGCGATGTCGGCATCGGTGCACATCGGCTGGAACTGCTGGAACTCCGGCGGATAGCGGTCGCTGTAGACCGGGCCGTGACTGCCGCCGCCAAAGTGCAGGACGACGAAGCGGTAGCCGGACTTGTAGGTGGCGATGTTTTCCTTGAGCAGCGGGATGACATCTTCGTCGTAGCACTTGCCGCCGTGAGCGCAGTCGCTGACTTTCGTTTCGCCGACCGCCGCGCAGTTGTCATAGAGCGTGTAGTTCACGTAGCACGCTGTCGGTATGCCCACCTTGGAAACGATCGTCGTCAGCTTGACGTCGTTTTTCTCCAGGATCTTCGGCAACGCGTACAAGGTCGAGCCGCGCGTCGCGATGGCATCGAGCAGATGCAATCCGGCGATGCTCTCCAGCACCGGATTCGTTTTCCGTCGCTCGTAACCGTACACGCTGAAGTTCTTCCGACGCGAAGACTCGCCGACCGCGAGGACCACCACGAGGTTGTCGGGCGCCGACACGCTTGCGGCGATCTCGACGTTCTGCTCGTTGCGCTTGAAGTACGGCTTGATTGCCTTCGACGTCGCGTTGATGGAGCTCGAGATGATGTTGAGCGGGACCAGCGAATAGACGATGTACTTGTTCGAGACGTTGCCGGCCCGAAGAATCGCGCCGTACTGCAAGTACAGAGATGCCAAGGCGACGCAGAGAGTCACGGCGATCAGCTGCAGCGAGCCGAGCAGATATCTGCCGCGCGGCTGAAACGTGATGTCCGCCGACCAGATGATCAGCACCGGCAGCACGAGCAGGAACAAGACGTACGGCAGCATCTGCAACGACAGGAGCTGACCGACCTCGGTGGCATCCGTGTGCACAGTGTTCTGGACCATCGACGTATCGACGGCGACGTTGTATTTCGCGATGAAGTACGTGCCGGCGCAGCTCGTGATCGTCAACAGAATCGCCAGCGGCTTGATCGTGCGGCGATGAGCCAGCAGCGTGAAGAAGAACGTGAACAGGCAGAGCCCGGCGACCAGGTACGCGGACAGCGCCGGCCAGTCGACACCGTCGCCCTGGCGAAACCACTTCGACAGTTTGTCGAAATTGATCGCGTTGCAAATCACGAACAGCAGCGCGCAGAACGCCAGCGAGAACCGCAGGTGCGAGGTCTGGAATCTCAGCCGGGCAATGGACAAATTCAGGTCTCGGTGGCGCTCGGAAGTGCCGGCAAAGCCTCCGCCTCCAGGCGGAGTCGTGCCTCCCGTTCGAACGCCCCCAGGACCAGGTAGTGATGCAAGACGTCCGCGACGATCAGCATCACGAAGAATGAAACAACCGTGTCGGAAAGGAAATGCGCACCGCTGGCAATGCGGCAGAACGACACGACAGCGCCCACGGCGACAGCCGCGGCGAACACCCTGCGCCGTCGGCTCAAAGCCAGCGCCAGAGCCAGGCTGAAGAAGCCGCCGGCGGCTTCGCCGGACGAGAAAGAACAGTTCTTGGTGCACTGGCCGCTGACCACGAACGGCGGCGTGTAATGCCCGGCACCGCCGAACTCGACGATGTCTCGCGGTCGCGCCCGCCCGAAGTTGTCCTTGAGCGCCACGTTCACGATGACACCGGCGCCGAGGATCAGGACCAGGAACAGATACACGATCCGCTTGCCATCGACCCCGCACAGATTGCGCTTCATCACCTTGTTCCAGAGGTAGAGCGCGATCACCGAGGCGAGCGAGAAGCCCAGGAAGTAGCCCATGCTGTCGTGCATGAACAGCGTCCACCACTGCTGGCTCAGGTAAAACCCGCGGCTGAAGAACAGGCGGGAGATGAAGATATCGACGCCGGGAAATACCAGGAAAAGCAGGGTCGAAGCTGCGAACAAGGTCAGAATGGCTCGACTACGTCGCAGTTTTAAATAGTGCATCGGCCGTCCGGCGGCGTGAATTTGGCGTTAGACGGGCCCCGGCGCTAAATCAATCGCGGAGCGCGTCTAAAACCTGACGTTCCATTCGAGCATCGCACCTCCGTCAGTAGCGGCCAAGCCCAAGGCGTCTTGAGCCGTCTCCGGCAGGAACGCCCGGGTGGCGAACGAAGCCACGAAAGTACCGAGCGCCATGCCGACGAGCGTGTCGGAGGGATAGTGCCAGCCGGCTTCGACGCGCGCCCATGCGGTACCCACAGTGACTGCGTCGATGCCGATGTCTGCCGTGAGGCGCAGACCCGCACTCATCGGGATGGATTCTAGATTAATCTTTGCGAGCTGTCCGTGAACTGCTGCCGAAGACGTGTGACCCGAGGGAAAGCTCTCGTCGTCGGCACCGTTGGGCCGCTCGCGGCCGGTGGCACTTTTGAGCGCGACCGTGGCAGCACTCGTCACGCCAATGGCAGCCACTTCCACCGCGCCGCCCTTCGCTTTGCTGATCAGCCACTGACCGGCGTCGTCGCCACCGGGCGTCGCAACCAGGGTGACGAGCGACACGACCCCCGCCGTCGAACGCAGGTCGTCACTCCACTTCTCGGCATTGCTTTGCGAGCCGAAGATCGGCGTATGTTCGCGCGCCCAATCCGACGTGCGGCGGTCGAAGTCATCGACTTGTAAAAGTGCGGCGGTGGCAAGCGGCGCCCAAACCCAGGGATCGGTGGCGGCAGCGCGAGCCGCCTGCCCCACGCGAGCCCAGCCCGGACGGATCGTGGCGGAATCGCCCCAGGTGCCGCCGGATGGCAACGTGCCGCACGCGCTGAAAATCAGCGCGAACACACTGATGAGCGATACGCGAGCGATCCTGGATGCGGCCACCCGCGTTAGACGTGGCGGCGTACTTCGATCAACCGGCCGGGTGCGTGCAGGGATGCACTTCGATCGTGATGTGAGACAAGCCGTCGAGATCGGCGAGCCGCGCTTTGTAGGACTCCGGCGACCGCGGCTGGTCGCTGACGATCGCGGCGATGAGCGCAGCGTGTCCCGGTCCCACGCGCCAGAGGTGGAGGTCGGAGATCTGGTCGCCGTCGACTTCCAGCTTGGTCCGGATACGCGCGGCAAGCTGCGGATCGACGACAGTGTCCAGGAGAACGGCGCCGGCGTTTCGCAGAAGGCGCAGCGACCAGTGAGCGATCACGAGCGCGCCGACGATGCCCATCACTGGATCCATCCAGGTCCAGCCGAAGAAGCGACCGGTCAGGAGTGCGCCGATGGCCAGCACTGAGGTCATGGCATCGGCGAGCACGTGCAGATACGCGGCGCGTAGATTGTGGTCGTGATGGTGACGATGGTCGTGGTGGTGCTCATGCTCATGCTCATGCTCATGCTGCTCGTTCAACAACCACGCGCTCGCAAGATTCACTCCGAGGCCGATGGCCGCGATGACCGTTGCTTCGTCGAAGCTGATCGTTACCGGGCTGAACAATCGACTCACGGATTGATGGCCGATCAACAACGAGATGACTGCGAGGATCAACGCACTCGAATAGCCCGCGAGCTCGCCGACTTTGCCGGTTCCAAAGCAGAACCGCGGATCGCGCGCGTGGCCTCGTGCATATCGATAGGCGACCGCCGCTATCGCGAGAGCGCCGGCGTGCGTCGACATGTGCCAGCCGTCGGCAACCAGAGCCATCGAGCCGTAGATCGTTCCGCCGACGATCTCGACGACCATCATCGCTGCCGTCAGCGCGACGACCAGCCACGTCCGCCGTTCGTTCTCGGCATGCCGGGCGCCGAGAAAGGCGTGATCGTGACTCCAGTTCGCAATCGTGTGGGTGTGCATCGTCTGTCTCCTGGCGGACGACTACACCGGGCGGAAGACCCAGACGGCGGCGCCTTCTGCCCCGCTGGCGCGGACAGCCAGGAATAGGCGATCCAGATCCGGTGAGAAGAATGCAGTCCGCGCGCCCTGGCTCGTCTCTATGCGGGCAACGCGCGTCGTATGATCGCCGCGACTGGTGAGCACATCGATCACGCCCTGGCCGCAAGCGACGTACACATAGCTGCGTCGAGCGTCGATGAAGACATCATCTGCGTCGCCACAGATGTCGACTCGCTCCTGCACCGCTCCGTTTGCCGCGTCGTACGAGACTAGCGTTGCAGGCTGACGGAACGCGACGAACACGCGATTGCGCTGCGCGTCGAGCGCCATCGGGTAGTTGGATCGCAGGTTCGCCGTGGACCAGATCGCGATCTGTTTGCTCGCTGCTCGATCGACGACCGCCACTTGCTTCGCGTCGGGAACATTGACGTAGATCCGCGAGCCGGCTTCGTCGAGCTGAAAACTTTCGGGATGACCCTGCAACCCAATCTCGCCGGCTTTCTTGAACGCCGCGGCATCGATGATTGCCAGCTTGCCGCTGCCCGCGCCGACGTAGATGCGAGCCTGCTCGCGATCGATACGGATATTGTCGGCATCGTCATCGAGCTCGAGTTTGCCGACTGGCTCAAGCTGCGGCCCGCGGAACGCATGCAGCTCGCCGCTGCCGCCGTTGGCCACGTAGAGTGTATCCGTTCGTGCGAGATACGCGACGCCCTGCGGCTCGTCGAATCCTGCAAGCCGGCGCACAACTTTCCGACCGTCGACATCGATGACTGCGACGGTATTGTTACCGAGCTCGGCGACGAACAGCCGCCGGTGTGCCACATCGATAGCCAGGTGGTCGATGCGGCCTTTGACATCGCCTAGAGGAATCTTCGCTTCGAGCATCAGCAGCCCGGTTTCAGCTGCCGACGACATCAGAGTCCATCCCGTAGCACACAGGGCAATGAGCAGTTTGATCATGCACGTCACCGCTGCGCTGCGAGGCGAATACCCAAACCGATGAAGAGCACACCGGTCACGCGATCGATGGAGGCGCGCAGGCGAGGATTGCCGCGAAAGAACTGCCGCAAGCGTGCGGCGCCAAGCGCGATCACGAGACACCAGAGCGTTCCGGTCGTCACGAACGTGATGCCAAGCGTTAGAAACGCGAGCGTCTTCGACATGCTGTCGGGTTCAATGAACTGCGGCAGCAGAGCGAGGAAGAACAAGGCGACTTTCGGGTTGAGAATGTTGGTGACGATGCCCTGGCGGAACGCGGACCGTGCATCGCCCTCGTCTGCGGGCGCGGCGGGCAGATCCGAGTCGTGCAAAGTCTTCGCGAACAGCAGCTTCGCTCCAAGGTAGACGAGGTACAGCGCCCCCGCGATCCGGACGACGAAAAAGGCCGCCGGCGACGCGGCCAGAATCGCCGACAGGCCCGCGGCAGCGGCCAACGTATGAATAATGCTGCCGACACCGATGCCGAGCGCCGAGGCCACGCCCGCTCGCAGACCGCCGGTCAGACTGCGGCCCAGGATGAACATCGTGTCCTGGCCGGGCGTGAGGTTCAGCAATACACCCGTCAGAACGAACAACCAGTAGTCATGGATTCCCAGCATGCACCACAACGGTACCGCTTGTCCGAGGGGCAAGGTCAAGTCATCGTCGAGATCGTGTCGGAACCGCGACCGTTCGTTCGTCCTTGAGACAGTTGAGCCCCCAGGAGCGTTTCAATGAAGCCCACCGTCACCGCTTTCGAACGGTCACCGGATCGCGGCAGAGGACTCGCGCGCGACATGCGTGTTCGCTGGGCGCTCGAGGAAGTGGGCCAGCCCTACGACGTGCGATTGGTCTCGTTCAAGACCATGAAGGAAGCTGCGCATTGCGAGCGCAATCCGTTCGGTCAGATCCCGACTTACGAGGAGGGCGATCTGACGCTGTTCGAGTCGGGCGCGATCATTCTGCACATTGCCGAGCGTCACGCGGGGCTGCTACCAGCGGACGTGAGCGCCCGAGCGCGCGCGATCACATGGATGTTTGCCGCGCTGAGCACGGTTGAGCCGCCGATTGTCGAGCGTTCCGCGGCGGTGCTCCTGGAGCGCGACAAAGGCTGGTACGAACAGCGCCTGCCTATGCTCGAGGATCGCATTCGTGCACGGCTGGCACAGCTTTCGCGTCGGCTGGGCGCTGCCGAGTGGCTCGATGGTGAGTTCAGCGCCGGTGACCTGCTGATGGTGCACGTGCTGCGCAGATTGGCGGGATCGGGTTTGCTGGAGGAATATCCGAACGTCTCCGCCTATATCGCCCGCGGCGAAGCACGGCCCGCGTACCAGCGTGCTTTCGCCGCTCAGCTGGCGGTTTTCACTGGTCAGCCAGCGCCCGATTCGTGAAGTGCGCGTTGCCGAGGCCGGTGCCGATCGTCATCACCGCCCAGTGCTTCACATCCTGCATCCAGGGCAGTTCGCTGAGTCCTTGCACGACTGCATCGTTGTGCATGAGGACTACCGTGTCGTGATCGCCGATGGTCGGCAGCGCCTCGCGTAACCGCTGCGGCAGATTGAAGCCTTTCGCTTCCCAGTTGCCCGGCAGGTTCTGGCCGCCGCGCTCGATCGAGCCGTCAGCTCGAATCACACCAGGACAGCCAATGCCGATGAACGGCGCCAGCGTCAGTCCATCCTTGTCCGCGCGCTTGACGAGATCGAGCAGGAATTCGATGAGGCGTTCCACAGCATCCTCGCGCTTGGGCGCGTCGTCGGAGTGCCGCCAAAGCTCCAGGCGGTGAACGTCGGCGTCCGACAAATCCTTCTTCTTCTTCGAATGAAACTCGACGATCCCGGCGCGGATGTTGCTGCCGCCGATGTCGACCGCGAGGATGCTGTCGTGGCCGGCGAGGATCCACGCAGGGACCAGATGGATGCTGCCGATGAGGCCGGCGTGATCGGGTGCATGACGAATCGGATGCAGGTCGACCGCGTGCCCGCGACCTTTCAGGACCACGCTGGTCCGACCGATGGCGAGCTCGCCGATGCGGCTTTGACGCAGGCCGCCTCCCACCACGATGCGCTCGACGTCCTTCCACTCCTTCAGGCGCAGGAAGCGGCGAATCACCGCGGCAAATTCCTGCGCAAATTCCTCGATGGCGCTGTGAACCATGCCGGCAGCTTCGGGATCGCCCTCCAGCAGCAGCTTGTCGAGCTGCTTCTTGCTGATCTCCTCGCTGGGTTGCTCGCCGAGCGGATCCTCGCCCATCTTGCGGACGCGCTCGCGCCAATCATCGAGGATCGCCTGGAACGCGCGCTTGCTGGCGCGGTCGCCGACGAAGCCGTCGGGGGTGCGCAACTCGGCGTTGTAAGCGTCTACGCTGACACGGCTCAGTGTCGCGGAGCCGTGTGCCAGAAGATCAGGCGTTGGTGTCGCAGCGGTGTCGTCGGCCATTCACGTCGCTCGGGCCCATGTATGACCTTCAATACGTGGGAACGCGAGGACGTTCCGCTTGCAATGTTTGCAATGGCTCTCAGCGCACCACTGGCAACTGCACGGCGCTGGCGCTGTTTCCGCCGAACCAGATGCTCTGCGTCGCCTTCTTATAATCGGCCGGCTTGGCGTACATGATGTTCTCCACGTACGTCTGCGGATTGCGATCATAGAGTGGGAACAGGCTCGACTGGACCTGCACCATGATCCGGTGACCCGGCAGGAACACGTGATTGACGTTGGGCAACGTCCAGCGATAGTGCTCCACCCGACCTGCTTTGAGCGCCGCTGGCGCCGCGAAGCTCTTCACGTAACGTCCGCGAAAGATCTCGATGCCGATCGGCAATTCGAGACCCGCCATCGTCGGCTTCGCGCCCTGCGACGCCGGCTCCGGCGTGTCGTTCGGATAAACGTCGATGAGCTTCACGACCCAGTCGCTGTCGGTGCCGGTGGTCGAAGCGAACAGATCGACCTCGGGCGCGCCCATGATGTGCACCGGCTTGTCGAGCGGTGCAGACTTCCACGCAGCGACGTCCGGACGGTCCGACACGAAGCGCTGATCCTGCACCAGCCAGTACTTCCACT
>Ga0105248_10009654_pt1 | contig 10628 bp, 11 predicted proteins | sample KBSS34metaG_FD_81524 | JGI IMG/M metagenome (GOLD analysis project Ga0105248, IMG submission 81524) | Switchgrass rhizosphere microbial communities from Kellogg Biological Station, Michigan, USA - KBS S3-4 metaG | ecosystem: Host-associated > Plants > Roots > Rhizosphere > Soil | place... | reverse complement strand
TCAGTCAATCCATCCGCCCCCGACCACCACGTCTCCGTCGTAAAAAACCACGGCTTGTCCCGGGGTGATGGCGATTTGCGGGCAATCGAAGATCACCGCGGCGCGGTTTGTCTCGAGCGTCTGCACGGTCGCGGGTGCGGCCTGATGGCGGTGGCGGATCTGTGCCGTCACGCGACGCGGCGTGGTCGGCGGCTCGAGGATCCAGTTCACACCGGACGCGGTCAGCGTCGTGCGTTCGAGTGATGCCTTCGGCCCGACCGTCACCGTGCGGTCGCTCGGATGCACGGCCAGCACGTACATGGGCGCGCCGGTCGGCGACGAGGACAGGCCCAGGCCGCGGCGCTGTCCCACCGTGTAGTGATGGATGCCGCGATGCGAGCCGAGCACGCGGCCGTCTTCGGCGATGATCGCGCCCTCGCGGACCACCTCAGGCTCACGCTTCGCCACGAAGGCGGCATAGTCGTGATCGGGCACGAAGCAGATTTCCTGGCTATCGGGCTTGTCGGCCACCGGCAGCTGCCGTGCGCGCGCGTACTCGCGGACCGCGTCCTTCGATCGATCGCCGATCGGGAAGATCGCGCGCGCGAGCTGGTCCTGCGTCAGCGAAAACAGGAAATACGCCTGATCCTTCGTGGGATCCACTCCGCGCTTGAGGAGATGCCGGCCGCTGGTCGCATCGCGCTCGACCCGGGCGTAATGACCGGTGGCCACGGCATCGGCACCGAGCCCCGCCGCCCGCTCTGCGAGGGTGGCGAACTTCAGATCGCTGTTGCACCGCGCGCAGGGCAGCGGCGTCCGCCCGGATGTGTATTCGCGCACGAAGTTGGCCACGACGTGCTCGTCGAACTGCCGCTCGAAGTTCATGATGTAGTGCGGGATGTCGATCGTCCGCGCCACCCGGCGGGCGTCGTGCAGGTCGTCCAGCGAGCAGCAGCTGCCGAAGGAGGTCTGCCCTTCGCTCTGATCGTAGAGCTGCATGGACAGACCGATGACGTCGTGGCCCTGCTCGGCGAGCAGCGCCGCGGCAACTGACGAATCCACACCGCCTGACATCGCAACGACGATACGCATGTTGTTTCTTGTTGGCTCCGGGCTTTGGGCTTCGGGCTTCGGCCGATCCTACCGTGCCGCGCCCACCGTCTTCGTCAACCCGCGCAGTTTTTCGACCAGGCGCGGCAGCACGTCGACGACGCGGTCCACTTCGGCGTCGGTGGAAAACACGCCAAGGCTGAAGCGAAGCGAATTCTGCGTCCGATGCGCGGGAAAGTTCATCGCGCGCAGGACATGTGACGGCTCGAGCGTGCCCGACGAGCAGGCGGATCCCGTGGAGACCGCGACGCCTTCGAGGTCCAGCGCGATCAGCAGGCTCTCGGCTTCGACGCGCTCGAAACTGATGTTGGTCGTGTTCGGCACACGCGCCACACTCCCGCCATTGATCTGCGTGTGCGGCACGCGCGCCAGGATCGTCTGCTCGAGCCGATCGCGCAGGGCGCTGAGGCGCGCGGCTTCGGCCGTCATCTTCTGAGCGGCCAGGCGCGCCGCAACGCCCAGGCCGACAATCGCCGGGACACTTTCCGTGCCCGCACGGCGATTTCGTTCGTGCTTGCCCCCGGTCATCATCGGCTGCATGCGGGTGCCGCGCTTCACCCAGAGGACACCGGTGCCCTTGGGGCCATTGAATTTGTGTGCAGACAGCGACAGGAGATCGACGCCTAGCGCCTTGACGTCTACTGGAATTTTTCCGACCGACTGCACGGCGTCGGTATGAACCAGCGCACCGCGCGCCCGCGCGATCGCGGCGATCTCGGCGACCGGCTGAATCGTTCCGATCTCGTTATTCGCGTGCATCACGGACACGAGCGCCGTGTCGTCCGCGATCGCCTCGCGCACGCCCTCGGGCGAGACGACGCCAGTGGGTTCGACCGGCGCGAGCGTCGTGCGCCACCCGCGGCGGGCGAGCGCCTTGAGCGTATTGAGTACGGCTTCGTGCTCGATCGCGCTGGCGACGAGATGACGCTTGCCGGCCGGTTCGAGCGCCTCGGCGGCGCCGCGGATCGCGAAGTTGTCCGACTCTGTTCCGCCGCCCGTGAAGATCACTTCGGAGGGATCGCCGTTGATCAGCGCCGCAACCGCCGACCGCGCCTCGTCGATCGCGGCCTTGGCCTCCTGGCCGAAGTGGTGGACGCTGGAGGCATTGCCAAAGAGATCGCGGGAGGCGCGAAGGACCGCCTCGAGGACTTCCGGGGCCATCGGACTGGTCGCGTTGTAGTCGAAGTAGACACGCATGGTGAATTGTTCATTCTAACATTCCCGCTAAATACCGGTAACAAAAGGACTAGACAAGCCTTGTGACGGGTCCTATACTTGCTTCGCTTCGCGGCCGAAAAAGGGTCGTGCAGGCAGTTACCCTAACGCCCGGAGCACGTAAGCAGGGTCGGAGGTTTACATGTGGAAACGCGACGAAGCAGTCCGTCCCGCGAGCGGACAACCGGCAGCGCCGCCGGCGCCGACACCAACAGGAGCTCCCGTTGCTCGCGCAGAGGCGAGCCAGAAAATGGAGAGGGACAACGTGAACATCGGCAAATCGGTCGTCATTAAGGGCGAGCTGAACGGTAGCGAAGATCTCACCATCGAGGGGCAGGTTGAAGGCACGATTCAGCTTCGCGACCACGTCCTGACGATCGGCGCCAACGGCCGCATCAAGGCCCAGGTGTTTGCGAAGTCGGTGATCGTGCTGGGCGAAGTGACCGGCAACGTCACGGCGAGCGAAAAGGTCGACATCCGCGACAACGGGTCGGTCGACGGCGACATCGTTTCGCCGCGCGTCGCGATCGCCGAAGGCGCACATTTCCGCGGCAGCGTGGACATGCAGCGCAAGACCGGGGCGCAGCCGGCCGCGAAGCCGGCGGCGGCAACGCCCGCGGCAGCGCCTGCGGCCAGCACGCCAGCGATGCAGCCCCAGCGCGTCGGCGCCTAGACGGCACGAAGCGGGAGCCCAAATTGGGAGTTGAGAATCGCACGCCTCGGAATTCTCAATTCCTAATTTCCGATTCCTGATTCATAATTTCCGAGTCTCCATTCCTCAGTGCCGATGGGCCTGCTCGATCGGATTGCAACGCGGCGAAATGAACTGCCAACGACGGTCGTCACGGCGACGTCGACGGTGGACGAGCCGCTGTTTGCCACCAAAGCGCTGCGCAAGCTGCTCTCGTCGCTGACCTCGCAGGAGTCGCCCGCGCTCCTCGATCTCGGGCCCGTCGTCGGCAGCAACGTGAGCTTCTTCGGTGAGCAGCTGGGCTGCAAGATCTTCGTCGAAGACATCTACTCCGAGCTCGAACGTCACGCGCGCGCCGGCAAGCTCGAGGATCTGCCCAACTTCCTCACGCGGCGGTTCCCGCAGGTGGACGGCAGCATCGACGGCATCATCTGCTGGGACATCATCGACTACCTCGACCGCCGTTCGGCACAGGCGCTCGCCGACCAGCTGACGCGCGTGCTGCGTCCCGAGGGCGCGCTGCTCGGCTTCTTCGCCACCGGCCAGCCGCGCGACACGTCCTACACGAAATACATCATCGCGGACGAATTCAATCTCAAGCACCGCGCCTATCCCGCGTCGCGCGGACGTCAGGCGGTGTTGCTCAACCGCGACATCATTCGTCTCTTTCAGGGCCTTCGCGTGTCCGACTCGTTCCTGATGAAAAACAACATCAGGGAGATTCTCTTCCGCAAGCCCGCCTACGAAACCCGCTAGCGACACTCGCATGGCGCGGCCGTTGATCGCGCTGCTCACCGACTTCGGACTCCGCGATCACTATGCCGGCACGATGAAGGGCGTGGCGCTCGGCATCTGTCCGGAAGCGACTTTCGTCGACATTTCGCACGACGTGCCGGCGCATGACGTCCTCGCGGGCGCGCTGGAGCTCGCCGAGTCGTACAGTTATTTCCCGGGCGGCACGATTTTCCTTGTGGTCGTCGATCCGGGTGTTGGGACCGCGCGGCGGGGGATCGCCGTCGAAGCGGGCGATTATCGATTTGTCGGTCCGGACAACGGCGTGCTCTCGCTGGCGCTGAAGGACGCGCCGGTCCGGAAAGCGGTGGAGTTGACCGATCGCCGCTACGCGCGACCGACCATCAGCCGAACGTTCGAGGGGCGCGACCGTTTCGCGCCGGCGGCGGCGTGGCTGGCGCGAGGCATTGCGCTGACGGCGCTCGGGCGGCCCGCCGGGCCACTGGCCGTTCTGGACGTGCCCGAGGCACAAGTCGGCAAAGAGGGTGACGTCGCGGGAGAGGTGCTTCGCGTCGACCGTTTTGGAAATCTGGTGACCAACATCTCCCGGGTGCTGCTCGACCGGGTGCCGCCGCCCGCGTCCGTGGAGCTCGGCGGCCGGACGGTCAGCCTGGTGTCGACCTACGGCGACGCCGCGCGCGGCGCGCTGTGCGCGCTGGTCGGCAGTTCGGATCATCTCGAGGTCGCGATGAACGGTGGAAACGCCGCGGAATCGCTCGGTCTGGGACGCGGCGCCCCGGTGCGCGTCCGGCGGACTGCGTGATAGGATTTCCGGCTCATATGCTCAATTTCGATCTGACCAGCGAACAGCAACTCCTCGAGCAATCGGTTCGCGAATGGGGCGCCCGGGAAATCGCCCCGCACATCAAGGAAGACGATCGCAATCATCGATTCAGTCGCGAACGCGTCCTCGGCGGGATGGCCAAGCTCGGGCTGCTCGGCTGCTCCGTGCCGCAGGAGTACGGCGGCGCCGGCATGGATTACGTGTGCCTGGGCCTGGTCAGCGAAGAGCTCGAATACGTGGACACGTCGCTGCGCGTGATTATGTCGGTGCACGCCGGCCTCAACTGCCTCACGCTGCTGGCGTGGGGCACCGAAGATCAGAAACAGCGTTATCTCGTGCCGCAAGCGCAGGGTCACAAGATCGCCGGCTATGGTCTCACCGAGCCGGGTGCCGGCAGCGATGCGCGCGCGATTCAGACGACGGCGGTGAAGAAGGGGAGCGGGTACGTCCTCAACGGCGAGAAGTCGTGGATTTCGCTGGCCGACGTCGCCGACAACTTCCTGGTCATCGCCTGGACCGATCAGGAGAAAAAGAAGCAGCGCGATCCGTCAGGCCTGAGCGCGTTCATGGTCGAGCGCACCTTCAAGGGCTTTTCGAGCGGCCCGATGAAGGAGAAGTGGGGCATCCTCGCGGGTAACACCGGCTGGTTCAAGATGGACGATGTGGAAGTGCCCGAGGAGAACATGGTCGGGCGCCCCGGCGAGGGTTTCAAGATCGCGATGTTCTCGCTCGATCAGGGGCGCTTCACGGTCGCGGCCGGAGCGACCGGCCTGATTCGCGCGTGCCGTGACGCGAGCGTGAAGTACGCCAAGGAGCGACACACGTTCGGCGTCGAGATCGGCCAGCATCAGCTCGTCAAGGAAATGATCGCGCAGATGGAATCGGACTATCAGGCGGCGCGGCTGCTGTGGCTGCGTTCAGGCTGGATGAAGAATCACGGCCAGCGGAACACCCGCGAGACCGGGCTGGCGAAGTGGTTTGCAACCGTCGCCTCGGAGCGCGCGGCGGGCGACGCGGTCCAGATTCACGGCGCCAACGGCTACTCGGACGAATATCCGGTCGGGCGGTTCTATCGGAACTGCAAGGGCGCGGTCATCTACGAAGGCACGCGCGAAATCCACAAGATCATGCAGGCGGATTATCTGCTTGGCTACCGTGTCGATCGGCCGACGCGCTGCGAGCTCCCGCCGTATCGCGGCTAACCCGTTCATCCGAAAGCGCATCCCATGCTGGACTCAGAACTCTCGCTCGAATTTCTTCGCGTCGTCGAAGAAGCCGCCATCGCGTGCGCGCACACGATGGGACAGGGCGATCGACACCGTTCCGATCAGGTGGCCGTCGAAACGATGCGCAAGATCATGGACTCGGTGCCGATCGACGGCACGATCGTGATCGGCGAAGGCGAGCGCGACGAAGCGCCGATGCTGTATATCGGCGAAAAGGTCGGCATGGCGCACGCACTGCGCGGTTCGCAAGCCGCCGGTTTCCCGCAGGTGGACATTGCCGTCGATCCGCTGGAGGGCACGAACCTGTGCGCCACTGGCGCGCCCGGGGCGATCGCCGTGCTCGCGGCGTCGACGCGCGGCGGCCTGTTGCACGCACCGGACCTTTACATGGAGAAGCTGGTCGTCGGGCCGAGCTCGAAGGAGGCGGTCAGCCTCGACGCACCGGTCCGCGACAACCTGAAAGCCATCGCCCGGTGCCTCGGCCGCCAGGTCGAGGATCTGGTGGTCATCGTGCTGGACCGGCCGCGCCATGAAACGTTGATCCAGTCGATCCGCGAGACTGGCGCGAGGATTCGCCTGATCGGGGACGGCGACCTGTCGGCCGGTATCGCCGCGGCGGTCGTCGGCTCCGGCGTGCACGCGGTGATGGGTACGGGCGGCGCGCCAGAGGGCGTCCTGACGGCGGCGGCGATGCGCTGCCTGAACGGCGAAATTTTTGCGCGGCTCGTCGTCAGCAAACCCGAGCACGAGGCGCGTTGCCGCGCGATGGGGATCACCGATTTCAAGCGCGTGTATCGCTCGAAGGATCTCGCTCCCGGCGCGAAGGTGATTTTCGCGGCCACCGGCGTCACGGAAGGCTCGCTGATGAAGGGCGTCCGCTTCTTTGGCGACGGCATCCGCACCAGCTCGGTCATCATGCAGAACGATCCGCACCAGATTCGCTTCGTCGACAGCATTCACGTCGCGGCCAACAAGGACGTGAAGATAATCTTTTGACACGCATTCTGGTCGATCCCGTCCATCCTGATCCTGACGCCCTCGCACAGGCCGCCGCGGTCCTTCGCCGTGGCGGCGTCATTGCGCTGCCCACCGACACGCTCTATGGGCTCGCCGTCGATCCCTTCAATTCAGCCGCCGTCGAACGCGTGTTTGCCATCAAGGGCCGCACGGCCGACCGCGCGCTGCCGCTGGTCGCTGCCGATGAAGTCCAGGTCCGCGAGTGGATCGGACCGTTGTCTCCGCGTGGCGAGCGGCTGGCGCGCCGTTTCTGGCCGGGCCCGTTGACGCTGGTGGTCAGGGCGCCCGACACACTCGCTGCCGGCGTCGGCGACGCGAACGGCACGGTCGGGATCCGCGTGCCGGCGCATCCCGTGACACAGGCATTGTGCGCGCACGCCGGCCGGCCATTGACCGCGACCAGCGCGAACCTCAGCGGGCAGGCGCCGACCAGCGATCCGGACGTCGTCGCCGACTCGCTCGGCGCCGACATCGATCTCCTCGTGGATGCCGGCGCGACGCCGGGAGGAGTGGCGTCGACGATTGTGGACGTGACCGGCCCGGAGCTTCGGCTGATTCGCGCGGGCGCCGTCGCGTGGGAGGACGTGCAGGCATGCCAGCACGCGTAGCCGGGCGCGAGCGAGCGGCGCTCGTCGGCCTGGTCTCCGGGCGAGCGCGGCGCCTCAAGGCCGAGCGATCGCTCGACGAACTCGCCGGCCTGGCAGATGCCGCGGGCGCGCAGGTGGTGCTGCGTGTCCTGCAGGAGCGGCCGAAACCCGATCCCTCGACATACCTGGGCGGCGGGAAGATCCAGACGCTGGCGGCTTCCTGTGCCGAGACCAGAGTCGATGTCGTCATCTTCGACAGCGAGCTGACGCCCGCGCAGTTGCGGCAGATCGAAGAGATCGTCGGCCGGAAAGTGCTCGACCGGACGCAGTTGATTCTCGACATCTTCGCGAGGCGTGCCCGGACCCGAGAAGGCAAGCTGCAGGTCGAGCTCGCCCAGCTGAAATACATGCTGCCGCGGCTGGCGGGGTCCGGCACTGCGCTCTCGCGGCTCGGCGGCGGCATCGGCACAAGGGGACCCGGCGAGACGAAGCTCGAGACGGACCGCCGGCGCATCCGTACCAGGATTCACGCCGTCTCGGAGGACATCGAAGAAGTCCGTCGCCGCCGCGCGCAGCTGCGCGAGCGGCGCCAGAAGGCTGCGGTCCCAACCGTCGCGCTCGTGGGTTACACCAACGCCGGAAAGACGACGCTGTTCAACCGCCTGACCCGCGCGGGCGCGGAAGCTTCTGACGCCCTGTTCGTAACGCTGGATCCCTTGATACGGCAGCTGCGATTGCCTGACAACCGGGAGCTGCTCATCTCGGACACGGTCGGTTTCATCGATCGGCTGCCGCACGCGCTGGTCGCGGCCTTCCGCGCGACGCTCGAAGAAGTGGCGCAGGCGGATCTCGCGTTGCATGTGGTGGACGCGGCGGCGATCGATCGTGACAGGAGGATGACGGCGGTGCGGCAGGTGCTCGAAGAAGTCGGCGCGACCGCCGTTCCGCTGATCGAGGTCTTCAACAAGGCCGACCAGCTGACGCCGGACGAGGCGCGGCGTGTCGAGGAACAGCATCCCGACGCGATTTGCATCTCGTCCTTGACCGGACAGGGAGTCGATGAGCTGGTCGAGACGGTCGCGTCGCGGCTGGCGCTCGACGTCCGCCGCGTGACGTTGACCTTCGACGCCGACGATCCGGACGATCGTGCGCGCGTGGCTCGCGTGTATCGCCACGCGCGGGTGCTGGTGCACGAAACGCGCGGCGATCGCATTTCGATCGTCGCCGATGTGCCGCGCGCGCTTCTGGATCGACTGGACCTGACTAAGAGGTAGAATTTTTCGTCATGCGGCTCCGCGCCGGCCTCGTTGTCCTCGCGATTGCCCTGGCGGCGTCCGCCTGCGGACCCAAGCGGGTTGCCGAACCGGTGGTCACCGCGCCGCGCTTTCCTGATTACGTCAAGCCGACCGTGCCGGCCGCCCTCGCGGGCAGCCGGGCGATCACCAACCAGGAGCGCGCCTGGCTCTTCCTGCAGGCGGGCGATTTTCGCAACGCCGACCGCGAGATTGCTGAGGCGTTGAAAGCTGCTCCGGACTTCTATCCGGCGGAAGCCACCAGCGGCTACGTCGAGCTCGCCCGCAAGGAGTCGCGTTCGGCGCTCATCCATTTCGATCGGGCACTCACGCGCCAGGCCAACTACGCCCCCGCTCTGGCCGGGAGGGGCGAGACGTTGCTGGCGCTTGGACGGGACGCGGAGGCGGTCGATGCCTTCCAGGCGGCGCTTGCCGCCGATCGCACGCTGGTGGATCTGCCGCGGCGGATCGACGTCGTGAAATTCCGCGTCGTTCAGCAGGACGTGGCAACAGCCAGGCAGGCCGCGCGCGCCGGCAGGAGCGATGACGCGGTTCGAGCGTATCGCGCGGCCATCGGCCGGTCGCCGGAAACGGCGTTCCTGTATCGAGAAGTTGCGGGCGTCGAACGCGATCGGGGCGATCAGGATGCGGCGCTCCAGGATCTGCGCAAAGCCATCGTGCTCGATCCGGCTGACGCAGCGGCCCTCAGTCTGCTGGGCGACATCCTGTCGGCGCGCGGAGAAGACGATGCCGCGGTGAAGGCCTATTCGGACGCGCTGGCCATCGAACCCGACACCACGATCGAGGCCAAGCGCAACGCGATTCGTGCGCGCACCGAGGCCGCGCGGCTGCCCGCCGAGTACCAGGCCATCGCGACGGCGCCGCAAATCACCCGGGGCGACCTCGCGGCGCTGATCGGTGTGCACCTGCCGTCGCTGATCGATGGGATGCGGGCACACGACGTCGGCGTCATCACGGATATTCGCCGTCATTGGGCCGAGACGTGGATCCTGTCGGTCACCCGCGCCGGCGTGCTCGATCCCTTCGAGAACCACGCGTTCCAGCCGCGCACCATCGTGCGCCGCGTGGATTTCGCACAGGCGGTCTCACGCCTGCTCGCCCAGGTCGCGGTCGTCGTGCCGGCGCAGGGACAACGCTGGGCGAACGCGCGCGGGCGGTTTTCCGATATCAACGCCGGGCACCTTGCGTACCCCGCCGCGTCCGTTGCGACAGCAGCCGGGGTCATGGCGATCGGGGCCGATGGCGCATTCCAGCCGTCGCGGCCAGTCACCGGCGGCGAAGCGGTGGATGCCCTCGAGATCGTGCGACGGATGCTGCCCGCGGCAGACAATAGACGACGATGAGCGCCTTGACGCCGGCGAATCAGCTGACGCTGCTGCGTATCATGCTGATTCCTGCATTCGTGATCCTCGTGGTGTACGGCCACCTCGGGTGGGCGCTGATCACGTTTGCGATTGCCGGGCTCACCGACGCGCTGGACGGGTGGTTCGCACGACGATCGGGACTGAAGAGCAGTCTCGGCGCGTGGCTGGATCCGATGGCCGACAAGCTGCTGGCGCTCAGTACATTCATCGTGCTGACGATTCCGGGACTTGGCCTGGCCAACCGCCTGCCGATCTGGTTGACGGTGGTCATCATCACGCGTGACATCGTGATCGTGCTGACGGTCGCCATCGTCAATCTGGCGATCGGGCCGCGCACGTTCCGCCCATCGGTCTTCGGCAAGATCGCGACAGCCACCTACATGATGACGGCCGTCGTCGCGATGTACTTCAATTTCCTCGGCTACCACTCCGTCATGGTCGATCTGTTCGTGTGGGCGTCGCTGGCGATCACGCTCGTGTCGAGCCTGCACTACATCTGGCACGCGGCGCGAATAATCGACGCACCGGCTTAGGCGGGTGGGGCTGGTAG
>Ga0105248_10009653_pt1 | contig 10628 bp, 8 predicted proteins | sample KBSS34metaG_FD_81524 | JGI IMG/M metagenome (GOLD analysis project Ga0105248, IMG submission 81524) | Switchgrass rhizosphere microbial communities from Kellogg Biological Station, Michigan, USA - KBS S3-4 metaG | ecosystem: Host-associated > Plants > Roots > Rhizosphere > Soil | place... | reverse complement strand
TCCATGGTTCGGCCCCATTCGACATCCGCTTCGCGCACGGTTTCCTTCAAGAGCTCATCCGACGCGAGCACATGTCGACAATGTTCCGCGAGAGCAGCCAGCGGCCGATCCTGGTTGTCGAGCAAACTCTTGCTTCCCTTCAAATGGCGATGAACCACGATTCTCAAGGCGCCTGCCGGATCGGCAAGATTGCTACCAAGCCAGGTTCCGATCGCAATTTCCGCTTGCTGCTGGGGCGAAACGGGAGATGCGCCCTTCATGGCGCCGGGACCGGCCATCCGGCCGAGCGCTTCTTGCAGCGTGAACTCTCGCGCATCGCGGATCTCGCGTTCGAGTTCCGAATCAGTGTCGGATTGCCGTTTGTCCTCATCTTGGATCATGGCCGCTCTCCATGCCCTTGCCGGCGGACGTTCCGGGAAAGCGGGGACCAGTTCAATCGGTGCGAACCACGATGCTCCGGCCTCCTACATCATTTTAGCTGACGACGAAACGTTCTTTTTTGTAGACGAGTCGAAAATCATTCCTCAGGAAATGCTCAGAACTTGCTCATGACATTCATCGGCTCGCCGCCGCAGTATGACTGAGCAACAAGCGGGGAGAAGGCATCGTGCTGAAGATCGAGGGCGAGCGCACGCCGGGTTTCAAGCTCTTCCTGACGATCGTCGTCGGCCTTGTTCTGACAATTCCGCTCTTTTCGGTCTGGCTGCTCGTGTACGACCGCAAGACGCAATCCGAAGAAGCGACAGCCTCGATCACTGAAGGCTGGGGTGGGACACAGGCGATCAACGGCCCGCTGCTCGTCATTCCTTATCGCGCGACTGCAACTGAGACCGTGGTCGAGAATGGCCAGAGCGTCACGCGCAGCCGCGATGTCGTTCGCGAACTGACGCTCGCACCCGAAATCGTCGAGCTGAATACCGACGTCCGGCCGCAGGTCCGGAAGCGCTCGATCTATGAAGCGGTCGTCTACGATGCGCATGTCGCCGGAAAGGCCCGGTTTGCCTTCCCTCCCGACCTTGCGCGCACCGGCGTCGATCCGTCGCAGATGGACATGGGCAGGGCCGAGCTTCGGTTCGGCCTGAGCGATCCTCGCGGGCTCGGAGCCAATCCGCAGGTTAGTGCCGACGGGAAGCCGCTTCGCCTCCAGCCTGGCGGCGGAAGCAATGGCGGCCGTGGCTTTTTCGCATGGATCGACGCCGGAGGGCTCACCGGCAAGCCGCTCGCCGTGGATTTCACGTTCGACTTTCGCGGCAATGCATCGTTGAGCCTCGCTCCTCAGGCGGGCGATACGCGCTGGATGGTGCACTCGACCTGGGCGAGCCCGAGCTTCGGCGGCGCCTTCCTGCCGGGAGATCGCCACGTCGGCGACAAGGGTTTCGACGCCACCTACAGAATCGGCAATCTGGCGCTCGGGCGGTCGCTCGTCAGCGCCGCGGATCCAGGCCCATCCAGCTCGCCCAACCCGCCGGCAAGAAATGTCGAAGCGCCAGGTGCGGATGGAGAGATGCAGACCGCAGAAATCAGCCTCATCCAGCCGGTGGATCCCTATTCCCAGGTCAACCGCGCCACCAAATATGGTTTCCTGTTCATCGGCTTCACTTTCCTTGCGCTGCTGATGTTCGACGTGATCGGCGGAGTGCGCGTATCGGCAGTCGAATATCTGCTGATGGGCGCCGCCCTGGTTTTGTTCTTTGTGTTGTTGCTGGCATTCGCCGAAGTGATCGGTTTTACACCAGCATATGTCGTCGCGTCGGCAGCAATCGCCGGGCTCAACACGGCCTATTCGGCGGCGGTGCTCTCCAGTTGGCGCCGGGCGGCTTTCATCGGAGGCCTGCTCGTCGGGCTTTATGCAGTGCTCTACATCCTGCTGAGCCTCGAAGCCTTTTCGCTACTAATTGGTTCGCTGCTGCTGTTCGCGGCGCTCGCGGGAGTGATGTACGTGACGAGGCGGATCGACTGGGGTGCCAAACGTAGTCCCGCGGCAGAAGGGTGACGGCGCGAATCTTTGCGGCTAACCGGTCGCGATGACTTCACAACCGCTACCACCCAAACGCATTTTTCCGACGTCGGAAGTGGACGCTCGAGCGGCCGAGCATGTGCCTGCAGTGCCGCAGACCGAGAGCTCGGCGTACAAACTCGCGTTCCAGGACAGCGAGTTCCTTCTACGCGAGGACCTGCGCCCGGTTCGCTTCCAGCTCGAACTGCTGAAGCCCGAGCTCCTGCTCAACGAAGCCAATATCGGCTCGACATTTGTTTTCTACGGCTCCGCCCGAATCCCATCTCCGGAAATGGCGGATGCCTTGATTGCCGCGGCGACCAATGACCAGCAGGAGAAGATCGCCGGGCGGCTCAAGGCCAAGGCGCATTATTACGACATCGCGCGTGACCTCGCCCGGCTGGCGAGCCGCTGCGGCTGCGACGAAGAAGGCAAGAAGCATTTCGTCGTCTGTTCGGGCGGTGGACCGTCGATCATGGAAGCGGCCAATCGGGGCGCGTCGGACGAAGGCCGCGAATCCATCGGGCTAAACATCGTGCTCCCGCACGAGCAGATGCCCAATCGCTACGTCTCCCCCGACCTCAGCTTCCAGTTCCACTATTTCGCGCTCCGCAAGATGCACTTCCTGCTGCGCGCGCGCGCAGTTGCGGTATTTCCGGGCGGTTACGGCACGTTCGATGAAATGTTCGAGTTGCTCACCCTGATCCAGACGGGGAAGGTTCGGCCACTGCCGATCCTTCTATTTGGCAAGGACTATTGGAATCGCGTCGTGAATTTCGAAGCGATGGTTGAGGAAGGCGTGATCGCGCCCCACGACCTCGATCTCATCCACTGGACCGAGGATGCGAACGAAGCGTGGGATTATGTGACGCGCTACTACGAAGATCATCCCCACCCGGTACCGGTTCAGACCGCACCGTCGGAGTAAGCTACTCCGCTTAGGGCTTCTTGGCTTCTGCCTCGGCGGCAGCATTTCCGGCCTGACCCGCGGTCGCCGGGACCGGCTCCTTCTCCGCCTTCTGCGGTCCGTTATCCGGGCCGGTTCCGGGCTTGGCTCCCGATGCATCGGCAGTTGCAGCCGGAGCGGCTGGAAGCGGCTTTGGCGCATCGCTGTGCGTGTTGAGGAAGGCGATGACATCGGCGCGGTCCTGTGGATTGCTAAGTCCCGCAAAGGTCATCTTGGTGCCAGGAGCAAAAGCCTTCGGACTGCTGAGCCAATGGCCAAGGCTATCCCAGTCCCAGTTGCCACCCTTTTTCGCGAGCGCGTCCGAGAAAGCGAAGCCTTTGCCCTGCCCGATCGGCTCGCCGATCACGCCCCAGAGGTTGGGCCCCAGCTGGTTGGCGCCGCCCTTGTCGGCATTGTGGCAGGCCATGCATTTGTTGAAGACCTGCTGTCCCTTCGCGACGTCGGCCTTGGCGAGATACGCTTCGATCGGCTGTTCCGCGGCGGCTGTTCCCTCGCCCTCCTGCGCGACCCCGGCGATGGGGTATCCCATCTTCTCGGGACGTTCCGAATGGAACATCTCGCTGGCGACGATGGACGATCCGAGCGCGACAATGCCTGCAAACAATACCCAACCGGCAATGGTGTTGAAGCGGTCGTCCATGAAGCTTCCCTGTTTGGATCCCGGGCCCGGGAGAAATGAATTTGGGCTGCCTCTTAAGTGGGACTTTTCGCTAACTCAAGCGGCGAGCCAGTGCTCCAGCAGCGTCCGGGCGATGGCGGCTTTGGGCGGCGCCTGAAACTGCGCTCCGGGATCGTCGGCAAGTGCCGCGGCCACTTCCTCGCGGGTGAACCAGCGGGCATCGTCGAGCTCGCTCGTGTCGATCGTCAGTTCATCGCTTTCGGCATCTGCGTGACAGCCGATCATCAGCGACGAAGGAAACGGCCAGGGCTGGCTAGCGATGTAGCGGACATTGCGAACACGGATGCCGGCCTCCTCGAACAGCTCGCGAGCTACCGCGGCTTCGAGGTTCTCGCCGACCTCCAGGAAACCGGCGAGCGCCGAGTAGCGCCTCTGCGGATAATGCGGCTGCCGCCCGAGCAACAGCTTTCCTCCGTGCTCAGCTAGCATGATCACGACGGGGTCGACGCGAGGAAAATGCTCTGCCGAGCAGGCCGGACAACGGCGTGACCAGCCGCCGCGGACGACATCCGTCGGCGCCCCGCAATTTGCGCAGAATCGATGCCGCCCGTGCCAGCGGCAGAGGCTCATGGCTGCGGCGAACAGCGGCGCGTCTGCCGGATCAAGGACGGCCATGAGCGGAAATGCCGTCCAGGCATCGGGGGCGACGGGCTCGATCGCGGAAAAGCGGGGAGATTTTCCGTCAAAGCCCAGGAAAAGCTCGGGATTGGACGGAGGCCCCCAATCCAGGCGTCCAACGGGCGTCAGCTCCGGCAGGCCCTCGCGCCAAAGGAGTTGTGTTGCATCGGGAGCGTCCGAGAGTGCTCGCAACGCCGCCTCGTCGGCGCGCAGCGCGTCCGCCCGGTCGAGGCCGGGTCCGCTGAAGAACGGTTCAGGCGGCGAGACGGCCACGTCCAGCCATCACCAGTTCCGCGGCCTTTCGGTACAAGGTCGGCAGACCAGCCGCATCGAGCCTGTCCAGTGGCTGCCACCACCCCTCGCACTCCGGATGGGATTTCGGGACGATATGAAGATCGAGCGAGAAATGGGTGAATATGTGGCGGACCGAACCGAGGGAATTCACATGCGGAGGTTGCCTACCGGTCCACTCCGGCCCCGGGAGCGCAGCCATGCCGCCAAGCATGCCCTTCGACAGCCGGCGAACGAGCCAGACCTGTCCGTCGGACTCGATCCAATAGGCAATCCCATATTTCTTGGGTCGCTCAGCGCGCGGCCGCCGGGTCGGGAAAGTTTCCGGCTCGCCACTGGCAAATGCGGCGCAGCAGGACCGAAGCGGGCATTCGCCGCATCGCGGCTTCGTCGGCCGGCAGATGGTCGCGCCCAGGTCCATCATTGCCTGGATGAAGTCCCCGGGCCGGTCCGCGGGCATGATATCGAGGGTGAGGCGTTCGATTTCCGGCCGCGCGATCTGTTTCAGCCCGTGCAGCCGCGAAATCACCCGCTCGACATTGGTGTCGACCGCCGCGGCCTTCTCGCCGAAAGCGATCGCGGCGATTGCCGCCGACGTATAGGCGCCGACTCCGGGAAGCTTGCGCAGCTCGGCGGCGGTCGATGGAAATGACCCGCGTTTCGCAACTTCTCGAGCGCACGCGATCAGGTTTCGTGCGCGGGCGTAATAGCCGAGACCCGCCCATTCGCTGAGGATGTCCTCATCGCTTGCCGCCGCGAGCGCTTCGACATTCGGCCAGCGCGACACGAAGCGCTCAAAGCGCGGGCGCACCGTCGTAACTGTCGTCTGCTGGAGCATCACTTCGCTCAGCCAGACGCGGTAAGTGTCCGGCGGCGGCACACCGGGAGGCGAGCGCCACGGCAACGACCGGAAGTTATCCACATAATGTTGGATCAGGCGCTTTGCGGCATTGGCGGTCACTATTTCGCTATGGCATGGTCCGGCACGATGTCGAAGCGAAACCCCGGACAAGAAGATTCGCCGCGCAGTTGCCGTCCGCGCGCCGCCGGCGATCTGCTGGGCGGGATCGGCGGCCAGTCATTCAAAAGGTTCGGATTCGTCCAAAGCTCGATCGTAAGCCGCTGGCCTGAAATCGTCGGACAGCGCTACGCCAGGGCGTCCTGCCCTGAATCGATCAAGTTTCCAGCGGGAAAGAAGGCGGGCGGAGTCCTGACCCTGATGGTCGACGGGGCGCATGCTCCGCTGATCCAGCATTTGACGCCGATGATCGTCGAGCGAGTCAACCGTTTCTTCGGCTATTCGGCCATCAACCGCATCGTGTTCCGCCAAGGCAAGCCGCCCGCTCCTGCACCGAGGCCCGAGCGCCCGCAGCTTCGGCCCGTGCCGAAGGAGATCGGAGAAGGCCTGCGTGAGATCGCGGATCCTGAGCTTCGCCAGTGTCTGGAGTCGCTTGCGGCGCAAATTGCCGCTAGCAGCGGCCCTCCGGCGCTTGAGAAGAGCGACGACCCGATACCCATGATCAATCGGAGCGAATGAATTGATGAAGGTTCGAAATCTCCTTGCATGCACCATGGCCGTTCTGGCCCTCACCGCATGCAACAAGAACAAGGATCAGACGCAAGGAACTGCCGTCGCCAACGAAAAGGTGACGATCACGCAGGCCAACCCTCCGCCGGGCGGAACCTGGGCCGACGTCGTCAACGAAACTTCGGCGGGCGGTTATATGATGGGTAACCCCAATGCGACGGTGAAGCTGCTGGAAGTCGGCTCGCTGTCCTGCCCGCACTGCCAGAAGTTCGAGGAAGAGGGCGTTCCCCCGCTGGTCGAGAAATATGTGAAGACGGGCAAGGTCAGCTGGGAATTCCGCCCCTACATCATCCACGGGCCGATCGACATGGCCGCTAACCTTGTCGTGCGCTGCAATGGGCTGAAGACCTTCTTCCCGTTGTCGCAAGCGCTCTACAAGGATCAGCCAATCTGGATGGCGAAGGTCGAATCGGCGCCGCAGGACAAGCTGGCCGCCCTTCAGAACCTGCCGACGAACCAGATGTTCGTTCAAATGGCCGGCCTGCTCGGCCTTCAGGATTGGGCAGCGGCGCGCGGCGTGCCCCAGGCCAAGAGCAATCAGTGCCTCGGCGATCAGAAGATGATCGACCGCGAAGTCCAGGTCACCAGCGACGTGAATGCCCAGTTCCCGGATTTCTACGGCACGCCGACATTCGTGATCAACGGCACAATGCAGCCGCGTGAAATCGCTTCCTGGGACAAGCTTGAGCCGCTCCTGCAAGAGGCGCTGAAATAATGCTTGCGAGAGGTTTGGGCCTGGCGCTGCTGTGCTTGTCGGTCACGGCATCGCCCGCGACGGCCAAGCCGGCCGCGAAGGCTGCGCATGCGGTCGACTGGACTCGGACCTTCGCCCAGACGCCCGACGGCGGATTCCGTATGGGCAATCCGAAAGCCAAAGTTGCAATCGTCGAATATGGCTCTTTGACTTGCCCGCACTGCCGGCATTTCGCGGAGACGGCGTACAAGCCACTGGTCAGCAATTATGTGCGGACCGGCAAGGCCAGCTATGAATTTCGGTCGCTCATTCTGAACGGCATCGACATCGCGGCGACCCTGGTTGCGCGTTGCGGCGGGCCCTCCCGTTTCTTCCCGCTGGCCGAGCAGCTTTATGCGACCCAGCCAACCTGGATCGAGAAAGTTACCGACGCCGAGAGCGAGAAGCTGAACGCCTTGCCGAAGGACCAGATGATGCTCGGCGTCGCCAAGGTGACCGGCCTCATTCCCATTGCTGCTGCACAAGGCATTCCTTCTGACAAGGCCGAGGCTTGCCTCAAGAGCCAGCCTGCAGCCGATGAACTGCTGAAAATGACGCAAGCTGCGATGGACGCCGGAGTGCAGGGAACGCCGACCTTCTTCGTCAACGGAAAGCAGGTGCCGGCGTATGACTGGGCAACGCTGGAGCCGTTCCTGAAAGATGCCGGCGGCTAAGATGCGCGCAGGGGGAGGGAAACCGGCTTGAGGATCCGGCGGCTCAAGCTCAGCGGATTCAAGAGCTTCGTCGAACCGGCCGAGCTGCGGATCGAGCCTGGCCTCACCGGAGTCGTCGGGCCCAACGGCTGCGGCAAGTCGAATCTCCTGGAGGCGATCCGCTGGACGATGGGCGAATCCAGCCCGAAGTCGCTGCGCGGCGGCGGAATGGACGATGTGATCTTCGCCGGGACGGCAACTCGGCCTCCGCGCGATTTTGCCGAAGTCTCGATCCTGGTCGAGCGCGACCAATCCGATGACGGCGCGGGCGGTGAAAGCGAAGTGACCCGGCGGATCGAGCGCGGTGCCGGCTCCGCATATCGGATCGACGGACGAGACGTTCGAGCCAAGGATGTCGCTTTGCTGTTTGCCGACGCGGCAACGGGGGCGCACTCGCCTGCGCTCGTGAGCCAGGGCAAGATCGGCGCCGTGATCGCCGCTAAGCCGGTCGAGCGGCGCCTGCTTCTCGAAGAAGCTGCCGGCATTTCGGGCCTTCACGCACGGCGCAAGGACGCCGAACAGAAGCTACGTGCTGCGGAAGCCAATCTGGCGCGGCTCGGCGAGATTCTCGGTGACCAGGAGCAAAGAGCAGCGCAGCTGAGGCGCCAGGCGCGCGCCGCCGAACGTTATCGCAAGCTCACCGAGCAGATTCGCGGCCATGAAGGGCGCCTGCTCCACGCGCGCTGGCTGGAAGCCGAACAGGCTGCCGAGGCCGCAACCGCCGAGGCCAGGGCCGCAGCCGATGAGGTCGAGCGGATTCACGAGGCCATCGTTGCGGCGCAAGCCGCTTACGATCAGGCCAACGAACTGCTGGCCGGCAAGCGCAATGCGCTGACCGAACTTCGCGAAGAAGGCCATGCCCTCGCCCACCAGCTGGCGACGGCACGGGCCCGCAGAGACACCGTGGCCCGGCGTTTGGCCGAGCTAGACCGTCTCGATGCGTCGCTTGCGGCCGACATTTCGCGCGAAGAGGCACTCAAAGGCGATGCCGCGAGTGCGATTGAGCAGCTCGAGGAAGAACGAGCGGCCATTGCCCAGCGGCTTGAAGATTCTGAAGGTCATTCGGCAAGGATCGCGACCGAGCTGACGAGTGCGGAATCTGCCTCCCGGGAAGCCGAGGCCGCACTTGCCGAATTGCTCGCGCGCCAGGCCGCCATGCGTGCCGAGCGGCGTGTTGCGGAAGCTGCGCTGGAAGCCGCGCGAAGCCAGCTCGGCCGAACTGAACAGGAGCGGCAGAAACTCGCCGACCAGCTCCAGGCGCTCGGGGACGGCAGCGAACAGGTGCGAGCGCGGGACGAGGCAGAGGCAAAGGCAAAGGCAGCCGCCGAGGCGCAAGCTTCTGCAGAAATGCAACGCGTCGAGGCGGAAGACGGCCGTTCAATTGCCGCCGAGACACGCGATTCAGCGGAAAGCCGGCTCGCCTCCGCGCGTGCTGCACTTTCTGCTGCCCGGTCCGAACATGATGCGCTTGCCCGAGCACTCGAACATGGCGGAGGTGCGGCAATTGCAAGCCTCAAGGCGAAGCCCGGCTATGAGCGCGCGCTTGCGGCGGCGCTTGGAGAGGATGCCGATGCCGCAATCGGTGGGGACGGCCCGAGGCGGTGGCAGGGCAGCGATGTCCTTCCCGGCGACCCTTCCCTGCCGATGGGTTCGGAATGCCTCGCTGACCAAGTTACCGCTCCGCCGGAGCTGCTCCGCAGGCTAAAACAGGTGGCCGTTGTCGAGAAAGACGTTGGACAGCCGCTCGCGGTCGGACAGCGATTGGTGACTCGCGACGGCATAGTCCGGCGCTGGGACGGTTTCGTTGCCGCCGGTGCCGGTGCGGCGGCCGCTGAACGGCTGCTCCGTGCCAATCGTCTTGCCCAGCTGACCGAGGATCTACCGGGACTCGGGGCTCGGGTCGAAGCAGCATCCGCCGAACGCGATCAGGCGCTCGGCGAAATGGAACGATGCCGCAAGGCCGCGGAGGAAGCGCGTACTTCAGCCCTCGCCGCTGAACGTGACGCTCGCGAAGCAAGGAGGACGATTGACGCAGCCGCAGCGGCGCTCGAACGCCTCGAAGGGCAGCATTCCAGCCTCATCCAGCGCCAATCAGACCTCGAACCCGTGCTGACGGCGGCGCGGCAGGCCGTGACTGCGGCGGATGGATCACTGGCGGCCTTGCCGGATCCGGCCGTGCTGGAACATGACGTCGAGACCTCCCGGGTCGGCGCAGCGGAAGCCGCATCCGCTGTTGCCGACAAGCGCGCCGAAGCCGCAACAAAGGCTCGCGAGACGGCGGCAGACCGCGAGCGGTTCAGCTCGGCCGGTCGAGAGCAATCAGAATGGCGCAAGCGACAGGCCGACGCAGAACAGCGGCTCGCCCTGGCAGTCGAGCGGCAGAGGCAGCAGTCGGACGAGCGGGCCGAACTGGAAAGAGAACCCGCCGAGCTGGATTCGAAGATCGGGGCTCTGGAGCAATCAAACGACCTGAGCCAGGTACGGATCGGTGAGGCCACTGCGGCGGAGCGCGAAGCGGAAGAAGCCGTCGTCGTTGCCGCGCAGCTGGTTTCGCAAGCGAACGAGCAATCGGCCGACACGCGCGAGCGCCGAGCGGCTGCGGCAGCTCGGGCCGAAGCGCAGCAGGCGCGAAGCGCCGAGTTCGCTCGGCAGGCGGTCGAGAAATTCGAGGTCATTCCGCAGCGGTTGCCGGAGAAGCTCGGCTTCGATCCGGACGAACCCCGCATCGCGGATGAGGAAGCGGCGACGCTTGAACGGCTGACTGCGGAGCGTGAGCGCATCGGTCCGGTCAATTTGGTGGCCGAGCAGGAACTGGCCGAGCTTGACGCGGCCCGGACCAAGGGTGCCGAAGAAGCCGAGGAACTGACACAGGCCATTCACCGGCTGCGCGGCTCAATCGGCAACCTCAATCGCGAGGGACGAGTCCGGCTGCTCGATGCCTACGAAAAGGTCGACGCCCATTTCCGGCGGCTATTCACGACGCTTTTCGAAGGCGGACAGGCGCATCTCGAACTCGTCGAAAGCGACGATCCCCTCGAGGCCG
>Ga0105248_10009651_pt1 | contig 10629 bp, 9 predicted proteins | sample KBSS34metaG_FD_81524 | JGI IMG/M metagenome (GOLD analysis project Ga0105248, IMG submission 81524) | Switchgrass rhizosphere microbial communities from Kellogg Biological Station, Michigan, USA - KBS S3-4 metaG | ecosystem: Host-associated > Plants > Roots > Rhizosphere > Soil | place... | reverse complement strand
TCGCCCGGCAGCGCGAGCCAGCGCGAGACGATCTCGGCGCGCTGGGCGGCCGTGAGTGGCGAGAAACTCGCCTCGAAGGGGGTGGCCTCGGCCGCGGTGATCTGAGCGAACTGCTGCAGCTGCACGGTGTCGGGGATGCCCTCGGCCGCGACGAAGGGGGCGAGGTCGGCAGCCGTTGCGCCGCGAGGGAACCACCGCCAGGGGCTGCTCCAGTCCGCCGGATCCGAGGCCGCCGCGCCGAGCGCGGTCGTGAACCTCCTCAGCTGCTTCACCTCGGTGCTCAGGGCGCTCCACAGCGTGGCGAGCTGTGGATCGTTCGGCGCGAGCCATTCGTCGAGCACGGATGCGGCCGATGGGGATTCCGCCGCAGCGTTCACCACCGCGAGGGTTCGTTCGTCGCGAAGCCGCAGCGCCTGGCGCGCGATCCGGTGCAGGCGGGTTCTCATCCGGTCGCGCTGGGTCTCGAAGGCCGGGGTGGTGTGCCGCCAGGTGGCGAAGTCTTCGAGGTCGCGCATCCAGTCCAGGGCGCACAGGCCGGCGTCGCGCAGGCCTTGGCTGCCGAAGCGGATCGCCGACAGCCTCTGCGCATCGGTCGCCGCCGTGAAATAGCTCGTCGCGAAGTGATCGTCGAGGGTGCGCAGCATCGTCGACGGGAAGGCGGGCCAGGTCGTGCGCGACTCGAGGTCTGTGGTGAGTTGCCACAGATCGGGGTTGCCGAGAACGCGCTTCCACAGGTCGGCGTCAGAGATGGCGCGGTAGAGCACGTAGTAGGTGATGCGAGAGCTCTCGAGGTCTCGTGCGGGGGCGCCGGTCACGGTGAGCAGTTCCCGGGCCGATTGCGCGAAGCTCGCCGCGCGCGCTGCCTCGTAGAGGGCCGCCTCGCGCAGCTCGTCGAGGGCCGCGATCTCGTCGTCGCCCGACTCGCTGATGCCGCGCATGAAGATCCCGTTGCCGACCGTGCCGAGAAACGACTGCCGTCCCGGAGGGTTCGAGCCCTCGGGCCGAGGCGGCGACGAGGGCACGGCCTTGCGTGCCGACAGCGGGAGCGCGTCAGGACTCGGGTCGAGGTAGATCGCGATGCGGTCGCCATAGCTGCGCGGTGTGCGGTCGCGAATCGCGCGGGTGACCCGGTCGATCGGGATGTTGTCGAGAACGCCGCCATCGAGCACTTGGAACGGGATGGCCGGCTTCGCCGGCTCCGTGCTCGTCGCCGGAGTCGGCTTGCGGTGCGCGCTGAACGCGAACGACATGTCGACGGCATCCCCCGCGGCCGGCGTGCGGGCGTCGCTCGGATACGACCAGATCCGCGCCTGCTCGAACGCGCCCGGGAACGATGAGGTCGTCCTCGCCGCGTACGCGAGCCGGTTGGTCGATGCGGGGTCGTCCACTCGCGGGATGGACCGGCCGATCGCCGGGTCGACCGTGTCGTCGGGGCGCAGATCGGTATCGAAGAGCTCAGGGTCGGCGCCTACGAAGTGGAAATGGCCCCGCCCGCCGTGCGCCCCGGCCGAGCTGAGATACTCGCGGTCGCTGATCGTCGCCGAGAGGTCGACAGTCAGTTCGGGGGCCACGGCGAGCGGGTTGCCGACCCACCCGTAGAAGTCGTGGATCGCGCCGCGCACCTGCGTCCAGAAGAAGTCGTCGCCCCTGAGCAGGGACGGCACCGATCGGAATCCGGGGCCGCGCAGCAGCCGCCACGCGCTGCCGGAGCCGGTCCAGGTGCTCAGCAGAGGGTCGACGCTCACCCCGGCTCGTTGGGCCACCGAATACAGCACCGCGTTGAGGCCGCCCGCGCTCGCCCCAGCAAGCACGTCGACGTCGACGCCGTCGTACCCGCGCGATACCAGCAGCCGCGCGTACTGATCCGCGCGCACCAGGGTCTGCTCGAGTTCGCGGGCATGCGCGTTCACCGACGCCGTGCTCGCTTTCAAGGACTGCGAAGTCGGGGGATCGGCAGGGGCCGCCGAGGGCCGGCGGGTCCAGGGATCCGCGATGAAGTAGGCGGTCGGGGCGCCGCCGGCTCCCCGGACGATGCGGATGCGCCGCAGGATGTCGATCTCTGAGACCGCGCCGCCGATCCAGACCGCGAGGCTGACCCCGCCCTTCATCGCGAGGGCGATCGACAGCGTCCGCCCGAACGCCGGGGATCCGGTGCCCTGGTACGGCGTCACCACTCCCGATCCCTCGTAGGTGAGGGGGAGGAGGATGCGACCGGGGATCTCCGGCTCGGCCGATCCTGACTGTGATTCTGAGTCCGCGGAGGATTGAACGCTCATTCGTGGCTCCCACTAGCTGACGATCGTTCAGGGGTTACGTGAACCGTAGTGCGCGGGGCATCGCGGTGGAAGGTTCGGTCGTTTCTGCGGGGGTTACGGCTGCCGCTAGGGTCGTGTCACTGACGTCAGGGAGCGACGATGAAGAAGCCCGGTTTCGGCGAACGATTCCGCTATTGGTTCGACGGATGGATGTCGAAGGGCACCGGATCGCTGATCGCGCTGCTGGCGATCGTCACGGCCGTGCTAATCCTGATCATCACCCTTGTCGCGATCCTTCTCGGCGCTGTGCCGAAAGACGGACCGAAGGATTTCCCCGACCTGCTTTGGGGCACCCTCGTGCGCGCGCTCGACTCGGGCACCGTCTCAGGCGATGTCGACTGGGGCTACCGGGGCATGATGATGCTCATCACGATCGCCGGCATCGTGATCGTGGCGAGCCTGATCTCGATCATCTCCGGCGCCTTCGACGCCAAGGTCGAAGAGCTGCGCAAGGGCCGCTCCCGGGTGCTCGAGACCGACCACACCCTGGTGCTCGGCTGGAGCCGCAAGGTGTTCTCGCTGGTCAACGAGCTGTCGATCGCCAACCAGTCGCGCGGCAAGGCGGCCATCGTCATCCTGGCCAACATGGACAAGGTCGAGATGGAGGATGCCGTGCGGGCGCAGGTGCCCGACACCGGCAAGACGAAGATCATCTGCCGCACCGGCGACCCGATGAACCTGGTCGACCTCGAGCTCGGCAACCCGAACGGGGCCCGCAGCATCGTGCTGCTGGGAGGCGACGACGATGAGGATCCGGATTCGACCGTCATCAAGACCTGCCTGGCCCTGACGAACAACAAGAGCCGCAAGCAAGACGAGTACCACATCATCGGCGAACTGCGGGATGCCGCCAACCTCGAGGCCGCGCAGCTGGTAGGTCGCGACGAGGCCCATTGGGTGCTCGCGGCCGATCTGATCAGCCGTGTCACCGTGCAGAGCTGCCGGCAGAGCGGCTTGAGCGTGGTCTACACCGACCTGCTCGACTTCGAGGGCGCCGAGATCTACTTCACCGAGCAGCCGGCGCTGGTGGGGCAGAGCTACTTCCAGACGCAGTTCGCGTTCTCGGACTCGACCGTCATCGGCATCTCGACGGCCGACGGCATCCTGATCAACCCGGCTGCGGACCGGGCCTACGGCGCCGGCGAGCAACTGATCGTGATCGCCGAAGACGACAGCACGATCAAGCTGACCGATCCTGCGCCGTTCGACGAGAGCGCGGTGCTGTCGCCCAAGCCGTTCAAGCCGGTCGCCGAGACCACCCTGGTGCTCGGCTACCACTCGGGGCTGCACATGATGCTCGAAGAGCTCAACTCCTACGTGACGAAGGGATCGTCGGTCACCGTCATCGCCGACATCGACGACCCGGGGCTGCCCACCTTTCCGAACATGCCGGTCACCTTCCGTCGCGCCGACCCCTCGCACCGGGCCGTGCTCGACACCCTCGGCGTCGACGCCTCTGACCACATCATCGTCCTGGCCGCCAAAGAGCACTTGCCGGCTCAGCGCGCCGACGCGAAGACGCTCATCACGCTGCTGCACCTGCGTGACATCGCCGAGAAGCTCGGCGTCGAACTCAACGTCGTCAGCGAGATGCTCGACGACCGCAACCGTGAGCTGGCCGAGGTCACCAACGCCGACGACTTCATCGTCAGCGAGAAGCTGGTGAGCCTGATGCTCTCGCAGGTGAGCGAGAACGAGCAGCTGACGGATGTCTTCGGCATCCTCTTCGACAGCACCGGGAGCGAGATCTACCTGCGCCCGGCCGAGCTCTATATCAAGCCCGGCACCGAGGTGGACTTCTACACCGTGCTCGAAGCCGCGCGCCGGGTGGGCGAGACCGCCATCGGTTACCGCCTCGAGAAGCTCGCGCACCATGCCGACGAGAACTACGGCGTTCACCTGAACCCGCTGAAGACCGAGCGGCTGAGCTTCGGCGCTGGCGACCGGATCATCGTGCTCGCGGAGCAGTAGCCGCGCTTGTCGGTCGAGTAGCGCCGTAGGCGCGTATCGAGACTGTCGCGAGGGGGTTTCGATACGCCGCTTCGCGGCTACTCGACCAGCAAGTCTTCGCGGCTACTCGACCAGCAAGTCTTCGCGGCTACTCGACCAGCAAGGACGGGTTCGTGCGGGCGAAGTCGAGGTGCAGCACCGTCTGCGACAGGGCCGAGAGCAGGTAGAAGCTGCGCAGGTTCTGCCAGCCGGCCGTCCAGCGCAGCCGGCTCGCGACCTCCCACACCGTGGCATCCGGGTCGTCACGGATGATCGCGGCCGCCGCGCGCGAGCGGTGCAGGTGGTGCTCGGCGAGCTGCGCGTTGCGCTCGATCAGCCCGCGGAACCGGTAGCCGTGACCCGGCGCGACCTCGAAGTCGTCGTAGCGGGCCAGCGCCGTGAGCGACTCCAGGTAGTCGGCGATCGGATTGCTCGGCGGGATGGCCCCTGGCGCGCCGTCGAGCCCGCGATCGCCGAGCCCGAGGCCCGAGAAGATCTTGGGCAGCACGGTGTCTCCGGTGTAGACGAGACCCGCCTCCGCGTCGACCAGGCTGGCCGAGCCTGCGGTGTGGCCCGGCGTCCACAGCACCTCGATCTCGCGGCCCGGCACGTCGAGGGTCTCGCCCGGTTCGTAGCTGACGTCGACGGTCGGGATGCCGCGGGCCACCAGGTCGGCACCGAGCGGGATGCTCAGCTCGGCCCGGCGTTCGGGCGGAACGCCCCAGCCCTCGAGCAACCCCTCGGGAGGGGTGAGACCGCCGGCCGCGACCGCGGCCAGTCCGAGTTGCTCGCGGCGCAGCATCCCGACTCGGGCGCCGCTTGCCGCGCGCAGGCGTTCGGTCATGCCCAGGTGGTCGGGATGCAGATGAGTGACGAACACCGACGCGATGTCGTCGAGCGAAAGGCCGAAGCCGTCGAGCGCGCGACGGAACAGAGCCCAGTTCTCGTCGCCGTCGTATCCGGTGTCGATCAGGTGCAGCGAGCCGTCGTCGCCGGCGATCAGGTAGCAGAGCGAGAAGGGGTTGCCGGGCTGCTGCATCGGCAGCGGGATCGACCAGATGCCGGGCCGCACCTCGTCGGCGGCCGGAACCCGGTCGGCCATCGCGTCGTCGAACTGGGCCGGGTTGGTGGGCTGCACGCCTCCATTCAATCGCGAATGTGCGAGCAGGACCGGCGCGTTAGGGTCGGAGGGTGGACACCCTGCGACTCGGCACGAGCGGCCTCGAGGTCTCGCGCATCATCCTCGGCTGCATGAGTTACGGCGAGCCGGGCATGGGCAACCATGCCTGGAGCCTCGGCCTCGACGACAGCCGCCCCTTCTTCCAGCAGGCCATCGAGGCCGGCATTACGACCTTCGACACCGCGAACGTGTACTCCCTCGGCTCGAGCGAAGAGATCACCGGGCGTCTGCTCGGTGAGTTCGCCCGGCGTGACGAGGTGGTGATCGCGACCAAGGTGCACGGCCGGATGTTCGCCGGGCCCAAGGGCGGCGGCTTGAGCCGGGGCGCGATCCTGACCGCGATCGACGACAGTCTGCGCCGGCTGGGCACCGACTACGTCGATCTCTACCAGATCCATCGCTGGGACCCGGACGTGCCCATCGAAGAAACCATGGAGGCCCTGCACGACATCGTGCGAGCCGGCAAGGCGCGCTACATCGGTGCCTCGTCGATGTGGGCGTGGCAGTTCGCGCAGGCGCAATACGCCGCCGATCTGAACGGCTGGACGCGCTTCGTCTCGATGCAGGACCAGTACAACCTGCTGCAGCGCGAAGAGGAGCGCGAGATGCACCCCTTCTGCCTCGACCAGGGCGTCGGCGTGATTCCGTGGAGCCCGCTGGCTCGCGGCAAGCTGACCCGACCGTGGGGTGACGAGACCGTGCGCACCGAATCCGACGCATTCGCGAAGACCCTCTATCACGAGGACTCGAACCACCGCATCGTGGATGCCGTGGCCGCCGTCGCCGCCGAGCGCGGCGTCTCCGCCGCCCAGGTCGCGCTCGCCTGGGTGCTGAGCAAGCCGGCGGTCACCGCCCCCATCGTGGGAGCGACGAAACCGCAGCACCTCGCCGACGCGATCGCCGCTGTCGACCTCGAGCTGAGCGACGCCGAGCTCGCCCGCCTCGAGGAGCACTACACGCCGCGCTCCGCGAGCGGATTCTGATGGCCATCTTCGGCGGCAAGCGCGGCACCGACGAGTCGCTGCCGCGTTCTGACCGCGGCGCCGGCAGTCTGAACGACTACAAGTACAACCTGACGGCGAGCAACCGGCGGGTCACCATCCTGCTGGCCGACAGCGACCCGTGCCAAGACGAGCTGCGAGCCGTCGTCGAGGCGCTCGGCGATGGGGTCGGCGATCTTGAGACCGCGATCTCGCCACGCTCCCAGGAGCAGGAGCGAATCGATGCGCCGATCGTCGTGCGGCTGTTCACCGGTCGACGGGTCAGCGGCCCGGTCGGGTCGGTGCCGCGCGGGCTGGAATCCGTGGTCGACGAGACCCTGCGCCGGCTGGATGACACGGTCGGCAAGGCGCGCATTCCGGCTCGCATCGTGCGCAAGGGCGGTAACTACCGCGTTGAGCTGCTGATGGGCGCAGTGCGCTGAGAGGGCACGGCGTGTGAACCGACCGAGCTTTTCGGCCCGAGGTGGGGTGGCCAGAGTTCAGCTGGTCACACCCGGCACGGTGCCCGAGGTCGCCAGCGAGATACCGAGCACCACGTGAGTCACCAGCACGACCAAGCCGAAGATCACGCCGAAGACGCCGAGCACCCGACCGCGGTTGCGCGCGGCCGCCACGATCCCGAGGATCACGGCGAGCACCGCGAACAGGATTCCGCCGAAGAAGACCAGGAACTCGAGGATGATCACCCCGAGGAACGCACCGAGGCTGTTGTCGACGTTGGTGGTCAGGAGCTGACCCAGATTCCCGATCGCGCCCAGGAGCGTGAACAGCGCGACGGTCACGCCGATCAGGTCGCCGAGAATCGCCAGCAACCCGAGAACGAACGCCGCGGCGCCGAGGCCACGGCGCCGGCGCGCAACGGTCGGGGCAGCGTCGACGGCGGGCTCGGCAGCAACGGGCGGCGCGGGAGGAACTGCCGCGCCCGGGAGCGGGGTGGCGTTGGGAAAGAGGTCGTCGGTGCCGGACATGGCACGACTGTAGCGGCTGCTACGCCTCGGAGTGCGCCGCCTCAGACCGCGCGGCGATCTCGGCGCGGATGGCATCCATGTCGAGGGCGCGGACCTGGGTGATCAGGTCTTCGAGAGCGGGCCGGGGGAGCGCGCCGGCCTGCGAGAACACCCCGATGCCATCGCGGAAGGCCATCAGGGTCGGGATCGCCTGGATGCCCATGGCCGACGAGAGGGCCTCGTTGGCATCCGTGTCGACCTTGGCGAACACGATGTCGTCGTTCGCGGCCGACGTCGAGTCGTAGATCGGGGCGAAAGCCTTGCACGGCCCGCACCAGTCCGCCCAGAAGTCGACGAGCACGATGCCCCCGTCGAGCACGGCGCTTTCGAAGGTCTGGTCGGTGAGGTCAACGGTCGCCATGCATCCAGCCTAAAAGAGGTGCGGTGGGATTGCTGGCAGTGGCGTGCTCCATGGGAATGCAGGAGGCGATGTTCTGGTTGGATGGAGTATCAATGCAAACGCATGAAAGAGGAGCCATGACCGCCATGCAGTTCGGAATCTTCACCGTCAGTGACATCACCGAAGATCCGACAACCGGCCGCACGCTGAGCGAGGCCGAGAAGATCCAGGACACGCTGACCATCGCGCAGCATGCCGAAGAGGTCGGGCTCGACGTCTTCGCGCTGGGCGAGCACCACAACCCGCCGTTCTGGTCGAGCTCGCCCACCACGACGCTCGCCTACCTGGCCGCGAAGACCACGACGCTGCAGCTCACCACCTCGACCACGCTCATCACCACCAACGACCCGGTGAAGATCGCCGAAGACTTCGCCATGCTCCAGCACCTGGCCGGCGGCCGCGTCGACCTGATGCTCGGTCGCGGCAACACCGGGCCGGTGTATCCGTGGTTCGGCAAGGACATCCGCGACGGCATCCCGCTCGCCATCGAGAACTACGCGCTGCTGCATCGGTTGTGGCGCGAAGATGTCGTCGACTGGCAGGGCAATTTCCGCACTCCGTTGCAGGGCTTCACCTCGACGCCGCGCCCGCTCGACGGGGTCGCTCCCTTCGTGTGGCACGGCAGCATCCGCAGTCCTGAGATTGCCGAACAGGCCGCCTACTACGGCGACGGCTTCTTCGCCAACAACATCTTCTGGCCGGCCGAGCACTACCAGAAGTTGATCGGCTACTACCGGCAGCGCTTCGAGCACTACGGGCACGGCACCGCGGCGCAGGCGATCGTCGGGCTCGGCGGACAGGCGTTCATGCGGGCGAAGTCGCAGGACGCGGTGAACGAGTTCCGCCCGTACTTCGACAACGCGCCCGTGTACGGCCACGGCCCGACCATGGAGGACTTCACCGAGATGACCCCGCTCACCGTCGGCAGCCCGCAGCAGGTCATCGACCGCTACGCCGGCATGCGCGACCTCTTCGGCGACTACCAGCGCCAACTGTTCCTGATGGATCACGCCGGTTTGCCCCTGAAGACCGTGCTCGAGCAGCTGGATCTGCTGGGCGGCGAGGTGGTACCCGTGCTCCGCAAGGAGCTGGCCGTCGATCGCCCTGCCGAGGTGCCGGATGCCCCGACCCACGCGTCATTGGTCGCGGCGGCCCGCGCGGCCGAGGCCGCAGAACTCGCGGAGGTGAAGTGATGACGGCCACCCGGACGATCACCGTCGTCACCGCCGGCCTCAGCCAGCCCTCGTCGACCCGACTGCTCGCGGATCGTCTGGCTCAGGCGACCATCGACCGGCTTGCCGACGACAGTGTCACCGCCGAGGTTCAGGTGATCGAGCTGCGCGACCTCGCGCACGACATCACGAACAACCTGCTCACCGGGTTCGCCGCGCCCAAGCTGGCGGCGGCGATCGAGCAGGTGACCGCATCCGACGGCGCGATCTTCGTGACGCCGATCTTCACGACGAGCTACAGCGGCCTGTTCAAGTCGTTCATCGACGTGCTCGATCCGGATGCCCTGACCGACCTTCCGGTCCTGCTCGGCGCGACCGGCGGCACCGAGCGCCACTCATTGGCGCTGGAGTACGCGATGCGCCCGCTGTTCAGCTATCTGCATGCCGTCGTGGTCCCGACCACCGTTTACGCGGCCTCGAGCGACTGGGGCAGTACGGGGGATGCGTCTACCGGCGGGCTGCCCGAGCGCATCGATCGCGCGGCGGGGGAACTGGCCACGCTGGCACGCTCCAGTGATCGCTCGACGCGGGTGCGCGACCCCTTCGCGCTGCCTGCCGGGTTCAGCCCGGTGGGCGGGTTCGGCGCTCAGTAAGGAGTAGGTAGCGCGTTGCGCTCAGTCCTCGAGTACGAACGTCACCTCGAGGGTGACCTGCCACGCGGTGATCGCGCCGCCCGCGACCTCGACCTTCTGATCCTTCACCCACGCTCCGCTGACGTTGCGCAGGGTGGCGTTCGACCGGCTGATGCCCGCCGCGACCGCATCGTCGAAGCTCTTCTCGCTCCGGGCGGTGATCGTGGTGACACGTGCTACGCTGTTCGACATCGGTTCCTCCTCGAATCCGTGTGCGTCCATTGTGCGCCGGCGACCGGTGGGAAGCCAGAGGATGCCGCGGCCGCCCGGTTAGGGTCGTGACATGCGTCGTCGAAGCATGGTCGCGATCGGGGTGGCCTTGGCCGCCGCGGCCGGACTCGTCGCGACGGCGGTCGTTGCCTTCCCGTCCGGGCCACTTGGCCGGGTCGCGGCCGGGCCGCATCAGCTGCCGGTGACTCTCGAAGGGTCGGTTTTCGGCATGTGCATGCCCGACCTGACCAGGTTGAACAGCGAGATGGAGGCGGCACGACCTCCGGGCGTGGCACCGGAGCCCGGAACCGAGTTTCTGGCGTTCTCGACCTCGGGCTCGGGAGGCTCGTTCACGGCGACCGTGGAGGCACCTGGTTTCTGGCGCATCGACGCCAGTCGAACCGGCGTCGCCCTGGCGAGCGAGCACGGCACGTCGGACCGATCGGATGCGCCGCCGATCACACCCGCCGCGCTCGCCATCGCCCGGCACTTGTACGCCTGCCTGTCTCCGTACCGATTCGTTGACGAGACGACGTCGCTGGCCTCGAGTTCGCAACTGGTGCGGTGGTACAAGTACGACACCACCGTGCTCTGGTCGTGCCTGGCGGCGCACGGTCTCGACGTGGGTGATCCGCCCTCCCGCGAAGACTTCTCGGACCCTTT
>Ga0105248_10009649_pt1 | contig 10631 bp, 7 predicted proteins | sample KBSS34metaG_FD_81524 | JGI IMG/M metagenome (GOLD analysis project Ga0105248, IMG submission 81524) | Switchgrass rhizosphere microbial communities from Kellogg Biological Station, Michigan, USA - KBS S3-4 metaG | ecosystem: Host-associated > Plants > Roots > Rhizosphere > Soil | place... | reverse complement strand
GCGCCGTCGGGAAGCCGGATGCGGAACGCGTGCTCCCGCCGCCCCAGGTTCCCGGCGTCGCTGGCCCCGCCGGCGTTGATGCGGGCGAGGTCCTCGCCGTCGATCCGGCTGATCACGTCTTCCATGGTGACGATCTCGTCCGGGCCGAAGCCGAAGATTTCGCGCGCCCGCTGGTCGAGCGCGGCCTCGCCGGTGTGCCGGTCCCAGGTGAAGGCCCCCAGGCGAGCGATGGCGATGGCGGCGCTCAGTCGCCGATTGCTCTCCTCGACGGCGGCCTGAGCGCGCACCTGCTCGGTGACGTCGAAACCTTCGACGAAAATGCCGGTGACCTTGCCCTTCTCATCGTTGACCGGTTGCAGGACGAAATCGAGATAGTGCTGCTCCAGCGGCCCGTCGGGGCGGACCCTGAGGTTCACCAGCTTTGCGCGGGCGACATAGCGCTCCCCGGTCGCATAGGCGCGGTCCAACAGCTCGCTGAACGACGAATCCGGGAGATCGGAGAACACCTCCGTGCCCGTTCCGAGCCACTCCCGCTCGCCGAACAGGCGCTTGTGGGCCTCGTTGCGCAGTTCGAAAACGTGCTCCGGCCCCCTCAGAAGGCAGATGAAGCCCGGCGCCTGCTCCAACATTCTCTGCTGCCGCCGCGCGCTGGCGATCTCGCGGCGTTCGGCGAGCACGCGCTGGGTGGTCTCCACGACGATGGCCAGCACCCCGGCGGGCTCGCCGGCTTCGTCCGGCACGGGACAATAGTCGAGGTTGAACCAGAGCGTCTCCAGCACGCCGCAACGGCGCAGCTCCAGCGGCTGGTCGCGGTAGGTCAAAGCCGTCCCGCCGAGCACGGTCTTCAGCACGTGCTCGTTGAACTCGGCCAACTCCGGCCAGCCCTCGCTCAGCTTTCGCCCGAGCAGGGCCGGGTGACGCTGGCCGGCGATCTCGGCGTAGGCGTCGTTGTAGATCAGCACGCCGTCCTCGCCCCACAGCAGCGCCATGGGCATCGGCGAGCGCAGCACGATCGCCGAGGCGGTCTTCAGGCACTGCGGCCAGGCGCTCAAGGGGCCAAGCGCGGTCAGGGACCAGTCGAAGCTCGCGACGAGAGCGCCCGCCGCGCCGCCGTCGCTCAGGAAGCAAGCCTCATCGCTCGGATGGTCTGGCCTACCCATGCCGCCTTCATACTGTGCATCAAAATCAAGCACATGATCCGCGAAGCAGCGCAACCAACCCTGGCGGGAGCAGCCTATCGACGAGCGGCCTAGGTGATCGGCGGGAACACCCGAAGGTTGATTGGCGACCGCGGCCACCCGGCCAATCGCAGCGGCCCGCAGCCTTCGGCTCCGGACGGTTCGATGTCGCGGCCGGGTAGGCCCTTGATCTAGGCCGGGACTTGCGGCTCCGCGCGCATCGCCCTGTCGAAGGCCTCGAAGCTGACGTCGGCCTTGGCGATCAGCAGGCTGCAGCCGAGATAGTCGGTCAGGTAGGCGCCGTTTGGCCCCGACCACCAGCGTTGCAGCAGGTTCTGTCGGCGGTGCCCCACCACCACCAGGTCGGCCTTGACCTCGCGGGCGTAGGCGGCGATTTCCTGGGCCGGTTCGCCGCGCACCAGCTTGCCCTTCACGTGCAGCCCGTAGCGGCCGATCCCCTCGACCGCCTCATCGAGCAAGGTCTTGTAGGTGTCATCCTGGTGGGCCATGGCGCCGGCGTAGGCGCCTTCGGCCACCCGCATGCCGGGGGTCTCCGGGACCACGGCCAGGATGAAAAGCTCCGCGCGCAGTTGCCGAACCAGCATGGCGCCCTCGCGCAGCGCTGTCCGCCCCTCGCGTGAGCCGTCGTAGGCGACGATCACCCTGTTATACAATCTTCGTTTCCTCCCGTCTGACGCGGCTGGCGCTATATTAGGGGAGTTCGAATACAAATGCACATAGCTGGGCGCCGGCCTGCGGCCATGAGGAATCAACCCAAGAGCGAAGCCGGCCACGCGATGCAAACCCGCGTTTTTCCAGTAAACTGAAAAAAGACTGTCGCGATTGCGGCGTAATCATTACCGGTTGACGTGAGAGGTGAAAGCGGGCGCCACTGAAGCTGCGCCACGTTTCGGTCCCTCGACGCGCTTCTTCTCTTGCATTCTTCATGGCGACGCAGGCGATGCTCCGAAACGACACGTAGCTTGTCGCCCACGCGCGATAGTGCTTTGTGCACGCGGCCTGTCACGGGCGTTCCTTTCGCGAGACCTGGGCTTTCATGCCGTCGAAATTCCTGGCCCTGTTTGGCGTTGCGGTGCTGCTTCTCATGCCCGGGTGCGCAAAGAAGGCCGCGCCCCCCGTTCCGCGGGCGCCCGAGGCCGGATTTGTCACGCTGAAGACCGAATCCGCGCCGCTGGAAATCGAGCTGCCCGGCCGCACGACCGCCTATGAGACCTCGGAGGTGCGTCCGCAGGTGTCCGGCCTGGTCAAGGCGCGGCGCTTCACCGAGGGATCAATCGTCCGCCAGGGGCAGACGCTCTACGAGATCGACCCGAGCCTGTACCGCGCCAGCGTCGGCCAGGCCCAGGCCAACCTCGCCAACGCCGAGGCGAGTCGCGCCGCGGCCGAGGCCAAGGCCGAGCGCTACAAGCCGCTGGTGGCCATCGAGGCGGTCAGCAAGCAGGACTATACCGACGCCGTCGCCGCCGCCCGCCAGGCGGCCGCCTCGGTGCAGCAGATGCGCGCCGCCCTGCAGACGGCGCAGATCAACCTGAACTTCACCCGGGTGCCGGCGCCGATCGGCGGCCTGATCGGCCGCTCGCTGGTGACCACCGGCGCCCTGGTCACCAGCGGCCAGACCAGCGCCCTCGCCACCATCTCGCGGCTCGACCCGATCCTGGTCGACATCCAGCAGTCGAGCGCCGACCTGGTCGCCCTGCGGACCCGCCTCGCCTCGGGCGGGGCGATGCCGTCGGGCGCCAGCGTGCAGCTGGTGCTGGAGGACGGCAGCGTCTATCCGCAGCTCGGCCGGGTCGAGTTCACCGAACCACTGGTCGACCCGAGCACCGGGACCGTGGTCCTGCGTGCGCGATTCCCCAATCCGCACAACCTGCTGCTGCCGGGCATGTACGTTCGCGCCAAGCTGATCCAGGCCACGCTGAGGGACGCCATCCTGGTTCCGCAGCCGGCGGTCTCGCGCACGCCGCGCGGCGAGGCGACGGTGCTGTTGATCGGTCCGGGCGACCGGGCGCTGCTCCGCCCGATCAAGGTCGAGCGCAGCATCGGCGACAAATGGCTGGTCAGCGGCGGCCTGGCCGCCGGCGACCGGCTGATCACCGAGGGCCTCATCCGCATCAAGCCCGGCCAGCAGGTGCGGCCGGTCCCGGCCGGCTCGCCGCCGCAGCGGCTGGCCGCGCAGGACGCCCACCGCCAATGATCTCGCGCGTCTTCGTCGATCGCCCGGTCTTCGCCTGGGTCATCGCCATCGTCATCATGCTTGCGGGGATCGCCGGCATCCAGTCGCTGTCGGTCGCCCAGTACCCGGACATCGCGCCGCCGACGATCAACATCCGCGCCACCTATCCCGGCGCCACCGCGGAGGTGCTGGAGACCAGCGTCACCCAGATCGTCGAGCAGCAGCTCACCGGCCTGAACGGGATGATCTACTTCTCGTCGACGTCGAGCTCGTCCGGCCAGGTCAACATCACCGTCACCTTCGACAAGGGCGTCAACCCCGACATCGCCCAGGTGCAGGTGCAGAACAAGGTGCAGCAGGCGCTGGCTCGGCTGCCGCAGGAGGTCCAGCAGCAGGGGCTGACCGTCACCAAGTCGAACGCCGACTTCCTGGCGGTGGTGGCCGTCTACGACGCCAGCGACCGCGCCAGCAGCGCCGACGTGTCGGACTACGTCGTGTCGCACATGCAGGAGCCGATCGGCCGCCTGGACGGCGTGGGCGACCTCAACGTCTTCGGCGCGCAGTACGCCATGCGCATCTGGCTCGACCCCTACAAGCTGGCGAGCTTCAGCCTGATCCCCAGCGACGTGACCTCTGCGATCCAGGCGCAGAACACCCAGGTCGCGGCCGGCGAGATCGGCGCCCTGCCCTCCGACGCCGGCCAGCAGCTGGACGCCACGGTCACCGCCCAGTCGCGGCTCTCCACCCCCGAGCAGTTCCGCGCCATCATCCTGAAGACCCAGAGCGACGGGTCCAAGGTCACGCTGGGCCAGGTCGCGCGCGTCGAGATCGGCAGCGAGAACTACACCACCATCGCCCGGCTGAACGGCCACCCGGCCTCAGGCGTCGGCGTCAACCTCGCGCCGGGCGCGGACGCGCTGAAGACCTCGGAACTGCTGCACGCCGAGGTCGCCCGGCTCGCCAAGGACTTCCCGCCCGGCTACGCCTTCGCCTTCCCGAACGAGTCCACCGCGTTCATCAAGCTGTCGATCCGCGAGGTCGTCCAGACCCTGCTGGAGGCGATCCTGCTGGTCGTGGTGGTGATGTTCGTCTTCCTGCAGAGCTGGCGCGCGACCCTGATCCCGGCGATCGCCGTGCCCGTCGTGCTGCTGGGCACCTTCGGCGTGCTGGCGGTCGCCGGCTACAGCATCAACACCCTGACGCTGTTCGGCCTGGTGTTGTCGATCGGGCTGCTGGTCGACGACGCTATCGTGGTGGTCGAGAACGTCGAGCGGGTGATGGCCGAGAACCCCGGAATGTCGCCGCGAGAGGCGACGATCATCTCCATGGACCAGGTGCAGACGGCGTTGATCGCCATCGCCCTGGTGCTGTCGGCGGTGTTCCTGCCGATGGCCTTCTTCGGCGGCTCGGTCGGGGTCATCTACCGGCAGTTCTCGATCACCCTGGTCTCCTCGATGGTGCTGTCGGTGCTGGTGGCCCTGGTGCTCTCGCCGGCGCTGGCCGCCACCCTGCTCAAGCGGCCGGGCGAAGAGCACCACGACAGCAATGTGCTCGACCGCCTGCTCGGCCGCTTCGGCGAGCGGTTCAACGCCGGATTCAACCGCACTGCCGACCGCTACCGCGACGCGGTGGCGGCGGTGACCGCCCGCACGCGCCTGGCGATCATCGTCTTCGCCGCGCTCTGCGCCCTGCTGATCGTGGTCTTTGCGCGCCTGCCGACCAGCTTCCTGCCCCAGGAGGACCAGGGCGGCGCGCAGCTGCAGTACACCCTGCCCCCCGGCGCGACCCAGTTGCGGACCCTCGCCACGGCCCAGGCGATCGAGCGCTACTTCACGAACACGGAGCGAGCGAACGTCCGCTACCTGTTCATGGTGATCGGCGCCGGCCCTGCCGGCACGGCCCAGAACACCGGCCGCGGCTTCATGGCCCTGACGCCGTGGGAGCAGCGCCGGGGCTTCGAGAACACCGCCCAGGCGATCACCCGGCGCGCCACCCAGAAGCTCTCCGGCCTGCGAGACGCCCGCTTCATCGCGCTCAACCCGCCGCCGGTGCGCGGTCTCGGCCAGTCCAGCGGCTTCACCATGCAGCTGCTCAACACCGGCGGCCTGAGCCGCGCCGAATTCAAGTCCAGGCTGAACCAGCTGCTGGCCGCCGCCGAGGACGAGCCCGCTGTCGCCGCGGTGCGGCGGAACTCGCTGGAGGACACGCCCAGCCTGCAGATCACCGTGGACTCCGCCAAGGCCGGCGCCCTGGGCGTCACCCAGGCGCAGATCAACAGCACCATCAGCGCCGCCTGGGGCGGCTCCTACGTCAACGACTTCGTCGATCGCGGTCGGGTCAAGCGGGTCTATGTCCAGTCCGACGCGCCCTACCGCAGCCGGCCGGAAGACCTCGGGACCTGGTTCGTGCGGACGACCAGCGGGACCATGGCGCCCTTCTCGAGCTTCGCCACCATCTCCTGGAGCGAGGCCCCCCGTAGCGTGCAGCGCTTCAACGGGGTCCCGTCCTACGAGATCCAGGGCGACGCGGCTCCCGGCAAGAGCACCGGCGAGGCGATGACGCGGATGCAGCAGCTGGCGGCCAAGCTGCCGGGGGTTTCCGTCGACTGGAGCGGCCTGTCCTACCAGGAACGCCTGTCCGGCGGTCAGGCGCCGGTGCTCTATGGCGTCTCGCTGCTGGTGGTCTTCCTCTGCCTGGCGGCGCTCTACGAGAGCTGGACTGTGCCCCTGGCGGTGCTGCTGGTGGTCCCGCTCGGCCTCCTCGGCGCGACCCTTGCAGTGGCGCTTCGCGGCCTTGCGAACGACATCTTCTTCCAGGTCGGGCTTTTGACCACCATGGGCCTGTCGGCGAAGAACGCGATCCTGATCGTCGAATTCGCCGAGGCGGCGGAGAAACAGGGCAGGAGCGCCCTCGACGCCGCCCTCGACGCCGCCCGCCTGCGCCTGCGGCCGATCCTGATGACCAGCCTGGCCTTCATGTTCGGGGTGCTGCCGCTGGCCATCGCCACCGGCGCCGGCGCCCAGAGCCGCATCGCCATCGGCACGGCGGTGATCGGCGGGATGCTGACGGCCACCCTGCTGGCGATCTTCTTCGTACCGATGTTCTTCGTCCTGGTCCGCCGGCTGTTCGGCGGCCGCGCCAAGGTCCACGGTGCGGAGCCCGATGGTGGGCCGGAGCCTCGCGCGAAGGTCTCGGCATGAGGCGCGGCCTTGCCCTCGCCGCGGCCGGCCTGGCGCTCAGCGGCTGCACGCTGGAGCCGCACTATGCGCGCCCGGCCCCGGCGATCCCCGCCTCCTGGCCGACCGGAGCGGCCTATCCACCGCCGTCCACGGACGCCCTGCCTGCGCTCAGCTATCGCGACGTCTTCAAGGACCCGCGCCTGCTGGCGCTGATCGACCGCGCCCTCGCCGACAACCAGAACCTGCGCGCGACCCTGGCGAATGTCGAGGTGGCCCGCGCCCAGTACCGGGTGGAGCGCGCCGGCCTGCTCCCCAGCCTCGACGCCGAGGGATCCGCCGGCCAAAGCCGCGCGCGCTCCTCGGGGGCGGTCAACACCCAGCGCAGCCATGCGGCCGACCTCGTCGCCACCTTCGAGCTCGACCTGTTCGGCCGACTGCGCAGCCTCAGCCACGCCGCCCAGGAGGAGTATCTTGCGACCGCCGCCGGGGCGCAGGCGGCGCGGCTGACGCTGGTCGGCGAGGTGGCGCGGGCCTACCTGGCCCTGGCCGCCGACCGCACCCTGCTCGCCATCTCCGCCGACACCGTCGCCAGCTCGACGCGGACCGTCGCGCTGACCGAGGCCCGGCTGGACGGCGGCGTGGCGCCGCGCACCGACCTCGCCCAGGCGCAGACCCTGCTGGAGCAGGCCCGCTCCGACCAGGCGCAACTGACCACCCAGGTCGCCCAGGACCGCAACGCCCTGGAGTTGCTGGTCGGCGCGCCGGTCGCCGACAGCCTGCTGCCGCCGTCGCTGGAAGCCATCGACGGCCTGCTGGGCGAAGCCCCGGCCGGCCTGGACTCGCACATCCTGCTGCGCCGCCCCGACGTCCTGGAAGCCGAGCACGCCCTGCGCGCCGCCGACGCCCGGATCGGCGCCGCCCGGGCGGCCTTCTTTCCGACCATCACCCTGACCGGGCTCGCCGGCTACGCCAGCCCGCAGCTGAGCGGGCTGTTCGCCGGCCGCAATTTCACCTGGCAGGCGCAGTCCGGCGCGGGGCTGCCGATCTTCGCCGGGGGCGCCAACCTCGCCGCCCTGGCCGGCGCCCGCGCCCAGCGCGCGGCGGCGGTCGCAAGCTACCAGGCGGTCGTGCAGTCGGCCTTCCGCGACGTCGCCGACGCCCTGGCGCGGCGCGGCGCCATCGACCAGCAGCTGGCGGCGCAGCAGGCGCTCTCGGCCGCGGCCAACACCAGCTACGAACTGTCCAGCGCCCGCTACCAGGCCGGCGTCGATCCCTATCTCGCCACCCTGATCGTCCAGCGCACCTTCTACGGCGCCCGCCAGAGCCTGACCGCGACGCGCCTCGCCCGGGCCGAGAACCTGGTCGCCCTGTACGAGGCGCTCGGCGGCGACGCGGTCATCGAGGCCATGCCGGTCGCCGCGCGGCCGAGAGGCGGTTGATCGGCGCGTCGGATCGTCCGAGGCTGGCGCAACCCGAGCTGGCCGGAGTCACTTGATCCAGCTCTTGTCCGGCGGGCAGTCCAGGTTCCGGGCTCAAAGAGCGATCCCGGTCGCGCGTTCGCGCCCACGCAACCTTTCGCCACACGGCTCGATTGAAGACGGACACCCAGAGGAGGATCCTCAGAGGTCATGCGCCTGCTGGTCCTGGCATTCGTGGCTGTCGTTGCGACCGGGTCGGCGGCCTTCACCGCGCCGACCTGCAGCGATGCGGGCGGCCACAGCGTGAGATGCGGGGCGCCCGAGGCCCTGCCGATCGGCTGGAAACCCTCCGCCGAGACGAGTCTATCCGCTCCGGAGACGTCCGGACCGACGCCGACGCAGCTGTTCGGCGTGGTCTGCCTGGTCGGCGGCCTGCTGAGCCTGTTCGCCCTGCTGCCGGATTTCGAGGACGGCGAGGGCGGCGGCTGGGACCGCCAGGAGGGCGACGACTCTTAGCTCGTTCCGAACGGCCGGCCGCGCTCCGGCCATTTGCGACGCCCGCATGCGCTCGGGCGCGGCAAGCGCTCGCAATGGGCCAAGCCGCTTGGTAAGCCGCGACACGGTCGGCGGCGCGGACGCCGGAAACACGACCGCCCGCACGCTGTCGAAACAGCGCACGCTCGCCTTCTTCAAGCAGCACCTATGAGATCGATCGAAGCGCCCGCCAGGCGCCCCAAGGCGGCCCTGCTGATGCGCCTCTACACGGCGCTCGACCGGCACGACGACCGGGAGATGGCCGCCCGCTATCACCCCGATGTCCACTTCCGCGACATCGCCTTCGATCTCCGCACAAACCAAAAGCTGCCGCTGGCAGCCAATTCGGCGCTGGCCTGCTCATCGCCCGCCTGGTGGTCCGGCGGCGTATTGGCCTGGTGGCGCGGACCGAACCTGGTGATCGTGCGTGCCCGCTTGGCAGCGGACGATCGGCATGGCATCCGTGGCGCGCGCCCGTCGCCGGGAACGCCGGATTAGCTCAGCTGGTAGAGCAGCGGTTTTGTAAACCGAAGGTCGCGGGTTCGAGTCCTGCATCCGGCACCACCCTTGAGCACAACCGCGCCAGCCTCAGCGTTGAACTCGGTCTCTGTGGCGCCACTTCGCTCCAGTCGACTCCGGCGTGCGGCCATGTTTTGCTCTCCACTTCACGTTGAAGCCTGGGAGGGGATTTGCGATGACGACAGTCGAGGCAGGCCCGCGGAAGCTCGACCTCGGGCGGGTGTTCGGCGACACCTTCGGCGTGGTCCGCCGGCAGGCTACGCCGCTGATCGGGGTCAGCTTCGTGCTGGCCTACTTGCCGACCTTGGTCAGCGGCTATCTCAGCGTTTATGTCTTCCGGACCGCCACGCCCACGCCCGGGGCGCCGTTCGCGGTCTTCAGCCAGCCGGCGGCGACGGTTGTCACCCTTGTCGTCGGGCTCTTCGCCCTCCTCGCCCTCGCCTTCCAGCTCGAGGTCGCCATCAGCGATCTGGATGGCCGCAGCACCCCGGTCGCCGAGACGCTCCGCGCCGCCCTCGGCAAGGTGCTGCCCATTCTCGGCGCCAGCCTGCTCGTCGGGCTCGGCGTGATGCTCGGCCTGGTCTTCCTGATCGTCCCGGGCGTGATCCTGGGCGTCATGTGGGTCGTCGCCCTGCCGGTGGTGACGGCGGACGGCGCAAACCCCGTGCGCGCACTCGGCCGCAGCCGGATCCTCACGCGCGGCAATCGCTGGCGGATTTTCGGCCTCAGCCTGCTGGTCTGGCTGGTCCTGATCATCTGCGAGGGGCTGTTCTTCGGCGTAGCCGCCGCCCTGGGCGCCGTCGGCGCGGCCGGCCTGGGAATCTTCGGCCTCGCCCTGTCCTCGTTGATCAGCTTCGCCTTCTCGCTGCTGGTCAGCGTCGGCACCGCCGCCCTCTATGTGCAGCTGCGCGAGCTGAAGGGCGCCGGCGCGGAAAGCCTGGCTCAGGTCTTCGCCTGAGGCGCCACGTCGTGCTTGTCGCGCCGGGCGCGGCCGAACAGCAGGCCGGTCTCCAGGCGGCCCCTGAGCGCGGCGTAGTAGGCGTTGAGGAAGGAGCGGTCCGCCAGGTCGTCCGGTCCGCGCCAGTCGATCTTCCCGCGGATCCGCTGGGCCACCGCGGCCATGCTGCGGCGGTCGCCGGTGCGCAGCACCTGCTCCAGCACCTGCAGCTCCTTGATCCCGTAGGCGTCCAGCTGAGCGTCGGTGAAGGCGAGGTCGCCGACGATCTGCGGCGCGCTCTCGGCGATGTCGCGCAGCAGCCGGATCTTCGGCGCCTTGACCACCATGGTCCCGGCCGCGAGGTCGCCCAGCCGCAGCCGGTCACGGTTGAACAGCGGGAAGATCGCCAGGACCCCCGTCCAGATCGCCCCGAGCGAGATCAAGGCGCCGTCGACGCCGTAGCCGCGGGCCAGCAGGAAGGTGGCCGGCAGGAATACCTCCAGCTCGCGCATGGCGTTGCGGGCGAAGATGGCGTCCGCCGTCAGCCGGCGCCCGTCGCGGGCGATCACCCGCAGCCCCATGGCGCGCTTGCCGGGGGTGGCCGCGCCCGGCCGCATCTCGAAGCCGATGAAGTAGAAGTTGCGCAGCACGAAGGCGCCCAGCATCCAGACG
>Ga0105248_10009648_pt1 | contig 10631 bp, 17 predicted proteins | sample KBSS34metaG_FD_81524 | JGI IMG/M metagenome (GOLD analysis project Ga0105248, IMG submission 81524) | Switchgrass rhizosphere microbial communities from Kellogg Biological Station, Michigan, USA - KBS S3-4 metaG | ecosystem: Host-associated > Plants > Roots > Rhizosphere > Soil | place... | reverse complement strand
CCGCGCTGATGAACGCGCAGCCGATGGGCTTCTACGCGCCCGCACAGATCGTCCGGGACGCGCGAGAGCACGGCGTCGAGGTTCGGCCGCCCTGCGTGAACGCGAGCCGTTGGGACTGCACGCTTGAGCCGACCGGCAAGCGCTACCTTGCAGTGAGGCTAGGGCTGCGCCAGGTGCGCGGCCTTTCCAACGCCGACGGAGCCAGGATCGCCGGCGCGCGCAGCATTACCCCGTTCGAGTCCGTGGAAGACGTATGGCGGCGTTCCGGCGTCCAGCGCGCCGCGATCGAGAAGCTGGCCGATGCCGATGCTTTCCACGCCTTCGGCGCCGATCGCCGGCAAGGTCTGTGGAAGGTACGCGGGCTTGGCGAAGCGCCATTGCCACTGTTTGCCGCTGCCGATCGCGCGGCCGAGAGCTTCAGCGCCGAGGGCAACGAGCCCAGCGTGGAGCTACGACCCCTGACCGACGGGCGCGAGGTGATCGAGGACTACCGCTCGCTGCAGCTCTCGTTACGCGCCCATCCTCTTACCTTCCTCCGCGAAGAGTTAAGCCGGCGAGGTATCACCAGGTGCGCCGATCTGCTCACCATTCGCGACGGCCGCCACGTCGAGGTCGCGGGCATCATCCTCGTCCGTCAGAAGCCCGGCAGCGCCAAGGGTGTGCTGTTCATCACGATCGAGGACGAAACCGGCATCGCCAACGGCATCCTCTGGCCCGATCGCTTTGAGGCTCAGCGCCGCACGGTCATGTCAGCCTCGATGATCGGCATGAAGGGACAGGTGCAGAAGGAAGGCGAGGTGATCCACGTCATCTGCAGCAAGATCATCGACTATGGACCGCTGCTCCATCGCGTCGGTGAGATGTCGTTCCCTCACACGACCGGGCGAGGCGACAAGGGGCTGAGCCCTAAGCCGAATGACTCGTACTGGTCGGCGCACGTCAATGGCATGGATCCGGAGAAGGTTGTGCGGTTCAAGTCGCATGACTTTCGTTGAGCGATGCCCAAGCTGCACAAGCACCAGCGCGTCGTTATCGCGCTCTCGGTGCATATCCTGCGTTCAGGTGTATCCAGATCATCGGAAAGCCGTGTCGACGGCGTCGAGATACGGCTCGCCCTGCGGTGCCTGGTGCAGCACTGCCCCGAGCGATGGCCGCTCGATCTCTATTGGGACGCAGCCCGGCAGGAGAACGAAATCGGTCGCGCTCAGGGAGTTACGGCTGCCTTTAACGGAATCATCCGCCAATTAAGGCGCGCCGGATGCTACGACGAGGTCTCGCCACTCTAGGGGCCGGCTAGAGGATGCCCCTCTAGGACAGCAGCCATCTAGGACGTTCCGCGGCAAACTCGTTGCGCGTGAACACTGACTCGGCATAACGCCGCGCATGAAGATGTCGTCTGTCGAGCGTGCCGCGCGCGCCTTTGCCCTCACCGCTAGCGGTACCGACGAGTGGGACACACTCGATCCTTTGACTAAAGAGCGTTTGAAGAGCGCGGTTCTCGCGGCGCTGGCAACTATAAGGGAGCCGTCACCTTCGGTCATCCGTGCTGGCGCCAGGAAATCTCGGGAGGGGTTCAGAAGCACTGCCCGGCGGACACGCACCACATGGCAGGCGATGATCGACGCAACGAGCGCGGATATCTAACCTTTCGGCGCTCCCCATCGTGAGGAGCGCCGATGCTGCTTACTAGCCGTTGAGTTTGTCCTTCACAGCCTTGGCCGGCATGAACGCCAGCTTCTTCGATGCCTTGATTGTCATGGCCTCGCCGGTCGCGGGATTGCGGCCTTCACGCTCGGGGCTGTCTTTGACCTTGAACTTGCCGAAGCCGTTGAGCGACACTTCCTCGCCCTTCGCTGCGGCGTCGGCGACGGCAGCAAACACGGCGTCGACAATTTTGCGTGCGTCAGCCTTCGAGATGTCGGCTGAGGCTGCGATGGTATCGGCGAGATCGCTATTGTTCAAGTTAAGCGCTCCTGTTGATGGATATGGGAGAGGTGACCTATGGCACGGCTCGACAATCGGCAAGGGAGCCGAGGATGTGGCCTAGATTGAACCCCTAGCCGCCTTCAGGCATTATCGAACGATGGCAGAAACCACCGACGGCTTCGAAGAAGCGGCCCGCATCGTTGAGGCGTATGCAGAAGGAGAGCAGGATGAGCGCGTGCTCGAATTGCTGACTGATATCGCGCGCGACATACGAGCGAAGCTTCTGAACGACTGATTTGGCGGATGTGCAACCGGGCAAGAATGGCGGGAGAGCCAGAAACGCTCTTCGGATCGGCTGCGACGCTATTTTCGGAACGGCCGCGTGACAACCGCTTCAACCCGCACGAACTGCGACCCGGCAGCCGCAATTACGTCATCCGCGAGCAGGACGGCGAACGTGCCTGGGACGTCATGGCTTGGGACATCCTCGGCGGTCAAGCCAAGTGGAAGATGACCAACGTCCGCCAGCTCGGTCTGCCGCAATGGCGCAAGCTGGCCGAGAAGCCCGAGAACCGATGTTTGGTGCCGCTGACCGAGTTCTGCGAGTTCACGCCCGAGAAGCACGACCTTGGTGATGGGAAGCCGCCGCTTAAGGGCGAGATGTGGTTCCGGGTAGTCGACCAGTCTGTATTCGCCGTGGCGGGTTTCTGGCAACGCACTAAGGAGGGTAACGGCTTCGCGATGGTGACCTGCGATCCTAACGAGCTCGTCGCACCAGTCCATCCAAAGGCCATGATTACCATCCTCTCGCCAGAGGACATCGAAACATGGCTCAGAGGGACATATGATGAGGCTCTAGCGCTTCAGCGGCCCTTTGCTTCCGAAAAGATGGCTGTCCGCGGCCCGGTTTTCCCGACCCGCAGACCCGAAGATTGACAAACAGCTATCGGAGGTGACTTCGCCAGCGTCGCTCGCGTGGTCGCGTTACGGAAGCGGAAGCCGACGAAGTCTTAAACGCGGTACCGTGCCAGAGTAGCGCAGATTAACTGCCTTTCGGCGACCATGGCATGACGGTCCCCGTGCGGAGCATGACCCGACGTAAGTCTCGCCCATCCGCGAGCGTGCAGCTCGCCACCACGCGGCCGTAACTCTGCCCGAGCCGTACGCATTTCATTGTAGGATAGCGCACCACTACATGGCCGGTCTTCCAGCGACCGCGGGGGCCCCCTAGAACATTGACCAAGGCGTCGCGGGCCTGTGTGGCGCTGGCCCGGGGACAAGGGTGCCCCAGCCTGCAGGTTCCATCAATCTCCCTCGCCTCGATGCCCGCAATCCGGACCTTTTCGCCCTCTTTGCAGTGGACTGGACCATCGCCATCGTACACTGCAATCGGGGTGCACAAGAATATTGTCGCGGCAAACAAGCCCATCGGTCGGTTCCTTAGATAGCGCTGAACAGGAACAAGCCGACATGATAGCATCCATGCAATCGCCTAGAATGTATGGACTTAAAAAAGATTGGGGCCAGCGAGCAGTTGGACGTGATCAAAAAGCCCAAAAGAATTAAGCCGGATCACCCATGTAGCGTCGAAGGCGCGGCGCAGGTCCTTGAGCCCTTGCTGAAACACGTAGCCGCGCATTGAAAATCTGAACTCGACCATCCGTGCCCTTAGCGTTGCCTTTCGCAACCCGAGACGAGCTGCTACTCCGCTGTATGCCGAACTTCATGCTCGAAACGAACCCCGACGGTAGCATCAAACAGATTTACAAGGACGGGCAGCTGTACAACCAGGCGATCCGGCTAGAGCGACCGTTCGATCTCGTGAACATCTACTTCAAAACCGCTCGGGGCAACCTGGGGGCAATGGCAGGAACTACTGAGCCAGAACTGCTGCGCTCCTATGGTCTGCAATCCTTCCTGATGAGTCTGACGGGCGTAGAAGCGTTCACGAACGTCTTTTTTCACGTCTATGCCAATGAGCACCAGCGGTCTGACGTAAAGGCCAGAAGCGAGAAGAAGGACTCTCTGCTCAAGCGACTGGAAGACCTCATTCAGCTGGCCTTTGGCGGGCAGATGGAGGACCATAACCTCGTCCTCGGCAAGATCAAAGAGCTATACCAGCTGAGGAACGATACGGTTCATCCCCGCTTTGACCCCTCATCGGTTGCGATGCTAGGGCCGATCCCGCTCGTTATCCAAGACATGACGGTCAGCTTTCAAGCGGTGTTTGACGACTCCAATTTCTGCATGGAGGCGCACCTGTGGTGTATGCTGTTGATCGTGAAGATAGCTAAGGCGGCGGGAGCCCAGGACTTCTCAGCGTTCTGCTTCCACTGGACCGGAGCAGCGCCGGGCATGACTGAGGACTACCTTCTGGAGAAGCTGGGGCTCAAATCCGATGACGCCTCGTAGATCTCTTGTGATCCCCCTCGTTCTCACGAAAAGATGACGGTGCGCGGCCCAGTGGTTCCGCACGCCGGCCTGAACGCTCATCGCCGAACAGACTGGCAGCGTAAGAGCGCACGCTCTATCAAGCAGCCGCAGCTAATCGGGGGTCATAATGTTCAATCTCATCATGCGCATGTTCGATTGGGATGATCCGACCGGGACGATGGCGATCGGGCGGATGTTTGAATACACCGAAGAACACATTGCGGATCAGTATCGCGATGACACCGGCGCGCGATTGCTCGATCGTCTCGTGAGCTTACCATGCCTCTTCCTGCCGGAAGGGCGCGATGAGGAAGAGTGCCGGGTCGGGTCGATCGTGCGCGCGCGGATCGCCAATCGCGAAATCCACTTTACCTACGCGCTCGATCTGGACGTCCCGCCACTTACCAACCGTTTGCTTTGGGAGAACCGTGGACGCTTCGACATGCCGGTAGACTTCGAGTTCTCGCGCAACCACTGGGCGGTCAAGGAACTTGATCTCTATCAGTTTCTGCTCGGCAACGTGCGGCCTCGGCGCCAGCGGCCGAAGGTGTTCGACATCGCGGAACACGAAGAGATCCAACAGCAGCTTGTATCCGTGATGATGCCGTTCGATGCACGGTTCAATGGCGTCTACGCGGCCATACAGCAGGCGGCCGAGAACTGCGGACTGCTAACGCGCAGGGTCGATGAAATTTGGGAAGCGCCCGGCATCATCCAGGATGTCGTGAATCTTATTGATCGCGCGAAGATCGTGGTCTGCGATTGCACCGGCAGGAACCCGAACGTCTTTTATGAAGCCGGCATTGCCCACACGCTCGGGCGTGAGGTGATCCTGATCACGCAGAGCGAGCACGATGTGCCGTTTGACCTGCGCCATCTCCGCTTCCTGCCGTATCTCGGCAACGAGCAGGGCCTTGCGCGGCTGACCGAGCAACTTGCAGCGCGGATGGGAACAATTATCGGTCATTGAAGCGGCGGGCAGGTGGTACCGGCTTCCTGCTGGTTATGGGCTTGTTCGCCTGCTTCCCTGAGACGCAGTTCGAGAGCATCCGCGCGCTTCAAAGGGCCGCGGTCCAGCACGTCAGCACACTGCCCCCTCGGCCCAGAAAGCCTAGATGGTGTTCTGCCAAAGCTCATCCGATAGCTAAGGTGCTAAAGCTTCGATTTCGCGGAGAGTCCGGCATTCGAGAGGCAACCTCATCCTCAACAGCTAAACTACGCCATGTCCGATAAAATGCATTCTCGGACATAAGAGGGGGTGTCAGATCAAGGTGCAACTGGCGTCATCAACTACAATCTGCTACATGTCGGTGACACCCATTGTTCCGCATGAGGCCAAGCTGACGCCATGACGATCCACCGAACCCGGATAACCTCAGATGGGCGTATACAGCTACCCGCCCAGCTGCGCCGCGAACTGGGGCTCAACGCCGGTGACACGGTCGACCTAGAAACGCATGACGGTCAGTTTGTGGTGCGACGGCCGTCGAAGGCGCTGGAGCGTATTCGTGCACGGCTCGCGAAATACATCGAACCCGGCGCCGATCTGCAGGCCGCACTCAAAGCGCAGCGGGTCGAGGATGCGATGCGTGGCTGATGCGCTGCTGGATACTTCGGTCCTGATCGCGTTCGCTTTGGGCGAGGCGCATACCGTCGACGAGAACACGCTGCTCTCGGGCGCTGCGGTTTCCACCGTCAGCCTCGCCGAGCTCCGATCGGTGCTGCTGCAGAAGAACGTCGATGCAGAAGACATCGATGCCACTATCCAGGACTTCAACCTTGAGGTGCTGCCGTTCGGGTTGGTAGAGTCCCAGGTCGCGGGCAACCTGATCCCGCTCGCGCGTCCACTCGGCATCGGCCTTGGCGACTGCGCCTGCATCGCCACCGGCATCGTCACCGGCCTGCCGGTTTGGACGGCCGATCGGGACTGGGCGAAGCTCGACGTTCCGACGCAGATCCATCTCATCCGCTGATCGGTGGCGCGCGATCTCGTTCCCCTTTCCGCGCATTTGCCTACGGACATTGCGGCCGAGATCGAGGAGGCGCGGGACACGCTCGCGGCGGCCAAGGCGGCCTCGACGCAAAAGGCTTACGCTTCGGACTGGCGCCGGTTCTGCGACTTTTGCGAAGCGCGCAATGTCGAGGCGCTGCCGGCGCATCCCGACATCGTGGCCCTTTTCATCCACGTGGAAGCTGAGGCCGGCATCGCGCCGGTCACGATCGGTCGCCGCGTCGCTGCCATCGCGCACCATCATCGCGATGCCGGTCTGGCCTCGCCAACCGCGCGCGACGATGCCGGGGTCATCGCCCGAATGCTCGCCGGCGTGCGGCGAAAGTATGCGCGGAAGAAGGAGCAGAAGTCGCCGGTCCAGGCTGACGTGTTGAAGGCGATGTTGGCAACGATCGAGGGCATGGGCGTGCGGGCAAGGCGGGACCGCGCGATCCTGGCGTTGGGAATGGCGGGCGCGTTCCGCCGCTCCGAGCTGGCCGCGCTTCGGCTTGAGGATCTCAAGTTCACCAACACGGGGCTGCGCATCACGATTCCCAGGTCCAAGCGCGACCAGGAGGGCGCCGGCCAGACCATCGCCATTCCTGAAGGGCGCTTTATCCGGCCGGTTACGCTGCTGCGCCACTGGCTCCACGCGGCCGATCTGCTGTCTCCCGATCCGGCGACCGGCAAGCCGCGCGCTGGCCCGGTGTTCCTGCGCCTGACCCGTTCGGACGTCCCCACTAGCGCCGCGATCACCGACAAGACGATCGCGCGCCTGGTCAAGACAACGGCGGCCGCAGCGGATCTGGATCCCTCCCTCTACTCCGCGCACTCCCTTCGCGCCGGCTTCCTCACAGAAGCGGCCGCGCGCCGGGCGAACCTGTTCAAAATGAAGGACCACAGCCGGCACAAGTCGCTCGATACGGTTGCCGACTACGTCCGCGATGCGGCAATGTTCGACGATCATGCCGGCGACGGCTTTCTGTAGCGGATACGATGAGATGGCGGGTTCGAATTGGTTTGCGGAGTGGGATAAGAAGGCAAATGGGGCATTGGGCATTGTCGTATTTACCGCCCTGTTGGTGCTTCTTATTTGGGCGCCCCTGGCCACCCTTCAATTTTGTTGGAAGATGGGGCACCCGAAAGTTGGTGCCGGCATTGCCGGACCACTTTCCATCGGGCTCTCCTTGACCAGCTCCGCGTTCTGGAACGCCTACCTCAAGCCGGCAGCGAACGCTTGGTATGGCGTATTCGGTGTGATGGTCGTTCTCATTGGGCTCGTCCTGGTCGACGGCCTCAAGCACGCAGTTGAGAGGTTTCCTGCTAAGTCCACCGATGAGCAGGCCATGCGCGGGACAATCCTCTTATGGATCGGCGTCACCGCCTTCGCCGCGAAAACCCCCTGGGATGATTTGCGCGATAAGTTCGCTGCCCGGTTGCGGGCCTGGCTCGAGCGGTCGGCCAACTAGGGTTGACGCTCCTGGATCCGCAGGCAATCTGCGATCATGCAATGGACTTCCTATAGCGAATGGCAGCGCCAGGACCCGCAGAACAGGCCGGATATTTCTTTGGCCGATGGTTACCTTGCGGGTGCAGCGGTGTCTCTGCAGGTCAGAGCTGACGAAGTTTGGATCGCTGAGATCCTGGGCCAGGAAGACGATTCCGACGGGAGAGATGACAGTGCTCTCGATGCGCTATCCGGCTCCAGACGTGAACTTCTGAACCGACTAACCGAGACGCGGTCTTCGCTCACCTCGGATCAAAACACCTATGTACCCACGCTGGACGTGGCTGAGGACGGCGAGTTCGACCTCACAGGCTGGGCGTCGGGCTTCCTCGAGGCCATGGGCCCCGACCTGGATATGTGGTTATACCACCTTGCTGGAAGTCGGGAGTGCGGCCTTCTCGGCCTTCTGGGAACCTATGCGGTCGGCCCTATGGGCAATGCTGGCCGAGCCCATCTTGCAATCCATCCCGAGCATCAGGACCTGGAACTCCTTCAGGCTCGATCGTGGGAGTTCCTTCCCGGGTTATTGCAGATGCTCTATACGCGGAAGGTCGAGCTCGCTGATCTGGGGGCATGACTACCTGCCTCGCCTTGGCGGTACGTCTCGTCCTCGTGCAATCTCGTCCCAGTCCTGCCAGGGCCGATCAATCAACCCACGCTTTCGGGCGCTGATGCATAGCAAGGTTGCACCCAGCATCAGCAATATGGCCATAGCCGTAGGCGCCCCTCGCAAAACGGCGTAGGCCTCCCGCGAAATCGAGATCGAAGCCCATCGTGCAAAGTGTGCGCCGAGGCACAGAAGCTGAAACGCTGTCGCCCACAGGGGCCAGATTCGGCGGGCATGAAGTGCAATCATCCCGAACGCCAGAAACCCGATCAGGTCCGCGCCGAGAGATGACACGTCGACCGTCACGAATTTGCTCGGCATCAGTCGTTCGACTGACAATTGGAATACGCCCAACGCGAAGATCGACGCGACGCCCAGGCGCTCCGGCGCAGCCCCTTTCCACAAGATGAAGAGGAGCGAGAACGACATGAATATCGCCCACACCATCGCGACATCGCTTAGCGACATGACGGCACCCGTCGATATACACGTCGAGCATCAGCTAGCCGGTGTGGCGACGAGCCTGGCACCTTCAAAGCATCCGGCTCAGGGCGTCGGAAATTGCCAGCATGGCGGCAAACGTGATCGCCACACCCATTGCAAGAACAACCACGAGCCCAAGGCGACCAAACTTCCCAAGCTTCACGTCCAGCGCCTGTAACCCAAAAGGCCGCTCGGCCGAGGTTGGGGAATCCTGGTCGCGATCGAACGTGTGCACTGAGGGGACAGCGGTTAGCGTCATAACGGGGTCCAGGACACAATCCTCGACCTGTTCCACCTCTATAGGAGTGCCGTCGACTGCCTCTGAGCCATATGTGGTTTTTCCACACAGGGCTTGGAGCTCGACATACCGCCGCACAGTGTCCTTGCGATCGACGGTCCCCCACCTCTCGCGGACCTTCATGATCCGTTGGTCGATGGTGTTTGGGTGGATGCCCAGGCGCCGGGCGATCCTTTTTGAGGTCAGATGCTCGGTCAGCAGGTCGAGGACCTCGACTTGCTTGGACGTAAGCTGACCAAGCAACTCCGCCGCCTGTTCCGGCGTCGTCAACTGGTCTGCGCTATCTTCCGACATTGGTCCTAGCCTCGATCGCAGAAGCTCCTTGGCACCTCGACCGGTAAAACGAAAGCCACCGAACCTTTGGACGTAAGAAGCCGAGCTAGCGATAGTTGAGGCTGGCTGCGCACATGCTCAAGGCTAACAGCACCTTAAACATAAATGCCGAAGCTTCGATCACTTACCAATATGTGGAAGAACCACAAACTCACCGGTCCTAATTGACCCCCGTATCTCGGACAGGGCAACTCTAGCAATCCAGGGTGAAAGACAGACCCTGCTTGTGAGCGCATGGAGAGCGCAAATGGTCCAGTTTCACGATCTTCAAATCCTGTTAGACGCCAACAATCGTTTCGAGCTGACCCAGAGCGTGGAAGGCCTGGCGATCGATGAGCTTGAGCGCGTATGCGACCGGGTGCTTGCCTCCGATCCACTCGAACCCCTGGCCTTCAGGCTAGGTCCGATCATCGAACACGCGCGTGAGCTTCAGCAACCCGACGACTGATAATCCAAGGACATCCCTTCCGTATCGCGCGACCTGTGATACCCAAAGGGCATGCAAATCGTTGACGACATCCAAACGCTCTACACCGAGGCGGCCAAAGAGCTTCGCACCAGTAAAGATGCCAAGCTGGAAGCCCTCAGAGTCCGGATCTCCCAGGGTGACGTCTTCGGCACCGGCATCACCCCGGCCCTTCTCGCGAGGCTACTCGACGAGACCGCTGAGGAGGCGGCAGTCCATTTCGCGGCGCTGCGCAGCGCAGGCTTCATTCAGAGCCATTTCTCCCAATTTTCCTGGGCCAACCTCGATCCTCAGGATAGGGCTCACACTCTCGACATCCTCTCGATGATCGAAGCGAATGTTGCACTCCGGTGCCGCTACCTCGACATGACGCCGGTCTTGCCGGCACTGCAACGCCTCGCTGGCGTCATCAAACAACACGCGCAGAACGACGAACTGCTCGAGGTGTGCCTGGCCGTACAGCGTCTATTCCTGGTGTTGGTGGCCACCGTCAACGCGCCGCCGCTGTTCCGAGAGTACGCCGCATATGCAAACGCCAGCACGGCCTATGCCTGGTCCATGGCTCAGCACACGGGGGCCGCCATGCAT